>Ga0207027_1005_pt1 | contig 59327 bp, 47 predicted proteins | sample Alteio_BWMinCont_43_FD_153280 | JGI IMG/M metagenome (GOLD analysis project Ga0207027, IMG submission 153280) | Enriched cells from forest soil in Barre Woods Harvard Forest LTER site, Petersham, Massachusetts, United States -... | ecosystem: Environmental > Terrestrial > Soil > Temperate forest >... | reverse complement strand
ATGTAAAAGTTTTAGCATTAAGCGTTGACCCGGTTGATAAACATCTTGGATGGATCAGCGATATCAACGAAACACAAAAATGTAATGTTGAATTTCCGATCATTGCTGATGATGATAAAAAAGTTTCTAATTTGTATGATTTCATTCATCCAAATGCTTCTACTACTGCAACTGTACGTTCTTTAGTAATTATTGCTCCGGATAAAACTGTAAAATTGATCATCACTTACCCTGCATCAACAGGAAGAAATTTTGTTGAAGTTTTAAGAGTAGTTGATTCATTACAATTAACAGCTAACCATAGTGTAGCAACTCCTGCCAACTGGAAAGAAGGTGAAGATGTTATCGTTGTTCCTTCTATCAGCACAGAAGATGCAATTAAAAAATTCCCTAAAGGAGTTAAAGTGGTAAAACCTTACTTAAGGTACACACCACAACCGAACATTTAATTTCTTCAAAGAATTATATAATATAAATAGAAAGAGCCGCTGTAAAGTGGCTCTTTCTATTTATGCTCCATTCTAAAATATCATGTGATGAATATTGAACATGATATTTATTCAGGAATATTAAATGTGCTGCATAATTGCTGATAACTCATATTCGCGTAATCAGGAATACTTGTAGAACCTAGTGCAGGCCTTGCAGCTGCAACACCTCCGGGAATAATAACATAACGGAACTTATGCGCATTGCTTATACCGCCATATGCGTTTGTACTGGATTGTAGCTGTATTTCTACATTGCCGGGGGTTAAAAGTGCAGACCATGTGTCAATGTTGGCATTTGCCCCATTCATGTATGTAATAACAATAGGTAAAGGAGCCACTTGGGTGGTCGGCCATATTGAAGCCACATAACCATCTAATTTCCCATAAGTTATAACTACAGAACTGTCTAAAACTTGTTGAGTGATTTCGGGTGCCGCTTGATTAAAATAAAAACCATACGTACCAAAAACAGTGTCTTTTGTGTAAGTTGAAGGCGTAAACCAAGCTGAATAAATTACATTAGCTGTACCGGTAGTACCCTGAGGACCAGCAGGTCCGGCAGAACCTTTACTACAGGAAGAAATAATAATAGCAGAGAAAAAAACTAATGATGACAGAGAGAAAAGACCGTTGAGTTTCTTAAATAAACTAATGTTTGAATGTTTCATTTTTTTTGAATTGGGGGATTAAAGCGTCCAAGATATTACTTAATTCAAAAAAAATGGCATTATTTGGTATAATTTTATTATTAATACATATAATTATACCATAACAGTCTGAAAAAGTGTTACATAAGTGATTATATTAATTAATTATTAATTGATATAATGTATGGTTACATAAAATATTGTATAGGGATTAATTATACTGATTCTTTTTTAGCTGCTGCAATAAGGCTCTAATATCTTTCGGCAATTCAGCGATCAGATCAAATGCATTTCCTTCAGTATCATTAAACTTTAATTGATAAGAATGAAGTCCAACCCTGTTTAATAAAGGGCGCTCTTCGTCATCATGCTTACTCAATTTAAATTTCTTTTTAATAGCAGATAACATCACAGGTTTACCATCGCCATACAATGGGTCGCAAACGAGCGGATGGCCGATGTTTTTAGCATGTACCCTTATCTGGTGCGTACGGCCAGTATGTAATTGAAATTTTACTAAAGAGTATTTGCTAAGGTCTTCCATCACTGTATAATCAGTTACAGAAGGCTTACCATTTTTATTCACCACCATCTGGCCCTTAAAAATAGGGTGTTCCATAATTGGCGCATCAATAGTGCCTGATTTATCAGGTAACGATCCATGGACTAAACCAACATAAAATTTTTCAACAGATCTTTCTTCAAATTGTTTCGAAAAATATTTATGTGTTTCTTCATCTTTTGCAAAAAGAATAATGCCACTGGTTTCTTTATCCAAACGATGTATCGTAAATATGCTGCCATATTTCTGTATCAACAGATCTTTTAAAGATGGCTCTGATTGGGTTCTGTCTGGTATTGATAACATTCCTGCAGGTTTGTTCAGCGCAACAAAATGTTCATTTTCGAAAATAACTTCAGGAATAGTCTTAATCATTTGTGCTTACTTGGCCTTTACTTTTATTCAAATATTTTAATAACCTAACTTCTTTTTCGCTTAAGAAGCGCCATTTGCCGCGTTCAACATTTTTCTTTGTAAGAGTTGCGTACATTACTCTGTCCAATCCTTTTACATCATATCCTAGATGTTCAAATATTCTACGAACAATACGATTGCGTCCGCTATGTATCTCAATACCAATTACCGATTTATCGTGTGCATCTGCATACGCTAATGTATCTGCTTTGATCTCGCCATCTTCTAATTTTAAACCGCTTAATATCGCGTCAAAATGCGCTTTAGTCAATGGTTTATCTAATTTGGCTTCGTATACTTTTGTAATGTTATAACTAGGGTGGGAGAGCTTTTGCGTTAATTCACCATCATTGGTCAATAATAAAACACCCGAAGTATTTCTATCCAAACGGCCAACAGGATAGATCCTTTCATTGGTGGCCATTTTAGTTAATTGCAAAACTGTTTTTCTTCCCTGCGGATCATCCGTTGTTGTAATATAATCTTTCGGTTTATTTAATAAGATATAAACCATATTCTTACTAACATATAAGCGTTTACCATTAAACGTTACCTCATCTTTATCAATTACTTTAAAAGCCGGTTCAAGAATTACGGCACCGTTTACTTTTACTTTACCTTCTTTGATAACACTCACAGCATCTCTTCTGCTAGTTACACCACAATGTGCTAAAAATTTATTTAGCGGCATTTCGCCTGGCCTGCCTTCAACTTTTGGTTTGTCGGCTCCGGGAACTTTTGGTTTAGGCGTTGGTCTTGCTGCTGCTTTTACTGTATTAAATACTTTTTCACCTGATCTTCTTTTGAACTCAGGCTTTTTATCTTTTGATGGTTTACTGGTCAGCGGTTCGTTATTAAATCTTGGCTCGGGTCTTTCAGATCTTTCTTTTGCATCTGAGCCCTTTTTAGGAGCTGGTTGGGATTTGCCTGATGCCTGTCTTTCAGCTTCTGCAAACATAGCTGCTCTTTGCTGGCGCTTATCTTCAAAGCGTTTGTCGATGGCTGCGGCTTTCTCTTTTTTTGCTTTTTTCTTGGCGCTTTTGAAACCTTCTTTAATAGCGCTGTTCTTCTTCTTAGTGAATTTGTCGTGGTTCATTGTTGTGGGGTTTGCTGTTTTTTCAACAGTAATGAGCCACAAAGATAATACAAAAGAGGCGAAACCTTAGGTGTCGCCTCTTTTGTATTATGTTGAGTTGATGAATTATTGGGATATACCGCAACCCATTCTTCCCTGTATTTTTTCCATTCTTTCTTTTCTTAGCTCTTGCCATTTAGTGTATTGATCGGCAGTTAAAATAGTTTTCATACTGTCTTTATTGGCATCTTTTATTGACATTAACTGTTCTTTTTTATCTGTACGGCTAAGACTATCATTTTGTATAATGGCCTGAACCTTTGTTCTTATAGCTTGCCTGTTTGCTTTTATTGTGGCAACTTGTTCATCTGTTAAATTCAGTTCCGCTTTTAATTTGTCGATTCTTTTGGCGGCCATTAATTCACGTTTTGCTTTTTCATCTTTTTTAAATTGTTCAAGCTTTGTTTTTTGCTCAGGTGTTAAGATGTTTAAGAACTGCATTTTTTCTTCTTTTCTTAAAATATATTTTTTGTCGCGATAGTCTTTTAGCGTAACGCTTTCATCCTGATTTAATGAGGTCATTTTGGTTCTAAAATCTTCACGACTGATCTTTATTTTTTCTTTTTGATCAGCGGTAAGATCTAATTGCTTCATCATCATTCCTTTTTCGTGATGATCTTTCCCGTTCATTTTATCTTGTTTATCTGCTGACTTGTCTTGCGCAGTGGCAGATAAAATAAAGCAGCTAAATGCTACTAAACCTACTAATATCTTTTTCATGATTATTTTCTTTTTAAGTTGTTCAAGTAGATAGATAGCAATACAACCTCAAAGTTTAAAGAGGTTAATGAAAAGGGGATAAAAAATGTTAAACGGTAAATTATCTTGATGGAAATTGGATTGAGGGTTATTTCCCCTTGTTGGCCAGCTGTCCGCAAGCTGCGTCAATATCCTTGCCACGACTCCTTCTCACCCGTACATTCACCCTGTTTTTTGCAAGATGGTCGGTAAATTGTTGTGTGGTATCCTCATCAGGCTTGGTGAATTTTGCACCATCGATCGTGTTGTATTCGATCACATTTACTAAGTGCGTAGGTATTTTTCGATAGATCTTTATCAGGTTGTCAGCATCTTCAATCGAATCATTCACATCTTTAAAAAGAATGTATTCTAATGTGATATCATTTTTTGTTTTGTCGTAGAAATAATTCAACGCTGATATCAACTCTTCAATATTATTGCTTTCGTTGATCGGCATTATTTCATTACGTTGTCTATCTGTGGGTGCATGTAACGATAACGCTAAATTAAAACGTACTTTATCATCACCCAACTGGCGGATCTGTTTCGCAACACCCGCTGTTGAAACCGTGATCCTTTTCGGGCTCATGCCCAAGCCATCGGTAGCGATCATTCTGTCGATCGCTTTTAAAACATTCTTGTAGTTAAGCAAAGGCTCACCCATGCCCATAAATACTACGTTAGATAATTTTTTATCGTAAGATTTTTCTGATTGTTGATTGATCAAAGCAACCTGATTGTAGATCTCATCATAATCAAGATTTCTTTTTCTATCCATGGTACCTGTGGCACAAAATTTACAACTTAAGCTGCATCCAATTTGAGAAGATACACAAGCTGTATTTCTTTTTTCTGTAGGGATTAATACGCCTTCGATCATATGACCATCAAAGGTTTGGAACCTTGATTTGATAGTACCGTCACTGCTGATCTGTGTAGTGTTTACTTTTAACGCAGGCAGAGAGAAATTTTCATTCAATTTGGCGCGCAGCTCTTTCGAGAGGTTTGTCATGTCCTCAAAGCTTTGGGCATTCATTTTCCACAACCATTCGTACACCTGGATGGCTCTAAACTTCTTGTCACCCATTTTTTCAAAATATTCCTTTAATTCGGGTAAGTTGAAGTGACGTATATTCTTTTTCTCTGCTACCATGCTGCAAAGATACAATTGAATTGACAATTGATAATTGATAATGAATAATGGGAATTTTAGTGCCAAATCAGCCTTTTATTCTCAATTGTCCATTATTAATTATCAATTACTTTTGCAGCAGGTTTAATGAACACATTATGGTAATAAAGAATTTGATCGAAGAATTAAAATGGCGCGGCATGATACAGGATATTATGCCCGGCACCGAAGAGCAACTTTTAAAAGAAGTAACGACTGGTTATATTGGCTTTGATCCAACAGCGGATAGTTTGCATATTGGTAGTTTGGTGCCGATCATGTTGCTAATACATTTACAAAAATGTGGACATAAACCAATCGCATTAGTTGGTGGCGCAACAGGAATGGTGGGTGACCCAAGTGGGAAAAGCGAGGAAAGAAATTTATTGAGTGAAGATATTTTGAATCATAATGTTGCTTGCGTAAAAAAACAGTTAGAGAAATTTTTAGATTTTGATTCAAAGAAATCGAATGCTGCTGAAATGGCAAACAACTACGATTGGTTCAAAGATTTTTCTTTTTTGAATTTTATTCGTGATGTAGGAAAATACATTACAGTGAATTATATGATGAGTAAAGATAGCGTGAAGAAAAGGTTGGAAGGTGATGCTGGCATGAGTTTTACGGAATTTACTTACCAATTGGTACAAGGCTATGATTTTTATTGGTTGTACAATAACAAGCAATGCAAATTACAAATGGGCGGAAGTGACCAATGGGGAAATATTGTTACGGGTACTGAGATCATCAGAAAAAAAAGTGGAGGGGAAGCATTTGCATTTACTTGTCCGTTAATGACAAAAGCTGATGGTGGAAAATTTGGTAAGACTGAAAAAGGGAATATTTGGTTGGATGCTAAAAAAACCTCTACCTATCAGTTCTATCAATTCTGGATCAATGCTGCGGATGCGGATGCAGAACGTTATATCAAAATCTTTACTTTATTAAGTAAAGAAGAAATTGATGCTTTATTAGAACAACACAAAGGAAATGAGCATCAACGTTTATTACAAAAAAGATTAGCAGAAGAAGTTACTTGTTTAGTGCATAATAAAGCAGAATATGATTTTGCGGTAAAAGCATCTGACATTTTATTTAATAATGATACTGCCGAAATATTACAGCAATTAAATGAAGAGCAATTATTGCAGGTAATGGAAGGCGTGCCTACTGTTGAATTTTCTAAAACAGCGTTAACGACAGGAGTAGATATTATTTCTTTTTTAGCAGATACAAATATTTTCCCAAGCAAGGGAGAAGCTAAAAAAATGGTACAAAGCGGTGGTGTAAGTATGAATAAATTAAAGATTGAAACCATTGATCAATTGGTTAAGACTGATGTATTATTAAACGGTAAATACCTGCTTTTGCAAAAAGGGAAGAAGAATTATTACCTGGTATCTGTTGTATAGGTCTTGTGGCTGCTATATTTCAGAATAATTGGCTATAAATAGTAAATGATTTTGGGAATTTTGGCAGGTTATCTTATTTTTGCGCTCCCTCAATAAATTATTGAGGGAAAAGATTGGGTTATAGTGTAACGGTAGCACTACAGATTTTGATTCTGTCCGTCTAGGTTCGAATCCTAGTAACCCAACAAACATTTATAACAAAAGCCACTATTTATAGTGGCTTTTGTTATAAAGAGAGCTATATCAACGTTTTATCATTTTATCTTTTACTATTTCATTAATTACTTTTTCGCGTAAGTTTTGACTAATTGAGATCTTCTCGTTCCCTACATTTAATATGTTACCTTCTATACTATCTACTTTATTTATGTTTACAATAAAGGATTTATGTACTTTAATAAATATCTCGGCAGGTAATTGTTCTTCTAAGCTTTTGATGGTAATATAGACCATCATTTTTTTTGAATTTGTATAAAGCATTACATAATTCAACATTGCCTCTGCGTATATCAGATCATTAAAATATATTTTTTCGATTTGGTTATCACATTTTATAAAAAAATGATCGTTCGTCTCTGGAATTACTTTTACTGACTTTTCTGTTTCTTTTGCTTTATTGCAGGCTTTCAAAAAGCGTTCAAAAGCAATAGGTTTTACCAAATAATCTAAAACATCCAATCCGTAAGCTTCTACGGCATATTCAGTGTAAGCTGTTGTCATAATAATACTGGCATTTATCTTTGAATTCTTTAGAAATTCAATGCCATTTATTTTCGGCATATTGATATCTAAAAAAATAATATCAATAACATTATTATTTAATAGCGGCATTGCTTTTAAAGGGTTTTCTGCTTGTCCTATTAATTCTAAATAATCTATTTCTTCAATAAATTCTTGTAGAACTTTTCTTGCAATTGGTTCATCATCTATAATGATACATTTTAATTTCATGACAAATTGATATTTAAATTTGTTTCATAAAAGTCGTTGCTATTAGTTATTATAAACTCATAGTCATTACTGTATAATAATTCTAGTCTTCGTTTTAAATTTGTAATACCGATACCGCTAGAACCTTTTGTAGTTATCAGTTCTGTCAATTCCTTTGTATTCTTGAATGAACTATACAAAAAAGATCCTTTTGTAAATATTTTGATAGAGATCTTGTTTTCTTTATCTGAATAATTACTGACGAATTTGAATGCATTTTCGATGAGCACCACGAGTAAAAGTGGGGCGATTTTTAAATTCGGTTCAATATTTTCAATTTCAAGGGATACAGTTAATTTTTCATCTTTCCTTAAACGTTGAAAGACAATGTAATTTTTTATGTACGCTATTTCTTTTTCTACATTTACTTTTTCGGCGCCACAATCATATAGCTGATACCGCAATAATTCTGAGAATTGTAATAATGTATTTCTGGCAATTTGATTACTCTTATCGATATGACCGTAAATAGTATTTAATGAATTGAAAAGTGCATGTGGATTAATTTGTGCTTTTAAATAATCTAATTCACTTTTTATTCGTTCTCTTTCTAATAACTCTAATTGTTGTTGTGTTTGCTTACTGTCGATTATCATTTTTCCTATTGTAATGATCAATACCCAAAGTGAAATATTAGCTATTGAATTCAAATACAACGTATTGAAATCCAGAGAAGGGGTATGAAAAAAATGCAAATTCATCTGTGCGGCAAGTAAAGCTCTGAGCCATGCAGATAGTATAATAATCACTACTGTAGCCAAAACAAAAAAGGGATATTTCTTTTTGAGTAGAAATTGTGGGATTATAAAATTGCTAATAGTATAATAGTCTACGGTGATGAAAATTAGATAGCAAAACTCTATCGTCATCGTTTTGGTAAGCGAAAAAGAATAGCTACGAAAAACGATGATCCATAAAATATAGATGGCTGCCCAAAAAAGGAAATGATATATAAGTGTTCTGCTTTTCATTTGTTTTTCAAAGGTAATAACACTGGATTATCTTAAAATTTTATTACATCATGTGGGTTTAATTCTTGATAAACCACTACTTAATCAAGTAAAAGCTTTAGATAATGTAATTGAATCTAGAAATTGTAATTAAGTGTTGATGTTTGCAGTATCATTTATCTAAAATCAAAAACAATGAAAAAAATTATTAATTGGTTCCTTAATCCGCCTGTTACAGGACAATCAGCTATTCTAATTATTCGCTTAATGGCAGGAACTGTGTTTTTCTGGGAAGGTATTTTGAAATTCGTTTATCCAAATCAAGGGGTAGGAAGATTTACCAAATTAGGGTTCCCATTTCCTGAAACTACAGCACATTTTGTAGCAACAGGCGAAATTATCGGCGGCCTATTATTAATCTTTGGATTATTTACGAGAATAACTGCTTTCTATTTTGTTGTACAAATGATAGTTGCAGTACTTAGTACTAAGATCGATTTATATCTTGGCACTAGTCCTTTACCATTGCCACCGGCGCCACCTAAAATAGGTATTTGGGCAGTATTGCATGAGGTGCGGTCTGATTATGCACAAATACTTACCTGTGTTTTTTTAATCATCGAAGGAGCAGGAAGACGGTCGCTTGATTTTATGATTGCTACTTCAAAGGAAGTGTATAGTATTGGTGAGAAATAAGAATTGCTTAGTCAGATTAGTTTAGATTTAATATAGGACTCTTCAAAAAATCATTTGCTTTAAACCCTCAAAATCAAGTTTGAACTTGGGAGGTTTAACCCAACAAAAACGAAATTTTGCTCCCTTTCTAATAAGGGAGCATTTTTATTAAAAGCAGCCTTTGATAAACTAAGATGTATAGTACTTTTGCGATGAAGATTTTAAATAACATACGATTCATAGAATTAGATAATGGTTTTTCTTTTACCATTTCTTAAGTATTTCTCAAATGTTTTTATCGTTTCATCGCCTGTAATATCAATGCGTTGAAATAAAATGCTATTTTTTTTGTTTAAATAATTCATACGGTTACCAATTCTGAAAAATAGTTTCATCCCCACCACTGAAAGTTCAAAAAAGAAATGTTTTTTCTTAATTAAAGAACGTTTTGGATATGCACCATAGGGAAATGCAAAGGATGGAGTAAAAGATATTTGATTTTTATTAAACCACGCGATAGCCATTTTTATATCTTCTGTAGATTCTAATACAGTTTGTTTTTTAAAACTGCCATGATTATATGAGTGGATACCCCATTCTATATATTCGCCTGATATTTTTTTTATATCAGCAATTGATAAATATTTTTCATTGGCGGAGTTAGACTCATTTATAAAAGAAGGCACTATAAAAGCTACTGCTTTCATAGTACGCTCTAACAAAATTGGATATAAAGTAGTCACTATAGTTTTGTATCCATCGTCAAACGTAATTAAGACCGGTTTGGGAGGAAGGGGAGCAGAGTTATCAATAAAATTAATAAGCTGTTGGGTCGAAATTGCAGTAAATCCATTATTTTTTAAATAATCGAATTGTAAAATAAGCTTATCTGTATGGATAGAATAAGGACCATTATTATCCTCATGAATATCATGATACATTAATATGGGTAAGCGCAAGACCTTGTGTCTTTTTGAAAGTATCATTATAACAATTAACTAGCAGTATCTGCAATTATATGATGAGATGGGAATGATTCTATTAAAGAGTTATTTAATAAAGAGGTTATTTTAAGTGAATTATCTGTTTGAATGTCCTGCATTTTAAGGTACTTAGCATAATGATAAAAAGCAGATAAAGTAGACCAATAAAATCCATTCTTGCCATTTAGAAAATTTCCATCAAAGAAATAGTATTTAAAAAAATAAAACGGTAACGATATATAAATTAATAGCTGAGGTTTTCTTTTTCTATTTTGAACATTTATTTCAGCACCAAGAGTTGAATAGGAATTAAGCTTCGTGATAAATTGATGTATATTAATATAGCTATAATGGAGTATAATGTTGTTAAGCTTTTTTACTGTTCCTGTTATTTGAAAACTTTCATGAACTCTTCGCATTGATATGGTACAATACCTCTTATCAAAAAGCCTTGTATAGTGCCTGTAACTTTCTCTTCCGTATTTAAATTCATGTCCTCTAAATACTAAATTCATAGGTATTTGATATCCTCTGTTTTCACCGGTATTTTCTAACTCTTTGATCAATTCATGTATCAATTCTTGTGTGAGATATTCATCTGCATCTATACAAAGAACCCAATCGTTTTTTGCTTTACTAATAGCATAATTTTTTTGTTCCCCATATCCATTAAAATCTTTGTAATATATTTTACAGTCATATTCATGGCAGATGTTAATAGAATTATCAGTACTATTGCTATCAACTATAATAATTTCATCACACCAATATAATTGTTTCAGTGTACGTTGTAAATTGTAAGACTCATTAAAAGTGATAATTACCGCAGAAACTTTCTTTTTCATAGCCCAAAAATAATTCTTTGCGAAAGTATATTATTTTTTATAGATTATTATGAAAGGTAATATTTATATCTAAATGGCTTTATTTGTATATGAGTGGAATTGTTGTAAAACTGAGTAAATCCTGAAGTATGAAAATTTATCAGCAAAAAAGCTAATATTGGTCATAATATTAGTATTCAATTTTTAAGATTATATCGATATAAATAAAAGTTCATGTTAATATGCATATCCTTCCCTTTGCAAGAAGTTTACCCTAACAAAAAAACAAAGCCTCTTGAAAAAGAGGCTTTGTTTTTGAATAAATATTTCTATTTATTGATGAATAGCACGTCTTGTTGCATCTAATGCTTTATCAATATGCATGTAAGCTCTGTCTTGCAATCCTTGCGCAAATCTATTATCCTCATCATGGCTAATATCTTCACGGGCTTTTTTTAGAAAATCAACAGCTTCGTGTAAACGTCCATCATGATCATTACGTTCATCAACTTTTGGATGATCTTCAATGTTTTTACCATCATCAATAGATGCTTTTTTGATCTCATCGATCGCAGCATTGATCTGTCTTACAGCTTCCATTTCATCATTTGTTTGGGCCCAATTTCCCGGGCGGTGTTCGATCATCCAGCGTGCTGCACGAAGATCTGAAAGTGCATGTAAATAATAAGGATGATCTCCTTTAGGACCATTTGCTTTTGAAATAATACTTACTAACAGTAATAAAAATAGACAGCAAAGTGTTTTTAAAATAGTGAAACGTTTCATTTTTTTTTGTTTAAATGGTTAATGATAAATATTTAATGTGTTTGATTTTTAGAATGAGTCTTTTAGCAATCATATATACTTGAGGAATTAAAGATTGAGATTTTGTTATATATAGAAAAATGATACAGCGTATTTAACGATTGCTTAATTTATGGCTATATAAAATAAAGAGTAACAGATAATAAGTTGAGGTTGATTGGAATAGAACTTAAAAAAACGCCATCTATTTTTTAAAAGTAGATGGCGTTTTTCTTAATTAGGGATATTAATATGGTCCGATGAATGTGTATGTTTTACCGTCAATCAACCATGTTTGTTCATAGTAAAAGAAACCTATAGGGCAAGCTACCTCAACATTTCCACTGGCGTTTAATCCAAAAGTAGTAGTTACTGTTGCATTTGGACCTGTATATAGAATTTGCCCACCAACAAGACGGAATTCGCAAGCTTGTTCTATTACAAGAGGCTCTGTGATACTCGCAGTGAAAGCATTACCATAACGATTAATTCCTTCTACTGCAAATGGTGATTGTAAACCATTAGTTATATTAATTACTAGACTACCGCCAATATTGGCAAAAACCCTTTGTTTAGAGATAGTCCAGGAAGCTTGTGCTGTATTGTCAAACGTCAAGTTTAAATTACCATAGATACTATGGGTAATCCGATTTCCTCCAGGGGTAAGATTTACCAAAAGTCCGCCGCTAACATTTTTATAGGTCATACTGCCATTTATAAGAAGTGTTTTGCCATCAATTATACGAGTGATTTTAAGGTTATTATAAGTAACGGTTATACTGTCACCTGCATTTTTCCAATGAACAGTGTCAGAATAAGAAATGGTGATACTACCCGTACGTGTACGTGTACCGCTACAGTTAGAGCCATTATAAGTAATTACGATCGATCTTGTAGGTGTAGTGGTAGTATCAAAAGTTATTGTAGCATCGCAAGGGAAAAATGCAAAAGTAGGTGAAACTGAATCAGGTCTTGCTGCGAGAGTACCGCCGGTACCTTCTACAGCACCTGTGGCATCATTTATAGCGTCATCTGTTTCTTTGTTGGCCATGGCCTCATCATTTGATTGTATTTGTGCGGAATCGCTCGTGTTTTTGATTGAGGTGGATGCCGTTTTCTTACACGCTGTAAGAGAGAAGCTTACTACCAATATAGCTAGTAAAGCGATCGTCATTTTTCTTGATTTCATATAGAATTGTTTTTTGGTTGATTGATTTTTTTCTTAACCATCATATGACAGGATACTTTAATAAAGGTTTAATTGGTATTAACTATATTAGTAATTTATTGTTCTCGAAAGGAAGTTATTTGTTTTTAAGTCTTTGATAATGAAGTCTGAATCTGAAAAGTAAATTAATAAAAAAGTCATCAAAATTTTGATGACTTTTTTATTTGATAAAAATTTGGCTACTATTTTGTTATTTCTACGATCGGTTTTCCAATACAACCATTTGGCATTTGAATATGTAACATGGCAGCAATAGTTGGTGCAATATCTGTCATATAAACCTCATTATTTGTTTGACCGTGCGTAATATCCCATCCAAACCAAACTAAAGGAATATGCGCATCATATGGGTTCCATAAGCCGTGCGTAGTACCCGTAGGGCCACCATCGATCCATCCAGGTTGATAGATCAGTTGTATATCGCCACAATGTTTTGCATAATATCCATTGCTGAGCATTTTCTTTTGAACTTCAGGAAGTGTTTCCGCATTTATTTTTGCGATATCAAATGCATTGACAACACCATTTATTTTTTTTACCAGAGGCAATAAAAAATTGATCATTGTTTCTCTGCTTACTTTTGCAGAATCTAATAGCGTATGGTTTAACGTTAGTTGATAATTATCAACATCAACTACTACATTGTTTAATCCGTATTTTGCTTTTGCGTTCGCATTCAAATAATACATCATTGCATTGCCATCCAAAAATCCTGAAGGTATTTTGTTTGCTTCCAAAAAGCCGGGGATATGTGCTACGCCATGATCTGCCGTTAAGAAGAATAAATAATTTCCTTTACCATATTTGGCATCCAGAAATTTTAAAAAATCGGCGATGTCTTTATCTAAACGTAAATAATCATCTTCATTTTCTACAGAGTTAGGACCAAATTGATGACCAATATAATCGGTAGATGAACAACTAATGGCTAAGAAATCAGTATTACCGCTCATACCTAATTGTTCGCCATCAATGGCAGCTTTTGCAAACTCAAGAGTTAATGTATTTCCTTGCGGAACCGATCTTAAGACATTATATTTTTTGTCTCCTAGTTTGTCCAGATTATGAGGAAATGACGTGCCGTTTTCCCCATCAAACTTGCGTTCGTAGCCTTCTTCGTCGGGTGCACTTTGCGTGTAAGTGTTTGCGGAGTTTAATAAAGTCCAGTTTGTTGACATTAAACTATCTACTACTTTTCTGCTATTGAATTGATTGGTCCAATCAGGCAATGCATTCATATAATAGCTACTGGTGATCCAGTTGCCATTATCTCCATCATACCAATAAGCAGCATTGGCACTATGTCCTGCAGGTAATATTGCACCACGATCCTTTAGTGCAATACCGATCACTTTGCTTTTGAAATTTGTTGCTAGTCTTAACTCATCAGTAATAGTTGTAACAAGCATTCTGTTTGGGCTCATCTGTCCGGCTTTTGTATTGCTGCCTACTGTAGTGTAGCTTGTATCATCTGTGCAATACACTTCTTTATTGGCATCATCATCCCACCATGTGTTTCCTGTAATTCCTGTAATGGCAGGTACACTTCCGGTGTAAATACAGGTATGCCCGCAGGCTGTAACCGTTGGTGTATAAGGCAGCATTGTATTCTCACAGCTAAACCCTTCGCGCAATAAACGCTTAAATCCATTATCGCCATATTGATCTGTATAACGGTATAAATTATCCCAACGCATTTGATCTATCACTAAGCCTATAATGAGTTTTGGCTTTGTTTTTTGTGCCGATTGGGCATAAGAATAGGATACGATCAATAGGAAACAAGGAATAAATAAAAGAAGCCTTCTCATTCTGTTAATTTTTGCCAAAGGTAGCGGCCTAATCAATGATTAGTAGCAAATTTGAATGTTAAGAGAAGGTTATGCTTTTTGCCGTCAAAACCTTAAATTTGCAGGCGTTTATATCTCAATACAATACAACAACAATCTCAATACTTAAAATCAGAAACGATTATGGATGTTTTCGAAAAGTTAGTGAAAGATGGAGGGCCGATCGGTCAGCACATGGATAGAGCACACGGTTATTTTGCTTTCCCAAAATTAGAAGGGGAATTAGGGCCAAGAATGAATTTCAGGGGTAAAGAAATGATTGTTTGGAGTTTGAATAATTACCTGGGTTTAGTAAATCATCCAACAGTTAGAAAAATAGATACAGAAGCTGCGGCTAAATACGGAATGGGTAACCCAATGGGTGCCAGAATGATGAGTGGAAATACAGATAAACATGATGCACTTGAAAAAGTGATCAGTCAGTTTGTAAACAGAGAAGATACCATGTTATTGAACTTCGGTTATCAGGGTATTATGAGTTGTATTGATGCATTGGTAAATCGTCGTGATGTAATTGTGTATGATGCAGAAGCACATGCTTGTATTGTTGATGGTACCAGATTACACATGGGACATCGTTACGCTTTTAAACACAATGATATTCAGGATTGTGAAAAACAATTACAAAGAGCAAAAGAATTAGCAGCAAAAAATGGCGGCGGTATTTTAGTAATTACCGAAGGTGTTTTTGGAATGGATGGTGAGCAAGGTATTTTAAAAGAAATCGTTGCATTAAAAAGAAAATATGAATTCAGGTTATTGATAGATGATGCGCATGGCTTTGGTTATATGGGACCAACAGGCGCCGGCGCAGATGAGGCGCAAGGTTGCCAGGATGGTGTAGATCTTTATTTTTCAACTTTTGTAAAAAGTATGGGAAGTATTGGGGCGTTTATCAGCGGACCCAAAAATGTATTGAAATATTTACGTTATAACACACGCTCTCAGATCTTTGCGAAGAGCTTGCCATTGATGATCGTAGAAGGAATGTTGACGCGTATGGAAATGGTGAAGACAATGCCTGAACTAAGAGAAAAATTATGGCACAATGTACATCGCTTACAAAATGGATTAAGAGAAAGAGGTTTTGATATTGGTAGCACCAACTCTCCTGTAACACCTGTGTTTATGAAAGGTGATATACCGGAAGCAACGGAGATGGTAATGGATCTTAGAGAAAATTACCGCATTTTTTGTTCGATAGTGGTGTATCCTGTTATTCCAAAAGGAGATATTATTTATCGCTTGATACCAACAGCATCTCACAGCGATGAGGATATTGATCTAACATTAAAAGCTTTTGAAGAAACGAAAAAGAAATTAGATATGGGTGATTATAAAGCCGCTGATATCCCTGATATGGCTGAGAAAACATTCAAATAAAATTCAAATCCCATTTTTATAAAATGGGATTTTTTTTATGAAAAAGATCTACTAAAAAAGTAAGAGGATTATTTGACAATAAGATGATGTATAATTTTATTCAGCTTAATTTACAATTGAGTAACTTTTCAATATGAAATTATTAAAGAAGTTATTATTTGTAGGTCTGTTTTTCTATTTGCCATTTACTTCAATGGCCTGGGGAGTATTGGGCCATCGTATTGTAGGACAAATAGCAGATAGTTATTTAACGCCAAAGGCAAAACAAGCCATTCAACAAATACTAGGAAATGAATCAATTGCGATGGCAAGCAACTGGGCAGATTTTATCAGATCTGATACCGCATATAATTATCTGGCGCCAAGACATTATATTAATTTACCCGATAGCCTAAACTATCAACAATTGAAAGAATATCTTTCAAAAGATACGGCAGCAGATGCGTATACTGAATTGATCTTTTTAGTTAAGCAATTAAAGAATAAAGATCTTGCAAAAGAGAAACAGGTAATGTACCTGCGGTTTCTAATTCATTTAATTGGAGATATTCATCAGCCAATGCACGTGAGCCGGGCAGAAGATGAAGGCGGTAATAAAATAAGGGTAATGTGGTTTAGAGAATCAACAAATTTACATGCCGTGTGGGATGAAAAATTAATAGACTTTCAGCAATTGAGTTATACTGAATATACGAACGCGATTAATTTTTCAACAGCCAGTCAAAGACAGGTATGGCAGAAAGAGCCAATTAGTGAATGGTTCTATGAGTCAAATCAAATAGCAGAAAAATTATATAGTGAGATAGATCAGAACGAACAAAAATTAAGTTATCGTTATAACTACGATCATATCGCCATTGTGAACAACCGCTTACTAAAGGGGGGAATACGTTTGGCCGGATTGTTGAATGAAATATTTGGATAGTATCATTAATCTTCCATTTTTAATATAAAAGCCTGTAGTTTTAGCTACAGGCTTTGTGTTATCTAAATTATTTATTTTATCCGTGGTGCATATGATGGTGTGGATGATGATGGTGATGTCCATGCATATGCCCATGTCCATGTCCTGGAGGTGTAGTTGAATTTGATGGGCTTTGAGCCATAGCAAAACCGGTAACTCCAAGTACCAGAACGATTGCTAAAATTACTTTTTTCATACAATAAGTTTTAGTGTTAAAAATATTTATAACAATATACATCATTTTTGACTTCACCATATCGTTTTCTCTAACTTAACAATAAAATTATTCTGAAGCATGTTCGACCGTATTTAAACTTTACACCTTTTATTTAAACCTCACATTCAAACTAATAACATTAGAATATAATGTATTGGTTGTTATGTAATGTCCGTATCGTAATTCAAGCATGTTTATTTGCCGTATGCCTAATACACCTTTCGGTGGTATAGTACGGAAGCCTATCCCAAAAAAATGGCTATTAAAAGAAGATAGATCGTAATTGCTGGAATAATATTCATCGGTAGGCAGATGTGCCATATATGGCGCAAAATATCTGATTGCGGTCTGCGTATAAAATCTGTAAAACGGACTGATAGAAAAGAACGGCGTTATTTTTATCGGTGTTTCAATATCAGCAGTATGTGCGATCAATCCCCAATCATCTCTGTAATAACGATAATAAGCCCGGATAATAAATCGATCGCCTAAAAAATAATTAGCGCGTATGCCTATCGGGACTTTAAAACGTGATGACGGAAGCAATTCTGTCTTTTCTGTACCATCTTTTAAATATACGCGATGGAAAGGCAGACTTAAAAATCCATCCTGATAAACGAGATCTAGTAATCCCATTAATTGGAAACGCTGGTTAATAATTTGTGATAATGTAAAAGAAGTGCTAAAAGAATTTCGGGGTTTCCACGGATAATCATGCTCATTGGGTGCTCCATATAATCCGCCTGTTTCAGGTGTTCTGAACTCTATCGGCAAAATTATTTTCACCCTGTCTAAATAAGCCTGCGCCTTTGTTGTAAACTCCCGACTTTTATCTTTTGATGTTTTAGAAATACTCCCACTTAATCCATAAGATTCATAATCACTTTCAATAGAAAAATATCCCGTAAATGCTGCAGTTATACCTTTATCTTCATTAGTAATAACGTGCGCAATAGATGGATAAAACCGAAGATCTTCATGCGAAGGAGATGAAACTGTATGCGGATCAATACTATCAGAAGAGGCAGACGTGTAATAATCTATACCAATATTCAGATCCCATTCACGTTTCCTTTTTCGCTTATCATAGTTATTTAATTTGACCTCAAAATTATTAGCATAGTCGCTGAGTTTTTCCGTTCCAATACCTCCTAGCACAGCAGAATTATCTCCATCCTGATGATAATAACTCGATACGAAATTTACTTCTTCGATTTTAAGTTTCCTACTCTTATAGTTAGAGGAATCTATTGTTTGCGAAAAAGCCGCAAACAAGTGTATATATAATCCAACAACAACCAAACAAATTTTCTTCATAATGTTCTTTTTAGTAGTAAGATGTTGGTATCAAGTATCAAGAATATAGTCTTGATACTTACATCTTTCGACTTGTTACTTTCTAGTTACAACCACAGCCTCCACCTGTTTTCCCTCCATTGGCACCAGATGCACCTTCACGATAAGATTGAAAATTTTGTTCGGTCTTTTGTACCTGACGAGATGATAGTTCCATTTCTCCATCGTTCAGTCTTGATTTTTGGTATTCTTTCACCGGTGTGCAGGAATAAATGGCTAGAGTAGTTATAATAACAGTAATGGGTATGCGCATTATTTTTAATAATATCATGATGTTAATTTAATGTTTTCAGATGTATAAATTTTATTTTGATCGTCAATAATAAGACATGCTAATCCTTTTATTTGATTCACCATATCTAATCCTACTTTAATGCCCATTATCATTACGGGAGTAGCCATTGCATCTGCAATTTCTGCATTTGGGTTAATAATGGTTACACTTTTAATTCCGCTTACAGGTAGCCCGGTTTTAGGGTCGATAGTATGAGAATATTTTTTACCGTTGATGATAACAAATTTTTCATAATTGCCTGAGGTGGCAACAGCCATATCGGTTATATTGAGCGAAGAAAAAGAATGTTGTTTAGCTTCAGGATTGGCAATACCTATCGTCCATGGTTTCCCATTTGCTTGCAGGCCCCAGGTAGTAAGGTCTCCCGCAGCATTAACAATACCGCTTTGCACGCCTATTTCTTTTAGAAGATGTTTTGCTTTTTCAGCTGCATACCCTTTTCCTATTCCGCCAAAACCGATGCGCATTCCTTTCTCTTTTAAAAAGACGGTACAATTTTCTTTATCCAGCAGTATGTTTTTGTAATTGATCAGTCGTACTAATTGTTTGGCCGTCTTTTCATCCGGTAACGATGTCATCTCTTTATCAAAGTTCCATAAACGTTTATCTATGGACCCATAAGAGATATCAAAAGCGCCTTGCGTTAGAGAGGATATTTTTAATGAACGTTCTATTAGGTCGAATACTTCTTTATCAACTTTTACTGGTGCAATCCCTGCGTTGTTATTTATTTTATTTGTCTGACTATCGTCACTGTAAGTAGTTAGTAATTTTTCAATACGACTGATCTCTGTGATAGCGGAGGCAATACATTTTGCGGCCCATTGTTCGTTATCAGATAGTACACTTATTTCAAAGCGGTTGCCCATAAGGCGCAACACCTTTTTATGTAAAGAAGGAGCAGAACTGATGGCATTATTTATTTGCATCACAAATAACTTTTATCTGCGCTACAAAATCTGCAGGTTTCTCATTAGGAAATCCATCCCATGCTTTTAATACTTTGCCATCTGCATTTAATAAAAGGGTAAAAGGAAATTTTCCTTCAGGATTATATTTATCGGCTAATAAATTATTTTGATTGGTTTGGTCTGCACTCAACCTGTCTTTTTTATTTCTTGGAAAATCGGCGTTTATCAATACAAGGCCGGTATCTGCAAATCTGATGAAAGTGGTTGATTCGAAAATTTCTTTGCGTAAACGAATACACGGGCCGCACCAATCGGACCCTGAAAAATTCAATAGTATTAACTGATGTTTTTCCGTTGCTGTTTTTGCCGCCTCATTAAAATCAGTTAACCAGCTGCCGGATGAAAGTAAAAAAATACTTAATGAAAGTAGCAATATTGTTTTCATAAAAATGTTCGTATCAATTTAATTGTTGGCGTTTACCATTTTGCTGAAAAAGTTTTATTATAGTCTACAAAATCTTCTGTTTTGTAAGCACCACTACCAAAAAATTTTAAAGGTGGTTCAAGTTGGGCAGGTTTTTGATACCCGGCTAATGCCGCAGGTTGTGACGTAATTTCAGCCAAGAAAACTATCGTAGGAAAAGCCATTTGTCCATTTAATAAATACACTGCAAATTCATTGGCTTTATATTCGGGCTTATATCCAAATTTTCTTCCTCTCCATTCAATTGAATCTTTTGTTTCGGCATCCAATCTTACTGCATAATAATGCTGATTGATATAATCAGCAACACTGTCTTTAGTATATGTTTCTTTGTCCATCACTTTACACCAGCCGCACCAGCTGGTATACACATCGATCAAAATTGGCCTGGGCTCATTTTGATAAGCCTTTTGCGCTTCAGCAATAGATATCCAATGTACTTTACTTTCTTGTGGAGGTGCAATAAATGCTCCTGCAATTACAACTATCGATACCAGAATAAATAAACCTACAATCTTTTTCATACAGCAATTGTTTAGTAGCTTAGACACATAATTTAAGTACAAATTAATGCATAAAATTGTTGTAGCAATAACCGGAGCAAGTGGGTCCATTTATCCAAAGGTATTATTAGATAAACTGATCGCGATAAAGAGCCAGTGGAGTGAGCTTTCTGTTGTTTTAACGGAAAATGCCAAACAAGTATGGCAAACGGAATTAGAGAATAAAAATTACGAGAATTATCCTGTAAAATTTTATACTCAACAAGATTTTAACGCACCATTTGCTTCAGGGTCAGGACAATATGATACAATGATAGTCATTCCTTGCAGCGTAGGAACATTGGGTAGAATAGCATCAGGAGTTAGCAATGACCTGATCACAAGGGCGGCAGATGTAGTGTTAAAAGAAAGAAGGAAATTGATTTGTGTGGTAAGAGAAACACCCTACAATCTCATTCACATAAAAAACATGGAAACGATTACGCTTGCCGGCGGAATAATTTGTCCGGCAACACCATCTTTTTACAGCAAACCAACTACGTTTGAAGAATTAGCTGCAACGGTTGTAGACAGGGTTTTGGACCTGGCAGGATTTGATATTAAAACGTATCGATGGAGTGAAATCCCCTGCCCCCCTAAAGGGGAGATTGAGTAGTTCGCTGAGTTTCAATTAATCTTCGCTTTAATGATATATGCATAAATAAAAATGGCAGAGTTGAACTCTACCATTATAAAAATCTTTGAAATATATTTAACTTCTCAATCTCCCCTTTAGGGGGGCAGGGGGTTATTACCTCAAATCCACCACTTCAGTATCAGGATACTTCTTCTCGTCGAATAAAAATGTGTTGTCAGGAACAAGAGTTGTTGTGTTCATATTGCTAAGTGAATAAGTATATCTTTCACCTGTTTTTTCGAAAATTTTTGTGCTAACAATTGTTCGTGTATTTTTATCTACATCGACCAATACTTTAAAGAATGTTTTAGTTTTATCCGTAGGAGTTAGTTCTACTTCCTGAATCGTTTTACCTGCAACTATGTGATCGTCATTTAATTTGTATAAAAAATCTCTGTCATAGAAGTCGGTAAATACTTTTTGAGGGGTAAGCGTATTACTTGAAGGGTCTACTTTTGTAACCGTAAGCTCTTTTGATGAAGGATCGTAAGTAGAAACATTCACACCATCGCAGTAAATATTTTGTCCCGTGATGTCAATTCTATATTTCAAGCCTTTCATGTAAACAGTACCCGTTTTCGAGCCTAATGTTTTACCAGCTGCATTTTCTATTTTAAGTGTAAATTTTGCTTGTACAGATTTAAAACTTTTAAATTTTGTAGTAACTGCATCTAATAATTTTTTAGCATCCGGATCATTTTTTCCTTGTGCAGAAACAGTTCCTATTGTGATCGTAAGAAAAAATAGACTATAAAGTATTCTCTTCATTGCTGTTATTTATTTAATTAAAGTTCCCTTTTATTAATGAGTTGCAAAGATAGGAGAATAGCGGAGTTATAACAGAGGGGATACTAGCTCAATTTATAAGGGACTGTTAATAAAATCTGAGAGGCACATATAATACCTCTCAGATTTCAATTATTTAGATCGTCTCGTTTTGTAAAACGCCTGTTTTTACTTTACTCTTTTGCTCCGCAAATTCTTTAGCTGCTTTGATAAAATTCACAAAAATTGGTTGTGGATTCTCTACTGTACTTTTTAGTTCAGGATGGTATTGTACACCTATAAAGAAAGGATGATTAGGCAATTCTACTACTTCAACCAGGCCTGTACCGGGGTTTTTGCCGCTGGCAATCATGCCGGCTTTTTCAAATTGCTCCAGGTATTTATTATTGAATTCCCAGCGATGACGATGTCTTTCGCTAATAGGAGAATGACCATAAATATTATATGCCAACGTACCTTCTTTCAAGGTACATGGATATGAACCCAAACGCATTGTGCCGCCTTTTATGGTTACTTTTTTCTGTTCTTCCATCAAGTCAATAACAGGGTTTTTAGTGTCTGCATCCATTTCTGTTGAATGCGCATCTTTTAATCCCAATACATTTCTTGCATATTCAATAACGGCCATTTGCATTCCTAAACAAATACCAAAAAATGGCAGCTTATTTTCTCTGGCATATTTTACAGCGGTTATTTTTCCTTCTACACCGCGCATGCCAAAACCAGGTGCGACCAACAACCCATCCAATCCGGCTAATTTTTCTGCTACATTTTGGTCCGTAATATGTTCGCTATGAATGTTTACTATTTGTACTTTGCATTCATTCATCGCGCCAGCATGTACAAAAGATTCTAATATTGATTTGTAAGCATCTTGTAATTCAATGTATTTACCAATAAGGCCGATGCTTACTTTAGAAGTTGGATGTTTTAATTTTTCTAAAAACTCTTTCCATTTTGTTAACTCAGGTGCAGCATATCCATTGATCTGTAATTTTTTCAGAACGATGATATCCAGATTTTCCTGTAACATTTTGATAGGAACTCTGTAAATACTGCTGGCATCCATTGCTTCAATTACAGCTTCAGGCTTTACATTACAGAATTGCGCAATCTTTCTTCTAAGCTCTGTATTTAAAGGTCTTTCAGTTCTGCAAACAATAATATCAGGATGTATACCATTTTCGCTCATCAGTTTTACACTGTGTTGCGTTGGTTTTGTTTTTAATTCATTGGCTGCTTTTAAATAAGGGATCAATGTTAAATGCACTACCAGACAATCTTCTTCTGGCATTTCCCATTGTAATTGGCGTACAGCTTCTATAAAAGGAAGACCTTCGATATCACCTACTGTTCCACCTATTTCAGTTAACACGATATCATATTCACCTGTTTCGCCAATCGCTAATATTCTGCGTTTGATCTCATCCGTTATGTGTGGGATAACCTGTACTGTTTTACCAAGATAAGCACCTTCTCTTTCCCTGTTAATTACTGTTTGGTAGATACGGCCGGTAGTAACGTTATTAGCCTGAGAAGTAAATATGTTTAAAAATCTTTCGTAGTGGCCAAGATCAAGATCAGTTTCAGCACCATCTTCTGTTACAAAACATTCACCATGTTCATAAGGGTTTAATGTTCCCGGATCCACATTAATGTAGGGATCTAATTTTTGAATAGTGACTCTTAAACCTCTTGCCTGTAATAATTTAGCGAGAGATGCGGCAATAATACCCTTACCTAACGAAGAGGTAACGCCACCGGTAACAAAAATATATTTAGCCATAATAGATAAGTTTAAAATTTCTGTTTTATAACCCTCGGTAAAAAAATAAAAAACAAAATATGCCACCGTCGTTGTTTAAACATCAACGATTAGACAGGCAATCCGAAAAAAATCTTGTTAATTAATTTTAACCCGATATTAATGACCAGCGGAACTCACATACTCGGGAAGAATAGAAAAAAATCCGTGCGGTCATGTAAAGGTACAACGAAAATTTCGGCAGATAAAATTTCATTGACCCTTTGTTGAAAAATTGGGGGAAAGTGATGTGGAAATCTAATTTATTTAGTACTCTCCAATATCTCAAATTCACGGGAAATTGATTCGCCGTTCTCATCAGTTAGAGCGATAATATGTTTGCCTGGCGTAGGACTTATGGCAATTTGATGAAAATTGGTAGTGGTTGTAATATATTCATCATCCAGGCTCCAGAATATTTTTGTAGAAGCTTTTCTATGCGCAGCGGTAAAAACAGTTTTCCCTCTTTCTCCATTTATTTCGAGTGGTACATAAATTTTCGCATTGACTTGCGGATAAATAAGATCCATTTGTTTACCTGTTTCTGAAAAAGTACAATCGGAGCGGAACGGAGGTAAAGATATATAATCGTGATTTTTTTGTTTGTAATACCATTCCATCGATGGCGTTAAAATGTACCAGCTTTTGTTGATCATTTTAGAAGGCGACTCACAGTTTTCATTTACCTGATAATTTTCCGTTGGATCTAAATGGATCATTTTATGATAATTGCATAATGGGGCTTTGTATCCATTTGCTGAAACCATAATTGTATCGACATCCGGACAATCAATATTGGCGCGATAACCACTTTCTCTGCAAACAGGAATAAATGCAAAATTATTTTCCGGTGATCTGAACCATGAAGAAGTAGAGAGTTGCCTGAAAATATCAAACATAATTGGCGCAGCAGTTTGTACGCCTATCAATCCCGGCCTACCTTCACCATCGGTATTACCGACCCAAACAGCTACCACATATTTAGGTGTTATGCCAATTGCCCAGCCATCTCTAAAACCAAAGCTGGTACCAGTTTTCCAGGCAATTTTTTGTGAGGAGTTGAATTGTTGCCACAAGCCTTCTTCGCCAGGTCGCATCACTTCCTGCATTGCCTGAAAGGTGAACCAAATTGAAGTGGCATCAAAAAAATTAAGTGCTGTATTAGGATGTTGAATTTTGGAATTTGTTTTTTCAATTCTATAATTCGGCGGATGAAAATCATCCGACATGGCAATGCCTTTATTTTTACTTTGATGATTTAGTGTTCTTGCCATACTCGCATAAATGCCTGCTATGTCCCACATCTTAACTTCGCAACCGCCTAATATTAATGATAGTCCATAATTATCTGCAGGCTTGTCTAAAGTCGTTATGCCGCATTGTTGCAATACATCGTAAAAACGTTGATACTTGTATTGCTGTAATAATTTTACGGCAGGTATATTTAATGAACGTGCTAAGGCCTGTGATGCAGGCACAGCACCATCATAACTCAGGTCGAAATTTTTTGGTGCATAGCCTCCAATCTGTGTTGGAATATCGGGGATGATGGAATTGGGCAAAATTAATCCGTCTGTCAACATAGCGGCATACAGCATTGGTTTTAAAGTACTACCCGGACTTCTTGGTGCTTTTATCACATCAACATCACTTTCCAGATCGGGATTTTGTGTATCGTAAACATTGCCGACGTATGCTAATATATTTCCTGTTTCAACATTCAATACTAATGCGCATGTATTATTGATGCCATTTCCTTTTAAGACATTATGATGCTGATTTAAAATATCAATCACATTTTTCTGCAATTGAAGATCGATCGTTGTTTTTATTTTTGTTGCAGCAGTAGGATCTTCTTTTCTCAGATCCTCTTTAAATCGTTGCAGTAAATGTGGTGCATATTGAGGCAATGGCAATGGCTCTCCCGGTAATGGTTCCAGCTTTGCCAGATCGCATGTTGTTTGATCTATTGTTTTATTGGCAACTAATTTATCAAGCAATTCATTTCTTTTTTTTAACAACACATCCCTGTTTTTCCCAGGATGCACTAAGGCCGGAGCATTTGGTAAAACAGCTAATGCTGCCATTTCCCCCCAGCTTAGTTTATTGGAGCTTCTTCCAAAATATCTCCAGGATGCAGCATCCAGTCCAACTGTATTACTTCCAAAAGGCGCGTACGATGTATACATCGCCATAATGCTTTTTTTAGAATAAGAACATTCTAGCCTTACAGCTTCGATACTTTCAATTAATTTTTGCCAGATATTTCTTTTTGCTTTATTCCTACTCAGGCGAATAACCTGCATCGTTAGTGTGCTGCCACCTTGTACAATGCTTTTATGTTTGATGTCTTTTTCAATCGCTCTTCCTAATGCGATTATATCAATACCGGGATGAGTATAAAATCTTTTATCTTCAAAAGTGGTAATACATTTGATAAATTTATCCGGCACACTATCGTTGTAAGGGAATCGCCATTGGCCATCTGTAGCTATGGATGCATCTAATAAAGTACCGTCTCGATCTTCGATAACATAACAGGTAGGGGCATGAAATAATTTTGCGGGTAATGAAAAATAAAACCAAACGAGTAGAAGGAATAAAATCCCCAACACAATTTTAATAATGTGTTTGAGGTTTTTTATTTTGGTTATTATGATTGAAAAGAAATTCATTAGTAGTTTGAGCGCATCTGTAAATTATAAAGAACTGCCTATTACTAGAGCAATTCTTTACAACGATTGTTCATTTTTGATTTAGCAACTGGATACCATTTAGAAACTATCATAAATAGTTTCCTGCTTATTTGTTATAGAGTCGTATATGTCTAATCCAATGGCGTACTCTTCATTATCAGGTAAAATTGGTAACTCTATTATTGTGTAAAAAGAATTATTCGGTATCTTCTTTACTTCTTCATAACTATATCCATTTTTTCTTTTAACTACTGAGTAGTTAAAAGAAAATCTTGGAGGATCAATTAAATAAAGAAATATCGATAACATATCCGTAGAGTCTACCTTAATGATATTCGTAGTAAAATTTGTACATTTAGTGTCAATATCTTTTAAGCCTTTCCAATTTTTATAATCAACGTGTAGCAATGTATGGTTTTGAAAATCTGCAAAATAGTAACTGTTTATTTTGCCATTTTGATCGAAGAATTCGATAGGCCCAACGGTCAACCCGTAATAATAATAAGCTGTGTATTTAATCTTGCCGGAAAGGTATAAATAGCTAGTAAATCCATTTTTTAAGCCATTAGAATAATCGGTTATTCTTGTTAAGCTATCTAAATATTCTGTTGAATTTCCGTTTAATAATCCGTCTTTAAATACTTTAGATGCAATTAGTCTGTTAGTAAGATCATAATACAAAATAGTGTCGTTAAACAAAGTGTCATTAATTATGTTGCCCTTTATTATAACATTGTCTTTTTGTATTGTTACAATCTTTTTATTATTATTTCTAGCGCAAGAATAGAATAAACAAATAATAACAATAAATGGCATTCTTTTCATACTGTAGTTATTGATCAGATAAATTAAATAAAAAGGCTGCATAATAACAGCCCTGTGTTAGGAGTTATTGATTTTAATTATTAATATTTATTATTATTGCGAAACAACATCAATCCATTTACCATTAACTCCTGCGGTGATAGAATTATCATACATCGCTTCGCAGAAAGTACCCGGTAAAAAGTAATGACCTAAATACGATGCATTTAATTGTACATAATAAGTAAGCGTTTTATTCTGATCAATATCGAAATAGGTATATATCCTGTCATCGCGAATATCCTGATAATCTGATGGAGATGACTGGAAACTTCCTTCTCCATCCATCATTCTCGTATTCAATATTTCCCATCCGCTTGGGAATATCTGCGATAGTGCCATTTGCGTATAATCACGCTTGCCGGTGTTTTTGATAGTGACTTTCGCAATAAAATCTGTTCCCTGTGTTAGCGAACTAACATCAATGGGATTGCCATTTTGTGATACATAACTAACGTTCATGGCTAAAACAGCAGGGTTGTTATTTACATGAAGATCGCTTCCTGCCAAAGGTTGTCCTTGTGTTATCAATCGTACATATAAATTATTATTGCCCTTGTTGCTGATCGTAACATTGGCGCTGCCATTTTTTATATCAACAGGGGTTTGCGAAAAATAAGATGATGAATTGATGTTAACTGTTTTGCCATTGATATTTTCATTCACAATAATTTTCGATCCTGATGGATTTTTACCGCAATATTCTGCGATCGCTATTAATGAGTAAGCTGTCGTTTGTGTACTGTACCAATCATCCTGAGATAATTTAGTCGCGATGGTGCTTACCATATCTGTGGCTTGTGTTCGTCTTCCCATCAACGTTAGTGTTTCCAGAACCATTGCCTGGTCACGTAAATCAGAACCATACGTATAGCCCGGTGAAGAGCGCTTGCCGAATGTTGTTGGTAAACCGCTAATAAGATTAAGTGCCACATTATCCTGACCAACTAATTTATAAGCAGCAGCTAATCTCCATTTAGCTTCGGGAGAAAGATATTTGAATTCTTTTAAACGATTCATGGCACCAAGTTCCGGAGCTTTTGCCAACGCCAATAAGAATAAACGATATGATTGTGTGAGATCACCTCCATAAAAATTTGTTGTTGAAGGAGCCCATCCGTTTGCTTTATTGCGTTGATACATTTTCCATTGCTGCATCATGGACTCACTTACATTATAACCTCTTGCCTGTGCTTCAATTAAAAAATGACCAGCGTAGTTTGTTCCCCATTCATCGCTTTCTCCTTCTCCCGGCCAGTAACTGAATCCGCCATCATTGCGTTGAAAGTTTTGTATCCTCGCAATACCTGATTTAATATTTCTATCAACCAACGATTTTCTGTAATCATCCAGATCAGTTAATTGATTCAATACCAATTGAGGGAATATCGCAGATGTTGTTTGTTCGATACAACCGTATGGATATTCAATTAAATAATCCAATCTCTTTTCAAGATTCATTGGTGGTACGCTGGATATTTCTAATGTTGCTTTGCTTGTTGCAGCAACACCGATCGGTGCCACAACAGTGTTCCATTGTTCGCCAGCAGCTAATAATTTCTGACTAACACTTGTAACGGGAGGATTTGGATTACGGATATCCAATTCAATATCGCAATCAGCTTTTTCATTACCGCTTGTTGCCGTAACTTTTACTTTACCGATACCAATATTTTGTTTCACATTTACATTGAAATAAACCTGCTGCTCACCGATTTCCGTAAAACTTACAGTTTGAGTAGGAGAGCCGACAACTTCTAAAAACGGATTTGATTGCAATGTAATCGTAACGTCTTTCACATTCTTTTCCATCGCGAAAACGGTTACAGGTAATTTTATACTTTCTGTAGGACCTAATACTCTTGGCATTGTGGCCAATATCATTAAAGGTTTTTTTACGGCCACAGTTTTTTCAGCATTACCATAACTGCCATGATCAGCTGCTACTACCATCGTTCTTACGGAGCCGATGTATTGTGGTAAAGTAAAATTATGTGTCTGACTTTCGCCGTCATCTAGATGAAATGGCCCAAGGTATTGAACCACAGGTTTAAAACGATTGGCCTTTTTTTGTTTTGCAGGTCCTGCATCTTGGTCTCCGCCTATTGTTAAGATTCTATCCAGATCTCCACCCCAGGCACCAATTACAAAATCATATAGATCCCAGCTTTTAACACCCAACGCTTCGCGGGCATAAAAATAATTATGCGGGTCCGGTGTTTTAAATCTTGTCAGATCCAACAAACCTTCATCTACAATAGCAATACAATACGTCATAGCCTTCCCATTCTTTTCACTAACGGTAATGGATGACTGCTGTTCAGGCCTAATTGAACTCGGCATATTGATAATAGGATTGAGAATAGTATTTTTATCTTCTACAAAAATTGGTATCACGCCATACATTCTTATCGGAAGATCATTGAGTGTTTGCGCATGAGGTTGCAATAAACTCACATTTACATAAACATTGGGCGACATATTTTTATCTGCCGTGAATTTTACTATAGTTTGTCCCTGTGTAGTTTCAACCCAAAATGTTTTTACAATTTTAGTTCCTGATTCAATGCTGATCAATCCTCTGCCACCTTTACTGCTTGGGATTGTTAGTGTTACTTCATCACCAACATTATATTTTTGTTTGTCTGATGTGAAAGATAACATCGATGCAGCTGTAGGATCATCCGTATTATCTCTGCTTTGCCAACCCTTGGAATCAATGTATATAACCTGTCCGCTTGTGTGTCCGCTTTTCAGATCTTTTACCAATACTAAATACCTTCCCCATTGGTTATCATCAACTCTAAAATCCCATTCGCATTTTCCATCTCTCAGTTGAAGCGTTTCTTTTCTAATTAATTTATTATACTGATCCTGTGTAAAATTGCTTAAGCTTTCACCGCTATTATCCCACCACCAGCGCCATTGGATTTTATAAAATTGTACTTCTATATCAGAATTGCCCTGCACTAATTTTCCTTTACTATCAACATCAACAATTTGTGCCGTATGCGTTTGATTGGTTAGCAAGAAGCCCCATGTTTTATCTCCCTCAGGTATTTTTATACCGGCATAACTATCATACGGACTATAAGGAAGTGTAACATTGTCAATACTAAATGCGCCACCCGGTTCAAATACTTTTATCAACATATTGGCACTTAACATTCCCGGGGCATTATCATCAATAGCAAAATCAGGCTTTATAGTTGCGTTACCATCTGCATCCAATGTGCCATCAAACATTGTTTTGCTTTGAGTAGAGTAGGTGCCTGTTGGATTATCAAAACTATATCCGTCAAATCCTTTGAACTTCGTTGTTGTTGCATACAGCGATACATCGATCTTTGCTTTCAAATTTTTCGCAGGCGTACCGAATAACCATTTAGAAGATAAGGTACCTGTTGAAGCAGAATTTTTTTCTAACATAGAATCTCCAAAATTCAAATCTATCTTTAATCGGTTCGGCATGATGGTTTCTATCTTGATCGTTTTTTCAAAAGTTGCACCGCCAACTTTTATTTTTACCTGCCAGTTTCCTGTAGGAGCGTCTTGATCTGTTATTGTTTTAAAAACATTGAAGCCATCGTTAGCATTATGTTGTACAATATGTTTGTATAATTGCCCGGCAGGATTATATAAGTTAAAATCAACCGGAATATCACTTGGTAATTTATTTTCTTTGTCTTCCACAATGCAATTGATATACAAAGAATCTCCCGGGCGCCATACACCGCGCTCGCCAAAAATGAAACCTTTAATTCCGTTTACTATTTCATCGCCACCAACATCAAAGCGACTTAACGGGAGTGTGCTTCCATCATCTAATTTTAAATAACCTTTCTCTGTTGCTTTTTGCGCAACCAGTAAAAACGGTTTTTCTTTTAGATTGAAGGTCGCAAAACCATCGTTATCACTTGTTGCTTTTCCTATTACTTGTTGCTGGTAGTCTAGCACTTCAAGATCTACGCCACTCATAGGTTCTGTTGAGATGATATCAGATACAGCCACCTGAAAAGAATTATTGGCTCCGCGTTTTGCAGTCAGCCCAATATTAGAAGCTAAAATATTTCTTACTGGCCAACGATCTTTATTGTAATAAGATTTATAACATGGGTCATCTTTATGATCCCAATCATATCCGTAGGGATAAGCGTTGTTATAGCATGTCCAGAAATCATCATTATCATCCAAACCTGCGCCGTTTGAACCAGATGATTCTTCATCTTTTCCATCAACTTCATCCGCGTTATTTCCGCCGGTAGAATCTGCAGAATGACAAGTGTATAAAGAATACTCGGGCCTGAATCCAACAACGATGCGATAAATGGCGCCGGGCTGTGTTTTTAAAAATTTATCAATGTCTAAAGAGAAATGTTGTTTCTTATGAAGATCTAAAGTCTTATCATCATCCAATCGTAATGTTTTTTCAACAATGGGTTTTGCTACGCGACGTAAATCATCATCACCACTAAGATCATTATTTTGTAAGAATTGCGGAATATCATTTTCAAATATTTGTATAATGCTGATATCAACAGCCTTTAAATTGATAGCTTCAAAAGGCAGTAATAATTTACCTGAGTTAGGAAGGATATTTCCTCTGCCCTGAATTTTTACGGATGGCATTCTGTTCTCAAAAAATATACTGGCTGTAAATGCCTGACTCAATGTAGTACCCCAGATATTTTTGATACCGGCATTTACATTTACTGTAAAATTTCCATCTAGCTTATCTCCTGTATAGATCTTTACTTCACTACCATTGATAGTATAAGTTATATCTGATTGGTCACTGATGCCCAACAATCCTGTTAGTTCTTGTCCTACGAGCAATGGATCACTAAATTGCACGGATGCATATTGTTGTACATCATTCATGGCCATAACATTCATCACTTTAAAATCACCAACAGCAGGAATTTCAAAATCTTTTTTATCTGCGATAGCAACATTTAATGGTTTGCCGTCCCAGCTTAACGAAACAGTAGAAGCGTTATCACCTCTCGTAATTCCTTCAACAGTAAAATTATGGAGCTTAGTGCTTTCGTTATGTTGCCAGCTTATTTTAAGTGATTGACCATTTTGCGTAGCAGTTAATAATTGTTCAACTGTTGCAGATGCTTCTATATCGGCAGTTTCAATTTGTCCTAGTAAGATCATTTTATCTTTTGCACCTGCACTGCGCAAACCATAATCTGTTACTTTAAAAGCGGGCTTTAAAGTTTGTACGTTAAAATTAAATGTTGCAAAGCCTGCAGGTACTTTAGTGATATCACCTAACTTAAATGATACTTCGTACAATTGATCTGCATCCAAATTCTTTTCCGGTTTGAATTCTATTGTTCTTGCATCAACCCATGTTGCTTTACCTTTTACCGAAGGTGAGAAATCAAACAATGAATTATCAACAATATCTCCAACCGCGTGTGTTGTAGGAACATCATCCGCCAGTTCGATTTTTATAGAAGCTGTTTTTGAAATAACACCCGAAGTATAAGCATTAATGTATTTGCTATATGCAGGATCAACGCTTAGCCATTTCTTTTTTGTGTGGCAAGATGATAATGCCATTGTACATACAATGGTAAATAAAAAAACAATGTTGATTTTTTTTAGGATAGAGTCGAAACTGGATTTCATATGCGTAAAGTTTGGTAGTTAGTAGTTGTTTGTTAAGGTAGGCAAATGTTTTTTTTGCGAGGATTAAGATACAGATTAGTGTTGATTCTGTTAAATATTTTTGAGTTATTAATTATGCATGGTTTTCGCCTCATGCTGGCGTGGTCATCGTAACTGCAACGCCGCTCCTTTGGCAATTGAAAAAAAGTGCTGCGCACTATTTTTTCTGCTCGATGCGCTTGCGCCATTCCCAAAGAGGCGGCTTATGCAGTTACTGGTGGGAATTGCGAGTGTCGCAGTATAATTAAGCTTGGCTTCTTCAGCTCCCTTTGATCTTTTACTAATTTGAATTGTTTGAGTTGTTCGAATTATTGATTGAAATAAAATAAAACTTCATAAATCAGCAGGCGCCCACTCTACCAGTTCCTGAGGAAGCGCCTCTTTGGCTACGGTGCAAGCGAAGCGCAGCAGACAAAATCATGCGCAGCATGTTTTGTCAGTGGCCAAAGTAGCGCTGGAGCAGGAACGCAGCCCAGCGGCTATGAGCGATTAAAAGACTATAACCACCAGTACTCCAATGGTGGAGCAAAAGAATAAAATGACCTAAAAGAAAAGGCAGGCCGTTGAAACGTAACCCCTTTAAAATATTATTATAGAATAACCTGATTACGCAACAAATCCTCAAAAACATCTCGTCTGCGAATTAATTTAGCCTCGCCATTCTTAACCATAACCTCTGCAGGTTTTAAACGAGAATTAAAGTTAGAAGACATCTCAAAACCATAAGCACCTGCATTATAGAAAACAAGAAAATCACCTTCTTTAACTTCGGTCAATTGTCTATCCCATGCAAACGTATCCGTTTCACAAATATTACCAACTACAGTATATATTCTTTCTGCACCAGTTGTGTTAGTAATATTTTCAATTCTATGAAAAGCATCATAAAACATCGGACGGATCAAATGATTGAAACCACTGTTCACACCAACAAAAACTGTAGCAGTTGTTTGTTTGATCACATTTGTTTTTACAACAAAGTAGCCACACTCGCTCACTAAATATTTTCCCGGCTCAAACCATACTTCTAATTTTCTGCCCGTTTCCTGTTCGTGTGTTTTAAAAGCTTCTGATAATTTTTTACCCAAAAGATTTACATCTGTCTCAACATCACCTGCCTGGTAGGGAACTTTAAATCCGCTACCTAAATCAATGAATTCAAGATCAGGGAAATGTTTAGCCATTTCAAACATTACTTCTAATCCTTGTAAAAAAACATTTACATCTTTGATCTCGCTACCTGTATGCATGTGTATGCCGGTAACATGTAATTTGGTTGATTTTACAACGCGTTCGATATGTCTCATTTGATGAATAGAGATGCCGAATTTGCTATCGATATGCCCTGTAGAAATTTTATAATTTCCACCCGCCATAATATGCGGATTCAAACGAATACAAACCGGATAGCTATTGCCAAAGCGCGTTCCAAACTGTTCAAGAATAGAGATATTATCAATATTGATATTTACGCCTAGATTTTTTGCTTCCTCAATTTCTTCAAAATCTACACAGTTAGGCGTGTACAAAATTTGTTTTGGCTGAAAGCCCGCTCTCAATCCTAATTGTACTTCGTTTACGCTTACGCAGTCAAGGTTAGCACCTATTTCGTGCATCCATTTAAGGATATTAATATTAGTTAAGCTTTTACAAGCATAAAAAAAACGTGCATTACATCCTTCAAAAGCATTCTTTAATTTATTGTATTGTTCCGCTATTCTTTCTGCATGATATACATAAACCGGTGTGCCAAATTCATTGGCGATGTCAACTAATTGCTGTGGGGTTAATACCTGTGTCATTGTTTTAATTGTTTGACTGATCTTTTATTTTGTTTGATCAATCGTTTATAAAAAAAGTTATAAAAAAAGGTATGAAAACATTTCTCATACCTTATTAAAATATTATTCTAATAATTTATGATTCTGAAAAACCGTCCTTATTTTCTGTTCCGTCGTTCTCTACTATTTCGCCTTCTTCTGTTACAGCTAGTATAGCTTCAGTTTCTTCTCCGATTGCTATTTGTGATTCTCCCTCAGGATGAACCACGGTGGCCTTGACTAATTCTTCCATCAGCACTTCATTTATCTTAGGTAGATCAGATGCGCTGTTGATACCAAAATAATCCATGAAAGATTTAGATGTTGCATATATCAATGGCTTGCCAACAGCTTCTTCATTTCTACCGGCAATTACCACAAGATCTTTTTCTAATAATTTTTGAACGGCATAATCACAATTCACGCCGCGTATCGCTTCGATCTCGCTTTTAGTGATAGGTTGCTTGTAGGCAATGATGGACAAGGTTTCCATCGAAGCAGTTGACAACCGCTTCAGGAATTTATCTCCATTTAATTGCGCTATCGTTTGATGATACTCTTTCTTTGTAAGGAACTGCCATCCACCGCCACTTTCTCTTAATTCAAAAGAGTAAAATTCGCCGCTGTATTTTTCACAGATGCCTTCAATTGCAGATTCCACTTGATCTAATGAAGCTTTGTCTTCAATAAAACCAAGGGCATTATTCACCAGATCAACTAATTCAAGACTAGTCAAAGGTTTATCGCTGGCAAAAACCAATGCTTCAATATGAGGTATTATCTGTGAAAGTTCCATTTTAATTTATCCGTTTAATGCTGCGGCACCACTTACTATTTCCGTTAACTCGGTAGTAATGGCCGCTTGTCTTGCACGGTTATAACTAATTTTTAATGATTTCAATAATTCATTCGCATTGTCACTTGCTTTATCCATTGCTGTCATACGCGCACCATGTTCGCTGGCGTTCGCATCCAATACAGCTTTAAATAATTGTGTGTTCAATATTTTCGGCATCAACTCAGCTATCAATACATCTTTGCCCGGTTCAAAAATAAAGTCAGCTTTTTTACCTTGCGTTTTAGCGATCTTTTTTACAGGTAAAAATTGTTCATCAACATAAATTTGCGTTCCTGCATTTTTAAATTCGCTGTAGATCAATTCAACAGCATCAACTTCTTTTGTAGCAAAAGCCGTCATTGCATATTGAGCTGCTGTTTGCACTTTATCAAAATTCAATCCTGTAAAAATATCCCAATATTTATCAACTACTTTAAAACCGTTTTTAGTGAAATGCTCGTAACCTTTTTTACCGATCGGTAAAATCTGAACATTTCCTTTAGCTTCTTGCATAGCATATTTATCGCTGATCACTTGTTTAGCTAATTTGATCAGGTTACTGTTATAACCGCCACATAAACCTCTGTCGCTTGTAACAACAATGATCAATACTTTTTCAATTGATCTTTCTGTAGCCAGTGCCACATTCACATCTCCATCACTTGTGCTAACAATATTGCCCAGCATTTCCTGTAGTTTTTGTGCATAAGGGCGCATTTGAGTAATGGCATCCTGAGCGCGGCGCAATTTGGCTGCACTCACCATTTTCATGGCTTTAGTTATTTGTTGTGTGCTCTGAACACTTTTTATTCTGTTACGTACTTCCTTTAAAGCTCCTGACATATAATCTATTAGAAATAGTGAATCCTATACTTTTGGCTGGCAAAGGTAGGGCAAAAATGGTTAAGGTTTGCTGGAGAAAGTAAAAAGTTAAAAGTCAAAAGCAAAAACCGCTTATTGCTGCATTTAAGGTTGATAATAAAGGATTTATGTACGATATACGACGTTAGATGTGCGATGTGTAGCAGCTGGATTTTATAAACAAAGAATTAACATGGCTTTTTTAACATCATACCTCGTACCTCGAACATCCGACATATTAAATTAGTACATTTGCCTCCCTGTCAATTTGGCTATGAACATATTTCAGCATCATATTTGACATTTGAACGGTTTGATTTAATAAATATATACAATTAGGAATTTATGATAGGTCTTTTGTCAAAAGTATTTGGAGGCAGTAAAAGCGAAAAGGATGTAAAAAAGATACGTCCCCAGGTAGAGAAAATTAATCAATTCTTTGCTCAATATCAATCATTAAGCAATGATGAGCTGCGTAATAAAACGCAGGAGTTTCGTCAGCGCATAAAACAACATTTGAGTGCCGTTGATGAAAAGATCAATGAAAAACAATTGGCTGCTGAAAATCTTCCTGTAGATGATATTAACGGAAAGGATATTATTTATCAGGAAGTTGATATTTTAAAGAAAGATAGAAACAAACAGATAGAAGAAATTTTAGAAGAAATTTTACCTGAAGGTTTTGCTGTGGTAAAAGAAACAGCGCGTCGTTTTAAAGAAAATACTTCACTAGAAAGTACGGCTACAGAATTAGATAAAATATTAGCTGCTAAAAAACAGCATATTAAAATAAGCGGAGATAAATCTATTTATAGTAACACATGGATCGCCGGAGGTGGACAAGTTACCTGGAACATGGTACATTATGATGTTCAGCTGATAGGTGGTGCCGTATTGCATTCGGGGAAAATTGCGGAAATGGCTACCGGTGAAGGTAAAACGCTGGTGAGTACTTTACCTGCTTATTTGAATGCATTGGCTGGTGAAGGTGTTCACATCGTAACAGTAAATGATTATCTGGCTAAACGTGATAGTGAATGGAACGGTCCGATATTCGAATGGTTGGGCGTTACAGTTGATTGTATCGATAAACACGAACCGAATAGCGATGCGCGTCGTGATGCATACAATGCGGATATTACTTATGGCACCAACAATGAATTTGGTTTTGATTACCTGAGAGATAACATGGTACACAACCCTGATGAAATGGTTCAACGCAAACATCATTTTGCGATGGTGGATGAGGTTGATAGTGTATTGATCGATGATGCAAGAACACCGTTAATTATTAGTGGCCCTGTTGGACATAGCGATAACACACAACAATTTTTCGATCTTAAACCTCGTGTTGAAAAAATAGTTGAGGCACAAAGAAGAGCTGTCAACCAATATTTAATTGAAGCAAAGAAGAAAATAAGTGAAGGTAATGATGATCCTAAAGATGGAGGATTGGCACTAATGCGTGCATATCGTGGGTTGCCAAAGAATAGTGCACTGATTAAATTTTTAAGCGAACCAGGTATCAGGGTTAAACTGCAAAAAAGTGAAAACTATTATTTAGCGGATCAGCAGAGAGAAATGGGAAAGGTTGATGAAGAATTATACTTCCACATTGATGAAAAAAATAATAGTGTTGACCTTACCGATAAAGGTATCAATTTAATAACCGGTTCAGGTGAAGACCCTGAGTTTTTTATTGTGCCGGATCTTGCTACTAAACTATCAGATATTGATAAAAGTGCTGCAAACGCTGATGAAAAATTACAGGCTAAAGAAGTTTTATTAAATGAATATTCTGTAAAAGTAGATCGTATCCATACTGTGCAGCAATTACTAAAAGCATATACTTTATTTGATAAGGATACGGAGTACGTTGTACTGGATGGTGCTGTAAAAATTGTTGATGAACAAACAGGTCGTATCCTTGATGGAAGACGATACAGTGATGGCTTGCATCAATCGATCGAAGCAAAAGAAAATGTAAAGATCGAAGCTTCTACACAAACCTATGCTACCGTTACTTTGCAAAACTATTTCCGTATGTACCACAAATTGGCTGGTATGACGGGTACGGCAGAAACAGAAGCAGCTGAATTATGGGACATCTATAAATTAGATGTGGTAACCATTCCAACAAATATTGTTGCTGTTCGTAAAGATGAACAAGATCTTGTTTATAAAACAAAGAGAGAAAAATATAAGGCCGTTATTGATGAAGTAGAAAAATTGCGTAATGCTGGCAGACCAACACTAGTAGGTACAACATCTGTAGAAATAAGTGAATTATTAAGCAGGATGTTAAAGCAAAAAAATATTCCTCACAATGTATTGAACGCAAAACAACACGCTAAAGAAGCACAGGTAGTTGCGGAAGCCGGGTTAGCCGGAGCCGTTACTATCGCAACTAATATGGCTGGTCGTGGTACGGATATTAAACTTGGGCCAGGCGTTAAAGATGCAGGTGGTTTGGCTATTGTTGGTACAGAAAGACATGAAAGTCGCCGTGTTGATAGACAGCTGCGTGGTCGTTCCGGTCGTCAGGGTGATCCTGGTAGTACACAATTTTTTGTTAGTCTTGAAGATGATCTGATGCGTATGTTTGGTAGCGAACGTATTGCTTCGATGATGGATAGAATGGGTTACAAAGAAGGTGAAGTGATTCAACACAGCATGATCTCTAAATCAATCGAGAGAGCACAGAAAAAAGTTGAAGAGAATAACTTCGGTATACGTAAGCGTTTGTTGGAATATGATGATGTAATGAACAAGCAGCGTAACGTAATATATGCTAAGCGTAACCATGCATTGTTTGGAGATCGTTTAGCTCTGGATCTTGATAATGCATTTTATTCTGTTGCAGAAGGATTGGTAAATTCATTCAAAGAAACCGGTAGTAACGAAGATTTCAAATTGGCGTGTATTGTAAATTTCGGAATTGATACAACTGTTACGGAAGAAGAATTGGCAAAAGACAATTTACAGGTTATTGCAGAGAAGTTATACAATGAAGCCAAATCAAATTACAATCGCAAAGCGGCAACATTGGCGAGAGAGACTTTGCCGGTTATAAAAAATATTCGTAAAGAACAAGGCGCACATATTGAAAATGTATCTGTACCATTTACTGATGGCAAGAAAGGAATTCAGGCATTGGCTAATATAGAAAAAACACTTTCTTCCGAAGGCGCTGAACTGCCAAATGCTTTGGAACGTGGTATTACATTAGCTTTGATAGATGATTCATGGAAAGAGCATTTGAGAGCAATGGATGATTTGCGCCATAGTGTTCAGACTGCAGGCTACGAACAAAAAGATCCGTTGGTTATTTATAAGATAGAAGCATTCGGTGCGTTCAAGCAAATGGATGACGAAGTGAATAAAAATATTGTTAGCTTCTTATGTCATTGTGCAATGCCGGCAGAAGATAATTCAAAGTCGATCAAAGAAGGCAGAGAAAGAAAAACAGACATGAGCAAAATGCGTGAGCGTAAAGCGGAATTTGCAGGTGCAGGTCCTGAATACGCTTCGCAGGAAAATGATTATATCGATCCATCAACACAGGTTAAACAAGAACCAATTAGAGTAGAAAAAATGCCGGGAAGAAATGAACCTTGTTATTGCGGCAGCGGAAAAAAATATAAGAACTGTCATGGAAAGGATGTCGCATAATTGCGTCTCTTGATAAATATTGATCCGGACTAACTTAGTTAGTCCGGATTTTTTATTATACAAATCAAATTTTGCAGTCATTTTAAATACCCTAATTTTAAAAATATAAAAGAAAAAGATGCCTGTAAAAGAGGATAAGAAAAATGTTTTTAGAAATATTATACGTCTTGTTAAGCCATATAAAAAAGGATTGCTTGCCGTATTTATAATTAGTTTGTTAAGTACAGGCGTTACGTTAATAGAGCCGCTTATTTATCGCGAAGCAGTAAATGACATTTCAGGTTTATTTGTGCAACGGGCGCGTAATGATGTAAAAAGAGAAATGGGGGTTCCAACGGAAACAGACGATGATCCTATCACAAAGTTTATTGAAAAAGAAGAAGCCAAAGAAAAACCGACTGCTACAGTATTAATAGATACTACAAAAAAAGAGACTGCTAATCATACAGCCCATAAAGAGCCGATAAAAAAGACCAGAGTAAAACAACCGCATACAAAAAATCGAGTAGCTCCACGTACGCCCGGCGAAGCTTTTAATACTTTATTATGGGCCACTATTTTACTTTTCATTATCAATATAGTAGGGTTGATATTTTGGCGGATAGGCGAAACGTTAGAAGTGAAACTGATCTGTACCATCGAACAGCAATTTATTAAAAATACGTTTGGGCACGTATTAAGATTACCGTTAGCATTTTTCTCAAAGCGTTCTACAGCAGCATTGCATACGCAGATAGATCAAAGTGAAGAAGTGTCCGAAACAGTGAGCGCATTTACTAAACAAATATTACCCGAAATTATAAGTCTTGTTGGATTGCTTGGTATAATGTTTTGGCAGAATACCATATTGGCTCTTTTAGCCATTTCTATCATACCATTTTATCTGATCATCACTGTTATCTCAACCAAAAAATTAGAAATGAGTCTTGCGACTTATTACGAAAAGTGGGAAGGGGTATCTACCAGGATGCAGGATGCATTAGCAGGTGTAAAAACAGTAAAGCTTTCGGGCGCAGAAGAAAGGGAAGTGATGCTTTTAGATAAAGAAGCTGCAGACGCATATCAAGATTATATCAACAGATCATTATTGTCGAACAAATATGTTTTTTGGCAGGTGTTTCTTACGCATGTTTCGCAAGCATTGGTATTGGCATACGGCGGTTTCCTTGCTTTGCAACATAAACTAACTCCCGGTGATGTGGTAATGTTTGTTGCATACTTAGATATGTTGTACGATCCGATTGACAGTTTGGCAAGTATATGGGCAGATCTGCAACAGAATGTTACATCGATAGCACGTGCGTTTAAATTATTAGATACAACTGTCGAAGAAAAAGTAGGGAAGAAACTAATAGTAGCAAAAGGAAAGATTGAATTTAAAGATGTTCATTTTTCTTATAACCCTGACAGAGAAATTTTATGTGGATTATCATTCACGGCAGAGCCCGGAAGAGTAACCGCATTGGTAGGATCTTCAGGTGCCGGGAAAACAACAACTGTAGATCTGTTGTTAAAATTATTTGAACCACAAAGTGGAGATGTATTGATCGATGGACAAAAACTATCTGAAATGGATGGTGCATCTGTAAGAAGCCAGATAGGAATGGTTGCTGCAGACGGTGCAATATTCAGAGGTACGCTTGCAGATAATATTCGTTACAAAAGGCCGGATGCTTCTATCGAAGAAGTAAACGCTGCTGCCAATGCCGCAGGTATGCAAACCACCTTACAAAGATTGCCTGACGGATTAGAAACAACAGTAGGAGAGAGTGGATTTGGATTATCTGTTGGAGAGAGACAACGTGTGCAAATAGCGAGGGTGTTGATTTCTAAGCCATACATTCTTATAATGGATGAAGCAACTGCTAATTTAGATTTTGCTACCGAAGCTGAAGTAAAGAAAACTGTAGATGAAATTCGCAAAGAAAATACGGTGATCATCATTGCGCATCGCTACTCTATGGTAAAAGATGCGGATCATGTAATCGTTTTAGATAATGGCGTTGTAGCAGATGAGGGCACACCCGATGAATTAATTGAAAAGAATGATTGGTTTGCCGAATTTGCCAATGGCAGTGATGAAGATGATTATGAAGAATTAGAAGAGGAAGAAAGCGAAGAAGATGGTGAAGACGAAGATGAACAAGAGTAGTTATGTTATTTCGATCACAACTTTTTCTACAATTTCTTAAACTGAATTATTGTAATTTTACTCCATGCAAATAGCTTCATACATTGATCATACGGTCCTTAAACCGACAACAACCATTGCAGATATTGAAAAGCTTTGCACAGAAGCGATGCAATATAAATTCGCCGCAGTCTGTGTACCGCCTTTATTTGTAAAGAAAGCGGCCGAGTTAGTAAAAGGCAGTGATGTAAAAGTGGCAACAGTTATAGGGTTCCCATTTGGTTATTCTGCTGTTGAGGCTAAAGTGGCAGAGCTTGTATTGGCTATTATTGATGGTGCGGATGAATTAGATATTGTAATCAATATCAGTGCAATAAAAAACAACGACTGGCAATTTCTGGCGAATGAAATAAATACCATGATGCCGATCATAAAAAACAAAAATAAAGTCGTAAAGATCATTATAGAAAGCGGTATTTTAACGGATGATGAAATAATCAAATGCTGCACGGTTTATACCGCCGCTGGGGTTGATTTTATAAAAACCTCTACCGGATATGCAGAAAAAGGGGCATCGGTTCATGCTGTAGAACTAATGCGTAGTCATTTAGATAAGAATATTCAGATCAAAGCAAGCGGAGGAATAAAATCATATACTTTTGCTAAACAGCTAATAGATGCGGGAGCTACACGCATTGGATGCAGCAACAGTATTCAGATTGTAAACGAAGCTGCTCAATAAAATAAAACAATAAGCATGAAAAATCTTTTATCATTTATTGCGATAATAGTATCAATGTCTGTTCATGCACAGGATATAGTTAAGACAGATACAGCTATTGTTGAAGGTACGTTGACGGTGAATAAAGATCCAAGACTTGATGTATTGGCTAAAAATGAAGCGAACTATAATGCCACTGCATCAAGATCGACGAGGGGGTATAGGTTGATGGTATTAAATACGAATAATCGTAACCTCGCTATGAGTCTTCGCTCTAAGTTATTGCAACATTATCCTGACCAGAAAGTGTACATGAGTTTTCAGCCGCCATATATCAAATTAAAATTCGGAGATTTTGCTAATGAGGACGATGCGAATAGATATAAAGATGAATTACTTAAATCAAAATTAGTACAAGGCAATATTTATGTAGTACCGGAAATTATTGAAGTAACGCCAGCGAATCAATAGGGCTTAGCATTTATACAACACAGTTTAATAAAATAATTTAGTGAGCGAAACATTATTACAGCAGGTAAAAAAACTATCAAAAAAATACGCAGATGAATTTATAGCAATTCGTCACCACCTGCATGCTCATCCTGAATTGAGTTACCAGGAATTCGAAACATCAAAATTTATTCAGAAAAAATTAACTGAATTAAATATTCCTTTCGAGGTAAAAGCAACTACCGGCGTTATCGGTTTGATAAAAGGAAAAAATCCTACAAAAAAAGTAGTAGCACTTCGTGGAGATATGGATGCATTGCCAATTACGGAAGAAAATAATGTTGACTATAAATCTACTAATCCGGGCGTAATGCATGCTTGCGGACATGATGTGCATACAACCTGTTTATTAGGTGCTGCGAAAATATTGAACGAATTAAAAGATGAGTGGGAAGGGACGGTAAAATTAATTTTTCAACCGGGCGAAGAAAAAAATCCGGGAGGCGCTAGTATTTTAATTAAGGAAGGGGTGTTAGAAAATCCCGTACCGGAAAGTATTTATGCATTGCACGTGCACCCAACTTTAGAAGTTGGCAAACTAAGTTTTAGAGGCGGTATGGTAATGGCAAGTGCTGATGAATTATACATCACCATTAAAGGCAAAGGCGGACATGCAGCTGCGCCACAAAATACTGTGGATACTATTTTGATAGCATCGCATTTGATTGTGAGTCTGCAGCAAATTGTCAGCAGAAATAATAATCCTTTTAATCCATCCGTATTATCGATCACATCGGTACAGGGTGGCCATACAACAAATGTTATTCCTTCGGAAGTGAAGCTGATGGGTACTTTTAGGGCAATGAATGAAGAATGGCGCTTCAAAGCACATAAGCTAATAACAAAATTAGCCACAGACTTAGTGCATAGTATGGGCGGCGAGATAGATATTAAAATTGATGTTGGGTATCCGTTTGTTTTAAATAATGAAGCATTAAGTGCGGCAGCCCGTAAAAAAGGTGAACAATATCTTGGTGCAGAAAATGTAGAAGAAACAGAATTAAGAATGGGCGCAGAAGATTTTGCGTATTACTCTCATGAAATACCGGGTTGTTTTTTCAGACTCGGTGCAGGTAATAAAGCTAAAGGAATTTCGATCGGTGTACATACACCTACTTTTAATATAGATGAAGGGGCTATTGAAATTGGAATGGGTATGATGGCTTTTCTGGCAATAGAAGGAAATAATGGATAATGGATAATTTCATTTTTATTTATAATAGCTAACTTTAAAATGGCTTCTTAAGAAGCCATTTTTTATATCATGAAAAAAATCTTTTTGATTTCTTGCTTTTGCTGCTTATTTACAACTAATAGTTTCTCTCAAGTAGTAGCAATTTATATAAAAACAGTTTCGACTACGATAAAGCCGTATTCTCAGGCTGATTTATATTATGTTCAAAATGATAGTGTTCATCAAAATTTAGTAATAGTACCATCATCTCATTTTGTTGCTACTTATTTCATTGATTCTACCAAGCCTGTTACTCGTTTAATGTTTGATGTGAAGAATAATACTGTTAAACCATTTATGCCTATTTCCTATTATCCTATTAGTGGAGATTTACAATATTATAGTGGCGATAGTATAATATTCGATATGGACAAAAAGAGTGCTACAATTATTAACAAAAAATAAATCAACTTGCCCCAACTGATATAGTTCTTTATTTTTCATCATCTAGCTTACTATTATCTAATTCATCAAATTCTTCTTCGTTATTTTCAGTTTCAATGATTAGATTGCTAAGTCCATTTAATGGAATCATCGTCCATGTTGGGTAATTGGCTTTATTCTCTTGAGCGAATATTTCTGCCTCTTTTTCATCCGAAAAATATTCAACCAATGTTTCAGAAGTTGAGCGGTGTATGCCTTTATATATAACCATAATAATTATCCATTATCAATTAAACAATTATCCATTCTATTCCAATACCTTTTCCATTTGCATACTGCGTGATCCTTTTACCAATAATGTTGTATCGGTAAAGTTTTGTTGTTGCAGCCAATCTTTTGCTTCTGTTGAATTCTTGAAGTAGATGAAATTGTTGGCTATCTTATTATAATCTCCGCCAACTAAAACCACGGTATCCCATTTAAATTTATTGATCAGTTTAATAATGTCTTCATGTTCTTTAAGACTTTCATCACCTAATTCGGCCATTCCACCAAGTAATAATATTTTTTTATTGCCAGTCATTTTTGCAAAATTTTCAATAGCAGCCCTCATGCTTGTTGGGTTTGCATTGTAAGCATCTAAAATTATTTTATTGCTGCCTTTTTCTATTAATTGTGAGCGACTATTGGAAGGAACATAATTTTCTAAAGCACTTTTTATTTTTTCATCTGCTACTTTAAAATATCTGCCAATTGTTACCGCTACCAAAACATTAGGTAAATTATATTCTCCAACTAAATTGGTTTTTATAGATGGCCCTTTTTTTATTAATACCTCTAAAAACTCATTACTCTTATTGGTGGTTCCAATAACATCAGCTTCAGCGGTACCGTATGTTATTACTTCAGCTATGCCTTTACTTATTTCTTTTAAATGGTCATAATCATTCATGATAAAAACAGTGCCATCATGCGCGCGTAGATAATCAAATAATTCGCCTTTGCCTTTTTTTACACCTTCTTCTCCGCCAAATCCTTCCAGGTGAGCTTTCCCAATATTTGTGATAATGCCATGTGTAGGCATACAATAATCGCAATAACCTTCAATTTCCTTTTGATGATTGGCACCCATTTCGATAACAGCTATCTCAGCATCCTTTTTAACAGATAAAATAGTTAGCGGTATACCTATATGGTTATTCAAGTTGCCTTTGGTTGTATATGTTTTATATGTAGTAGATAATACTTCATGCACTAATTCTTTAGTAGTTGTCTTTCCGTTACTGCCCGTAATAGCGATAAAAGGGATGTTGAATTGTTGTCTGTGATACTTAGCTAATTGCTGAAGTGTATGCAAAACATCCTCAGTTTTAATTATTCTTTCATCCTGACGACCAGTTTCTTCATCAACAATAACATATGAGGCCCCCGCTTCTATTGCTTGTTTGGCAAACTTATTACCATTGAAGGTCGGGCCCTTTAATGCAAAGAATATATCTCCCTGTTTTAAACTCCTGGTGTCGGTTTGTATAGATGGGTGCTGAAGAAAGATGGTATATAGTTCCTGAATTTGCATATATCAAAAATAGGTAAGTTTTATTTTTGATATGAGAAATATATAACTAAACTTAAAGCAATTTATTTGACGATCGTATCGGTTTTATTGGTAAAAGATGTTCATTATGTCCTGATTCAAGATAAAAATGACGTACTTCGAAAACTGAAAAAGCTTCCTATATTTGCAAAAACATAATCTACTTGCTATGTATAAAAATGAAAAGACGTTGTTTAGACAAACAACTTTAATCGCTATTCTTTCTTTGCTGTTTTGTAGCATGGGACTACAAGAGTTAAAAGCACAGGATTCATTGATCAATTTGCCGGAATATAGTCTGCCGATGACCGACCATAAGATCGTTATGGCACATTGTATGACGCATATTATAAGAACAAAAGACAGGGTGTTGGAAGATGGGGCAAATCCTGCATACTATCCAAACACACCGGATAATCCATCACAAGCAATTGGCGGTTATACTTTGGTAGATGTAATGAGCGACAGATTTTTGAAAGATTCAACCTTGGAGGCTTCGGTAGAATTTGAAATGCGTGCGGCAATGAGATGCGGTATCGATGGGTTTCAGTTTTATTATCAATTAGGGAATAGCAGCTGGGACAGGATTGTGGAAGCTTATTTTAAAGTAGCAGAAGAAAAGAATCTTGATTTTAAGTTTGCTTTATGTTTATCGCATCCCGGCGATGGTGATACCAGCATACATGAAGCGGTTAAAATTGCTACCTGGGCAAGAAGAATAAATGGCATAATGAATAAAGTTGGCCGTAACAATAAACATTGGCTAAGAACGCCGGATGGTAGATTAGTTGTGTATTTATGGTATGGAGAACAATTGGCTGATGTTCCCAGAGATAATATGGAGGGATATCCCGAACAATATTATTGGGCACGTGCTTACAGAAGATTAGCAAATGCAGTAGGTGAAAGATTTGCCTGTGCTATCGTTATCAATGATTTGAAATCGAGTACAGAAATAAGTAATTATTTGGATTATTTTCCTGCAGTTTGGCCATGGACTGGTGCTTATGCATCAGGCGAAGTTGAAAGAATTGCGGCTGCTTGTAAAGCAAGACATAGAACTTTCGAAGGTTCAGCATTTCCCGATTTCTTCACGTCTAAATTATTAGCACCTGAAAATCCTGCTGTGTACTGGCACATATTATGGTTCAAAGATGCGATGGCTGCAGGTGTTAATGGTATACAAAGGAATTATTTAGCAACAGGCTTATCTCAAACATTCCGTAGTAACTGGAATTTTTCTATTCAGCAAGACGTACCCGTAATGAATATTATTACGTGGAACGATTATCCGGAAGGACATCATCTTGCTCCGGAAGTAAACCATAATTACGGTTTCTCTGTTTTGTTGCAATATTATAAAAGTATTTGGGAAGGGAAGCCTTCACCTTATGCGGATCGTGACGTAGCTATAGCATTCTTCAAAAAATACAAAACCAATGCCACACCGAGTCCGTACAATGTACAGGTAGTAACTATTGGTAAAACAGGTAGTGTTGCAACAGAAGATTCTATCGACGTTGTTACAATATTGCCTCAGCCCGGTCAGTTACGTGTAAATGGCGAAACAGTAAATGTACCGGCAGGATTAACTTCTACTAAATTTAGAAGTCAGCCGGGCGCAGTAAGCGTTGCTGTTTTAAGAAATGGAGTAGTAACTAAAAGTTTTGTAACGCCGGAATGGATCACTGATAAACCATACAGAACAGATAAACTAACTTATACTTTTGATACTGAGTACATGAATTTTAATCATGATATTTTTGGTGATAAACCGATCTTATATTCCACTCAGTACAATAAGGATATAAATAAATAAGGGTTACAAGAATTGATAAATTAAAAAAGGTATCGCATTTGCGATACCTTTTTTAATAGGTAGAAATAAACAAAATTAATTTATACGATCTCTTTTAATTTAGCAACAACAATATCAACTTCTTTTGTGGTATTGTGTTTAGAAAAGCTAAAGCGAATAGTAACTTTATCAGGATCATTATTAATTGCCCTGATAACATGAGAATCCTGATCTGCACCTGAAGCACAGGCACTGCCTCCGCTAGCGCAGATATGATTGATATCCATATTAAACAAAAGCGTTTCTGATCTATCTGTCTTAGGTAGACAAACACTTAATACAGTATATAGACTTTTCCCAAATACATCGCCGTTAAATGTAACACCAGGAATATACTTTATTAAAGCATCGTGCATATACTTTTTTATCGAATTGATATAGGCACTATCTTTTTCGTAATTAGTAGTTGCAATTTCTAAAGCTTTTGCTAATCCTACAATGCCGTAAATATTTTCGGTGCCGGCTCTCATATTTCTTTCCTGAGAACCACCTTGCAGGTATGGGTTTATTTTTACATTTTCATTGATGTATAATAATCCTATCCCCTTTGGTCCGTGAAATTTATGTGCCGATCCTGTTATAAAATGCACTGGCGTATTTCTAAGGTCGAAAGGAAAATGACCAACTGTTTGTACCGTATCGCTATGAAATATAGCATTGTATTTTTTACATAGATCACCTACTACATTTAGATCGATCATATTGCCAATTTCATTATTGGCATGCATTAGTGTTACCAGTGTTTTTTCTTTACTAGTAGAAAGTAGGTGTTCAAGATCTGTTAAATCGATATGTCCACCTGATAATAATTTTACAAAAGATAATTTTACTAAACCAAGTTTATGTAAATTTTCAACAGTGTGTAAAGTCGCATGATGCTCAATAGGAGAAGTTATGATATGTGTACAGCCAAGATCTCTCATAGCAGCATTAATAACAGTATTACTACTTTCAGTACCGCCACTTGTAAAAAATATTTCTGCGGGATGAGCATTCAATATTTTAGCAATTGTTTTTCTCGCTAATTCTATTGCTGTTCTTGATTCTCTGCCATAGCTGTAGATTGATGATGCATTGCCAAATTTTTCAGTCAGGTAAGGCATCATTGCTTCCAACACTTGTGGATCAAGCGATGTAGTGGCAGCATTATCAAAATATATTCTATTCATTCTTATTTACATCAACTCTTTAATGTCCTGTATCAATTTATTGGCAATATTATTAGCCATTGTTTCAGAATTACTTTCTGCATAAATGCGGATAATAGGTTCTGTATTGCTGGTACGTAAATGAACCCAGTCCGTTTCAAATTCTATCTTTAAACCATCCTCTGTATTGATCGGGTTGTTTTTGTATTTCTCTTTGATGCCTTCAAAAATTTCAGCTACTTCAATTCCATCATCTAAAGCAATTTTATTTTTAGACATATAATAGTTTGTATATGTATTGCGTAGTTGCTTGATAGTTTTTTTACTGTGAGCAAGATGCGTTAAGAATAATGCAATACCGATCAAAGCATCTCTTCCATAATGAAGATCCGGTACAATGATGCCGCCGTTTCCTTCGCCACCAATTACGGCATTTACAGCTTTCATTTTATTGACAACATTTACTTCGCCAACGGCACTTGGAAAATATTCTCCGCCATGTTGAATGGTCACATCTTTCAATGCACGTGTTGATGACATGTTAGAAACTGTGTTGCCTTTTCTTTTACTCAATACATAATCAGCAACGGCTACTAGAGTATACTCTTCGCCAAACATGCTGCCATCTTCGCAAACAAAACATAAACGGTCAACATCAGGATCAACTGCAATACCAAGTGATGCATTTTCTCTTGTAACTTCTGAGCTTAATCCTGTTAAATGTTCAGGTAATGGTTCTGGGTTGTGTGCAAACTTCCCGTTCACCTCTTGATTAATAACAACAATATCTTTTACACCCAACGCTTTTAATAAAGCAGGCACTGCAATAGCGCCGGTACTATTCACAGCGTCTACAACTATTTTAAATTTTTGTTTTTTGATAGCAGCGATATCAACCAGGTCGTATTTTAAAATAGCATCAATATGTTTTTGTAAAGAAGTTGTGTCAGTAGTAGTAATCCCAAGTTTATCAACATTTACAAAAGTAAAGTCTTCTCTTGCTGCAATATCTAATACTTTTTTTCCTTCTTCACCATTAATAAATTCACCTTTACTATTTAATAATTTTAATGCGTTCCACTCTTTTGGGTTATGACTTGCCGTTAGTATGATGCCGCCGGCCGCGTTTTCGAACACTACTGCCATTTCAACTGTTGGTGTTGTGCTATAATCTAAATCGATCACATCTAATCCTAATGCGTTCAAAGTACTAATTACCAAACTTTTAACCATTGCTCCGCTAATGCGACCATCTCTGCCCACAACAATTGTTTTCTTATCACTCTCCTGCATTAATAAAGTTCCAAATGCTGCTGTGAATTTTACAACGTCTAATGGAGTTAAATTTTCATTTGTTCTTCCGCCGATAGTACCCCTTATTCCGGATATGCTTTTTATCAGTGCCATTTTCTAAAATAATTTGAGGCGCAAAGATAAAGAAGGTCAAGTTAATTAGGGATTTATTAACCTAATTATGACAAATATCATGTGATAATAATTGCTTTAATACGAGCCATTTTATCCTACATTTGCAATAACAAGCTCAAGGGGTGCCTTGCAGGATTGATAGAGAAGTAGTTAATACAACACTAACATCTGCAGAAAGAAAGGCTGAGATTATACCCATTGGAAGAAACAGGCAAAAACTGTAATTCTTTCATCCACCTGATCCGGATAATGCCGGCGTAGGAAAAGAGGATAATACTTACAAAGCATTTAGAGTATCTATTTTGCTTACACTTTGGGCAGTATTATTAAATTTAAGTAGTTATGATATTACAGTATTGGTGGTCTTTGCTTGTTCAGCAAATACAAGAAACAAGTTGGATAGTATGGGTAAGCGTCGTGTTTTCTGTTGCCGAAGTACTATTTGCAAAAGCAAATAAAATATGGTTATACCCAACCGGTATTATAGGAACTATGTTGGGTATGTATGTATTATTCGTAGTAGGGTTATATGCAGAATGTTTACTGAGTGGATATTACATTGTGATGAGCGTATATGGTTGGTGGTATTGGATAAAAAAGAAAAATTCGCCTCCGGTAGAGATCACATATTGCACACGCGAAGAGTGGGGGCAAATAGTTGTATTTACTTTAGGCGGATTTATATTGCTTATCATCTTACTAAAAAAATACACACCATCTACCGTACCAATAATGGATGCATGGGTTAGTGCCACAGCATGGGTTGGTATGTGGTTGCTGGCAAAACGTAAAATAGAAAACTGGATCTTATTGAACATCTCTAACATATTTGCTATCCCGTTATTATTTTATAAACACTTAGCATTGTACAGTGTGTTGACTATTTTTCTTTTTATCGTAGCCATATATGGATATATCGAATGGAGAAAAATCATCAAAGACAAACCTTTAAATAGCAAAAGTCTGGAGCCCTTTATCGGATAATAAACAATCTTATGAAAATAAAAACAACAGCGCATCCATCTACTTTTATCGATAAAAAGTTAGTAGAAACAATGCGTCAATATGTGGCGGAAGCAGAGCAAATGAAGAGTTTGCATCCACAACAATTATCGATCATTTATGAGCAAAGGTGGTTTAAATTGTTTGTACCAAAAATATATGGCGGCTTAGAATTATCGCTTCCTGATGCATTAAAAATTGAAGAAGGATTGGCTTGGACTGATGGAAGCCTTGGTTGGACAGTAACGTTATGCGGCGGGGCAAACTGGTTTGTTGGATTTATTGATAAAGAAGTAGCAGAAAGTGTTTTTGCTGATAAAAAAGTTTGCCTGGCAGGAAGCGGTAAAACATGTGGTACGGCGAAAGTTATTGAAGAAGGATATGAAATTACAGGAAACTGGAGCTACGCAACAGGCTCAACCCATGCCACAGCGTTTACGGCCAATTGCATTATTGAAAAGGATGGCGTTGTTGTAAAAAATAGTGACGGCACACAAATGATCAAAGCATTCTTATTGCCGAAAGAGAAAGTGACGCTGCATAAAAGTTGGGAATACATAGGAATGGCGGCCACAGCCAGTAATAGCTTTGAAGTGAAGGAATTAAAAGTGCCGGAGCAAAGAGCTTTTATAATTAATAAAGATCATGCTGTATTAGAGCAACCAATTTATCAATACCCTTTTTTACATTTTGCTGAAGCTACATTGGCTGTAAATAATTCGGGTATGGCTTTTCGTTTTTTAGATCTGTATGAAAAGTTGATCGCTGAAAAAGAAAATGATCGGTATGCCCGGGAATTAACACCTATAGGAGTTTTGCAATTAGATGATATAAAAAAGCAATTCAAAAAAGTAAGGCAGGATTTTTATGTAGCAGTGCAACAATCCTGGGACGCGTATTTACAAAATGATACTACGCTAACTGAAAAATTGCAAATATTAAGTCAGGCAAGTCGTTTACTGGCTACAAATTCAAGAAAGCTGGTAGATGAATTGTATCCTTATTGCGGCCTCGCAGCAGCCGTTCCTCAATCAGAAATAAATCGCGTATGGCGGGATATACATACGGTCAGTCAACACCCTTTATTATTGTCTTATATGCGTAGTTAACAGATGAAAAATAAGTTAGGATAACAACCTGAAATAATTACATTTGTTATCATAAAAACATCCCGATATGCATGCACCAACAATGGCAGAAATGACAGCAAAAGGAGAAAATCCGGAAGTGTTATTTTGGGTAGGATGTGCAGGTAGCTTTGATCAGCGTGCGCAAAAAATAACAAAAGCATTCGTAACTATTTTAGATAAAGTCGGTATTAAATATGCCATTTTAGGAAAAGAAGAAATGTGCACCGGCGATCCTGCGAGACGTGCCGGAAACGAATTTATGTTTCAAATGATGGCGTATCAAAATATCCAGATATTGAACGGATATGGCATTAAGAAAATAGTAACTGCATGTCCGCATTGTTTCAATACACTGAAAAATGAATATCCTGCATTAGGTGGGACTTACGAAGTAATACATCATGCCGTTTTTCTACAACAACTAATTGATGAAGGGAAAATAACCATGAAAGAAGATGGTGCCTTCAAAGGAAAAAAAATCACTTATCACGATAGTTGTTATCTGGGAAGAGCCAATAATATTTATGAGGCACCAAGAAAAGTATTGGAAGCTTTAGATGGCGAGTTAATAGAGATGAAACGTTGTAAAAGCAATGGGTTATGTTGTGGTGCAGGTGGCGCGCAAATGTTTAAAGAAGAAGAAAAAGGCGAGCTGCGTATCAACCAGGAAAGAGCAAAAGATATGATAGAAACTGGCGCATCAATAGTTGCATCAGCCTGCCCTTTTTGCAATACTATGCTTACAGATGGTGTTAAAATGAGTAATAAAGAAGATACGATGCAGGTATTGGATATTGCGGAATTAGTAGCGGCTTCTATCTAAATAAATAATTGAATTAACTTTGCAAAATGATAGATTTTAAAGAACATATTCCTGCTGATTTTGCTGATTCATCAAGAGTATGGATATACCAAAGTAGTCGTTTGTTTTTGATGAGTGAAGCATTTGAAATGGAAGATATGTTGAACTCTTTTGTTAGTAGTTGGAAAAGTCATGGTGATGAGGTGAAAGGGTACGCGAATTTATTTTTTGGTCAGTTCATTGTAATAATAGCAGATGAAAGTGCAACGGGTGTTAGTGGTTGCAGTACGGATAGCTCAGTCCGTTTGATAAAAGAGATCGAACAGAAATTTAATGTGCTGTTATTTGAAAGACAAACATTAGCTTTTATAGTAAAAGATAAAATTCAATTATTGCCATTGTCACAATTGGCTTATGCGGTAGAAAATAATTTTATCAATGGTGATACTTTATATTTCAATAACCTTGTTCTTACTAAAAAAGAATTACTAGAAAAATGGATAATACCTGCGAAAGAAAGCTGGTTAGGTAAAAAGAATATTTTTAAAATAGTAAATATCTGAACTGCTATTAAAGTTGATTACAGTGATTTCGAGATCAACTAATTCAAACCAATCAACTTCATCCGATAGCTGTCGGATCAATGGTTCAGACAAGAAAAGACCTCTCAATTTGAGAGGCCTTTTCTTTAGTAGTATCTGAAGAACTATGTTTTATTGAGCAGATGTACTATCAGCTACCGGAGCAATGCCCGGATGCGGATTTTTAAACTGCGCTTCCATTTGTTGCATGTTTCTTAAAATAGCAGCGGCCTGTTGAGTTTCATTGCTGATAGCAGCTTGCTGATCATCATTTAAATTAGAAGCATAATTCAACTGCTGTTCAAGATCTTTCTTTAAACTGCGGGTTACTTTGGCGGCTAATGTACTGTCATCAGCTTTATATGCAGCTAACAAAAATTGCATTGAAATATAATCGTGTTGTTGAAAGCGTGAAACCATACCGTAAGCAAAGTTTCCATCTAACATATTTGAATCACATCTTTCCAGGATCTTTTTAGCATCTTCTTTTCTGCCCATATCTACTAAAGTGTTTGCAGCTTCAGCAAATGACAAACGAATAGTATTTAAGTGACGACGATTTTCTTCATCGTAATAAACACCCGGTTTATCTGCATTACAAAATTGAAACTTATGTAGCATTTTATCAACTGTCCAATCTGCATTTAAAGGACTGTTTAATACAGGAACTAACTGATACGTAAGGCCATTCTGACGAAGGTATTGACCGAATCCTAACTCACCATAATTTGATGTAAAACAAATAGGACGGTTCCATTTATTAGCTGCTATAATATTTAAAATAGCAGCATCATTTTTAAACAATACAGTTTTTGGGATCGCAAATTTTAGTTGTGAAACAACACTGTCATCTGCATTTACGGTTCCGTTTGCACGTACAACGCTTAAGTCAACAGGAACAGTAACATTTTTGCTTGGGAATATGTTTAATGTATCACCCTCATTAATTCTTATTTTGTCTGCGTCATCACTTCCTGCATAATCTTTCATCATCGTGTATAGATCCATCGATTGATTGGCATCCATACCCGGCATCGGAGAATAATATAAAACATCTCTTTTTGAACCTTCGATCTGCTCAGCAGTAAATACCTGTGCAATAGGATCGCTTTGATTTACTTTATAACGTTCCTGATTAATATACCAATCAGTACCCAATAAGCTGGAATTGATAACGCGGATATCTCTGCGGATACCTTCTACTTCTTGTGCATACCATAAAGGATAAGTATCATTATCACCGAAGGTTATGAGTATTGTATTTTGCGGACAGCTTTCTAAATAATCAATCGCAAGATCTCTGGCTAATGTTTTATTGCTACGATCATGGTCATCCCATTCCTGATTGGCCATTAATACGGGTACAGCTAGTAAACATATTCCGGCTGCAGCAAAATTAGCTACCCGGCTACTCATGAATTTATCAAACTGTTCTTTTACGAACATTACTCCAAACCCTATCCACATAGCAAAAGCATAACCGGATCCTACAAAGGCATAATCTCTTTCACGAGGTTGATTGCCTGGCATATTCAAATAGATGCCAATAGCTAGGCCTGTAAAGAAAAATAATAGTAATACAACCAATGCGTCGTTTTTTCTTTTCTGCACGTGATAGTAAATTCCTAATAGACCTAATATTAGCGGAAGGGCAAATAACGTATTATTAGACTTGTTGCGCTTCATACTATCAGGCATATATTTCTGGTCACCTAAGCGTGCGTTGTCCCAGAAACTGATACCGCTTTTCCAGTTGCCATCTCTAACATTTGCCATGTTGGCCCCTTGTATATCATTCTGCTTACCTACAAAGTTCCACATAAAATATCTGCCATACATCCAATTACATTGATATGCCAGGAAGAATTGGATATTATCCATCATCGTTGGTTTATCAAGCCATGCGCCTGACTTTTGATCCTTACCTATGCCTGCAAACTGTGCATAGTAATCTGCGTGTCCCTGATCATTGCTTGCATCCCACATACGAGGGAATAAATGTTGATCATCAGCAGAATAGACATAAGTGATCTTTCTGCCGGCCTGTGCATATTGATTCGCTTCTTTTACATAAGTAGGTTCAACATCTGTATGATCAACTTGTGCAGTAAAATCTTGTCCGTAGATAATTGGCCAATCTCCATATTGATCACGGCTTAAATAACCTGTTAAGCTTACAGGATTATCTACATTGTACATATCAATGGCCACATCTGCAGTGGAGCGGATCATAGTAGTAAAGTAAGTAGAGTATCCAAGTACCATGAAAGAAAAACTCCACAATCCTAATCTTAAAAATGACCAGTTCTTTTTATTGGCAATATTTATTCCAACCGCAATTATTGCAGCAGTTAAAATAAAGAAGAAGGCAAAACCGCTAAAGAATGGCATACCAAAATTGTTGACAAAAAGGATATCCATACTGCTGGCCCAACTGATGATCCATTGAATAACCGCTTTTTGAACAAAACCTGTAATAGCACAGCCTATAAAGAAAGTGATAATAAGGCCCCATGTTGTAGGCTTGTAACGTCTTAGATAATACATCATTACCATTGCAGGGATCGTCAATAAGTTCAATAAATGAACACCTATTGAAAGTCCCATTAGATAAAATATAAGAATGATCCATTTATCAGCTTTTGTAAATTTGGCGGTATTGCCTGCAGCTTGCTCTTCAGCAGCAGCGGCATCCCATTTAACCATGGTCCAAAAAACGATCGCGGTAAAAAAAGATGATAATCCGTAAACCTCACCTTCAACAGCACTGTACCAAAATGAATCTGTAAACGTATAAGCTAAGGCGCCCACAGTACCTGCAGCCATGATCATAAATATTTGATTGCCGGTTAATTCCTCTCCTGCTTTTTCAAACATCTTTTTTGCAAAATGTGTAATGGTCCAGAATAAGAATAAGATACTGAAACCACTAGCCAGTGCACTCATACTATTCAGTCCTCTAACTGCTGTATGAGGACCAAACGGCATCATAAATATTCTACCAATTAATACGAAAAGAGGAGCTCCCGGTGGATGGGGAATTTGTATTTTATAAGCACTTGAAGCAAACTCACCGCAATCCCACAAACTGCCGGTGGCTTCCATTGTCATAAGAAATACTGCACAAGCAATAATACATATTACCCATCCGGTAATATTGTTGATACGTTTGTAATTCAGGTTCATATATAATTGGTTATAAGTCGGCAAATATATAGTAGTTTGTTGTTTACCTGTGTTAGCGAAATGTTTTTTATTGTTTTTTTGATAGAAGATTGATTTCAATTGTGTTTTTACAATTAACAAGTAGAAAATGAGCACTTATCTTTGATCAAATGAAGAAAGCTTTTCTGCAATTACATATTGCTGTGTTTTTAGCAGGATTCACTGCTATTTTAGGAAAACTCATCGGGTTGAATGAAGGGATATTGGTGTGGTACAGACTTTTACTAACTGTTCTAACTCTGGGCTTAATATTATATTTTAGAAAAGAACTTGAAAGAGTTGCACCCAAAGATGTATTAAAAATATTCGGAGTAGGGGCAATAGTGGGCATACATTGGGTGCTTTTTTATGGTAGTGTAAAATACGCGAATGTATCTGTAGGGGTTGTCTGCCTCGCTGCTGCCGGCTTTTTTACATCCTTTTTTGAGCCGCTTATTTTAAAAAGAAAGATCAGTATAGTAGAAGTGCTATTAGGGGTATTGACAATAGCCGGTATCTATATTATTTTCGATTTTCATCCACAATATAAAGTAGGTATTATTTTCGGTATTTTGGCCACGGTATGCAGTTCCTTATTCCCTATTTTCAATAAAAAGCTGGTTGAAAGCTTTTCCCCGAGGATATTAACCTTATATGAATTAAGTGGGGGATTGATAGTGCTCAGCATCCTGATGCCTTTTTATCTGGTACATTTCCCCGCTGCTTATTATTTACCAACGCCTATAGATTGGGTATGGCTGTTGGTATTAGCATGGCTCTGTACCATATTAGCCTTTGATCTACAATTAAATGCACTGAAAAAAATATCAGCTTTCACTGCGAGCCTTACGTACAATTTAGAACCTATCTATGGGATAATGTTTGGTTTTTTGTTATTTCATGAAAGCAAG
>Ga0207027_1004_pt1:57500-60012 | contig 60012 bp, 52 predicted proteins | sample Alteio_BWMinCont_43_FD_153280 | JGI IMG/M metagenome (GOLD analysis project Ga0207027, IMG submission 153280) | Enriched cells from forest soil in Barre Woods Harvard Forest LTER site, Petersham, Massachusetts, United States -... | ecosystem: Environmental > Terrestrial > Soil >... | reverse complement strand
GTATATCAGGAATGCCATTCATTTTAAATGCCCCAACAGGATTTGCCGGAAATGGGATAGGAGATATTTTATATGCATACTGCGCGATATTTTTTTTGCTAACCATATCAAATTTTAAGATTCTTGTGTAGGTAGTAGTATCCGTCAGGCCGGCTCTTGGTCCATCTTCATATAACGGTTCTTCAACATCTACAAAAAGTGTTTTGTAATGATCAGCAAAAGTCAATCCTTCAAAAACGGCATTTTGTCTTGGGCCTTTTTCTATTGCCTGCATTTTCAGATTTGCCGGTATGATAAAACTATCAATAAAATTTCCCTCAGTCGAAACACTAATAATTGTTGGATCTTCCAGTACTGTATCCTTTGCATTTACAATCCTTTCGCCTTCACTACTCCATACTAATTGTTTATTGATCGGGTTGTATCGCATCGCTTCCGGGTCTGGTGTATGATAAGGGTCTTGCTTACTATTCGGATATACACTGCCGTTAGATTGCAACATATTTTTTACATCAACAAAATGAAAACTATCAATTCCTTTTTCGCTTATAAAGATATTGGCTTCATAAAAGCGTGCAGGATTCTTATCGCTTCTGTCATCACTTATTATGTAGTAGAGTTTGGTAGTTGTGTCATAATCAATGCCGGATAATCCTCCAACAATTGTATTTTTATAAACATAATTTAGCGGAACGATATATTGCCCCAATAGTTTTATACTGCTGATATTAAGTGCAGTTTGCTGTTGGGCAATTGTTTTTGTAACAGAAAATAATATTATCACCAATAATAGATAACAATACAACGATAATGAGCGAAAGGTGGATAAATGCATATTGATTGCAAAGTTGAGAGATAAAGTTAAAAAAAATCCCGGCAGTAAAGCCGGGATAAAGATTTAATAATGTTGTCAGACTAAGGAGTAGGTGTAACAAATTTAAAATTACTATTAATGTAATCGGTGATCTCTTTTCCTTTTGCAGTGCCTATTTTATCTAAAAATGATTTTATTTTTTTATCAGTGAAGGTTCTGTAATGTGCAGGAATTATCTGGCTAAATGTTATTACATAATCAATTGCTTCTTTTATTTTGCTTAGATCATTGACTTTTGAAAGATAATCGCAAAAAGTTCCTGTCATATCATATTTATCTTGCCCTGGAGGTAAGTTCTGGTAATGATCAGCAACGATTTCAAAGTCTTCAGCTTTACCATTTTTTATAATTACGGCAGTAACAGCATCTCCTAAAGTGCCTTTAGCATCTTCGCTGTATTGTTTAGCAAGCTCGTAAGCTTTGTCGGGCTGTAAGCTGGTTAAACCCTGCAATGCTGCGCCTGCAACACTGTATGATGAATCGGTAACATTTTTTGTGTAGATATCAAGATAAGCAGGTTTACCTGTTTGTACTAAAAATAAGATAGCAGCAGCCTTAGTCTTTTTATCTTTTTCTGTATTGGCCATTTTTTCTACGGCGTCAATCACTTTCTGATCGGGTGGTGATTTTTGTTCTGCCAATTTATTGATGGTTAGCGTACGCAATCCTGCATATTGATCAGTTAAGCCCAATGCCAATTCTTTCATGCTTGTTGAATCAAAATAATTCAATGCTTCTAATCTGTCTAAATAATTAGGCGCATTTTTATATTGAAAAATATAATTAGCAGCAGTTTTGTTATCTGTTTTTTGACACAGCAACATTTTGTCAGCATCCACATTAATAAGATCAGGATTTGATGCTACATGAAATACAAAAGTATCGGCCCAGTTTCTTATCCATACTTTTTGACGGATCTTGTCTTTACCATTATAAACATCAATTGCAACAGGTAATATGAAGGGGTCTTTACTTTGCTGCGTTTGTTTTACATAAACGTATGCGTTACTGTTAGCTGCATCGTAATTGTAGTCAATTGTAAGAATAGGATGACCGCTGCTATAATACCATTGGTTCCAGAACCAGTTTAGATCTTCGCCTGTTATTTCTTCAAATGCAAGTCTTAACTGCTGCGCCTCACCGGTTTTGAATTTATTGGTAATCAAATAAAGATTCAATGATTTATAAAAAGCGGAATCTCCTACATAATTACGTAGCATATTTAAAATGCAGCCTCCTTTATTATAACTTACTGCATCAAATACATCTTCTTTATCTGCATAATAAAATCTGACAAGGTCCTTTTTAGCTGCATCTGCAGATCTTAAATAACCTTCCATGTCATCACGTCCATGATCATCTGCAGCATCTTTTCCGTATTTATATTCATCCCATAAATATTCACTGTAATCTGCAAAGCTTTCATTAACGGTGATGTTGCTCCAGCTTTCTGTTGTAACCAGATCACCAAACCAATGGTGAAACAACTCATGGGCTATCACTTCTTCCCATGCATTGCCGTCTGTTAATTGACGGGCATTTTGGTATGCGCTTTCCTGGTGTAATGTTGCAGTCGTATTTTCCATCGCGCCACTTACAAAATCACGTCCTACGATCTGAGAATATTTGGGCCAGACA
>Ga0207027_1004_pt1:0-52500 | contig 60012 bp, 52 predicted proteins | sample Alteio_BWMinCont_43_FD_153280 | JGI IMG/M metagenome (GOLD analysis project Ga0207027, IMG submission 153280) | Enriched cells from forest soil in Barre Woods Harvard Forest LTER site, Petersham, Massachusetts, United States -... | ecosystem: Environmental > Terrestrial > Soil > Temperate... | reverse complement strand
AGCGAAAGCAAGTCCAAATAGGGCGACTAGTCAGTGGGGGTAGACGCGAAACTTTGTGATCTATCCATGGGCAGGTTGAAGGTGTGGTAACACACACTGGAGGACCGAACGCGTAAACGTTGAAAAGTTTTGCGATGACCTGTGGATAGGGGTGAAAGGCCAATCAAACTGAGAGATAGCTCGTTCTCCCCGAAATGTTTTTAGGAACAGCCTTGGATTATAGACGTTTAACAGAGGTAGAGCTACTGATTGGACTAGGGGGCTTCACCGCCTACCAAATCCTGACAAACTCCGAATGCTGTTAAATATCTCCAGGAGTGAGGCTGTGGGCGCTAAGGTCCATGGCCGAGAGGGAAATAACCCAGATTAGCAACTAAGGTCCCTAATACACAGTTAAGTTGATCAAACGAGGTGGAGTTTCTATAACAGCCAGGATGTTGGCTTGGAAGCAGCCATTCATTTAAAGAGTGCGTAACAGCTCACTGGTCGAGAGACTCTGCACGGAAAATAATCGGGCATCAAACTGTGAACCGAAGTTCTAAGATTGCTACTAGGTAGTATATCGGTAGGGGAGCATTGAAATCTGCTGCGAAGGTGACTGGCGATGGTTGCTGGAGCGATTTCAAAAGAAAATGTAGGCATAAGTAACGATAATTGAAGTGAAAAACTTCAACGCCGTAAACCCAAGGTTTCCTGATCAATGTTAATCAGATCAGGGTTAGTCGGGTCCTTAGGCAAACCCGAAAGGGGTAGCTGATGGCAAGTCGGTTAATATTCCGACACCTGCTTATACTTCGATGGAGTGACGAGGTAGTGAAAGGTCCGCGTTCTTACGGAATAGAACGTTAAAGGGTGTAGATATTGGTTGTGTAGGTAAATCCGCACGATTAGTCGAACCTGATAGTACAGCAAAGCTTCGGCTGAGCTGATAGTGACCCTAATCAAACCTCCGAGAAAAACTTCTAAGTTATGGTATAAGCAGCCCGTACCGCAAACCGACACAGGTGGGTGGGATGAATATTCTAAGGCGCTCGGGTGAGCCGTGGAGAAGGAACTAGGCAAATTGATGCTGTAACTTCGGGATAAAGCATACCATCTTCGGATGGTCTCAGTAAAATGGTACAACCAACTGTTTAGCAAAAACACAGGGCCCTGCAAAATCGAAAGATGACGTATAGAGCCTGATACCTGCCCGGTGCTGGAAGGTTAAGGAAGGATGTTCGGCGCAAGCCAAAGCTTCTGACTGAAGCCCCAGTAAACGGCGGCCGTAACTATAACGGTCCTAAGGTAGCGAAATTCCTTGTCGGGTAAGTTCCGACCTGCACGAATGGTCTAATGAGTTGTACACTGTCTCCTCCACGAGCCCGGTGAAATTGTAGTATCGGTGAAGATGCCGGTTACCCGTCACGGGACGGAAAGACCCCATGAACCTTCACTACAACTTTGCATTGATTTTGAATTTTTGATGTGTAGGATAGTTGGGAGACTTTGAAGTTGTGTCGCTAGGCATGATGGAGTCGTCGTTGAAATACCAACCTTTAAACATTTAGAATCTAATCCCTAACGGGAAACAGTGCATGGTGGGTAGTTTGACTGGGGTGGTCGCCTCCTAAAATGTAACGGAGGCTTGCAAAGGTTCCCTCAGTACGGTTGGTAATCGTACATAGAGCGCATTAGTATAAGGGAGCTTGACTGTGAGACTTACAAGTCGATCAGGGACGAAAGTCGGCTAAAGTGATCCGGCGGTTCTGTATGGAAGGGCCGTCGCTCAAAGGATAAAAGGTACTCTGGGGATAACAGGCTGATCTTACCCAAGAGCTCATATCGACGGTAAGGTTTGGCACCTCGATGTCGGTTCGTCACATCCTGGGGCTGGAGAAGGTCCCAAGGGTTCGGCTGTTCGCCGATTAAAGTGGCACGTGAACTGGGTTCAGAACGTCGCAAGACAGTTCGGTCCCTATCTGTGATGGGCGTTAGTAAATTGAGTGGACATGACTTTAGTACGAGAGGACCGAGTCGTATGTACCGCTGGTGTATCGGTTGTGCCGCCAGGTGCAATGCCGAGTAGCTACGTACAGCAAGGATAAACGCTGAAAGCATCTAAGCGTGAAACCTTCCACAAGATGAGTTTACTTTTAAGGGCCGTTGTAGACTACAACGTTGATAGGCTATAGATATACAGGTGGTAACATCAAAGTCGAGTAGTACTAATTACCCGTAAGCTTTATTTTTTTATTTTACTTCTTATTTCAACTTCCCAATATGTACATTATTATAGTCGCAAGAACTAAGTACCAAGTCGAATGAATTAATTTTCTTGATGCCTGATACCGATAGCTTGATACTAAAGTCCTTATGGTGGTTTTGCCAAGGGTGTTCACCTCTTCCCATACCGAACAGAGAAGTTAAGCCCCTTATGGCCGATGGTACTGCACAACAATGCGGGAGAGTAGGTAGCTGCCATATTTTTTGAAACCCTCCAATTTATTGGAGGGTTTTTTTATGTCTATACCTCATCAAAAAAGATCTTTTATATTACTTTACTATTATAGTTTTCTAAAAAATGCAAACAGCAACTTTGCTTTTATATATTTGTGCTAACATTGAATCGAGGAAATGAAAAAAAACGTACTACTATACTCACTCATCATCGGAGTTTTTGCCTGTCTTATTTTTTTTGTAATTAATAAGGGCAGAGATCTTATACCCAACAGTCAGCAGATCAATACATCAACATCGTCACTTAACAAAATAGCAGATAAGTCTACACCGGTTGTTATCAATTCAAATCAAACAGTTGTTGAACAATTTTTGCATAATATAAAAAGTCCGCTTGGATTATTATTACTACAGATACTGGCGATCATTTTTGTTGCAAAATTATTTGGAGCGATATTTTCTAAACTTGGACAGCAAACAGTTGTAGGAGAAATGATAGCCGGAATATTTTTAGGTCCGTCGATTATGGGTGCATTGTTCCCCAATTTTTCTGCTTTTTTATTTCCACCAAGCTCAATGAGCAATCTTCAGTTCTTAAGCCAGATAGGATTGGTGTTTTTTATGTTCATTATAGGTATGGATCTGGATATCGATAAGTTAAAAAATAAGGCGCATAATGCCGTCGTAATTAGTCATGCCAGTATTATTTTTCCTTATTTTTTAGGCGTGCTGGTTTCTTATTTTTTGTATGAGGAGTTTGCACCTGCTAATGTAAGTTTCTTGGCCTTTGCTCTATTTATAGGAATAGCGATAAGTGTTACAGCCTTTCCTGTATTGGCAAGAATATTACATGAACGAGATTTGACAAGAACAGCTTTGGGTGCAATTGTACTTACTTGTGCTGCGGCTGATGATATTACAGCCTGGTGTATCCTTGCTGCAGTAGTCGCTATTGTAAAAGCAGGGAGCGTGTTAAGCGCTATGTTCACTATTTTATTGGCATTGATCTTTGTATTTATCATGCTGAAATTAATACGTCCCTGGATCAACAGTATTAGCAAAAGATATGATGACGAAGAAGGACTGAACAAGAGATTAGTAATGATCGTTTTCTTTATCTTAATAGCATCTGCTTACATCGCAGAGATAATTGGTATACATGCTTTATTTGGGGCATTTTTAGCAGGTGTTATTATGCCTCAAAGAATACAGTTTAAAGAACTACTTGCGGATAAGATAGAAGATATAAGTGTGTTATTATTATTGCCAATTTTCTTTGCCTTTACAGGATTGAGAACACAGGTAGGATTATTAAGTGAAGGGCATTTATGGATGAGTTGCGGCTTAATAATTTGTATTGCGGTATTAGGTAAATTTGGTGGCAGTTCTATTGCTGCAAAGCTAGTGGGATATTCATGGCAGGATTCTCTTTCTATTGGTGCATTGATGAATACCCGTGGACTGATGGAACTGATCGTTTTAAATATTGGGTATGATCTCGGAATATTGTCTCCACCTATATTTGCCATCATGGTTTTAATGGCACTCATAACAACATTTATGACGGGACCTTTGCTTAATCTTATTGAATACTTTTATCGTGATAAAGTTTCAGAAAAAGAGATTGCTATTAAGCCTTATTGAGTACTCTTTCTTTCATATCAAATGCCAGCATAAAGTAATTGTTATTATTGAATTCGAATTCATCAATAACTGTCCAGTTCAACTTTCCAACATGTGCTTTTAATGAACGTGGATTTATTTTGTTAATGAAAGTTATACTTAATGGGTATCGTTTTAATAATGTTATTCGCATTAATTCAAAAAGCTTATTTAATAATCCGGAGCCTCTATATTTTTCATCGATACAAACAGGACCATATTGAAAACTGTTTTCTGTAGTTATTGTAAAATCTCTGAATGATAGGTGGGGAAAGCGTTCTGTCATGGCATTAAAAATTGGCCATTGACTAAAATATTGCCAACTACCCGCAAAAGCATAAGCTATAATTGTGTTATTATCTTTAGCAGTAAATAAACCTGTTTGATTGATGATATCTGTTAATTGATCTACAGTGAATGGTGTTGTTACAAAGCCATTCTTTTTTTGTTCAGCCGATAAGTTAGTGACTAAGTATTTTTCTTGTAATGTAAGAATACCCGAGATATCCGTAAGTGTCGCTATGCTAAATTCAATATTCTTATCCATCGTGCTTTTCTATTTACTTGTTTTCGAGTTCGTAAACATTTGTTCCAGTAATGTATATAATTCAGGATGATTTGTTTTTAATTGTTCGGGACGTTCAAAAAAGTATTCTGCTATCACGGCTAAAAATTCGGCATCATTTGTTGTGCCATATAAATTAATATCAGAGTGATTGCTATGCTTCATCTGGCTAATTGTTTCATGAATTTTATTTAGCCATGGCATTACATATGGACGAGATAATAAATATTCCGGAACGCCATCTGTAGCGCCATCTGCCTTATCGATCAGGTGAACAAATTCGTGAATAACTGTATTATGACCATCGGTCGCATTTTTAAAAGAGGCTCGCACTGAAGGTTGTGATAATATCATTTGCCTGTGCATCGCTCCATCGCCCACCATACCTAAAATATTTCTATCCGTACCGTCCGTACTGTATTCTGTGTTGAAACTGTCTTTGTATAAAAGTACTTCATCAATATTATTATACATCCAATCTGGAAAAGCGAAAATAGGGATAATAGCGCCGGATGCTATTAAGATACGATCGAGATCTTCCACTTTTGTTGTAACGCCTGTTATAGTTACTATCTGTAAAAACTCCTTGATGCGGTTCTCGAAAAGTACTTTTTTATCGTCATCAAGACCTTGATAAAATGCTACATTATCCAACAGTAATTGTTTTGTATTGGCAGGCATTTTAAAATTCAGCATATTTTTTTTCTTCTTACCGAAGAAAAAAATGGCAAAAATAATAATAACTATAAATATGATAAGAGGAACCATTGTCAATACAACATTATACTTTAGTGTATTTTGATGCTATACAAGATACACTTAATTTTAAGCCGTAGAAAAGTTTAACAAGTAAAATTTACTATGAATATAGTGCGTGGATTTAATCAGGCTGTAGCATTTCTGTTGGAAATTGTGATGGTTATATCATTGGCTTATGGTGGTTATCATGTTGTAGAAAATGTATATTTGAAATACATCGTTGCCATCATTTTGCCTGTAATAGCCATTGTATTTTGGAGTATTTTTGCAGCACCTAAATCTACATTGAGATTAGAGCAGCCCTGGAGAATGATGTTTAGATTAGCATTTTATTTGACTTGTACTATGTTGCTTTATACAATAGAAAAAACAACGGTTGCAATAAGTTTAGCAAGTGTTGCTATTGTAAATGAAATAATTGCTTTTTATTTTAATGATTAATATATGCAGAACAATATTGTACATTTTCGCTTTTTAAGTGAACCGTCTGATGTGAATTTTGGCGGCAAGGTGCATGGCGGCGCTGTAATGAAATGGATCGATCAGGCGGCTTATACTTGTGCGGTTAACTGGAGCAGTCAATATTGTGTAACAGTATATGTTGGCGGGATACGATTTTTTAACCCGATCATGATCGGTGATATTGTTGAAGTAAAGGCAAGACTAATTTACACGGGCAGAACTAGCATGCATATTGCAGTTGACATCAGCACGATAAATCCGAAAACAAAAGTTGAAACAAATGCCACACATTGCATTATTGTATTTGCTGCAGTAGATGATACCGGTAAAACTGTTCCCGTTCCAAAATGGAATCCTCCGACAGAAGAAGATAAGAAATTAGAACAATACGCCATTCGTCTTGGTGAAATGCGCAAAGAGATCAATGATGAAATGCAGGATTATTTTGAACAGAAGAAGGTTTAATTTATATAGATCCTCTTGTTTATTTATTGAAGAAATTTAACTACATGACTATCCTTTATTCGAACAGGTTTTTATTTATTGTATTCTTTATCTATTCGCTTATATCTTGCTCGCACGGTATTCATTCAAAAAATGCAGGAGATCCGGGGACTTATGAGGTGGATGTTTTAACAAAACTGACGTCGGGGTTTTCCAAAGGTTCCATCGTTACTTTCGTATATACAGTAAATGTAACTAATCATGGTAGTACCGACATTAAATTGATTTTGGGAGGATTACGGTACGGTTATTATAGAAATTGTATTGCTGATAGTAATAATTTTGTTGCCACAGATAAATTCGCCGAAAAAACTGTAAGAGTTAAAGCAGGATGTAATACAAATTGCTTCTTTAGCATTAAGCTTAGAGACAGTTTCCCATTTAGATGTGCAGGAGTACCACATAATCAAGATGCGGTAATTGAAAAATTTGAGAAAGAATAATTAAAAACCTGTACCCTCATCAAATTCACGTTTGAAAAGTATTTTATAAGATTTGGTAGCATCATCTTTCAACAAATCTAATTCTGGTTTATAGATAGAACCGTTTATATATGCTGTGTATATAATGCTTTGTTCTCCTGGTTTATTGGTTATAGTTTTTTGGTAGCTAAGATTTTGTAGTGAATTGGATAATTGTGAAAAGACATAATCTTCATCTCCTTCGTTATCAAAGATCAAAGACAATTGTGCGCCTTTTTCAAAAATACCATCGACTGTAAAAAAATCAAGATGTGCTTCCTTAAATTTAAAATCAAAGAAAGGATGCTTTTTAAAAGTCATCGATACAATCGAATGCTTGGAATTAGTGCCTTCCGGAGGCGTAATTAAGCCATCCTCTGGCTTTGGTCTTGTTAGATAAGAAAAATGGTCCTGCAAAAAACTAAGCGTTGCTGTGTCAGTCTTTCCATAAACGTATGCATTGCATAAAAGTTTGTTGGAGAAGTCATTTATATTTTCTTTTTGATCAAATGAATTGAATGAGATCATTGACAATAAAAGAAAGGAGAGGATGTAATTTTTCATACTTCAATTAACGTTTAAGTTGTTAATTTATTTTAAAGAATATTGATTAGTTCTAATAAGGGGATACCACCGTCTGGTCTCCGAACAACGGCTTTGGGTTATACTGATGAAATATAATAGTTGCCATCATTAGGGTTGCCGTTGGTCAGAGACCAGACGGCGGCGTAAAAACTATGATTCATCAGAATCATCAATGTCTAATTTTAAATCTTCGAAATTTTGTGTGTTAGCGCAGAGATTGCAAGATTTAAAATCAAGCTGATCTAAAATATTTTTATTAAAATCAAGACGTGGATTTAGCTTAATTATCCAGTAATCTATAAGAAGATTAATTATAGGTTTTTTAATTAGATTATAAAATTCTAATAATATTGTTCTTATTTCTTGATCTGAGTAAGATGTGTCATTTTTCTCAATTGGCATAGAGCGATATCTTTTTGATGTTACCCAATATGTTTTTTTTGAAAAACCGTGTTCTACAAGAATTTCCCTGTTCATTGGAGATGCATTATAGTAGGCACTTGCAGAATTTATTAATTTATCAATTTCTGTCTCTAGTTCTTTTTCAGTTAAAGTAGATATTCCTTGAACGCCTTTGCTTTTAAGTTCAATTGATGTAGGAGGATTTATAAGATTAAAATTTACTTGTAATCGAATGATAAATTTTTTCAAATCATTTAGAAATAGATCTTGTATCTCAGGTAAATTAAACCATTTTCTAAACTCAGTTACTCTCTCGACGTCTATCTCTTGTTCTCCTTGTTTGTATTTGATTTCAATTGGGATCTCAAAATCCTTATATGTAGATGTCAGACCTTTACAATTTCTATCTAAATGATATTTTGCATGATGAGCTCCTTCGTTAATAAAACTGTACGAGTCATGTATAAATCCTGTAGCAACAAAATTAAATACACCACCCTCTGCATTGATTAGAAATTGCTTAACTGATAAAATTTTACTTTCGTCTATCTTGTTAAAAAAATAGATTTTCTTTTTATAAATCTCCTCATTAACTTTTTCCTCTTGAAGTTTAACCTCTTGTGTTATTCTAATGAAATTCGATTTAGTTATAAAATAAGGCAACTTTTATAATTTAATGTGATAGATAAATTTAAATATAGATCAAACGCAAGAAAAGATCCTAATCCTCCATCTCTTCCTTAAGCGTAGGAGTAATCGTCACCAACAACTTATCAATCCGTTGCCCGTCCATATCAATTATTTCAAAAGTAAATCCGCGCCATTCAAATTTTTCGGCTATGTGTGGTATGCGTTCGAGCTGGTTGAGAACAAAGCCTGCGAGGGTATCGAATTCGTGTTCGCCTTCGTTCATCCAGTCTGCTTTATCGAAGTGGGTTAAAAAATCGTAAAAGGGAATTTGCGCATCTACTAAAAATGTACCGTCGGTTCTTTCTACAACTTCATATTCATCTTGTCCCGTTTGTGGAAGGTCGCCAACAATGGCTTCTAAAATATCATTCAACGTTATCATACCTTCCATTGTTCCATACTCGTTGATGATAAAGCAGGAGTGGATCTTTTTCTGTTTTATTTTTTCGAGCAGCTGATAAGAAGTGTTATTGTCGGGAACGAATAGCGCAGGTTTTGCCAGATCTTTCAACTGTACTTGTGGTGAAACTTTCAGCAGATCTTTTATGTAAACGATACCTTTTATATCATCGATCTGTTTATCGCAAACAGGATAAGTAGAATAGGGAATGGTTTCAAATTTATCTTTTACCATTTGCACCGTATCATTCATATCGAACCAAACAATATCCGTGCGGTGCGTCATCAACGAAGTAATATTTCGATCACCTAAATGAAGGATACGTTCAATGATATCTTTTTCTTCTTCTTCGATTGCACCCTGCTCGCTGCCTTCTGATAACAATGCTTTTATTTCATCATCAGTCACCGCATTATCAGGTGTTGTTTTCTGTACATTAAATATTTTAATGGTAAGATTAGTAATAGATGTTAGCAACCAAACTATGGGATGTACGATGGTTGATAACAGATTCATTGGTCCTGCTACAAAACGAGCAATAGGTTCAGCACGCAGCATTCCAAAACGCTTAGGGATTAATTCTCCTAAAATGATAGAAAAAAAAGTTACAATAATTACAACGATACCTGTAGATATGGACAAGGCATACTGTTGTAAGATAGCGATATGTGAATGGGCTATGTAAGGCATTAAATAGCCGCCAAATTTCTCTCCGGAATAAACACCTGTAAAAATGGAAATGAGTGTGATACCTATTTGAGCTACGGATAAAAATTTCTCCGGATCTTCTGCTAATTCCAGTGCTGTTTTGGCTTTTGCATCGCCTTTGTTGGCCATTGCTTCCAACCGTGGTTTTCTGGCACTTACCAACGCTATCTCACTCATCACGAAAAGTCCGTTGAGTAAGATCAATAACAATAAAATGACGACCTCAGACATTTGACTAAGCTAATGCAAATTTTTTGTTGAACAAAGTTCCTGTCAAATATCCGATAAGAAATCCAACTATTGCACCGCCAGTTATATCTATTGGATAATGTACCCCAACATACATTTGAGCGTAACAAATACTAAATGCCCATACAAAAAATAACCAGGCCCAATTACCTATTTCATCTTTTAGGGCGAGATATAAGAACGTTGCCATGCTCAGATGGTTGGCCGCATGAGACGAAACAAAACTACTGCTCTGCGGACGGTAAGGCACCAAAACCCTTAACCAGCTTGCCAGATCGGGATTGTTGCAAGGTCTTAATCTGTGGAAATTTTCTTTAATTAGATTGCTACTTACATAGTTCGTCAGAATAACGGTTGCAGCTGCAAAGAGGATACACCACCAGCCTTTCTTTTTATAATTAGTAATCAGGAAAAGTCCCAGAAAAAAATATAACGGCACCCAGGCCGTTGCATTGCGTAGCCATGGCATTAGAAAATCGAAAAAATCGTTTTGCCATTGATAGTTAATAAGCTTTAGTAAAGCATGATCCCAGCTAAGTATGGTGTGCATTGTACAAAATAAGTTAACACAAAAATAATTAATATAACTTTGCCGGCATCTTTAAAATTATATTTAAGTTAATTATAAATTATCTGTATGTTATTGTTTAAACGACTACCGAGATTACTAGCCTGGATATTATCTATCATGGCAATCTTTTTATTAACGATGACGATTGCACGTTTTGTATTTTATTGGAAATTCAATCCGTTGGATAAGGCATTATCAATACCTGCATTTGTAATGGGGTTACGGTTTGATCTGAAATTTTTATGTATGTTCGGCGCGTTTATAATGCTGATAAATGCATTGCCTTTTATAAATCCTTTTATCAATAAAAAGGCTAAAGTCTTTTGGAACATTTTATTGCCAATAGTGTATGTGTTATTGGTATTTACTTATGTGGTAGATTATTACCATTATTCGTTTATTCAACAAAGGTTAAATGCCTCAATACTTAGTTATTTAGGAGATGCGGCTATCTCATTAAACATGGCCTATCAAAGCTATCCATTAGTTAAAGTGATCATTCTGCTAATACTATTATTTATTATTGTAGTGATCGGGTTTAAAAAATTATTAACGGCGTATCAAAATGAAGAAAAGAGAAAAGGAAGTTTGTGGGCATGGTTTGCAGGATTCTTTTTATTGTTTGCATTAGGCGTTTTTGGGAAAATAGGACAATTCAATTTACGCTGGAGCGATGCTTTTACATTGAATGATAATTTTGAAGCCAATATTGCATTGAATCCTTTTCAAAGCTTTTTTAGCACATTAAGTTTTAGAGATACCAAACCCGATATCAATAAGACAAGGGCTGCTTATGCTTTGATGGCTGATTATCTTGGTGTACAAAATAAGGATAGCGTTAAATTAAATTACGAGCGCCATTATTCTTTTGCAGATACATCGGTTACTAAACCAAATGTAATTGTGGTGATCTGCGAAAGCTTCTGTATGTATAGAAGTACGATGGGGGGTAATCCTTACAACACAACACCCTATTTTAATGAAATGTGTAAGAATGGTGTTTTTCATGATCGTTGCTTTACACCATCTTTTCCTACGGCGCGTGGTGTGTGGGCAACTGTTACGGGCATTCCTGATGCATTGGGCGATAATAACCGTACGGCAAGTCGTAATCCTGAAACAGTAGATCAGCAAACAATCATCAATGATCTGAAAGGGTATGATAAATTTTATTTTTTAGGTGGAGATCCTACCTGGGCCAATATAAAAGGGTTGCTTTTAAATAATATTGAAGGTGTGCATTTGTATAGTCAGGATGATTATAAAGCAAAAAAAGCAGATGTGTGGGGCATAGATGACAGGAATCTCTTTTTAGAATCGAATGGCATTTTAGCAAAAGAGAATAAACCTTTCTTTGCTATTATTCAAACGGCAGATAACCACGGTCCATATACTATTCCTGCAGCAGCTTTGAGCGAGTTTACAAAAGTTGAATATCCTAAAGATAGCTTGACGAAATACGGCTTTGACAATAATGATCAATTAAATGCTTTCCGTTACACAGATTTTTGTTATCGTAAATTTTTTGAAGCAGCACGAAAAGAAAAATATTTTGACAACACCATTTTTGTTTTTGTGGGAGATCATGGCCTTCCCGGAAGGGCGGATGAAATGTATCCTAAAAGCTGGTCTAAGCTTGATATAACAAGAGAGCATGTGCCATTGTTATTCTATTCGCCAAAATTATTGAAGCCTCAATTAATACACGATGTTTGTTCGCAAGTAGATATTATGCCATCGGTAGCATCGCTGCTTAAAATGCCTTATACCAATAATGCTATGGGTAGAAATTTATTTGACACAGCAATGAACAATACTGAAAATGCTTTTATTATTGATCATGAAGCGGAAACGATTGGCACGGTTACTAATCAATATTATTATCAGAAAAATATTAAGACAGGAAAAGTACATTTTGCATCTGTTGTAAATAATGATTCAATACCTGTAAATGTGCAAACCGATAGCGTTAAAAATTATTTAGCAAGATTTACGGGTGATTATTATGAAACAGCGAAGTATCTGTTGTTTAATAATAAGAAGAAATAGAGTGGATGACTGACGACCGACGACCGACCACTGACCACGGAAAGTAAAAGTTTTTCATTATTATAACCCTTCGGTGGTCGGTCGTCAGCGGTCGGTGGTCTTCTTGGAAGCAATCATTATCAAACGTTGTGATGTATTTACATCATACGGTGCAAAATCATAATCTCCGTAAACTTCCTGAATATTCAATCCCTGTTTTTCGAACATGGTGGTGAAATCTGTTAAGGTGAATTTTTCTACGCGTTCTATATATTCCAGTGGTTCCTTTAATGCGGAGTGAGTGATGATTATTTTTTTATAAAAGTGTTTGGCATCTACCCATTTGGTAATGGCATAATGTACACCATGGATATCTTTTTCCATATTGCGTATCGTGTTGGCTTCTGCACATTGTGTATTCAGATAATCCATTACAAAACGCCCTTTGCTATTGATCGATTGGGCGATTGTTCTTATCGCATTATCGTTTTCGCGTTGTGTTTTGAAATATCCGAAGCTGGTAAAAAAGTTAAAAGCAAAATCAAAATAGTTTATCCAAAATGGCAAGCGCATATCGTGGATATAAAAATGCAGCTTATCTGTTTGATGCGTTAATGCTTCGGCAATGCTTTCTTCACTCAGATCTATTCCTGTAACATCAAACCCCTTTTCTGCAAGATGTATGGAATGTCTTCCTTTACCACAGGCAACATCCAGCATGGTTGCGCCGGGCACAGGTTGCAGATGTTCAATCAGTTTATCGATAAATGCAGCAGCTTCTTTATCATCTCTGTTAGCATATAACAAATGATAATAAGGAGAGTTGAACCAATCTTTAAACCAGGGATTATCTGCCATAATATTTAAAAGAATGTTTTTATTATCAGGATGGCGATGCCGTAAATACCTGTAGCAAAGAAAATGCCTTTAGCTGTTTTATCAATATGAGCGTTGATATAATAAGTAAATATGGCCGCGTTAGCTAATAGCGAAACACTCAATGCTGCAGACAGTAATGCATGCTCTGACAAAACAAATCTAATCGCCTCCATAAAAGGAATTGATTGCAGGCGCGTATATTTAAAAGCGATAAATCCAAAAATGGGAGCTATCAATCCTAACCCAAATCCAAAAGCGTAATTATCTTTTTTTAGTATCATTTAATTTCCAGTTTTTTTCTAATTGTTGTTTTAATGTATAATTGGTCAGATCGAATTGTATAGGTACGATGCTTACGTAATTATTTTCAAGTGCCCATACATCGGTGTCGCGTCCTTTATCAAAATTTACAAATTCTCCTGTGAGCCAATAGTATTTTCTGCCATGCGGATCTTTGCGTTCCTGAAAATCTTCCTCGTATTTAGCATACGCTTGTCTGCATATCTTGAGTCCTTTTATTAGTTCTAACGGAGCAAAGGGGATATTTACATTTAATAAATAATGCTTGTCCTTTTTTTGTTTTAGTACAGCTTTTACTATTTTTCTTACATAATGTCTTGCTGCGGTAAAATCGGCTTCGATGCTATAATCCAATAAAGAAAAACCAATACTGGGAATACTTTCGATAGCCGCTTCCATGGCGGCGCTCATCGTTCCGCTATAAATAACGTTAATAGAATGATTAGCGCCATGATTGATACCGCTCAAGCAAAGATCAGGTTTTTTGCGAAGCACTTTATTTACGGCCAATTTCACGCAATCTACCGGTGTGCCATTTGTTTCCCAGGCTTCTACGCCATCAAATAGTTTTTCCATTTTGGTTAGCCTTAACGGATGTCCGATAGTGATGGCATGTCCCATGCCACTTTGCGCCTTATCAGGAGCCACGACCACAACTTTACCAAGATCTTTTACAGCTTCAATTAAATTGCGTATACCCGGAGACGTTATACCGTCATCATTTGTAATTAATATAGTAGGGAGTAGGGAGTACTTTACTTTTTGCTTTCGTCATTTTTAAAAATTGATCTGTCTTTTTTCCTTGATGGAACGCAGATTTTTATGATTGTTATGATCTATTATGATATTGTTTTTTATGATCATAACAATCGGTGTTCTGTTATTTTTAATTGAACCATCTAAACCATGGTTTCCCAATTATTTCTCTAAACGGCCAAGGCACAGCAGCGATTATTAATAGCATTACCAAACCAAAAAATATCAAAGAGCGTTTATGTTTAGCCGTATCTTCATCTGCTTTTTTTACAGCTGTTCTGCCAATATGAACCAATACCCAGGCCGTTAACATCATAACAGCATGCTCCATTGTGAAAAAACGATTGTAGGGGTCCTTCATATTATTGCCAAGGTCTTTCAATTTATCGAACCATGGGCCGGCAAAATAAAGGATCAATCCGATGATCAACTGAATATCGCAACTGATCATAAAAAATAGATTAGTACGATTATCGGAAGGAGTGTAGGTTCTTTTACCAAAAACACCCGTAAGAGCATTTAAAACGGTCCATAATCCAAAGAACATAATGAACCAACGAACTAAACTGTGAAATACTAGTATGGCTTGCATAAAGGTTATTTTCTGCAAAAATACGGGCTATATATATTATGTGTGAATATTTATTAGCGTGGTGTGTGAACCAAAAAATTAATGATGCTACAGTATTATTTAAGCTTATGAACTTAAAACAGTTATTGAAAAACCATTTTATTGTTTTTTTCGTAGTTAAAGACGAAGAGCATATTTACTATATTATAAAATGTCTCGACGATTAAGACTCAACGGGCTGTAGTTTCCACTACGGCCCTTTTTCTTTAAAATAAAAAATAAATTTTGAAAAACTAAAAATGTTAGTATATTTGTGCTAATCAAATTAGTTTAGCTATGTCACAAGCCGGACAAAATCTTAAATATTTGCGCAAACTTCGTGGTTGGACACAAGAAGAGTTTGCCATTAAATTAGGGATCAAACGCTCACTCATTGGAGCTTATGAAGAAGAGAGAGCAGATCCTCGTTTAGAAGTATTGGAAATTGTAAGTGATACTTTTAAATTGAGTTTGGATGATCTTTTGCTAAAAGATCTTAGCAATACGGGCAATAGTTATCTCGCAAAGCGCAGACAACAGAAAATGATGACTGCTGACCGCAATGTGATTCATTTTGTACCTGTAAAAGCTGCCGCGGGTTATTTAGCCGGTTATGCCGATACAGAGTTTATCGATGAACTCAATACATTTACCTTACCAATGCTGGCAGGAGGTAATTACCGCGCCTTTGAAATAATAGGCGATAGTATGTTACCAACGCCAAGTGGCAGTATCATTGTTGCAGAAAAAGTTGAAAGTGCAGATGATGTAAAAAATGATCAGGCATATATTGTAGTGAGCAGGAATGAAGGTATTGTGTACAAAAGGTTGGTACGTAGCAACCGTGCTAAAAATAAAATAACAATGGTGAGCGATAATCCGCAATACCAGCCTTACCAGGTTAATACCGAAGATGTGGTAGAACTGTGGCAGGCACAAATGATCATTAATAAAGTAAGCCAGCAACAACGTTGGGATGTAAATTCACTGGCCAATATGGTGAATAATTTACAGAGCCAGGTAAGTACATTAAAAAAGAAAATGAATTAAAATAAATAATTAGGTAAAAATTCAAAAGTTAAAAGCAAAAAAGTCTTTTGAGGTTTTTACAACCCGTACACTATAAAAAACTAAATTAAAATTCTTTGACACATTCCTTGAAGATGATTACTTTTTGTTTTTAACTTTTGAATTTTTATTTTAGAACGCAAAACCAGATACATCCATTAAACATTAAAAAACACAGTTATGATCAAATTGCAAATTGTAGGTAATCTTGGAAAAGATTGCATCATGAAAGAAGTTAACGGAAAAAACGTAATTAACTTTAGTGTAGCACACACAGAGCGCTTTAAAGACGCTCAGGGAAACCAAAAAGAAAGAACCACCTGGGTTGAATGTGCTTATTGGACCGACCGAACGGCGTTGGGACAATATTTAAAAAAAGGCCAAATGGTATATGCCGAAGGTTCTCCTGAAGCTGAAGCTTATACCAACAAAGAAAACCAGCCGGCTGCAACTTTAAGAATGCGTGTACAAAACATTCAGCTTTTGGGCGGTAGCGTAAAAGATGGTCAGGGTGCAGGTAGTGGTAATGTTACCAATGCAGGATCAAGTCCTGCCCCTGTAGTTAAAACCAGCGCAACTGTTAATAGCGTTGATGCTGATGCAGATGATTTGCCATTCTAATTTTTTTTGAGAATATATAAATCAAAACGCCTTGTTTCTACAAGGCGTTTTTTATTTTTATGATGATCGGGAAGTCTTTTTTACTTATTACAATGAACAATGAATGTTTTTTCTTTTTCCCGAAAAATATTTCTTAATCCACCATAGCAGTTTGTGATTTTTTAGTCTTAGTCGCTCATAGCCGCTGGGCTACGTTCCTTCTCCAGTGCTCCTTTAGCCACTGACGAAAATCTGCTTCGCATGATTTTGTCTGCCTTCGCTTCGCACCGCGGCTAAAAAGGCGCCTCCGCAGGAACTGGTAGAGTTAGCGATTCGTTAACTGAATCGAGAATAATAAGTCTTAGTAGAATAATTAATTGACTTCCTATATCCGAAGAGTCAATTAAAAATATTATTTATCAGAATTACGAAGTTTACTATGATATCTGCTATAGCTAAAATATATAACCAAACCAATTGCTAACCAACCAAATAAACGTAACCAGTTTGTCCAGCCTAATCCGCACATCATCAATACACAAACAACAACGCCTAATATTGGTACAAATGGAACCCATGGAGTTCTGAATTCTCTTTTAAGATCAGGTTCTGTTTTGCGAAGGATAATAACGCCGATGCAAACAAGACTAAACGCGAACAGGGTTCCAATACTCGTCATATCGCCAACAATATCTCCCGGTACAAATGCAGCAAACAATCCAACCAAAATCAGAATGATCAGGTTAGCCATGTAAGGCGTTTTATATTTTGGGTGGACCTTGCTAAATACAGGTGGTAATAAACCGTCTTTACTCATAGAATAAAAAACACGAGATTGACCCAATAGCATCACTAATATAACAGAAGAGAATCCGCCCAATATCGCAACAGTTACTAATTTTCCTAACCATGCGTAACCAATCATATATTTATTGATAGCAAAAGCAACAGAAGCTTCTTTACCGGATGTTCTGAAATCCTGAACAGTAGCTACACCTGTCAATACGTGTGCAAACAATACATACAGAACGGTGCAAATTGCTAACGAACCTAAGATACCAATAGGCATATCACGTTTAGGATTTTTGGCTTCTTGTGCAGTCGTACTTACAGCATCAAATCCTATAAAAGCAAAAAATACGGTTCCGGCAGCGCCGATAATTCCCCAAAAACCACCAAAATTATGACTGAGACCTTGTGAGTCGATATAAGTAGAAGCTGGTGGGATGTAAGGAGTATGATTAGCAGGATTTATAAAACCCCATCCTATCACAATAATTAAAATAACGATGGTGACTTTTGCAATAACTATCAACCCATTTACAACAGCAGATTCCTGGGTGCCTTTTATTAGTAATAAACTTAATAAAATAACAATGGCAAGTGCAGGTAGATTCATTATTCCATATAAGCCGGCATCAGTATGTTGAAAAGGAGAGTGGCACCATTGATAAGGGATTGGGCTGCAGTGCAAAACATTCACTAATAAATTATTCAAATATTCGCTCCAGGCAATACCAACAGTGGCGGCACCTACAGCGTATTCAAGCACCAGATCCCAACCAATTATCCAGGCAACAAATTCTCCCATGGTAGCATAAGAATATGTGTAGGCGCTTCCCGCAATTGGAATGGAAGAAGAAAGTTCTGCGTAACACAATCCTGCCAAAGCGCAACCAAAAGCAGCTACCAAAAATCCAAGCGTTACGGATGGACCGGCACTTTGCGCAGCAGCGGCGGCGGTTCTTACAAAAAGGCCGGCACCAATTATAGCGCCAATTCCTAATGCGATCAATGAACCCGCTGTCAATGTTCTTTTTAATCCTTTTTCAGCATCTGCAGCATCGGCCATTAGTTGACTAATTGGCTTCTTAATAAATAAACTCATATGTGTAGTAGGTTTCGATTAGAACGATGGTGGAAAATAAGCAATAATTTTTTAATTATGCAGGCATTCATAGTTTTTGTGAAGGAAGCATCGTTAACAATGATTAAATATTATCTTGCGCATCTAATTATACAATCTAATTATTTCGATAATTTATTAGTACAAAAAACGTTAGAACAAGATAGATATGAAACGAATACTATATTGCCTGCTTTTTATTTTTTGTGCTTTAACGGTAAAGGCTCAGGATTCTATCTCAATCAGAGTAAATGATCAATATCAAAGGGATATTGACAACGCTACAATTATCTCCAATGACAGCGATACTGTTTATACAAATAATTCGGGAGAAGCAAAATTTGTACATACAAACATCGATTCTTTTTCTGTAGCCAAAGATGGTTATGTAACCAAATCCTTTGCAATAAGTAATCTTAAAAAATTCAAGCCCGTATTCATTCATAAGGATTTTACTTATAGAGATCTGTTAACACCGATGTTCTATATTATTAACGGAGGACTTTGGCTTTTGTTATTGATCATCTTTGCAGAAACCGGATTGTTTGTGGGCTTTTTCTTTCCTGGAGATTCATTACTATTTGTAGCAGGGATATATAGTCATGAGTTGGTTGAAGGTTTTACGACGCATCATCCTCTTTTAGATTTATTATTTCTTACCGCAATGATCGTTATTGCGGGAATTTTAGGAAATTCTCTGGGCTATTATTTTGGGAAAAAGATAGGTCCTGCGATGTTTAATTGGTCGGATCGTTTTCTATTTAGAAAAAAATATCTGGTACAGGCAAATGATTTTTATGAAAAGAATGGTGGCGCTGCTATTATCTATGCGAGGTTTGTACCTATTGTACGAACATTTGCACCTATTATAGCAGGTATCGTAAATATGGATAAAAAGAAATTTAGCTATTACAATATTATTGGTTGTGTAGCCTGGGTAACCAGTATGATATTTGGCGGCCATTATTTACAACGTTTTTTTGAAGTGAAGTTTCATTTCAATTTAAAAAAGCACCTCGAGTTAATTGTATTAGGTATTGTACTCATTACAACAGTGCCGATAATCGTAAAAGTGTTTTTTGGAAAGAAAAAAGATCCTCAACATATTTGATGAATTAAATGTTTTATGCAAAAGCAATCTACTCCCAATTCCGTTTCGATTTTTAATATCGCAGTTTTTGTTGCCGCTTTAGGCTACTTCGTAGATATCTACGATTTGTTACTATTTACTATTGTAAAGAAACCGAGTATGTTAGCGGTAGGCTCAACAGACGCTACTTTATTGGCAGATAGTACCAACGTATTAAACTGGCAGATGTACGGCCTGTTATTAGGCGGTATTTTTTGGGGTGTTTTAGGAGATAAAAAAGGAAGATTATCTGTTTTATTTGGTTCAATTATTTTGTACTCTGTAGCGAATTTTTTTACTGCGTATGTACATACTGTTGATCATTATGCGCTTTGTCGCTTTATAGCCGGGTTAGGCTTAGCCGGGGAATTGGGTGCAGGAGTTACCTTGGTAAGCGAGCTGCTGCCTAAAACTAAAAGAGGTATTGGAACATCTTTAGTATCAGCGATAGGATTATTGGGTGCTATTGCAGCTTTTTACACGTACAGACTTACAAAAGACTGGCGCATCTGTTATGAAATTGGTGGAGGGTTGGGCATACTGTTATTATTCTTAAGAATTAAAGTGGCCGAATCAGGAATGTTTAAGAGTGTAAAAGAGCAGAATGTTTCCAAAGGGAACTTCTTTATGTTTTTTACCAATTGGAAACGATTTAAAAAATATATACTGGCTATATTGATAGGATTACCAACATGGTATGCTATCGGAATAATAGTAAATCAAAGTGATCATTTTGGTAAAGAGCTATTTGGTAGTACAACTATAAATTCCGGCGAGGCCATTATGTTTGCGTATGCAGGACTTTCAGTTGGAGGGATAGCAATCGGAATGGTTAGTCAGTATTTTCAAAGTAGAAAAATTGCATTGCTTATATTTTATTCTTTATTAATAATATCGTTGATCTTGTTTTTTAGCAAGTATAATAACACCGATACATCTATGTATGTAATATGTGCTCTGTTAGGCTTTAGCACAGGGTTGTGGGCCATCTTTATAACAATAGGAGCTGAGCAGTTTGGAACTAATTTAAGAGCTACAGCAGCAACAACTATTCCTAATATGGTTAGAGGCGCTTTGCCTTTGATAGCCTGGTTGTTTTTATCGCTATATAATAATTTTAAAGTTGATCAGGTATCGCCACTTAGTAAAAGTGGCATCATTACGGGGGTAATAGTTATTAGTATTACATTAATTGCATTATTTTTTACAGAAGAAACATTCCACAGAGATCTGGATTATCTGGAAGAGTGATAATGGTTGATTGATCTATTGTTATTTTTTGCTTGATTAAAGTTCCATTCCATATGCGTAAATACATTTTATTACCTGTTTTATTTATTTTGATGTGTAGTGCTTTGCAGGCGCAAAAGGTAGCAGTAGTTGTTAATTATGTGACAAGTAATGGGCCTACAGATAATTCGACTATTTTTTATGATGGGAAAACCAAACTTGTGTGGGATGATTTTCAGGGGAAGCCGGACAATAGTGTTGATTTTGCTGCATTAACTTCATCGGGTTCAGGATTTAATATGTCATTCCAAAGCGCAAATAATGTACAAACAATGACCATTGATGTGTATTGCGATTATTCAAAACCGGAATCGTGGGTAAAGCAAGATAAAAAATCGGATTATTTGTTGAATCATGAACAGCATCACTTTGACCTTACTTATATTTATACGCAACGCTTTATAAAAAAGTTGAGAGAAGCCGATTTTACAATGAAAAATTATCAAAAGTTAATTGGTAATATCTATGATGATGTTGAAAAAGAATTGAACGCAGAGCAAACTAAATATGATGATGAAACGCATCACAGTATAATTAAGGATAAGCAGGAAGAGTGGAACAAAAAAATAGAAGATGAATTAGCTGCATTGAAAGATTAGCTCACTTTAAATATTCACGATCAATACAGGTATTTTTAATTCATGTCGAACAGTGTTTACTGTTTGTCCATAAATAAAGTCTTTTAGCCCTGTGTGGCCATGGGCACCCATTATCAATAGATCTGCATTACATTCTTTTACGATTGTTACTATTTCCTGAGCTCGTTTACCAAATCCCAAATAGCCCTTTGCATGTAGATTTCGTTGCTGTAATTCTTTTACAAAAAGATCTATTCGTTCTTTATCTTTTCTTGTTTCATAATCATCACTTTCATTGCCAAGAAGTTTTGCAGAAGCACTTTCTACAATATGTATCAGTATGTAATTGGTATCTTCTTTCCCCTGGCCAATAGCGAAGGATAATAATTTCTCATCATTTTCGCTGAAATCCAGCGCGACAGCTACATTTTTAAATTCAGGTTTTTCAAGATCGCTGAATTTATGTTGTTGGGTAGAATGTATTAGTATTGAAGCAATTTTTTTACGCCTTGTTAGCAGAGAATATAGAACGATATAAATCAGTAAAGCGACAAACAATAATCCAAGCAGTCCTAGTGCAAGTTTTGAAAATATTGATCCATCATAAAACACTCCTGAAGTTGTATTTACCAACAATTGTATATTTAGAAATATCAATACAGACGCAATAAGCCACGCAATAATTTTTGTAAGTGTATTGATCGCAAATTTGCCCATCGTTTTTTTATCACTAACAAAATGGATAAGCGGGATGATAGCAAATCCCAGTTGCATACTCAATATCACCTGGCTTAAAATAAGTAGTGCATCAACTTTTTCTTCTCCATATAAAATAATAACTATTAATGCAGGTATAATGGCTAAAAGTCTTGTTAGTAAGCGTCTCACCCAAGGGTTGATGCGTAACTGAAGGTAGCCTTCCATTACAATTTGTCCAGCCAGCGTACCCGTAATAGTGCTACTTTGTCCGGCAGCTATTAATGCGATGGCAAAAAGAGTAGGAGCTATTTTGCTTCCTAAAAGTGGGGCTAATAATTTGTAGGCATCTTTTATTTCAGCTACTTGTGAATTGCCTGTTTTAAAGAAAACTGACGCAGCTAAAACTAAAATTGCCATGTTGACAAGAAAGGCAATATTCAAAGCAATACTACTATCGATGCGATTAAATTTTAAGGCTTGTTTAATTCCTTCATCTGTGCGGTCTATTTTTCTTGTTTGTACTAATGCAGAATGTAAGTATAAATTGTGCGGCATTACTGTCGCTCCGATAATACCAATTGCGATGTAAAGCGCTTCACCGTTTAGTGCATGAGGAATAAATCCTGTGATAACTTCTGTTGCATTTGGCTTAGCAAAAATGATTTCTATTAAAAAAGATGTAGCTATTACAGCAACTAAGCCAACAATGAAAGCCTCCATTTTTCGCATACCCATCTTCTGCATGTATAGCAATAGAAATGTATCGAGCACTGTAATTGATACTCCCCATATTAATGGTAACCCTGTTAATAATTGTATTCCAATAGCCATTCCCAGTACTTCTGCAAGGTCGCAAGCGGCTATGGCTATTTCTGCTAAAACGTATAAAATAAAATTGATCGATCTAGGGTATGCCTCCCTGTTAGCTTGTGCAAGATCACGGCCTCGCACGATGCCTAACCTGGCTGATAGACCTTGTAATAACAGGGCCATTAAATTACTCATGAATAAGACCCATATCAATGTATAGCCAAACTTACTGCCGCCTTGCAGATCTGTGGCCCAATTGCCCGGGTCCATATAGCCTACGCTAATTAAATAAGCTGGCCCTAAGAAGGTTAAGATCCTTTTCCAACCTGTCTTTTTTTGCGTTGTGGTATCAATACTTTGATGTACTTCGCTGAGTGATGTATGGTTTGATGAAGGCTTGCTCATGGTGTTCAAAAATATTTTCTGCTAAAACAAATCCTTTAGCAGTTTATTATTTCAATGAATCTAAATTTATTTTTTTGTTTTATGAAATATTAATTCAGATAAAAAGTTGTTTCGATAAAAGCTCAGTAATGGTATGACGTTGAAGGGAGTGACACAACGATGATGAGTAGAGTGCTACAGCCGGTGAACAAAAAAGATAATGAAGAAAAGAACGCATTGGTCCGTCCGCATGAAAAAATTAATAGCGAGTAATGCTATCGTCCATTGTTCAGTAAAAAAAGTATCGACAGGCTGAGTGCCTGCCGAATTAAGTGTAATTATTTTATCTCAAGCTGTAATAATTTTTCGTTTTCAATAAATGCTTCCAGTTCATCGCCTACAACACATTCGCCAACACCGGCGGGTGTTCCGGTAAAAATAAGATCACCGATGTTTAAGGAGAAATAGTTTGATACATGAGCAATAATGGTATCAAAATGAAATAACATATCGCAGGAGTTTCCCGTTTGAACCTGTTCCTTATTTTTATGCAAACCAAACTTGATATTCTTTTTGTTTAAGGTGGGGGTAATATCCATAAACTTCCCCACGGCAGCGGAGTTATCAAAAGCCTTTGCTTTTTCCCATGGCAAGCCTTTAGCCATTAATTCATTTTGAATATCGCGTGCGGTAAAGTCAATGCCAACAGTAATACCGTTATAGTAATTAGAAGCTTGTCTTTCCTGTATATATTTTCCATTCTTACAAATCCTTAAAACGAGCTCGCATTCGTAATGCAATTCATTCGTAAAATCAGGATAATAAAAAGGAATGTGGCTTTGTTGTAAAGCACTTTTCGGCTTCATAAAAATTACGGGTTCTTCTGGAATCTTATTGCCAAGCTCTTTGGCATGTTCCGGGTAGTTTCTACCAATACAAATTATCTTCATCGTAATGATTTTTGTTAGTCAGGGAGCAAGCGGTGGGTTTAGTCAGTGTAATATAATTGAAACGTTTAATATAAAAAAATATTGTAAAAGGGTGTAGATAGTATGTTTTAAAGGGTAATGGATAGTTTATTTATTTCATTCATAGTGTGTTCAATACCGATAGTTGCAAAGGATTCTATGGCTTCTACAGACTTCTCGATTTTTAGCTTTACAATGGGTTCTTCATTTTTCAACCATTTGCTTAACACAAAATCAGCCTGCATTCCTTTCGGATAATTATTCCCAATTCCAAACCTTAGTTTTGGGTATTTATCAGTTCCAAGTATATTTTGTATATCTTTTAATCCGTTGTGTCCAGCATCAGTACCGTTGGGGCGCAAACGCAATTTATCCAATGGTAGTGCAAGATCGTCAACTATTGTTAAAGTATTCGCTAATTGCACCTTTTCTTTTTCCTGCCAATATTTAAAAGCTCTGCCGCTTAAATTCATAAAAGTAGTAGGGCAGACGCATATAAATTGTTTTCCCTTCCATTTCACTTCTGCCACGTAAGCTAGCCTATCAACTTTAAAGGCTGATCCGTGTTTTTGTACAAAGGCATTTACTACGTCAAAACCTATGTTATGACGCGTATTGGCATATTCATTACCTATATTACCTAATCCTATAATGAGAAATTTGGACATTCAGGATACGAAGATAATAGAAATGAGTATAGGTAAAGGTGCTTTAATCTGAGTCCTTTTTTTTAAGCTGATCAAAGGAATCCCGTTTTTCTTTTGGCTTGAATAATCTGTCTATCAAATTTGCGCCTGCTTCTTTTATTTTTTCTGAATTATTGGCCACAACTCTGGCTACACCAAGCTCTAATGCTGTACCTATAAATTGTTTAAAGATATTGGTAGATCCTCTTTGATATATTTTCTTGGAAAGAATACCTGCACCCAAACCCATTGCAGTTCCTACAGCGTCTTTTTGTAGTTCCGGAGATGCTATTAATTTGCGCAATTGCCCCTTGATAATATTAATGGGTTGTAAGTTTTCATAAGTTATGTGAAACTGGTTCGTAAGCACCTCTTTTTTTACCAGTGCATCTTGCTCTAGCTGTAATATAGCGGCTTTTAGTTGATCATGATTGGTTATCTCCATTAGTAATTATTTAAGCAGTTTTTTAATAATTAAATTACTAATACCTATTTTAATGAGTTTATTCTTCAGGAGATAAATAATTGATCCAAGGATCACATAAAAAGCGGAAATTATAAAAAAGCCATAATATGCTTTGCCGAGCAGGGTGCCTATCCAAAGGGCCAATCCTATATTAATAGTGAAAAAGAACACTAAGAATATTAGGACAATAACTAAAATACAAATAAGTGAAGAAATGACGTCAGCAGCTTTATCAACAGTCTGAAGTTTTAATAGGTTAAACTTTGTCTCAATATAATCTGCAGCCTTTTCAAATAATAGCTCTAGGTCATTTTTTGTGTTTTCCATTATTACTATTTTATCAAAGCTTTTTGATCTTTATGATTGATAAATTAAATAGTGTTGGCGTTTTCTTCCTTAGCGTTTTCATATTTTTCTTTAACACCATCTACAAATTCATTTAATTTATCTTTAAAGGTGTTTTTTAGATCTTCGCCTGCTTCTTTAATTTTTTCTCTTGTCGCAGAGCCTTTATCGGGAGCAAATAAAATACCTGCAATAGCACCTGCAGCTGCGCCCAATAATACTGCTGCAATAATTTTTTTTGATTTCATGATTATTAGTTTGATACAAAGAGAACCTTTCGCTTAAGATGTATCCTAAGCTACTACATTTTATTTATAAATTTATCAGACCGGCTATTTATCTAAAGAAATTCTGTGTATAACCATTTTCTGTCCCAGCTTTATAATAGCTCCTAAAGAACTCATCAGCAGAAATGTTGCCACTACCTTTAATTATAAATACTATTAGTAAAATGAATGTAACAATAGATAGTATCAGTTCATTATTACTGAAACTCATTCCGCCCTGCATATTTGCAAAAATAATGGCCCCTATTAGAATAGGTATTTGTATCAGAGCTGTCCACCTTGTAAAGAGTCCGGATGCTATAAACAGACCTCCTAACAAATTAACGTAAGGTATGATGAACGCTAGCACTCTGGTATTTTTATCCAGTAAGTGAAACCCTGAATTTTGGAGTATACTTTCTAATCTTGAAGTATCCTGTATAAATTGTATACCCTTCCAGAAAAGTATGAATCCAAGAATAACTCTAACTAACGTAAGCCATACAGGGTGTTTGTCAGAATTGCTTTTTAATATTTTATTATTGGGTTTCATAATTGTAAATTTTATTGTGAGTAAAATAGTTAACGGGAAAGTGAAAAGTATCCATTCGTCTTTATGACGAATTGGCTCGCAGATTGACTTCCCCATTGATTTAAATACAATATCTATGCCAAGCAATTAGTTGTTATTTGTGTAATTGGTTGATACCGATATCATTGGAATAAATCGTTTGTTAAATTGGGGAATAAATAGGATTGATTTTGAGGAGATGAGGGCCTTACATATTTATAAAAAGAAAATCCTTCAAGCTTTGAAGGATCTGCGCAAAACATTTTAAATCTTTATGTAAATAATAGTTGCGGAGACTAAGGGATTCGAACCCTTGATACAGTTTCCCGTATACACACTTTCCAGGCGTGCTCCTTCAACCACTCGGACAAGTCTCCTTTTTTTTTGATGGCAAAAATACAGTTTCAATATTTAGGAGGCGAATATTTTTTCAGCGTTGGATGTTGTTATCTGTGCTACTTCTTCTACAGAGATGTTTTTTACTTCAGCCAATTTCGCGGCAATGTATTTTAAATAGCAGCTTTCATTTCTTTTGCCTCTAAAAGGGACAGGTGCTAAATAAGGGGCGTCAGTTTCAAGTACCATATGTTTTAGGTCTATTTTTTCTAGCACTTCGCTTAATCCCGATTTTTTATAAGTAAGCACTCCGCCAATGCCTAAATAGAAACCTGCGTTAATAATTTCCATGGCATTTTCGTAAGAGCCGCCAAAACAATGGAAAATACCCTTTATGCCTTTTGCAGTATATTCTTTTACTATATCAATTGTTTCCTGCATAGCATCTCTTGTGTGTAGCACAACGGGTAGATCATATTGCAGAGATAACTCTATTTGGGTTCTGAAGGCGTGTTGTTGTTGTTCAGCAAATGTTTTATCCCAATAAAAATCTAATCCTATTTCACCCACTGCAGCAAATTTTTCAGAAGAGAGCCACTTTTTTACAACAGCTAATTCTTCCAGATAATTTTCTTTAACATAGCAAGGATGTAAGCCCATCATCGGGATACATTTTCCGGGAAATCTTTTGCCTAATGCTAGCATTGATTCAATTGAATTGCTATCAATAGATGGCAGATAAAATCGCTCAACACCTTCATTCTCTGCTCTTTGTATAGCCAGATCCAAATCAGCTTCAAATTCTTCTGAATAAAGGTGACAATGTGTGTCTACTAATTTCATGTAAAAAATATTAAAAAATTATCTATTTCATTGTTTAAACAATAAACTGCATAATTCAATGTAGTCTCCTTGCTTTTTATCATGTTGAATAAATATATAATTCTTTTAAAATGGCGGCAGTAATTTTTTAAACTGATATCTTTTTAAAAAAAAGTTGTTATATAAAAAGAAGAATGTAAATTTGTCCCAGTTTTCATAGGGTACGGATTAAAAACGGGCCGGGGTTTCTACCTCAGGCCCAATTTTTTTTAAAGTCGTAACTAAAAAAAAGACCAATATCTACAATTAAAAATGGTCGATCTTTTCAAAACTATATCCTTGCCTTGTAAAATATTCTAACACTTTTGGCAACGCGTATTGCAATCTTTCAAATGCTTTTTCGCTATCGTGAAATACAATAATAGAGCCACTTTTAGCGTTTTTTACAACATTGCTTAAGCACTTTTCAGGCGTTATTTTTTTGTCGAAATCTCCGCTTAATACTGACCACATAATTGGACGCAACTGAAATCTTTTTGTTGTTAATTGTTGCAATTGATATTTTGTAATTCTTCCATATGGAGGACGAAACAATTTTGAGTCAATATGTTTTTTAGCTTCTGCAATATTTTCAAGATAAATATCGTTATCTGTTTTCCATCCGTTGAGATGGTTGTGTGTATGGTTGGCAATTGTATGTCCTTCTGTAATAATTCTTCTATAAATATCGTTATGTAACAAAACATTTTTTCCAATACAAAAGAAGGTAGCCTTGGCATTATATTTTTTTAATTCATCTAACACAAAAGGAGTAATGGTAGGATGTGGCCCATCGTCAAAGGTTAAAAAGATATTTTTTGTTGTATCTTTTATTTGCCAAATACAGTCCTTATATAATAATTTTAGCCACCAGGGCGTCTTTATAGAATAAAACATATTGCAAATTAGCTCAAATCACCATTAAATCCTCGTTAAAGTAGTCGTCCTTAACTCCGGAAAACACCGCACTAATTTTTTAAATGATCAATTAAAACTTAATGTATGAAAAAAAGGAATTTTGTAATTGCCCTAACAGTTGTTGTCGGTTTTACAGCCTGTAAAAAAAATGCCGGTGGTGGTGTTGCAGACGCTTCTACTCTTAATGTAACCACTCAGTCTATGATCTCAGATAAGCTTAATGAAGATGCAAACACCGTATTTACATCTTCGGTAAATTCAGATTCAACAAGCTCTTTAGGAGCCAGGCCAGCACCTTACTATAATGCTACTGTTACCATTAGTCCCGGTGCATTTCCCAAAACGGTTACAATTAATTTTGGAACGGGAACCACATCTCCTGATGGAATAATAAGATCAGGAAAAATCATAGCGGTACTTTCAGATTCCTTTTATAAAGTCGGAAGCAATGATACATTAACTTTTAATAACTATACAGTTAATGGTTATCATAAAGAAGGTACAATTGTATGGAACAACTTGAGTCACGGAGATACTTTAGCCTGGACAAGAGTAGATAGCGGAACTGTTACGGCACCGGGTGGATCATCTTACTGGCACCATTATGGTACAACCAGCGTACTTCAGGTCGGAGGAATTGGCGATAATAATTTACTTGATAACATATATTCAATATCATGGAATAGTCATACAATAGTGAATTCTGCCGGTGTTACGGCAATCTCTGTAGTACTTCCAATAACTCCGCTGGAAAAGAAAGCCGATTGTCCATATATTGATGCAGGACAATTGGTGATAGCTGTCGGCTCAGATCAAATGCTCATCAATTTTGGTTATGGAACTTGCGATAATACAGCATCGTACTCTTTTAATAACGGACCTTTCTATGATTTTACATTTTAATTTTTGTTTATAAATTTAGCCGCTCTGATATATCAGGGCGGCTTTTTATTGAGTTTACTAGAAATATGATCCGACTCTTAAAAAATATTCGGATATTTAAAACATAATCCTCCCTGATTCGTCTACCTATACATACATGGAGGATGCACTGACCATACCAACTATAATGAGCGCAGAACGCAACAATAATATAACCAGCACTATAAAGGCTTATAGCAGGCAGCTGTTTGGGTTCATAAAGCAAAGGGTTGCAACCAATGAAGATGCGGAGGATATCTTGCAGGACGTTTTTTATCAGTTTGCCGATAATGAAGAACCGATAACGCAGGTAACAGGGTGGTTGTATAAAGTGGCACGTAATAAAATTACTGATAGCTATCGCAAAAAGAAATTGCCATTAATAGAAGATTTGCAACCTGCTAACACAAGCGAAGAAGGTTTTGACTGGAAAGAGATAATGCTTGGTGCAGATGATACACCGGAAACGAGTTATATCAGAAATTTGTTTTGGGATGAATTGCAGCTTGCGCTGGATGAATTGCCGGCAGAACAACGGGATGTATTTATTTTGAATGAAATGGAAGGTATTCCTTTTAAAGATATTGCAGAAGAAACAGGCGTTAGTGTGGCCACATTAATTAGCCGTAAACGCTATGCAGTATTGCACTTAAGAGAAAGGTTGAGTGTATTAAGAGATGAATTATTAAATTATTAAACGTATAAATTAAACAAAATGAAAAAGTATAAAATTAAAAAAGTATTCATGGTACTGTGTTTCGCTTGTATTGCGATCCTTGTATTTGGCTCAGTAGTAATGGGGTTGTGGAATGCTATTCTGCCTGCTGTATTAGGCGTTAAAACGATCACATTTATTCAGGCATTAGGTATCTTATTATTAAGTAAAATATTGTTTGGTGGTGGTCCGAGAGGTGGGTTTGGCGGAAGATGTGGTCCTGGTGGTATGTGGAGAATGAAGATGAGAGAGAAATTCCAGAATATGACTCCTGAAGAAAGAGAAAAGATAAGAGCGACATGGAAAGATCGTTGTGGAGGAGGATGGCACCATATGGATGAAAATGAAAAGGATGCAAATGTGGAATAGATATTGATACAAGTTTCTTTTAATTCGAAAATTAACTTTATGGAAGTTCTTGTGTTTAAAACTAACCTTACTGATAATACCCGCATCAAAGATGTTGAACCATACTTAGATGTACATCCCCGTATTCAACGATGGAACGTAGATCTAAAAGATTGCGATAATATTTTACGAATAGAAAGTAATGGCGTAGCGGTAAATGAAGTAGAAAAAATATTATTTAATGCAGGATATTATTGTGAAGAATTGCAAGGGTAGATACAAATTGCAAATAACAATATTCGATAGTCAAAGCCCAACTTCATTAATTGCTTATCTCTTGTTTGAGGTCAAGATATAAGTAATCGAAGTTGGGTTTTTGATTTTTCGGAATTTGTATTTTATCACTGGCTATTTGTTATTTTTACTAATAATAAGTAACCACATGCAATTGGTAATTGAAGATATAAAAAGGCTTTTTCAATCATTTAGTAAAGCAACTGTTGTCAGCATTGATAAAATTCCACAGAGCGGAAGTGATAGAATATATTTCAGAATTATAACAGACAGCAGATCTTATATTGCTACCTATAATACCAACCTAAAAGAGAACGAAACATTTCTATATTTCAGCAAGCACTTTAAACAATGCGGTTGTCCGGTACCTGAAGTTTTTGCCATTAATAAGGAGCATTCAATTTATATTCAGGAAGATCTTGGTGATACTTCTTTATTGAATGAGTTAGAAAAAAATGGTCATAGTGATCATGTATATGATCTGTTCAAAAAAACATTGCGATCATTAGTGCAATTGCAGATCAAAGGTGATGAAGGGTTGGATTATGATCGATCTATTACCAGTAAAGAATTTGGTAAACAAGCCATCGTAAGTGATCTGTTATATTTTAAATATTATTTTCTCGATACTTTAAAAATACCTTACGATAAAGAAAAGCTGATCGACGATTTTGATGCGTTCAGTACTTATCTCTCTCATGTAGATCATAAATATTTTATGTTCCGCGATTTCCAGAGTAGGAACATCATGGTAAAAGATGGCAATGTTCATTTTATAGATTATCAGGGAGGAATGAAGGGCGCTTTGCAATATGACGTAGCTTCTTTATTATGGCAGGCAAAAGCAGAATTAAGTGATGGGTGGAAAAATAGCCTGTTGCAATATTATATGGTTTGCGTAGAAAATATTTTAGGAAAACCAATAGATAAAAATCAGTTTGAAAGTCAATACAATGGCTATGTATTAATAAGATTATTACAGGTTTTAGGTGCGTATGGTTTTAGAGGTTTGTTTGAACGGAAGGCACATTTTTTAACAAGCATTCCTTTAGCATTAAAAAATATACAATGGTTTATTGCGAATAAGCAGGTTGGACTTAGCTTACCTGAGTTTGAACGGTTATTGAATTTAATGACAACAGATGAGGTCATCAATCGTTTTGAAGCGATCAAAGCAACAGTATCAACACCATTGGTTGTGAAGATCAATAGCTTCTCTTATAAAATTACGGGTTATCCAAAAGATGAAACGGATAATGGCGGCGGTTTTGTTTTTGATTGCAGAAGTATTTTAAACCCCGGGAGGATAGAAGAATTTAAAAAACAAACGGGAAGAGATAAGCCTGTGAAAGATTATCTAGAACAACAAACGGAAATGCCCGAATTTTTAAATAGCGTTTACAATATTGTAGATATAGCTGTTGAAAATTATATTGAAAGAAATTTTGAGAGTCTAATGATAAATTTTGGTTGTACAGGAGGAAGGCACAGGAGTGTATATGCAGCAGATGCAGTAGCAAGACATTTAAGAAATAAGTACAATGTAAAAATTGAACTGAATCATCTCGAGCAGAATATCCACGAAGTAAAAAATTAAAAATACTGAAATGAAGGCAATGATCTTTGCGGCGGGTTTGGGTACAAGGTTTAAACCATGGACAGATAAGCATCCTAAGGCATTGGCTATTGTAAATGGTAAGTCGTTGTTGCAAAGAAATATTGAATATTTACAAGAATACGGCATTACAGATGTTGTTGTAAACGTGCATCATTTTGCCAATCAGATCATTGATGCGGTGAAAAAGAATAAGGGTTGGGGTAGCAATATAGTCATCAGCGATGAATCAAAAGAAGTGTTAGAAACAGGTGGTGGTTTGTTGCACGCAAAAGATCTGTTAACCGGTAACGAACCTTTTATTACATTGAACGTTGATATTTTAACTGATCTTGATATTAATAAATTGTTGGAGTTTCATCGTCAACATGATCCATTAATTTCTTTTGGTGTGAGTGATAGAAATACTTCACGTTATTTTTTGTTTGATGATACAGATCGTTTGTGCGGATGGAGAAATGTGAAAACGGGAGAGGAAAAAATATCTATTCATAAAAGTAACTTGCATCAGAAAGCATATAGCTGTGTGGCGGTTTTTCAACCTGAAATATTCTCTCTAATTCGTCAAAGAGGAAAATTTTCTTTGACTGAAACATATCTTGATCTGGCTGCAGAGTATTCAATACTTGGGTATCCTCATGATGCCGCCGATAAATTTGTTGATGTAGGAAAACCTGAATCAGTAATTATTGCGGAGAAATTATTCACTAATTATCTTTAACCACTAAGACACTGAGTGCACTAAGTATCACTGAGGTTAGAAGACTTATGGTAGTTTTAAAAACTACCGTAGTCTTTCCATAAATTCGCACTCAGTGCTTCTTTGTGTACTCAGTGTCTTAGTGGTTAAAGATAATTAGTGAATAATTAAAACCTTTTGGGTTGTAATATTATCATCATGATCTATTTTTAAAATATAAGATCCATCGGGCAGATTAGTAGTATTAATTTCAATAGAAGAGGTATTCATTGTTGTTGCGATCAGTTTTCTTCCGGTAGCATCCAATAATTCTATAGAACAATTACCCGAAACACCATAAGGCGCAATTACCTGTACCATATTGCTCGCAGGATTTGGGTAGACAACATATTTGGTTTCTCCATTATTGTTGTTTAATAAAATTATCCTGCTGTAAATGTATGAACCGTCATTATCAATTTCTTTTATGCGATAGTAAATATCACCTGTTGGCACATCTTGTTGTTGAATATCATAATCACTCTGTGTATTTGAAGTAATAGCGACAGTTCCTACTGTGTTCCAATTTTTGCCGTCGGTACTGTATTCTACTTCAAACTTGTTGGCGCTTGTTATAGGAGTTGCAACGGACCAATGTATCATGGACGTTGTACTATTTATCAATGCAGCATCTGCACTGATGAAATTAACCGTCAGTATAATTGGGAACGTATATGGTGTAGGAACATTTTCTCCAGGATCTCCGGGATTGTTGTTATTGTTAGGATCTATAACGCTGGAAGGTCCATTATTTGATGAATCTGAAACATTAGCAAGGCTTGGCCCTGATCCTACAATTCCACTACCAATAGCCGAATTATAATACGTAACACCGGGAACAAGATTAGTTACCCTACACGTTACTTGTATAGTCGCAAAATAATTGACATCAGCTAATATATGGTTATGCAGGAGTTGTCCGGGGGTCAATAAACTTGTAACAGTAGTTCCATTATAAGCACCATTCAATACCAGTGCGGCCGGATTTGTAATAAAGCTGGCTGTTACGTTCGATACATTAGCTGCACCAAAGGCTGAACCTAAATCATCAATAACATTAATGTTATTAAGGATAACGTTGCCCATATTTGTAAGATAAATTTTGTAAGTAAGGTCTGCCGTGTTAGCGTTTACTACACTGCTACTCACCAGTTGTTTTGTAGCACCAACTACCGGAACCAGGGCGGTATTATCAACGGGTGCAAAACCTTCCTGGAAAGGCTTTGCCGGTCCCAATGTATTACTAGCAATATCGTAATCAAAATAGTAACAATTATTAACGCCATTGCTTCCGGTGAACTCTAGTTCGCCGTTAAGAAAAGCCATTCCAAAACAGTTTAATGGAAGGGTTTGTAAATAAGTTGCGGTTGCATTACCAAAACCACCTGTGTAGTTAGTGATCTCGTATATCTGTGAGATAGGGGAAGCTCCTAAAGTACAAAATAGCCTGCCATTTGGTAATATAGATAGATCGCCATTATTAATATCGGTTGGGTAATTGCCCGCGGGAAATTGTACTGTTTTTGATGACAAGGTTGTGCCGGTGGTTAGATCAAAGTTGCTTAATAGGCAAGTACCGGTTCCGCTATTATAATTACTAAAAGCCCAGAGGTTTCCATTGTTATCGAATTCAAAATTATTGAGAATGTAATTATAAGTAGTAGGTGCAGGAATTACCGCCGGGCAGCCAATAGTATCCGGAAGGCCAACATTGAGGACCCATACTTTTGAATGAACACCATCTTGTACAGAAGATATATATACGTTATTGTCTTTTGGATTATACGCAATGTATACACTAAAATAATTAGGAACTTCTGTAGAAAAATCACAATCGGCTAATAATGTTGGCGTAGCAGTTAAAGGATCTTTTATGATAGAAAAACTTGAAACCGAAGAATTGACACAGGTGTTACTGCCAAAATTTACCAGCATTGAATTTTGTGAAAAAGATTCGTTGCCGATAAATAGTAGAAGTACCAGTAAAAAGTATTTAGTAAAAAAACTTTTCATCGCATCAAGAAGATTACTTTGTTAATTATTCATCCGAATACAAGACCTTGAATGTTAATGTTATGATGCCTATTGAATCTGTATTTGTTGTTTATATAGCAATTTGTTATAGTAATATTAGTACAAATTTCGTTTATTTATGGCTATTTATTGTTATATAAGTCTTTTTTATCTACTATTTTAACTTTATCGCCCGCCTTTAACAACTTGTTTACAATGTCGTAGGGTGCTGTAATTACCTGATCTCCATCATTTAAACCACTAGTGATTTCAATATAATTAATGTCTTGAATATCAGTAGTTACTTTTACTTTTTTTACCTTATTATCTTTATCAAGTACAAATACTACTACATCCAGATCATCGACATTAGGAGTACTTGCATCTGCTGTAGTTGCATCAATTGTTTTTTTATCCGTTTTTGTACTATCGTTTTTATCTCTGGTGGTTACTGCATTAATAGGTACGCTTAAAACATTAGTGTGGACCTTTGTCTGAATATCGGCACTAGCACTCATTCCCGGACGAAAAGGGAATGAACCACCTTTACTTAATAGATCTGTATAACTTTCGGGTAGCATTTTAATATACACTTTGTAATTGGTTACATCCGTGCTGGTATTTGTCAGATCGCTTTGTGTAACAGCTCCATTATTACTACTGGATATTTGCGTTACAATGCCTTTAAATTTTCTGTTGTTGTAGGCATCGATGTTTACAATGGCACTGTCGCCTAATTTTACTTTTGGGATATCACTTTCACTTACATCAACGCGTACCTCAATTTGCGACATATCCGCAATGCGTAGCATTTCAGTTCCGGCCATCATGTTGCTGCCCACAACACGTTCACCTTTTTTTACACTTAATAAACTTACAACACCGTTCATCGGAGCTACTACTATAGTTCTGCTAAGATCTTTGTTCGCTTTATCTAATTGTGATCTTGCATTTTTTACAGCTGCTTGTCCACCGAGAATTCCTTGCTTAGCGGCGTTATAATTAGCTACTGCAGTTTTATAATTGGCTTCAGCTATATAAAATTCATTTTTGCTAATTACCTGCTGATCATATAATTGCTTTTGCATATTATATGTTTTTTCAGATTGATCCAGCTGGGCTTTAACTGCGTCTATTGACGCCTGTGAGTTAGCAACCTGAGCCTGACTTTGTAATACGCCTGATGAAGCTTCATCGCGTTGAATGCTATAAATATCTGCATAGATCTTTGCTACAACTTGTCCTTTTTTTACGGTATCACCTTCCTGAACCGGCAGATCGGTTATTTCTCCACTAACGTCAGGACTCACTTTTACTTCTATGGTAGGATAAATTTTACCGCTGGCATTTACCACTTCAATGATTGTTCTTTTTTGAGCTTTCTCCGCAGTTACTTTGATCGTATCATCTTTACCAAAAACGCCTGTAATTTTTAAAATAGCTATCATAGCTATCAATCCAATCAAACCGAACAATATCCATTTAGTTTTCTTGCTCATATATAAATGCATTTATTTTTTGTTATCAACTGTAGTTTTTCATAGCGGCAAGTCTCCCCTTCAGGGGAGATTTAGAGGGGTACTACAATTTCAATCCCTGTCCTTTATAAAATTCCAGCACTTTCATTTTAAAAACATAATCAAACTGATCCTGTACGTATTGCAGTTTAGCTGTAAATAAATTATTTTGATTCGTAATTAATTCGAATGTTCCTATCATACCAACATCATAACGCTTTTTTGAAAAATCATATGTTCGTTGAGAGGCATCAACTGTTTTTTTACTGGCATTAAATTTTTCTAGTGCAACAACGGCAGCATTGTATGCCTGATAAATATTTTGCTTTAATGTTTGGTTATCGGCATCTCTCTGCAATTCTAAATTTCTTGTATTCAGTTTACTTTGCTCCCATGCTCCATGCAAACTCCAGCCACTAAAAATAGGTACAGTAAGACTTATTCCAACTGATTGACGGAAATTCTGGTTCCATTGATCAAAGAAAGCAGTCTTTCCATATTGAGGAATTAATTCTGTTCCAAAAACATCATCTCCAGAGCCACTTACATTTCCAATAAGAATGGGAGTGGGAGACACTCCTGTAACCTGAACAGCCTGGTTATTATAGCCGCTGGCCAGATCTAGGAAAGCGGCAATGGTCGGATACATAGCAGCTTTGGTAGCATCTGCAGTTTTATGAGCAGCTTTTAATTTAAATTCGTTTACGCGTTGCTGTGGTAAATTAATGATAGCCAGATTGTACACATCTTCGGGCTGCAATTCCGCCAGCGATTCAACAGGTATCAGTTCTGCCGGAGGCGAATCTATATCAAATGGGGTTGCCGCATCAAGGTTCATGTATGCCTTGAGCGTTAAAATACTTTGATCAATATTTCCTTGTGCATTTATATAGTTTGCGGTATCTGTAGCATCCTGTGCTTCTACCTCGGCTTCATTTAATTCAGGGAGAGAACCTGCAGCTACTAATTTTTTCGTATTACTTAGCTGAGCTTCTGATAGCTGCAATTGCAGTTGTGCAATATTTTTCTGCGCTTTGGTTAATAAAATTTGTAGGTAAGCATTGGCAACGGATAGTACGATATCATTTTTTAATTTATCAACGTTGGCCCTATCTGCATCTGCTTGCCATCTGCTTGCCATAATAGTATTTTGTTTGCTGTACCAGTTAAAAATATTGGCACTGCTCTGGAGCTGAAGTCCGGATGAGATATAACTCTGCGTTATTAACGAGTAAGTTGTAGGGTCCTGATTACGCCCCGAATTATATGCGCCATTACCACTAACGCTTGCATTTGGGTACTGACTCAACTTATTTTCTTTATATTGGATCTGAGAGATTTTAGCCTGTACATCACTTTGTTTGATAGAAATATTATGTGTCAAAGCATAATCTACACAGCGGCGCAGGTCCCATTTCTCCTGGGCTTTTACCGTTGTTGAAAACAAAAGAAGGGTTAGGAAATAAAGTACATATCTCATTATGCAAAAATATAATATACTTATGGAAAAGAAGGTAGTAAAGTCTGATAAATAATTGTTTAATTACTTATTGCTAATCTGCTTCATCAGCCTACATTTGCAAAAACAACCGAATAATTCTACATGAGGTTTTTTGCTGCATCCATATTATTAATTGCCTTGTTGGTACAGAATTGTAGCAGATACCTTATTATTCTCGATTACCAACTCAATAAAGACTACATCGCTAAAAATCTTTGCGAGAATCGGAATAAACCTAAATGTTGCTGCTGTGGTAAATGTTTTTTAAAAAAGCAATTGGATAAAAATGATAAAGAACAAGGAACATCGGGCAATACATCTCAAAGAGATAAGGATGAAGTATTGTTTTTTACAGCAGAGAAAAGTGTACTATTTATCCGAAATGGTATAATTATTAAAAAAGACTACACTTTTAACAAGACTTCGTTTACACTGCAAAACCCTTATAGTTCAGTCTTCCATCCTCCACAGGTTTAAATTTTATTTATTCATTTAAGGAATGTTGATGAGAATTATCTCTTGTCAGCAACTATTGCATTCTATTTTCCGATTGATTGGAAGAGGCTGCATTGAATGAGATCTTCTGAATTATTTCGGACGGCATCTCTATTTACTTATAATAAAATTTAACTCATGCTGAAATTGTTAATGTCAGTCGGCCTGTTGTTTATTGCTGTGTGTGGCCTCGCACAAAATAAATTGACAGGCAAAATAATTGATATCAATACCAAAGAGCCGATAGAATATGTAGTGGTAAGTGCGGCTTCGGGTAGCTGTGTACTTACTGATATATTAGGGAACTTTGAATTGGCGATGCCTACTGATAGTACTAGTATTATTATATCTTCTATAGGATATGTTGCTCAAAAAATAATGATCACTGATTTTAAGAAACGGATTATTATCGAATTGAAACACGGGCCGGTTGATTTGAGCGAGGTGTTGATCACTTCACATTCAAATAATATTTCTTTCCATACAACAAGTAACCTGGATCTTAATTTACGACCGGTTAACTCTGCACAAGATCTTTTAAAATTAGTGCCGGGTTTATTCACTGCGCAACACATGGGAGGTGGTAAAGCGGAACAAATTTTTATTCGAGGTTTTGATGCGGATCATGGAACGGACGTAAATATTTCGGTAGATGGAATGCCGGTAAATATGGTTTCACATGCACATGGGCAGGGTTACGCCGATATGCATTTTATCATACCTGAAACGATTAGTCAATATGATTTTGGGAAAGGTCCGTATTACACAGGCTACGGAGATTTTACAACTGCCGGTTATGTAAATTATACAACAGCAGATGTATTAGACAAGAGCCTTGTGAAAATAGAAGGTGGGCAATTTAATGATGCAAGAATTGTAGCAGCTATAAATCTGTTAAGCAACAAACAAAAGTTAAACGGACAAAGCGCTTACATAGCAGGAGATGCAACTTATTTTGATGGCCCTTTCGATTTTGCCGAACATTTTAGTAGGCTAAATTTATTTGGAAAGTATAATACACGAATAGGGAACAATAATAAATTAAGTGTAAGTCTTTCTACATTTAGCACTGATTGGCGTGCATCAGGTGAAATTCCTGAACGTGCTGTCGCCTCTGGTACTGTAGGTTTTGATACCAGTGGTAATAGACTTACATTAAATGCGCCACCAATTATCGGTCGTTTTGGTACCATTGATAGTTTGCAGGGAGGGTATTCGAGCAGATCGAATGCGATAATTAAATTGACTTCCAGCTTAAGAAATAATTTTATTGCAGAGAATGAATTGTATTATACCAATTACAATTTTCATTTGCATGTAAATTCTACTTTTTTTGCAGAAGATAGTATTAATGGAGATGCTTTTCGTCAACGTGAAGGAAGAGATCTTTTTGGTTACAATGGAAAGCTCACTAACCGCATTTGTTTAAACGAAGTAACGTACACTTCTACAGCGGGAATTAGTGCGCGTATTGATCGAACCCACAATAGCGAATTTTCAAATACCATAGATCAAAACACAGTCATACGATATAATCAGTTAGGAGATATTAGTGAAGATAATCTGAATGCTTATGTGGATGAAACTATTGAAAAAGGTAAGTGGCTATTGAATGCAGGGACAAGGCTGGATTATTTTCATTTTAAATATAATGATAAACTCAATTCGCAATTACCTGCGCGTAGCAATGTAATTGCAAGTCCTAAATTAAATATTCAATACACGCTAAACTCGAAACTGCAGCTCTATTTAAAATCCGGAAAAGGATTTCATTCGAATGATGCAAGGGCTGTTATTTTTAATGATGGATTAAAAACAATGCCGGCAGCGTATGGTGCAGATCTGGGGGTTATCTGGAAACCATTGCCACGACTGCTTATTAATACCGCATTATGGTATTTATATTTGGAACAGGAATTTATTTATTCAGATGGAATGATTGAACCCGGCGATAAAACAAGAAGAGTGGGTATTGATCTCTCTGCCCGTTACCAGTTAACTAACTGGTTATTTGCAGATGCAAATGTAAATCTTGCTAATCCCAGAGATGCGGAACTCCCGAAAGGGCAAAATCATTTAGCACTCGCGCCAACTTTTACAAGTACGGGTGGGTTAGATTTTAAACTAAAGAATGGAATTAATGGTGCGCTTAGTTATCGTTATTTACACAAGCGTGCGGGTAATGCCGATTATTCTTTAACCGCTGATGGATATTTTGTTTCAGATCTTACGATCAACTACACGCAAAAGAAATATGAAATAGGCGTTGCGATAGAAAATCTGTTCAATACAAAATGGAACGAGTTTGAAGCTGAAGAAGTAACAAGGCTTAAAAATGAACCAGCTCCTGTTGACCAGATGAGTTTTACACCCGGCACACCATTTTTTGCTAAGTTAAAGCTGGCTGTGTTTTTTTAATAGAATTTAATAAGAAATAGAAAATAAGAAATAGAAAATAAGAAATAAGGAATAAGAAAGTTTGGAAGCATGAGATAGGAATCTGTTTTCTGCTATTCATTTGTGATGTCATGTATAAATGCCTGAACTTCCTTATTTCTTATTTTCTATTTCTTATTCCTTATTTTTGCGCTGATCTTGGTTTCCGAATGTTCGGAATTAAAAGGGAAGCCGGTGTAATTCCGGCGCTATCCCCGTAGCTGTAAAAGAATCCCCAAACCCCCTGAAGGGGCTTTAAGGAAGTTTTGATCTTCAAGCCACTGTTTGTAAAATGGGAAGGCAATCAAAATTATCTTGAGTCAGAAGACCTGCCAGATACACTTATTCATCGCTAAGCTTTCGGGTCGAGAGGCAAGCGGGGTATTTTGTTTATATCCCTTTTTGGCATTTGCCGAAACAGCTTTCGATGAATTTATTTTTATTACACACGTGTATAAAATAATATGTTTATCAAACAGCAGGCATACAAAATAATGAGGCGAACTATTTGCAATGGTTTGCTTATTGCATTCTTGTTTGTTTTTGTTTCATCTGTCGCTATTGCACAAACTGTTCTAGATAGTAATGCTGTGTTAAAAAAAATAACGGTTACTTCTAATAAAAAACAAAATGTTTTTACGAAGCCTGTGCCTGTTCAATTATTAAATCAACAAACATTACAACAACTAAATAGTTATTCGGTAGGAGATGCGGCACAATATTTTTCAGGTGTTTTAATAAAAGATTACGGAGGTATTGGAGGATTGAAAACTATTTCTGTAAGGAGTTTAGGCGCTTCGAATACAGGAGTTCTTTATGATGGAATACCTGTTGCCGATGCGCAAAGCGGACAAATAGATCTGAGTAAGTTTTCTTCAACCTTTGTACAAAGCTTAGAATTAGATCTGGCAAATCCGCAGCAAATACTTTTACCGGCAAGGGCTTATGCATCTGCGGCTGTTTTATCAATTACCTCCAACACATTTATGCCAGTCAACTTTACACAAAAGAAATGGCAGATAGGAGTTAATCAGGGATCCTTTGGTTTATGGCAGCCGTCTGCAGGGATATATTTACCGGTAACAAAAAGTTTTATAGTAAGTGCCAATGGGGAAGCAACATGGGATAAAGGAGACTATCCTTACAATTTCAATAATGGAATTATTTCTCAAAATGGGAACAGAATAAATTCGGATATCACTTCTTTTCAGGGGGAACTAAATGCTATAAAACAATTTGCCGATAGCAGTACTTTGCGGACAAAAGTTTGGGGGTATTCATCTGATCGTGGTTTGCCCGGAGCGTTGATTTTCTTTAATAGTATTTCTGTACAAAGACTAACAGACAATGATTTTTTTGCTCAGAGCTGTTATCAGGCAAAATTAAATTCTACTATGTCTTTGTTACTATCGGCAAAGTACAGTAACCTATTTACAAGATATCAGGATCCTAATTTCCATAATAATGCGGGAGGGTTAGATGATAGATATACGCAGCAGGAGGGTTATCTAAGTGCGGCATTAAGTAAAAAGATCGGGAAATATATTACTGCGTCAATTGCCTCAGATGCAGCATTAACAAATCTTGTAGCTAATATCAAAAATTTCCCGGCACCTACACGGATCAATTTGTGGAATAATGTTGCTATACAATTTGCCAGATCGCTTTGGCAGATAAACGCTTCTTTACTAAATACAAATATCAATGATAAAACTGAAGTAGGGCCGTCACTTCAAAATAGAAATGAATTAACACCCACGATCGCGGTAAGTTATAAACTTGCTCCATCAAGTCCTTTTTTACTTCGGACGTTTTATAAGAAAATATTCAGGATGCCCACCTTTAACGATGTGTATTATAATTACATCAGTAGTATCGATCCAAAACTTAAGCCGGAATATAGTGATCAATATGATCTCGGAGCTATTTATTCTAAAAATTATAACGCTACGATCAAACAGGTAAACATTAGTATTGATGGGTATTATAATACAGTCAAGGATAAAATAATAGCTGTGCCATCAACAAATCTTTTCATGTGGTCGGTTACGAATATTGGAAAAGTTGATGTCGCAGGAATTGATCTAACAGCTGAAATTAACGGTGTGCTTAGTCCCACAATTAATTGGTCTGTACGAATTGCTTATACATTACAAAGAGCAGAAGATGTTACGGATCCTACAAGTGGTCAATATAAAGATCAGATTCCTTATACGCCGAATAATTCGGGTTCTGGAATAGTAACCCTGAATTATAAAAAATGGGAGCTGGGGTATAATATTTTGTTCTCCGATTACAGGTATGCCTTAGAGGGTGATGATGATCCCAGTAATAAATTACCGGGTTGGACAACCCATGATGTGTTTGTTTCGAGATCAATACAAATTCGCAAAATAGAAGCAAATATAAAAGTGGGAGTTAATAATATTTTCGATGCACGGTACGATGTTGTAGCCTTTTATCCAATGCCGGGAAGATCATATAAAATAGGTATAGTATTCAATAATTTATAAAACAAAAAAAATGAAAAACAGCAAATTTGTCTTTGTTGCAATTGCCTTGATCGTAATTGTAACGGCATGTAAAAAGGGTAGTACACCTACAACGTCTTTACCTCCATCTGATACAACATCTATTCAAACGATTGATGCGTATGTATTAAACCAGGGGAATTATGGACATAATAATACAACACTTTCGTATTATAATTTTGGAACGGCTACAGCGTCTACTGATACTTTCGCAAATAAAAATAATTTTCACTTAGGAGATACCGGCAGTGATTTTATTATTTATGGTGGGAAAATGTATATTGTTATGAATAACTCAGGTGAATTGATAGTAGCGAATGCAGCAACCACTGCTTATATTGATTCTATCAGTTTTCAAGTAGGTGGTGTTAATAAACAGCCTGAAAATATCCTAGGTTACGGAAACCATGTATTTGTATCAACTACTGATGATTCTGTGTCTGTTATTGATACAGCAGCGCTTACAGTAACAAAAACTATTGGAGTAGGTGCTAATCCTGCACAGATGGTTATAGTTGGCACTAACTTATATGTTAGTAATACAGGAGGATTCAGTGCTAATTTTGATTCTACCGTTTCAGTGATCAATCTTACAACATTGACACAAACGGCAAAAATTAAAGTAGGTATAAATCCCGGCTATATTGCTGCGGATAGCGCCGGCTATATTTATGTTGCATGTACCGGAGATTATGGAAGTATTTTACCTACATTGGTTAAAGTAAATATAAATACAAACACTGTTGCCACTTCGGCAAGTGTGCCTGCAGGTGTAGTGCACTATTATAATAATAAGCTGTATATAACCGGTGGCGGTGTAGGTAGCCCAGGTGTTCAGGTTATAAACCCGGTTGATCTCAGCGTATTAGCTACATCATTTATTTCCGATGGTACTACTGTAACGCTGCCTTATGGCCTAGATATTGATCCTACTAATGGTGATGTGTATGTTGCTGATGCAAAAAATTATACTTCTAATGGAACAGTTTTTTGTTTTAATAATGCAGGGAAAAAGAAATTTTCTTTTACAGTAGGACCAACACCTATCAAAACAATATTGGTACAAAAATAGAAATGAATAAACATGAGCAAAAATATTGTCCACGGTGCACTGCTGCATTTGAGTGCAAAGTGGGCAATATTACTCAATGTCAATGTTCAAACATTATTTTAAATATTGAAGAGCAGGCTTATATTGGTTCTCTATATCAGGATTGTCTTTGTGCGGCCTGTATTGTAGCTGTACGGTCGGAATATAACAGGAGTAAATTTACAGCGCGTTTAAAAAAGCTGTTTCGATTTAGGTGAGCGAGATTTTAGTGTACAACAAATTTTATTTATATTTAGTAAAAGTTTGTTATAGGCATGTTTAATTTTGACGGCATATCACTTAGGGAAATAATTACTATCGCATTCACTTTGTTTGCAGTAATTGATATGCTAGGATCTATTCCTATACTGGTTTCTTTAAAAGGAAAGATCGGGGGACCAATAAGATCTACGCAGACTACACTGGTATCCGGTGGTTTAATGATCTTGTTTCTATTCTTCGGAAAACAATTCTTAGATATATTGAGCTTAGATATAAGATCTTTTGCCGTAGCCGGTAGTATTGTGATCTTTATACTAGGATTGGAGATGATATTAGGAATAGAATTTTTTAAGCACGATAAAAATGATAAGACAAGTAGCGTTATTCCCATCGCATTTCCGATCATTGCAGGTTCGGGAACTTTAACTACAATTATGAGCTTGCGTGCGAACTATGCTGTTATCAATATATTGATCGGGATCTTAATTAACTGTGTTATAATTTATCTGGTATTAAGATCATTAGCATGGATAGAAAAAGTGCTTGGGCCAAGTGGGTTATTAGTTATCCGTAAATTTTTTGGAGTGATATTACTGGCAATTGCCGTTAAAATATTTACCGCAAATATTATACAATTTGAAAGATGATCCCCCGTCCCTACATAAAACGATAAATCATTTTATTTGAAAAGGCAGCTGCTGTATTAATTTGCAGGAAGCGACATGATCTCTTCTTCCATTGCTTCATTTTCTTGCTGCTTGTTTTTATTGTTTTTTCTTTCGGCTCTCATTGCTTTCCATTTTTCTCTTTGATCATCAGTAAGTACGGCATTAAAACTTATAGCGGTTTGCTTGCGTTGTGCTTTTAATAGCATTTGTTTTTGGTCCTGCGTAAGACTGTCATTGGCCATTATTGTTTCTCTATTCGCTTTGCTGTCTTGCCGTATTTGCCTGATCTGTATCTTTTGATCTTTAGTAAGATTTAAAGCTTGTATTTGCTCCCTAAACGTAGGTTTACTGCTCTGCGAGGTAGAATCTGATGCAGTAGAATTCCCCGGAAGTGGTGCATTGCGTTGAATTTGTGCGAATGAAACAACCACAGTAAAACTTAGCAGCCAAACAATCAATATTTTTTTCATAGCAATTTTAGTTTTATAGACATGAAAGTAAAGCATAAGTTTAATTAATTATAAAATCGTGTAATAAAAACGGCCGCAATAAAATGCGGCCGTTTTTATATTTATTTAAGAATGATCTTATCTTAAGAAAAGCATTTCTCTGTATTTAGGTAATGTCCAGCATGAATCATCAACTAAAATTTCTAATTTATCAACGCTATATCTGATTGAATCAAAATATTTGCCTTTGATATTTTCGCAATAGCCAATAGCTTTTTCTCTTGTGTCGGTAAGTGCATTTACTTTCTTTCTTTCTTCGATCATATGTTCAACACCGCTGCTCATTTTACCGATGTGCTCACTTACTTTTTTCAAAATATTCATTTGATTAGCGTAAGCGCTTTCAGGTAAACCGGCATCTTTCAAACCTTTAATGTTTGTCAATAAGATGTTTTGATATTTAACCGCAGAAGGCAAGATAACTGTAGTAGCTAATTCACCAATAACTCTTGCTTCGATCTGTACTTTCTTAATGTACGCTTCCAGCATGATCTCATGACGAGCTTCTAATTCAGAGTGTGTATAGATCTCATTGCTTTCGAAAAGATGGAAAGATTTTTTAGCGATGTAAGCGTCTAAAGCTTGTGGAGTTGTTTTTACATTAGGTAAACCTCTTCTTGCAGCTTCTTTAGCCCATTCTTCGCTATAGCCATCTCCTTCAAATAATACTTTTTTGCTTTCAACAACATATTTTTGAATGATGTGCATGATAGCGATCTCTTTCTTATCACCTTTTTCAATTAACGCATCAACATCTTTTTTGAATTGTTTTAATGTGTCTGCTACGATAGTATTTAAAACTGTCATTGCATTAGCACAGTTAGCACCAGAACCTACCGCACGGAACTCAAATTTGTTTCCTGTAAATGCGAATGGAGAAGTTCTGTTTCTATCCGTATTATCCAACATTAATTCAGGGATGGTTTTATGAATATCCAATTTAAGCATTGCTTCATCTTGTTCATCAAACTTACCGCCAACGCGTGTTTCAACCTGGTTCAATACTTCAGTCAGGTATTTACCAATGAAGATAGAAATAATAGCAGGAGGAGCTTCGTTAGCACCTAAACGGTGATCGTTACCAGCGCTTGCGATAGACGCTCTTAATAATTCAGCATAATCATGAACCGCTTTGATCGTATTAACAAAGAATGTTAAGAACATCAAATTGGTTTTTGGCGTTTTACCAGGAGCTAATAAGTTAACACCCGTATCAGTAGAGATACTCCAGTTATTATGCTTACCACTACCGTTAATTCCGGCGAATGGTTTTTCGTGTAATAATACGATCAAGCCATGACGTTTAGCGACACGTGTCATAACATCCATTAATAAAGTGTTATGATCAACAGCTAAGTTTGCTTCTTCATAAATAGGAGCACATTCAAACTGAGAAGGAGCCACTTCATTATGACGCGTACGTAAAGGAATACCTAGTTTGTAAGCTTCTTCTTCGTAATCTCTCATGAAAGCATATACTCTTTCAGGGATTGCACCGAAGTAATGATCTTCTAATTGTTGTCCTTTTGCAGGAGCGTGACCAAATACAGTACGGCCAGTCATGATCAAATCAGGACGAGCATTTACCATACCTGCATCAATTACAAAATACTCTTGTTCCCAACCTAGAGAAGAATGTACTTTAGTAACATTCTTATCAAAATATTGACAAACATCAACCGCAGATTTATCTAATGCAACCAATGCTTTAATTAAAGGTGTTTTAGCATCTAAAGATTCACCTGTATAAGAAACAAATATTGTAGGAATACATAAAGTTTTACCAGTACCTATTTCCATGATGAATGCAGGAGAAGATGGATCCCATGCAGTGTAACCACGAGCTTCAAATGTTGCTCTTAAACCTCCATTCGGGAAAGAAGATGCATCCGGTTCTTGTTGGATCAATGCATTTCCTTCAAATTCTTCTATAGGTGTTCCGTCTCCTTTTAATGTAAAGAAAGAATCATGCTTTTCTGCAGAAAGTTCTGTTAGTGGTTGAAACCAGTGAGTGTAATGAGTAACACCTTTAGTTTCTGCCCATGCTTTTAAACCGTTGGCAATTTGGTTGCCCATAAAACGGTCAATTTTTTTACCGCTTTTAATTGATGCTACAAGACTTTTATATCCTTCATCACTCAAAAACTGGCGTGCAGTTTTTAGAGTAAAAACGTTTTCACCAAAAATTGCTGTAATTTTTTTAGATGCTTTAACATCTACCTTTTCAGGATTGGTAAGTAAATTGTCAATTGCTTTAAAACGAAGTGATTGCATAATGGTTGTGATTTAGAGGTACAAAAAAAAGCAATTAATTTCAATAAATCAACTATAGTTTCTGGAAAATCAAAATTTTTAACAAAAAAAGGGTAAAATTAAAATATTGTATTATTTTTTAATATTTATAAGATTTGGCTCTTTTCCAGTTGATGGAACACAGTATGGGAGATAAAATGAAGGGAAAATAGATAGAACGGTATCTTATAATAGCCCCAATTATCGGAATCGTATAGCCAATGATCATCATTAGTGACAGACTAAAAAACACTCCAAATAAAATAAATGATCTGTCATTTATGGGAAAGGCATTATTCCTTTTTTGATAAAAAACGAAAATGACAAACAGTAATTGATATAAAGTAATTTCAATAGCAAACGGATATAAAAATGGAGCAGCCCCCCCATCTGCAATATATGGCCTCATGGCTCCATGATTAAATGCCTGTAGTGAGTTATGTACAAAGCTGATGAGAGTCGGATGTAATGTATCAACAGGAATAGCCGAATGAGCATTTTTTAATGCTAAAAATGCCAATTGTTTTTGTGCAACATAATACGGCAGGTTTAATTTTGGAGATATCATTCCTGCAGCAAAAAAGATAATAACACTGATGCTATATACTATTACAAAGGTTTTTAAAGGATGATACTGTTTACTACTGGCAAGCAGCCACGCTAAAAGAGCCGGTAGTAAAGCGATCAAGACGAAATTGCGTTGTAAAAATATATACAGCAGACAAAATAATATACTTATTATACCGGTAATGGATATACGCTTTTTGTTTAGGCTGTTGTACACCATATATATAGTAATGCCAAGAGCAAGTAAGATCAATCCTTCTTTATGAATAGAACTGGTGAATAATAAGAAGGATGGCAATAGAAAACAGCTGATCAATAAAATATTTTCTTTCCCTTTATAAATTGCTGCGAACACTCTGTATAATGCAACATTGCCAAATAATACTATAAAATTGAAGAAAATGACATTGGTATAATAATAACCGCCGCTAAAAATATCAAATATGGATAATAGCTTAACGATAAGGTTCTCTTTCAGATCGTTCCAGTAAGAATTAACAGAACTAAAAAGACCTGAATAGCCTGTTTGATAACCCGAATGAAAAATATTGAGCAGATATTCTTTTGGATCGATAAAAAGCAGGTGATATTCTTTTAGTCCTTCTGTATGGTATTCCCAGGTGTCACCGCCATGTGTATAATGAAATATTAGCCATGCATTGGCCATGCCCACGGCTATTTTTAACAAAAAGATGCTAATGAGAATTGCAGGCTTTATACCACTATTTATCACAAAGCGGCTTTTAACAAGCAGCTGGCAAAACACCAGTAAATAAATGATAAAAAGGAAGCAATTCAACGCTGAAAATTTAGTGTGGGAAGTTAGTTAAAATAATAACTGCCAATGCTTCATTAAAAAAGAAATGCAGTTTGTATTTTTGCTACCTATTTATACAATTATGGACATTACAGTAAAGACCGCCGAACAGTTAAGACTAACAGCTGAGGAATTTGAATTGATCAAGCAAAAGCTTGGCCGCACCCCTAATTTTAATGAATTATGCTGCTTTAGCGCTATGTGGAGCGAGCATTGTAGTTATAAAAATTCCATCAAATGGTTAAAAACATTGCCACGCGACGGAAAGAAAATGTTAGTAAAAGCCGGTGAAGAAAACGCAGGCTTAATGGATATTGGTGATGGATACGGCGTAGTATTTAAAATTGAAAGCCATAATCACCCAAGTGCCATTGAACCATTTCAAGGTGCAGCAACAGGGGTAGGCGGTATTCATCGTGATATTTTTACGATGGGTGCAAGACCAATTGCTTCGTTAAACTCTTTACGTTTTGGTAATTTAAAAGAAGCTAAAACGCAACATTTGCTAGCAGGTGTAGTGCATGGTATCGGACATTATGGAAACTGCTTTGGTGTACCAACAGTTGGTGGCGAAATATATTTTGAAGATTGTTATCATACCAATCCATTAGTAAATGCGATGAGCGTTGGTACTTTAAAAAATGGCACCACAGTTTCTGCGATCGCGACAGGAAAAGGTAATCCGATATTTTTTGTAGGAAGTGCAACTGGTAAAGATGGTATCGGTGGAGCATCATTTGCTTCTGCTGATATTACAGCTGATAGCGCAGAAGATCTACCTGCTGTACAAGTTGGAGATCCGTTCCAGGAAAAGAAATTATTAGAAGCTTGTCTAGAAGTAATAAAAACGGGAGCTGTTGTAGGTATGCAAGACATGGGCGCAGCGGGTATTATATGCTCTACTGCAGAAATGAGTGCAAAAGGTGAAGTAGGAATGAGAATTGATTTGGACAAAGTGCCAATGCGTCAAAAAAATATGAAGGCATGGGAAATTTTGTTGAGTGAGAGCCAGGAAAGAATGTTGATGTGTGTTGAAAAAGGAAAAGAAAAATTAGTGTTGGATGTATTTGATAAATGGGATCTTCCATGTAGCCAGATCGGTGAAGTAACAACCGATGGCAAATTACAATTTTTCATGAATGGAGAATTGGAAGCTGAAGTTCCTGCTTATGAATTAGTATTAGGCGGAGGAGCTCCGGTATATGACAGACCATATACAGAACCAAAATATCTTGCTAAAATAAAAGCGTTCAATCCTGATAGTATTAAAGTCCCAACAGATCTAAAAGCGACTGCGGATGCATTAATTCAATTACCAAGCATCGCATCTAAACGTTGGATATATACGCAGTATGACAGTATGGTAGGTGCAGGTACAACCGGAACTAATCAACCTAGCGATGCAGCTGTTGTATTAGCAAAACCAACAAATAAAGCATTGGCACTAACAACAGATTGTAACAGTCGTTATGTTTTTGCTGATCCATATAAAGGAGCAATGATCGCTGTGGCTGAAGCTGCAAGAAATATTGTTTGCAGCGGTGGCGAACCTTTAGGCGTAACCAACTGTTTAAATTTTGGTAATCCTTACGATCCGGAAGTGTATTATCAATTTGTAAATGCTATCAAAGGAATGGGCGAAGCTTGCGTTAAGTTCGATACACCTGTTACGGGAGGTAATGTTAGTTTTTATAATCAATCTCCTGATGGTCCGGTTTATCCTACACCAACAATCGGAATGGTAGGTGTGTTGGATAATGTGAAAGATAAGATGACGATGGATTTTAAAAAAGAAGGCGATGCTATTTATTTAGTAGGTGCGATAAAAAATGATATCAACTCTTCTGAATATTTACATAAGCTTCATGGTGTGGAACATAGTCCTGCTCCATATTTTAATTTAGATGAAGAATTTGTTTTGCAACAGGCAATCTTAAAATTGATCAAAAACAAACAAATAGCATCTGCGCATGATATAAGTGAAGGCGGGTTGTTTGTAACTTTAACAGAAAGCAGCTTTAACCATAATTTAGGCTATGCTGTTGAAACAGATAGCAGTATCAGAAAAGATGCGTATCTTTTTGGTGAAGCGCAAAGCAGGGTAGTAGTTTCAGTTGATAGATCAAATGAAGCGAATGTTGAATCAACATTAAAAGCAGCTAATGTTCCATTTAAAAAAATAGGAGCTGTTACAAAAGGAGATATCAAAATAGATAATACAAGCTGGGGATCAATAAAAGACTGGAAACAGAAATATGATTGTGCGATTGAAAATTTATTAAAGGGGCAAGAATCGGAA
>Ga0207027_1003_pt1 | contig 60667 bp, 53 predicted proteins | sample Alteio_BWMinCont_43_FD_153280 | JGI IMG/M metagenome (GOLD analysis project Ga0207027, IMG submission 153280) | Enriched cells from forest soil in Barre Woods Harvard Forest LTER site, Petersham, Massachusetts, United States -... | ecosystem: Environmental > Terrestrial > Soil > Temperate forest >... | reverse complement strand
CCGGAAAACTTGAATACCCACCAACACCAATTACCGCAGTAGGTTTGAATCTGCTGAATATTGTTCTTACCTGAAAAAAGCTTTTCAACAGTTTATAAGGCAACCCGATATTTTTTATCAAAGAACTTCTATTAAACCCCACAATATCTAATCCCTCAATTTTATATCCTGCTTGCGGAACCTTTTCCATTTCCATTTTTCCTTTAGCCCCTACAAATAATATTTCTATTTGAGGATCCAACTTCTTCAACGCATTGGCTATAGCTATGGCAGGAAAAATATGTCCGCCTGTTCCGCCTCCTGCTATTATAATTTTATTCGCCATGTTCATTTATTAATCTGCCAACACTTTTTCTCCTTCTGATTGTTCTACGTTTCTTGCTACACTTAAAATAATACCAATCGATAAACAGGTGAATAGAAAACTGCTTCCACCCATGCTAACTAACGGTAACGTAACCCCCGTATTCGGAAAAATATTTACATTCACTCCCATGTTGGCAAATGCTTGTATCACTAACGTGAAACTAAGTGCCAGTGCGAGGAATGCACCAAATGCGAAAGGACATTTTCGATACAACCTTATACATCGATATAAGAACAATAAATAAATAAAAACAATAAATGCTCCCCCAATAAATCCATACTCTTCTAATATAATTGCATAAATGAAATCGCTGTAAGAATGTGGCAAAAAATTTCTTGCAGTACTATTGCCCGGACCTTTACCAACCCAGCCACCACCGGCAATAGCAATTTTTGCCTGGTTTATCTGGTATAGCTTTTCATTCTCATCTTCTTTATTACTGTACACAAAAGTTTGAATACGCCCGATCCACGTTGGTATACGTCCGTGAGAAATAATACCCGGCAAGTCTTTCATTTTATGCTGATCCTTGTCGTAATATTTTACTGCAATTGTCAGCAATAATAAAATGGGTATCAATGCTATGCCTATTGATAAAAGCATATGCTTTCCACTTACACGACCAATGAACATTAACATAAAACTTGTACCTCCGATCAATAATGCCGTTGATAAATTTGCCGGAGCTACCAGTATCACAACAATAGCCACCGGAATTACAATTGGCAAAAATCCTTTTTTGAAATCTTTTATCACTGCTTGCTTTCTACTCAGTTGTCTGCTTAAATACATAAACAGCGCTAACTTTGCCAAATCTGATGTTTGAAATGTCATGTTGATGATGGGTAGTTTTATCCATCTGCTACCTGCATTCAATTGCACTCCAAAAAACAATGTATATAATAAAAGAGGCACTGATATTAAAAAAAGTATCAATGCTACTCTCGAATAAATTGTATAATTAATTCTATGTGCAAAATAAATGATCGCGACACCGAGCATGATGAAAGCAAATTGTTTGAACAAAAAGCTTTCAGTGCTCTTATCGTATTTATATGCTAATGAACCAGTACTGCTATACACTACTAACAAACTCACCATCGTAAGAATTACAACGATGCCCCAGATAACACGATCTCCTTTGGTATTTTCAACCAAATTGCCACTCATATTGCTAAGAGATGGTTTGAAGAATGTTTTAATATTTGTGCTATCGTTCATTTTTTGTTTAACCGCAAAGAGCGCTAAGTTGTACGCTAAGATTCGCAAAGGGCCTTTGCGTTACTTTGCGATTTCTTTGTGTGCTTTGCGGTTCTTTTTTTGCTTTTGACTTTTAACTTATTACTTACAACTCCTTCACTGCCATCTTAAACTGGTTCCCTCTATCCTCATAATTTTTAAACAAATCGAAACTTGCACATGCCGGACTTAATAAAACCACATCTCCCTTTTCTGAAAAATGAAATGCCGCTTTCACAGCATCGATCGCTGAAACTGTATCCATCATTAATGGAACTATATCTCCAAATGCTTCATGAATTTTTTCGTTATCAACACCCATGCAAACAATTGCTTTCACTTTTTCCTGCACCAATTCTTTCAATAAAGAATAATCGTTGCCTTTATCGATACCACCCAATATTAAAATGGTTGGCTTCTCCATTGACTCTAGCGCAAACCAGGTGCTGTTTACATTTGTTGCTTTACTGTCGTTGATAAACTCAACATTTCTGATTGTTGCAACAGGTTCCATTCTGTGTTCCAGACTGTGAAAGGTTTGTAACGCTTCCCTGATCTTTTCTTTTTTAATGCCCACTGCACAGGCTGAAAGACTTGCTGCCATATTATTATAATTATTGTGTTTCCCCTTTATTGCAAAATCCTTAATACTCATTTGCATTTCTTCGAGCTTCCACTTCATGGTCATTTTGCCATTTAACAGGTATGCTCCCTGGCTTAATTCTTTACTCATAGTAATGGGGTATATAGTTGATTTAATGGTGTACTTATTTATATTTTCTTTTGTTACCTGATCATCTAAACAGTAAATAAAAATATCTTCCTTCTCCTGATTCATTATTATCCTGAACTTACTGTCTACATAATTTTGCATTTTGTAATCATATCTATCCAGATGATCTTCGGTAATATTTGTTAGTACCGCTACATCAGGACGAAATGTTTTACAATCATCCAATTGAAAAGAACTTATCTCAGCGATGTACAATGATTTTGGATCTTCAGCTATTTGTTTCGCGAACGAATAACCAATATTCCCTACCATCGCACAATCAACACCTGCATGTTTACATATATGAAATGTTAATGCCGTTGTTGTACTTTTTCCATTACTACCTGTTATAGCAATAATTTTGCTATCTCCTTTATACCTGAAAGCCAATTCTATTTCGCTGATAACTGAAATATTTTTAGCTCTGATTTTTTTTATCAATTCATTCTTCTCCGGTATACCCGGACTTTTCACTACCTCATCAGCATTCAGTATTTTTTCTTCCGTATGCTTTGCCTCTTCAAAATCAATTTTGTTATCTTCTAACTCTTTTTTATAATTCTCTTTGATCGCTCCGCCATCGCTTACAAATACATCATGCCCGTGCTGCTTTGCCAGTAAAGCTGCGCCAACACCACTTTCTCCCGCACCTAGTATGACGATCCTCATTGCTTACTAATTTTTATCTCACTTTCAATGTTACAATTGCCAGTATCACACTTAGTATTGTAACGATCCAAAAACGTAATGCTATTTTGCTTTCGTGATATCCTTTCTTTTGATAATGATGATGTAACGGACTCATTAAAAATATTCGTCTGCCTTCACCATATTTTCTTTTTGTGTATTTGAAATAAGAAACCTGCAACACCACACTCAAATTTTCTACCAGAAACACAGAACAAAAAATAGGTATCAATAATTCTTTACGAACGATGATTGCTAATGCAGCAATAATACCTCCGAGTGCTAGACTGCCAGTATCGCCCATGAAGATCTGTGCCGGATAAGCATTATACCAAAGGAACCCAATGCATGAACCAACAAAGGCTGCAATAAAAATTGAGAGCTCTCCAAGATTTGGTATGTACATTATATTCAGGTACTCCGCTAATTTTATGTTACCACTTACATAAGCAAATATGCCGAGACAAATTCCTATGATCGCGCTAACGCCGGTTGCTAAACCATCCAGGCCATCCGTTATATTTGCGCCATTTGAAACTGCTGTAACAATAAATATTACAATGAGTATATAAATGATATAAGTATAATCCGCTAAACTCGCAGGTAATAACTTGGCGTAATTGAATTCATGATTTCTCACAAATGGAATTGTTGTGATTGGTGTTTTTACAGAAACAAAACGATGTGGCCTGCCATCGATCATTACAGTATCTTCATTCAATTTCTTTTCTCCCCTGCCTATGATCGTATTTGAACCCGTTATGATTATTTCTCTCTTCACCGTTACACTGTTGCTAAAATAAAGTGTGGCACCAACGATAATTCCTAGCATTACTTGTCCGAATATTTTAAACTTGCCGGCCAACCCATCACTATCACTTTTTTTATACGCTATCCCTTTTGCTTTTGCTGTTCTTTTCGCTTTTATTTTTAAGTAATCATCCAGAAAACCCATCGCACCTAGCCATACAGAACATAGTATCATCAACCTGATATATACTTTATGCAGGTCTGCAAATAATAAAGTAGGAATTAAGATGGCAAGAATAATAATGATGCCACCCATTGTTGGTGTCCCCATTTTTTGTTGTTCTCCTGCTAAACCAAGGTCTCTAACGCTTTCACCTAACTGTTTTTTTTGTAAAAAACTGATCAGCTTTTTGCCAAAGAATGTTGATATCAATAATGACAATATCACCGACAACAATACTCTCAACGTAATGAACTGCAATAGTCCAATACCTGGGAATCTATACCCATGCTTTATCAACCAATCAAACAGATTATATAGCATATCTTATTTTTCTAAAAGTTCAAATATTTCGTTCAATACTTTTTTATCATCAAAATCATACTTCACTCCTTTTATATCCTGGTATTTTTCGTGGCCTTTACCTGCTACTAAAACAATATCTTCTTTTGATGCAAGGCTAACCGCTGTTTTTATCGCTTCCTTTCTGTCTGTTACTGTTATATATTTTTTTCTTGCTACGACACTTACGCCTGCTTCCATTTCACGTAAAATTTCCAATGGATCTTCGCTGCGCGGATTATCGGAAGTGAAGATTACTTTATCACTATGTTCACATGCAACTGCTGCCATTATTGGTCGCTTTGTTTTATCTCTATCACCACCACATCCAACCACTGTAATAACCTGTTCGTATCCTTTCTTCAATTTTTTTATGGTAGCCAATACATTTAATAAAGCATCTGGCGTATGTGCATAATCAATGATGCCAATTACTTTATCTTTTTTGCTAACCATGTAATCAAACCTTCCTTCAGCACCATCCAGGCTGCTCAATATTTCTAGTACTTTGTTTTTTTCTTCTCCTAAACAAACTGCCGTTCCATAGACTGCAAGCAAGTTGTATGCATTAAATTCTCCGATCAATCTAAAATATACTTCCAGGTCATTTATTGTCATATGCAAACCTGTCAGACTATCATCTAAAATCTTTCCCTTGAAATCAGCCATTGTTTTGAGGCTGTAGAAATATTTTTTAGCTGCGGTATTCTGCAACATCACTGTTCCACGTTTATCATCAGCATTACTAATTGCAAAAGCTGTTGAAGGCAGTTTATCGAAAAATGATTTTTTTACTTTTATATATTCATCAAATGTTTTGTGGTAATCCAAATGATCATGCGTTATATTACTGAACAGCCCACCCGCAAATTGTAACCCTGCAATTCTATGCTGGTGAATTGCATGACTGCTGCATTCCATAAAAACATATTCGCATTTCGCATCTACCATTTGTCTTAGTAAAGCATTTATACTAATAGCATCCGGCGTTGTATGTGTTGCTTCAATTATTTTTTCTCCAATTTGATTTTGTACCGTACTTATCAAACCGCATTTATATCCTAAACCATTAAACAACTTCCACAATAATGTTGCAATGGTTGTTTTGCCATTTGTTCCTGTTACACCAACCAATTGTATATGTGCTGATGGAGCATTGTAAAAATTATGGCTCATCACACCTGCAGCTATCGCACTATTCTCAACTTCGATATACGTAACACCTTCTTGCGGTATAGCAGAAAATTTTTCATGAATAATTGCTACTGCGCCATTCTCAATTGCTTTTTCTATATAATCATGACCATTACTAGTTGTGCCATCAATTGCAATAAAGCAAGAGCCTGCTGTCACTTTACGTGAGTCAATTTGTAAATCATTTATTTCGATGTTGGTATTACCCTTCACCGAACGAATGTTCACTTTATATAGAATATCTTTCAACATATTAATTCAGTACCAATGCTATTGGCGTATCTTTTGTAAACGTTGTTCCCGGCGTTAATGATTGATTGAATACTTTTCCTTTACCCGTAACCGTTACTTTCAGTCCCATATTCTCTAATAAATACACAGCATCTTTTAAACCCATTCCAACTACACTAGGCGTTATTGCACCTGACGTATTAGTTGGTACACTTAATACAGCTTTGTCATTTTTCATACTAGATGATCTCCAATACCCACTGGCCGAGGAGTCCGCAAAAGGGATACTCATATTTCCGAAAATTGAATTCAGATCTGTTTTCATCCCGAAATAATTATAATGCGCCGTATCTACTGCTGTTTTAGTGAATTGAGCCGTGCTTAAATATTTTCCGTAAATCTTATCACTGATCTCTTTAAACACTGTACCTGCAACAGCTGCACCATAAATTAATTTCGAATGATTACCATTTTGAATAACTACAGCAATCGTATATTTTGGAGCACTTGCAGGAAAATATCCAATGAAAGCTGCCTGATAAATTTTATTGTCTTTGTTGTACCCTTTGTTATCCAATGCCGTTACAGCCGTTCCTGTTTTTCCCGCAATCTGATAAGTGCTATCCATCAATGCATGCGCGGTTCCTTCTTTAGATTCAACAACAGCCTCCATACATTCCTTTAATTGCGCCAAAGTTTCATCACTGCATATTTTATCAACCACAACTTGCGGTTGAAATGTTTTTATATCAACGCCATATTGCTTTACAGAACTTACCAGGTAAGGCTTCATCATTTTTCCATTATTGGCAACTGCATTGTATAACATCAACATATTTAACGGCGTAACTAACTCCTCATATCCATGAGACATAAAGGGGATCGTTGTCGCATTCCACGAACTACTACCCGGTCTTTTAATTACCGGATAACCAGATGATGCAGTTATATCAACACCCGTTAATGTATCTAATTTCAAGTCGTGCAAATGCTTAACAAATTTTGATGGTTGGTTATGATAATATTGATCACCTAATGACGCGAATGCCACATTACTACTCATCGCAAATGCATCCTTAACTGTTACAACACCTGTTCCTAAATGAGAATCTGTAATAGTTAATCCGTAAAATTTCTTTTTACCTCCATTACAATCCACTTTAGTATTTGCCGTTACATATTTGTCCTCCATCAAACTCAACAGCGTTGCTAGTTTAAATACAGAGCCGGGCTCTGTTCTGTTAGCAATCCCGTAATTCAGGTTTTCCAAATAAATGCTATCTTTTATCTTACCTAAATTCGCTATTGCTTTTATTTTTCCTGTTGCAGTTTCCATTACAATAGCCGTTCCATGTATAGCATTGTTATTCCTCATCATCCCCATCAATGCATTCTCTGTCACATCCTGCATATATGTATCAATCGTTGTAACAATATCTTTTCCATTTTCAGGATCCAATTCCGCTCCTTCCACCGGCATATATGCTCCAGCTATGTAACGCATCAATCGCTCTCCTGACGTACCTCTTAACACACTATCGTAACTTTGTTCCAATCCTACATTCTTAGTAGAGTCATCTCTCGACAAACCAATTGTTCTGTTAGCCATCAATCCGTAAGGATTAATTCGTTTGTCTCTTGCGTCAATTATAAATCCGCTTTTATTTTTTCCCTGCTTCACTAAAGGAAAATCCCGCAACTGCTGATATTCTAAAAAAGATATTTTTCTTTTCAATAAATAATATCTGTCTTGGTTTTTATACGCCAGCTGCAATTCCTTTTTGTACGCTGCTGCCGATTCATCTTTAAAAAGATTTGCCAGACAAATACTTAGTGTATCAACATTATCTTTAAATCTCTTGCCATCTTTTTCTCTTAATCCATCCGCACTAAAATCTATGTATATATCAAAAATTGGTATTGATGTACTTAGCATATTTCCATCTTCACTATAAATTGTTCCACGCTCTGCATCCAAAGGCATATACTTTAAATGCATGTTATTTCCCATCGTTCTCCAAAAATTTCCCTGCACCTGTTGAATATAGAAAGCTCTGCCTAACACTACTGCACCTAGCAATATCATTCCAATAAAACAGAGATACACTCTCCAGAGTATGTCTTTCTTTACTTCCATAATTTAAAAACCTAAAACCCCCAACCCCCTGAAGGGGGCTTTTGTGAATGATTATTTAATGTTTTTTAGATAATCATCTCTTTTTATGATCTACTACTTTTATTTTTAACTGAACTTTTGTACTACTATTTAGCTTCGGTGGCGTCGCACATTTCATCTGCATCTCTCTCTTCAACTTTTTTAAATACTAATACCATAATTGAACTCTTGCCTTAAAGCCCCCTTCAGGGGGTTTGGGGGTTTTGCATCGTATCCAATCTCATCGGTGGACTAACCTCTTCTTTTAACCCCAACGGTGCTACCGCTTTTTCTAACTCACTTGCTTTGCTTCTGAATATTACTTCGCTCTTAATTGTTTTGTATTCGTATTCTAATTCTTTAATGTGCTTTTCACTTTCGCTGATCTTCCGCGAAATTTTATCTGCATAATGTCCATTATATATGTACACCACAGCCAGCAATGCTAAAAAGAAAAAGAAAGGAATATTTTTCACCACCCATTTGGAAGTGAAAAAGAATTTCCAGTCTATTTTTTGTACCGGAGGTAATTCCTGTTTTTCTTGTTCTATGTTATCTTCATTTTCCATCCTAAATACAAAAGACTTACTCTCTTTTGCTTTTCACTTTTAAATTTTCTCCGCCACCCGAAGCTTAGCGCTTCGCGATCTTGGATTTTGTTTTAATTCTATATCGCTTGCCGTGATCGGTTTTTTTGTAATAATTGTAAACGGGTTATCCGGACGATTGCCGTACACTTCATCCACCACTGCTTCTGCGTCATTTCCGTTCTTAAAGAAATTCTTAACAATCCGGTCTTCCAGCGAGTGGAACGTTATGATGGCGGCACGGCCACCGGGATTTAATAGTGAGGGAATTTGCTGCAATAATTCTTTCAATGCTCCTAATTCATCATTGACTTCAATTCGCAGCGCCTGAAATACCTGGGCAAAGTATTTTTGAGGGTTACCTTTCACCTTATCCTGCACCGATTGTTTAAACTCATTGATCGTATTGATGGGCATTAATTTCCGTTGCTCAACAATTGCTTTGGCTAATGTTTTTGAATTCGTTACTTCTCCATATTGCTCCAGCATTTTGTGCAGTTGCAATTCTGAAAAAGTTTTTAATACATCCGCCGCCGTTAGTTTCTGTCGTTGATCCATGCGCATATCCAATGCAGCATCAAACCGAATAGAAAAACCTCTGTCTGCTTCATCAAACTGATGACTCGAAACACCGAGATCGGCCATGATACCATCAACGCCCGTAATTTTATGCAGCCGTAAAAACCTTTGCGCATGGCGAAAGTTTTGCGGCACAAAAATTATACGGTCATCATCCGGTACATTTTTTTTAGCGTCCTCATCCTGATCAAATACAACCAGTTTACCAGTTGTACCTAATTTTTCCAGAATGGCTCTGCTATGCCCGCCGCCGCCAAAAGTGCAATCCACATATACACCATTAGTCTTAATGTTTAAACCTTCTACGGTTTCCTTTAGCAATACCGGCGTGTGATAAGTTGATTCGTTGTTCGGTTGCTCATCTGATGATATATTTTTCGATCTATCCATATTTTACATCATCAATTAAACAATTCAACTATCAGTTTTTTTATTCATCACATCATTGGCCAGCTTGCTGTAGGCTTCAGGTGAAAAATTGTCAAAGAGCGATTTATACTTACTTTTATCCCAGATCTCAATTTTTGTAACTGCCGAAACCAACACGATATCCTTCTCTAATCCCGCATATTCCATCAGTGTTTTCGGTAGTAATAATCTTCCAGCAGAATCCAATTCAACCTGCGTTGCGCCATTTAAAAAATAGCGCCTAAAATCTCTAACTTTAGGATCAAAATCATTTAACTGACTGATCTCAGAAAATATAGGTTCCCAACTTTGCATTGGGTATAAACTCAGGCAAGGTTCGATGCCGCGGTTGATCACAAATTGGTTCGCGCTCTCTTCCAACAGCTGCTTTTTAAAGCCGGCCGGTAAAAGGAAGCGCCCCTTGGCATCAACCGTAACCTCATATTCACCTAGAAAACCAGTCATTTATGAAAATTTGACGTATTATTAGAAATACTAACACAAAATAACACTTTTTCCCACTTTATATGCTAAAATGAAGCCAACATTTTTATCCACAGAACTGTATGAGCTTGTCAGTATGCTTATAAAGCCTTTTTGGGTTGTTTTTAGGGTGAATTGAGTGTGGAAAACTGTGGATTGGTGTGCATTTCGTAGAAATGCAATTGAAAATTGGATATTGAGCATTAAAAATGTTCAATTTTCAACGCTCAGTTTTCAATTTTCATCATGGGAAAATGCTGAAATATTTCCACGAAAGAGGTTCAAATAAATAGCTATTAAAAAATGAGAAAGGTTATTTCGCGAGCGGAAATGTGAGGATAAATGTTGTTCCCTTTCCTAAAGAACTCTCTGCTTTAATAGTACCGCGATGCGCGTCTACCATGGTTTTTACGTAGCTAAGGCCAAGACCGAAACCCTTTACATTGTGTATGTTTCCGGTATGTGCACGATAAAATTTTTCGAAGATGCGACTTAGTGTTTCTTTGCTCATACCAATACCATTGTCCTCGATACGGATCCTGAATTGATCGCCTATATTTTGCGTAGTAAATTTTATTAGCAGGTTATCTTTTGAATATTTCACGGCGTTATCAAGCAGGTTGCTTACCAGGTTTGTAAAATGTACCTCGTCTACTAAAATAGCATCTTTAGTAGCATCTAACTTTAATTGCAGTTTGCCTTTTTTTTCCTGCACTTGTAATTCGATATTATTCAAGGCACTTGTTATCAATTCATTTACGGACGTTTTTTTCAGGTCGAGTTTCACCGATTCATTATCTAAAAGCGCGGCCTGCAAAATAGCTTCCACTTGCTTATTCATCCGCTTATTTTCTTCTTTTATAATGCCGGTAAAATATGCCGTCTTGGTCTTATCATTGATCACTTTTTCATTCTTCAACGCATCTACCGCAAGAGAAATCGTAGCCAGTGGAGTTTTAAACTCATGCGTCATATTATTAATGAAATCATTTTTTATCTCACTCAATTTTTTTTGCTTTAGCAATGCTCTTACAGTAAGAAAAAATGTACTGATAATAATAATGGTGAAAAACAATGCGCCTGCAATCAGCCATGTCATTGACTTCCAGATAAAATTCTTTACATGCGGTACAATAACGATCAATAATTCTTGTGGTGCTCCATCATCTGATATACTTTCACTTTGTGACTCTAATGGAACTATGTGATTTTGATTATTGACTGAATCGTTATAAAGTGTATAGAAATTTTCAGATTCCATCTCATCGCCGATAATGGATGTAGAAGTAATGGCAAATTCAAAAGGTATACCATGCAAATTATGCTTATCAAATGCCTTATTGATAATTTTTCTTACCTGATCAATATTATATTTTTGAGATATTGATTGTCTGAAAAATTCCAACTGCAATTTATTATCAGGAAATGTGATATTGTTATTTTTCAAAGGTAACATGGTATTATTCTGCTGCACCAGATCTTGCGATGCTGAATAAGTAGCCATATTTACATGCTCATTGAATTTTTGCTCCTGCGTTAACAACGATCCTTTTATCCATAAGACCTGGAAAAAGATAATGCCAAGCAGAGATAGCAATATCAACACAGTTATTATGGGGAAGATCTTTTTCATTGATGCAAAAATAAAACACTATAGGAGTTGGGAAGAAACATTAACATTTTTCTATAAGTTAGCCGCTTCCTTGCAATATGCCAGATAATCCTTCTTTACCTGAAGGGCATAACGCTTACTATATTTTATGAGCTCTTTTTTCCAGGAACCTGCTTTTTCAAAGAATGTGATCAATTCATCTGTTGTTATGGCGCCTTGTCTGCCTGTACTTCTTAATTGTGCCGACGCTGTAATTTCCGCAAAAGCACCAATTACTTCTTTAAATTTTTTTATACGGCCATTGCATAATTGGAGATCCATTCTATCTTCAGTAGGTTGCAATTTTTTTATAGTGTAAGGATATCTTTCATGAATCAATGTGCCTAATAAAGCAGGTGTTACATTTTGCAAATAATTCTGAATAGTTGTTACTCTTTCTGCATCATTTTTCCAGGAAGGCTGCTTGACCTTGATAAAAGGTTTTACAGACGATGGAATTGCCTGTTTCATATCCAATAAAAAATATTTTTTTATTTTACTGTAATACATCAGTATCTCAAACCTGTTAACACCGAGACTTCCCGTACCAGCAATACGATAGATCACATCACATACTTCCCATTTTTTATGGTTATTTTCAATACACCATTTTTCTACAGAATCTGTAACCGCTTTTCTAATATCGTTACTAACAGCTATTGTATGGCCCTTTATAATTTTTAATTCGGCTCTTTTTGTACTGCTTTCTACCAGTCTTCCTTCGAGTAATTCTCTTGATTTTCTTTTGCCTACTGTTGTTATAAAAGCTTTTATTATTCCTTTAGTTGTTTCGCGCTCAAATGCAACAGGCTTACCACTTAAAATAGTATCTAAATAAGAAGTAAAGAAAAAATCTACTAATTCATCAGCAATTTGTGACGTTACTTTTAATTCATCTGCGGCTAAATAAATACTTGTCATGGTGCGCAAAATTTCCCATGTAGCCGGACCTAAAATGGCTTCATCAAAATCATTCATATCAAAATACACCAATCCATTATCTCCTTTGTATGTACCATAATTTTCAATATGCAAATCACCACAGAGCCAGATCTTTGTAGGATCTTTTATAGGAGGATTTTTAGACAGATATTCAAAAAATAAATGACAGGTGCCACGATAAAATCTAAACGGACTTTCTTTCAAGGCCTTATATTTTATATCCAGAAATACTTTGTTTCTTCCCTTATTATGGTCGTATATTTTTTTTGCGATTGAACTCATTGTCGTTTTTTAAAATTCCAGTTCTAAAATTTCTTTATCTTTTAATAAATAAGAAACACATGCCTCGTGATTTTTTTGACTGCCTTCCAATTGCCATTCGCCTTTAATAACATTTGCGTTTAATGATTGTTTCCCCCTGTGTACTACTAAATTAAATTGGTCAAAAACTTCTTCATAATGTTTTAATGTGATATCCTGAAACTTACACATGATAGTATAGTTGCGAATCTGATTAATTTTATCAATCTTATTTTGAATAAGTAAAAACACTCTTTGTACACCAACCGTAATAAAAAGACCTACTAATGCAATAGTATATTCGCCGGCACCAATGGCAACACCAATCGCAGCCGCTGTCCAAATGATAGCGGCAGTAGTTAAACCGGTCACACGATTTTCTTCTTTAAAAATTACACCGGCGCCTAAAAAACCAATGCCTGTAATAATATTAGCCGCAAAACGATCCTGGTTTGGAATCACGCCCATTTTAAAAGAAAGAATCGTAAAAACAGTTGAGCCCACGCAAATCAATGCAATGGTTCTTAATCCCGCAGCCTTGCTATGGTACTCGCGTTCTGTGCCGATCAATGCTCCTGCAATTAATGCTGCAAGCAATCTTAATATATCCACCCAATTAATGCTGGAAAACATAATAGACAGTTGATGTTAAATTAATTTTATCTTATTGTTTGACTATATGAAAGTAACTAATAATTACTGTTGTTGCTTTCTTTTAACTTCTAAAATAGCAAAGTTGGAGGGGATTCTTATTTTATTAACCATTATTTAATTTCTACTTTTGAAAGGAAAGAAAAACCATGAACCGTATAGACAGAATTACTGCGATCCTTATCCAATTACAATCCAAACGGGTTGTTAAGGCACAGGAAATTGCAGACAGGTTTGATATCAGCCTGCGCACGGTTTATCGTGATATTAAGACTTTAGATGAAGCAGGCATTCCAGTTATAGGTGAACCTGGCATGGGTTATTCCATTATGGAAGGATATCGTTTGCCTCCTGTGATGTTCACTAAAGAAGAAGCTACCGCTTTTTTAACGGCAGAAAAACTGGTGGCAAAGCTGACAGATAAATCAACTCAAAAAGATTATCAGACTGCGATGTATAAAATTAAAGCAGTGCTTCGCCTGGCAGAGAAAGATTACCTGGAAGATATGGACCAGTATATTGAAGTTGTAGAAAATCAATATGTTCCTAAAAACACTAATGATACGATCCACTTGCAACAGGTTTTAAAAAGTATTTCAGAAAGAAGAATATTACAGCTTGATTACTTTGCCAATCATAATCAGCAACACAGTCAGAGAAATGTTGAACCCATAGGCATTTACTACATGGGCGAACACTGGTATCTGATAGCTTATTGCCTGTTGCGAAAAGATTACCGCACTTTCAAATTTGGCAACATAAATAAGCTAACAGTTACTAATGACTATTTTGACAAACTTCATCCTTCCTTAAAAACATTCTTATCTAAAGAATCGAAGGAAAAAGAACTGCATACTGTTGTTTTATTAATAGATAAAGAGATCATCCAACACATTGGCGATCAAAAATTTTACAATGGTTTTATTTCGCAAAAAGAAGTTGGTGACAAGATCGAAATGACCTTTCTTACTTCTTCATTAATGGGATTTTCAAGATGGTACATGCTTATCGGCGATCATGCAGATATTGTTAGTCCGCCAAAATTGAAAGAGCTCGCGGCAGAAATAGTTTCTGCTATTTCGAAAAAAATAAAATAATCTTTTCGCTGTTGACATAGGACTGTCATAAGACGGCGTTCTCTTTGTGTTATAAAACAAAATTATAACCATGTCACAGATCAAAACATTTCAAAACGAGTTAGAACACGAAGCCCTTACCACACGTAAAATGCTTGCAGTAATTCCAAACGACAAATACGATTGGAAGCCCCATCCCAAAAGTATGTCGATACGACAATTGGCCACGCATATTGCAGAATTGCCATCATGGATACCAATGACACTTAATACCAGTGAATTGGATTTTGCCGATAATCCATATAACCCTGAAATAATAAATGATACGTCAACCCTAATGGTCTATTTTGAGAAAAAACTGGTAGAAGGCAGAACTGGATTGGCAGAAGCAAAAGAAGCACAGTTAGATGAGCCATGGACGCTGCGTAACGGTAAAGAGATCTATAATACTTCGGCTAAAGCCGCTATTATTAGGATGTCTCTTTCGCAAATTATACACCACCGTGCGCAGTTGGGAGTTTTTTTACGGCTGCTGGATGTCGCCATTCCCGGAAGTTATGGACCTAGTGCAGATGAGATGAATTTTTAATAAAAAAGCCTGAAACTTACATTTCAGGCTTTAATTTTCGTGGTGCGAGCCGGGGTTGAACCGGCGACACATGGATTTTCAGTCCATTGCTCTACCAACTGAGCTATCACACCGTCCCTTTCGGGGCAGCAAAAATAGGAGTTTCTATTGAAATATTGCAAAAAGAATGAACAAATTATAAAAGTCGCAAAAAATATGGGCAGAAGAATTATTTCTGCCCATTTACTGAATTATTTAAAGAGAAATATTATTTCATAGAAGCAATATCAATAACAAAACGATAACGAACATCTCCTTTTATCATACGCTCGTATGCAGTATTAACTTCGCTGGCAGCAATAACCTCTACGTCTGATACTATGTTGTGTTCAGCGCAGTAATCAAGCATTTCCTGCGTTTCTTTAATACCTCCAATTAATGAGCCAGCTAAAGAGCGGCGCTTACCAATTAAACTAAATGCAGCTACAACCGAAGGCTGTGGCGGAACGCCTACAACCACCATTGTTCCATTCAAAGTAAGCAATTGCAAATATTGATTATAATCGTGTTGTGCTGAAACTGTATTTAAAATAAAATCGAAATGTCCTTGTAAACCTTTCATCGTTTCAAGATCAGAAGTAACTGCAAAATGATGTGCGCCCAAACGCAATGCATCTTTTTCTTTTGATTTTGATGTGCTTAGCACTGTAACATCTGCACCAAAAGAAACGGCAAACTTTACAGCCATGTGTCCAAGTCCGCCAAGTCCCATTACTGCTACTTTATGGCCTTTGCCAATTTTCCAATGACGCAATGGAGAATAAGTTGTGATACCTGCACATAATAATGGTGCGACTCCTTTTAAAGGTAATTTTTCTGAAACGTGTAATGTGTATTTTTCATCAACCACGATCTGAGTAGAATAGCCGCCATATGTAGGTTTGCCTTCTTTATCAAGGCCATTATAGGTTCCTACCATACCGGTTTCGCAATATTGTTCTTCATTGGCTAAACAACTCGGACAAGTGCGACAAGAATCTACAAAACACCCGATGCCGGCCAATTCTCCAATTTTAAAATTCTTTACATGTGCGCCTATCTTTGTTATTCGTCCAACGATCTCATGTCCTGGTACCATTGGAAAAATAGATCCGCCCCATTCATTTCTTGCCTGGTGAATATCTGAATGACAAACACCACAATATAAAATTTCTATCTGCACATCGTGCGGACCAACTTCTCTTCTTTCAATATTAAATGGAGCTATCGGTGATGTTGCGCTTTGTGCTGCATATGCGTTTACTGACATATTCTTTTAAATTTATTTGAACCTATTATTAATGGAATTAGTTTTATTAAGAAAGAGTTGCCTCAAGCCGGCTGGCTTCGTAACTGCAACGCCACTACTTTTACTCCTTTGAAAAAATTTGCTTCGCCATTTTTTCAATTCCGGCTTTGCCGGAACCGAAGTAAAAGAGGTGGCTTATGCAGTTACTGGTGGTGAGTGCGAAGAAAGAGTCAGATAACTTATATGATCTTCTTCTAGCTTCTAAATTCTATATTCTAACTACTGTGCTATTAATTCCCATACACGCACAAAAATTTAATGCGCATAATTTTTAATTGTTCCCATTCAAAGCTGCTATCAGCAAGCTCTTCCTGTGCTACTTGTAAACTGCTGGTTTCGCAAGATTTAAAATATTCTAATATTTCATCCTGTTCGTAACGATCTACAATTTCATCGATAGCATAATCAAGATTTAATTTAGTGCCGCTGGCTACAATCGTTTCCATCTCTTCCAACAATTCATTCAATGCAAGATCCTTGCTTTTTGCAATTGTTTCTAATGGAATTTTCTTATCTACATTTTGGATGATAAAGATCTTATTATTATTTCTGTTCACCACACCTTTCATCACAAAATCATCCGGCTTTTCTATTTCATTTTCTTCTACATATTGCGCAATAACATCGATGAATTTTTTTCCGTACCTAAGTGCTTTCCCTTTACTAACTCCCTGGCATTTTTCTAATTCAGCTATTGTTGTAGGATACAACGTAGCCATATCTTCAAGACTCGTCTCTAAGAAAATGACAAAAGGTGGTAAGTTCTTTTCTTTCGCAACCTGTTTGCGCAATTCTTTTAGCATTTCTACCAACTTTTCGTCTGTAGAGCTTCCGCCTTCGGCCGCAGGTTCTCTTTCATCGTCGTCTGCATCTGCTTCTTCAAACTTATTATTCAATGCTATTTTGAAAGAAGTTGGTTTCTTTAAAAAGCTTTCCCCTTTCGGTGTGATCTTTAAAACGCCGTACTCCTCAATATCCTTATTTAATAATCTTTCCAGTATCATCTGACGCATTAATGAGTTCCAGAAATGTTCGTCATGTTCTTTTCCAATTCCAAAAAAATCTCTTTCGTCATGACGGAACATTTTAACTTGTGAATTTGCGTTGCCTCTAAAAATATGCAGCAGGTAATCCATTGTAAATTGTTCATCTAATCCTTTGATCACTTTCAATGCTTGCTGTGCTTCCGTTTTAGCCTCCAGCATTTCTTTCGGATGATTGCAATTATCGCACATGTTTGTACAATGCTCTGATTTGTATTCCTCGCCAAAATAATTCAGTAAAATTTTTCTGCGACAAACTGCACTTTCGCTGTAAGCAACTGTCTCACTTATCAATTGCGCACCTACTTCTCTTTCACTTAATGGTTTATCACGCATCAAATGTTCCAGTTTAGCAACATCTTTATGCGAATAGTATAAAATACATTTCCCCTCCAGACCATCACGGCCAGCACGACCTGTTTCCTGATAATAATTTTCTATTGACTTTGGGATATTGTAATGAATCACAAAACGTACATCTGGCTTATCAATCCCCATACCAAAGGCAACCGTAGCAACAATTACCTGTACATCTTCATTCAAAAAAAGATCTTGTCTTTCGGCTCTTAACTTACTATCTAATCCTGCGTGATACGCAACAGCTTTAATTCCATTTGCCATCAGCATATCGGCTAACTCTTCTGTAGTTTTTCTGTTCAGGGTATAAATAATTCCACTCTTGCCTTTATTCTGTGCCACAAAACGAACGATGCCTTTTACCGTTTGATCCTTATTTATTTTTGGCAATATCTCATAATACAGATTAGACCTATTAAAAGAAGAAATGAAAATTTTCGCGTTGCGCAGACCTAAGTTTTTAACAATATCACTTTGCACTTTTGGGGTAGCCGTTGCTGTTAGTGCTATCATGGGAGCATCCGGACTGATGATCTCCATCATTTCCCTAAGTCTTCTGTATTCTGGTCTAAAATCATGTCCCCATTCAGATATACAATGCGCCTCATCTACAGCGAAAAAAGATATTTTCAGATCTTTAAAAAACTCAACATTGTCTTCTTTGGTTAAAGTTTCCGGCGCTACATACAGCATTTTTGTTTTACCGCTGGTGAGATCATCCTTAACAATTTTTTGTTGTCCCTTATTCAATGTACTATTCAGAAAATGGGCTACATCATCTTTGCTACTATAACTGCGCACCAGATCAACCTGGTTCTTCATCAATGCAATTAGTGGAGAAACGATAATAGCGCAACCTTCGCTAATAATAGCGGGTAATTGATAACATAAACTTTTACCGCCACCAGTTGGCATAATTACGAACGTATCATTGCCGGCCAATAAATTTTTGATGATATCTTCCTGCGGATCTTTAAACTTATCAAAACCAAAATAATCCTGCAATTGAGCAGTTAGGTCTAAGTTCTTCTCTTCGCTAATTGCTTTTACAGCAACTTTAGCACCTGCTTTTTTAGCCGGAGCCTTTGCAGAAGTAGATTTGGTTTTTTGTTTTGCTGTAGCCATGACTGTCTAACCCCCTCTTAACTTTTTAAATTTTGATAGTTATGATATTTTAACCGGGTAGTAAAAACGAAGACTTAACCTAAGCTTTTTAGAAGGGACGCTAAGTTACTTCAATACCGGGAAGTATCAATAAAGATTTACGGCTATTAAGATAATCAAAATTTGGGATAAATGGCAATTTTTAAGTTACTAGGCTATTTGTGTTATCAGTGATTTAAAGTAGGTTTGCTAATAAATAATAACCAGTCGCTTGTCCTTGATTTTCAAAGCGAGAGAGAGTATAAATAGACATGATGAATAAGAACAATTATGTAGCAATAATGGCTGGCGGAATTGGTAGCAGATTTTGGCCAATGAGCCGTTTAAATTACCCCAAACAATTTCTTGATATATTAAATACCGGCAGAACATTAATACAAGCAACCTACGATCGTTTTGCAAAATTCATTCCTGCAGAAAATATTTATATAGTAACATTTGAACAATATAAAAATATCGTTACAGAGCAACTACCGGAATTAAGAAAAGAAAACATATTATCTGAACCATCCAGAAAAAATACAGCAGCCTGTGTTGCTTATGTTTCTTACAAATTGCATGAATTAAACCCCGAAGCCAATCTTGTTTGCGCCCCGGCAGATCATATTATTATAGATGCAGAAGAATTTCAGAATATTTGCGAACATGCTTTGGATTTTACCCATCAAATAAAAGCATTAGTAACACTAGGTATCAAGCCAACACATCCCAACACAGGTTATGGATATATACAATTTGAGCAGCAGGCTGTAAGTGAGAATGTATATAAAGTAAAAACTTTTACAGAAAAACCGGATAAAGATCTTGCCAAAACCTTTATTGCAAGTGGAGATTTTTTATGGAATGCAGGCATTTTCGTATGGCAGGTGAAAAATATTCTCGCCAGCTTTGAGAAATTTTTACCGGAAATGTATGAAGTATTTGATGCAGAAAAAGCATCGTTCAACACAAACCATGAACAACAAGCACTCGAAAAAATATATCCTCAGTGTATCAATACATCGATAGATTATGGAGTAATGGAGAAAGCTGATAATGTATATGTAATACCATCTTCTTTCGGCTGGAGTGATCTCGGTACATGGACAAGTATTTATGATAACATCGAAAAAGATTATCTAGATAATGCCGTTGCGGGAAGCAATGTGATGATCATTGATGCAACAAGAAACATAGTACATACCGATAATAAAAAACTGGTATTATTACAGGGCTTAGATGATTTTATTGTAGTTGACACCAAAGATGTATTGCTCATCTGCAAAAAAGATAAAGAGCAAACAATAAAAGAATATGTTGCTGAAATAAGAAGAAATAAAGGCGACAAATATATTTAAGCATTTATTCAAGAGACTTACACGGGAAGGGCTTTATCGGCCCTTTTTCTTTTGCCATCAATAATAACCAATGCCGTTAAAAAGAAGGGGATACAAGGAATTTTATACCGTACTAAGCTTCCAAAATTAAAAGAGGATACTCCTACAAATACTGCAAATACCAAAGTAAAGAATAGACAAAGAATAAGATATGGGTCTTTTATTATTTTAATAAAAAAGAAAACAATTTTATTTTTCAACAACACATATAGAAAATATAAAAAGATCAAAGTGCTTTCCAGTGCAGAAAGAAAAATAATTACTTTATTCGACTCCCATAAATAAGGCCTGAACAATGTTACATTTATCGCTTTAGGTGCGATGGCTATGAATCCTTGAATAGTAGGATCTATATTTCCAAGATCATAAGATGAACCTTCTGATTGTTCACTAACCGAATGAAGATATTGTCCTGTTGAAACAGTAGTTTCCAGTAGATCTTTAACTGCAGTCGCAGCTATTTCTTTTCCTAGATAATTTATCATAACAAAAGTCGAAATAGCCACCATAGAAATAATTAATAGCAAAAATAATATCCGTAGAATTTTTATCTTAATTGAAAAACCAAGGCTTATTAACAACCATATTAATATTGAAACTGAAAAAGAAAATAGAATATAATCTTTAACCACATATAGCAGGTAGCCTGAAATACCTATTATTAGCAGATTCTTTATTACCTTTTTTTTCACAAAAAACACCTGGTATATAGCGCAAAAAAGTACAAGCATTGCTGATAGTGTAATAGTATCTTTAAAAATGCCCGATCCCCAAATAATAACCGAAGGCACATAAATAATTACTATGGCTAATTTTCTTTTTAACTGAGGATACATTGTAACAATTGTTACATAAAAACGCCACACACACAAATAAGAAAAAAAAGCAAAGAACAGACCGGTGCAAAGCATACTCTGAAAACAAAACAGACTAAGGAAAGCTGATATTTTAACTACTATCCAGGTATTTGCTGCAAAAGGCATTCGAAAATTGGATACGATGTCTAACAGATCATCCGGCCACGAGCCTCTGTTGCTACCAGAAACAAAAAACATTCTAATTGCAGTAACGGGATCATGAAAAAGCAGTTTATCTAAAAGTCGGCCATCGTTAAAATAAGCAGTTGTGTCTCCGCCAGAGTAATATAAATTATAGATGAGTGTGATAAAAATACTACCAAGCATTTTTATTTTTAATCCATTAATGAAAAGTTTTTTATCGGCTCCTTGTGGATTTTTTTTATTGTAATAATATTTACCGATCTTAACAAAGAAGAAAAAGTAAACCGGAAGCAGGATCATCTCCCACCAATGCAACAAGTTTTGTGAAAAATTAAAGTCATTATCGGTAAACAAGGGAATAGTGAGAAGCATTACCAAAAATACTAACTTGTAATAATATAAAATTAATCAGTTATATAGTTGATGATAATGGAATCAATGTATCAGACCCTATAAAAAACACCTATTTAAGCTATTAACTATATGTTAATAGCCATTATTAGTATAAGTTTCGTTAATTTGTAACTTTTAAAACATTTACAGGTTGTTTTTTTATTACAATAATCGATACCGGGTAATTAGAATAGCTTTTAATTACGCTGAAAACTAACGATGCCCAAGATATTACGCATATTAAATAGGTTAATTATTGGAGGCCCTTCTCACAATGCAGTACTGCTCACTAAATATTTAGAGCCGGATTATGATACCGTGTTAGTTGTTGGCGGAAAAGGCGAAGACGAACAAGATGCCACCCATTTAGCAACCAATTTAGGTATCCAGCCTTATACTATTCCTGAAATGCAACGTGCCATTGATCCTGTAAAAGATAGAATTGCCTATAAAAAGATCAAAGAAATTATTAAAGTTTACAAACCGGATATTGTACATACGCATGCTGCCAAAAGTGGAGCCATCGGTCGTTTAGCTGCACAAGCCTGTAAAGTTCCGGTTGTTGTACATACTTTTCACGGACATATTTTTCATTCTTATTTTACTCCGATAAGATCTAAAATATTTGTAAGGACAGAAAAATATTTGGCATCCAGATCATCCGGCATTATCGCTATCAGCAATTTGCAGGAGCAGGAATTAAGTTCCATCTACAAAATTGCTCCCACAGAAAAGATCACAATAATTCCTTTGGGATTCAATCTCGAAAAATTCCAAGTCAACCAGGATCAAAAGCGGGAAGAGTTTAGAAACTTTTATCAATTGCAACCTAATGAAATTGCTATTGGAATAATTGGAAGATTGGTTCGTGTAAAAAATCACCCGATGTTTTTACGCGTAATTGAAAAAGTATTATCGGCAATGCCAACGGGTGTTCGTTTTTTTATTATTGGTGACGGAGATATTCGCAAAAGCTTAACCGATCAATTGGATCAATACAATATCGCGCATACTTTTTATCCTGAAAATCCAGTAATAGCACCGGTAACTTTTACGTCATGGCTATTTGAAATGGATGAAGTATATGCCGGCCTTGATATTGTTACGCTTACTTCATTTAATGAAGGAACTCCTGTATCGATCATTGAAGCACAAGCAGCAGAAAAGCCAGTTGTAAGTACGGATGTTGGTGGTGTAAAAGATATCATACAAGAAAACATAAGTGGATTTATAACATGTGTTGACGATGATGACAATTTTACAAAATACCTTTTACAACTCATAAACGATCCTTCATTACGAAAAGAAATGGGCAAAGCCGGAAAGGTAAATGTTAGTACCCGATATTCTTTTCAACGTTTAGTGAGCGATACAAAAAAATTCTACGATACACTCCTTAATAGATAATTCATTTCGAAATCGCATTTATAGCACTATCGTCGGTACAAAATAATTTATCTTACGGTATTGAAAAAGTAGTCATTTTAGGAAGCCGGTTTATCGTCAGTATTATTTATGGCGGGAAAGCGTTTATACTGACCAAAGTAGGCGTGAGAAATCAATTTAACTTATTGCAAATCTATAATAAAAATGCAGGTTATTTTAGTTAATGAAAAGGATGAAGCAATAGGCACCATGGAAAAAATGGAAGCGCATGAAAAGGCTTTATTACATAGAGCTTACAGCATTTTTATTTTTAATAAGAAGGGAGAAATGTTGCTGCAAAAAAGAGCAGATAAAAAATACCACAGCGCAGGATTATGGACGAATGCGTGTTGCAGCCATCCGCAACCCGACGAAGATATTCTGCAATCGGCAATCAAAAGATTACAAGAAGAAATGGGTTTCGAAACAACCATTACCAAAGCATTTGATTTTATCTATAAAGCCTCTTTCGACAATGGCCTTACTGAACATGAATTTGATCACGTATTTATTGGCAGTTACGATGGAGATATACAACCCAATGTAGATGAAGTAAGTGATTACTGTTTTAAATCAATGGAAGATCTAAAAGAATCCATTAATGTTAATTCCAAAAATTACACGGAATGGTTTAAAATTGCTTTTCCAAAACTAGAAGCATACTTTACAATGTTTCCATTATTTATTAAAAATAATGCGCACCTCTAAGTAATATTTTATTCCCACCATCTACTGCATTTTTTTATCAATTATAGTACCCATATAATTATTGTTATTTACTAAATATTTTAGTAAATTTATACTAAAATAATAAGCTGATAAAATTTTAAAGCTATGGATACGAATACTATTCAGCTACCCGGCTACCGAGATAATGAATATTTATTGGTGTTAAGTCCGCACGAGGAACTGCAACATAAAATTTTGCACGTAAAAGAAGCTTTTCGTGAAAAATATAAAACTGCTATGCAAGCAACAAAGCCGCATATCACATTGGTAAAATTTAAGGGCTTGCAAATGATGGAAGAACGACTGCAACAACGGTTACAAATTATCAGCATGGGTACCTCTCCATTTAAAATAGATATGAAGGATTATGGTAGTTTCCCCACCCACACTATCTACATCAACATCGTCACAAAAAATGCTATCCAGGACTTGGTAAAAGAATTACGCACAGCAAGGCGATTAATGAAATCACCGGATAACGATCCACATTATATAATGGAGCCGCACATCAGTGTTGCCATGAAACTATTACCCTGGCAATATGAACAAGGATGGCTGGAATATTCACACCGGCATTTCACCGGCAGTTTTATTGCAGACAGTATGCTACTATTAAGAAAAAGAGAAGGTGAAACAAGATATCAAATAGTGCAACGTTTTGAGTTTATGAGTTTGCCTGTTACAACAAAGCAGGGCGAGTTGTTCGTCTGAACCATTGATTGAAGTTGATTATTTTGATTGATTTGATTCGAAGTTTTTGTCTGAATTGGGATTCGTGGGATTTAGGGATTCTCGGATTTGCGAAGATTCATTATTTGGTCAATCTGTTATCCACTAGTCTCTTTTGTTTTGTCATTCAGAGCGAAGCGAAGAATCTAATCGTACATCACCATACTATTAATTTTAAAAATAAGATGCTTCGCTTCGCTCTGAATGACAAGACAATTGTTAGAGTAGAATTATCATGTTTAAAGTATCAAATAAAATCATGCAAGAAGAAATAAACCAACAAGAAGAAAAAGATAATTACTTAAAAGGCAGAGGCGCGCAATTCAATCCCAAAAATCGTTTCTTAAAAAACCAACAGGTAAAAGAAGAAATAGAATCAATAGATGATTGGACAGAACCAAATCCTGCAACAATCTATTTAGAAGACAATGCAAAAAGCATTGTCAATAAAGTTGATAGTCCGGATGTAGGGATGTTTTATAGTATGAATCCTTATCAGGGCTGCGAACATGGCTGCATTTATTGCTATGCACGAAATGCCCACGAATACTGGGGTTACAGTGCTGGATTAGATTTTGAAAGAAAAATAATCGTAAAGAAAAATGCACCTGAGTTACTAAGAAAGTTTTTAATGAACCCAAAATGGGAATGCACACCGATCTCACTAAGTGGAAATACAGATTGCTATCAACCGGCAGAACAAAAATTTAGAATAACCCGACAATTATTAGAAGTATGTTTAGAGTTTAATCAACCCGTTGGTATGATAACAAAAAATGCCGGCATGTTACGAGACAAAGACATCCTTGTAAAGATGGCAGAAAAAAAATTGATCGGTATTTTGGTTTCCATCACATCGCTTGATGAAGAGCTACGCAGAACAATGGAACCAAGAACCACAACAGCCAAACAAAGATTAAAGTTAATAAAAGAGCTAAGCGATGGCGGCGTAAGAATGGGCGTAATGCTAGGACCTATGATACCCGGCTTAAACGAACACGAAATGCAACGCATCATGAAAGCAGCATCTGAACACGGTGCATCATTTTCAGCATACACATTCATAAGATTGAATGGCGCCATCAAATTAATTTTTCATGATTGGCTCTACAAAAATTTTCCTGATCGTGCAGATAAAGTATGGCACTCAATAGAAAATAGTCATGACGGAAAAGTAAATGATAGTCGCTGGGGTATTCGTATGCGTGGTGAAGGAAATATTGCACAAATGGTAGCGCAACAATATAAAAAATACGGAAAGATATATGGTTTGAATGCAAAGCGTTGGGAATTAGATACGACACAATTTAAAAGACCCGGAGTACAGGGAACATTATTTTAATATAAGAGCGTAGAATTAATCTATTATCTATTTCTCCTGGAGTTGGATAAGAGTATAAATATCAGATTCATTAATTCTGTCAATCTTATCTAAGAAAGAAATAATTCCTTTTTGTATATAAAGTTCTTCTTGCATCAAAGGATCATTTAAAACTTTTATTTCAAAATCTGAATCAGTATTATAATCCATATTGTCTCTATCTTGAATATACATATCGACTGTATCAATAGCCATTGTTGAAATATCATATAAGCGAGAAGGCTTTTTATCAATTAAGAAATTTAAAGTTTCTTCAATAACAGTACAACTATCCAATGCTAATGAGGCAAGAATTGTAGCATAATTTTCGGGATATGGTATATTTTGATCAATACTTAGCAAATACTCCTGAATTATTTTTTCGTCTAAACTTTCTCTAAATAATTGTTTAAATATAAAATCTATTACATTTCTTAAAATCGTAGGATTGCCAAAAACAACCTCTGTAGAAAAGGATACATAATTAGGATATAACCGTTCACATGTCAGATATGCAAATGCCAATTGCTTTGAGAAATCTAATCGTTCCAATCGTTTTATTTCTTCTATCATTTATTGGAGCTTTAATAATGAAAATCCAACACAGCCGAGTATCTATATTTACTGTGCGATTGAACAGAAACCCCAACAGCATTATACTCTCCTAAAAAAATAGTACGGTGTATTAAACTAGGAACGCCATCATCAATTAATAAGGATAAAACAATTTCCAGTGCAACATTGTGACCATAGTCGCAACACTCTCCATCAAAATATTCTTTTTGTTTGCAGGCTGCTGTTTGCCTTACGTGTCCGACATAACCATGAGCACCTGATTCTCCATGACATTCTGCACTATTATAACATTTTTCATCTGGCTCCAATAAATTTAACGGTTGCATTTCGAGCAGCTTATTAATTAGCGAAGTACAATATGTTCCCTGCAGATCTTTTCTTTTTTTAAGTACAGTATTTACAAATAAAGCCGGACTGCTTCTTACAAGATTCAATATATATATTACATCTTTTTCATTCGGACTCATATAATCTGCAGTAGCGGCAGTATTGCATTGAGTAAAATTCGAATCAGGATTATTCCATTCAGGAGAATAATTTGCCAGAGGAGAAACTGTATCGGTCTGTGCCTTTGCACCAATTGACATCAATAAGATGGCAACGCTAAAAAAATACTTCATCAAAATCCTATTTAAAAAACCTCCCTATAAAAGGAAGCTGTGGTAATTCTTTACGTTCTACATTTCCTATAAACCATAAATAGATTGCTAGTAAAAATGTACCAGTTACAAAACTAAATATTCTACTGCTCCAAAAATGAAGCAATCCTACATGGATAAAAAAGAACAATACAACTATTAACAAATATGCTACCAATTTTTTCCATGCATAAGGAATGCGGTATTCTTTTTGTCCCCATACAAATGATATCACCATCATACTTCCGTAACATAAAAATGTTGCCCAGGCACAAGCCATATAACTGTAATATGGAATAAAGAAGTAATTGATAACAATTGTAATAGCAGCTCCTATCAATGTTATCCATGCGCCAGACATTGTTTTGTGCGATAATTTATACCAAATAGACAGGTTATAATAAATACCCAAAAACATATTGGCCAATAACAAAATAGGTACAACAGCCAACCCAGCCCAATACTTAGGACCAATAAAATGTTTCCAAATAGGCAGGTATAATACCACGACTAAAAACATAATGGTAATGATGATCACAAAAAATTTCATCACCCTTGCATATACTTTTTGCGGATTTTGTCCTTCAGCTTGCTTAAAGAAAAATGGCTCGGCACCCATCCTAAATGCTTGTATAAATAAAGTTATCAGAATAGATAATTTATAACAAGCATTATAAATACCAACCTGGCTCTCTCTAAGATCAACAGAACCCGGCAACCACCAACGCAACATTAATCTATCGAATGTTTCGTTGATCATACCTCCCATTCCTGCAACAATTAATGGCAATGAATAGATCATCATTACACCCCATAATCTCGCATCAAATTTAAAACGGATCTCAGATAATTCTCTTACTAATAATAATAAGGTTAAAGCTGATTGTATAACATTTGCTAATACTACATAAACAATAGGATTAGTAGCAGGATTATAGATCTGCGCCACCAGACTATTTCCCAAATGGCGCGGACAGTACGCAATAAAGAACCAGGTAAAAAATATATTGATAATGATACCGGTAATTCTAACAAAAGCAAATTTCTTCGGCCTGCCTGCTTCTCTCAATTTTGCAAACGGAATTGTACTTAAAGCATCCAAAGCAATGATACAAATACTTAGTTGTATTATCTCGGGGAAATCACTTAAACCCGTTAACCTGCCTAACGATGATTGGTTAAACCACAATAATATTGTAAATAATGTTGTTGAAAATATCAACGATAAAGACGCTGTACTGTAAATTGTTCCTTTATATTCTTCTTTAGATGCGAAGCGGAAATAGGCTGTTTCAAAGCCGTAAGTAAATATGATATTAAGTATAGGTATAGCAGAATAGATCAACCCCATTTTACCGTAATCGCTGGTATTAGCCAGCGTGTATGTTAAAAAAGGAGTCAAAAGATAGTTGATAAAGCGAGCAGCAATAGAGCTAGCGCCATACCAAATTGTTTCTCCTGCTAATTTCTTAATATTGCTCAATACTCAGTGTTTAGGAACAAATTTACTTGTATAATTTTTAATTACTAATTTGTTTGTCGTTTCAGCAAAACATTTTCTAATATTTGTATCTTTATCTAAATAATAATCAATGAAAAAATTAGCCTTTTTAACTTTTGCACTGTTCTCTCATGTACATTCTTTTTCACAGGCAATAGTTACAATTACTGATTATCAAAAGGCGCAGGAGCCTGCTATACAATACGAGCTTCCTTATTCACAAGAAACCGTTACCAAAGCTTTAGAAGATACGCTTGAAAAACAAGGTTACAAAGGAAAAGATACCAAAGGATATACGCTTTACCGTGATGTTCATTCGACTGCAATCGGACCGGATAACTACAATCTTTATTTTAAAGTAGATCGTAAAAGTAAAAATGAGAAAGAAACGTCTATCGTAACATTAATGATATCCAAAGATGATATTTTTATCAGCGAGGCAACAGATATGGATATTGTAAACAATGCGAAAGTTTATATGCAGAATTTGAAACCTGTTGTGCAAGCTTATGATCTGGAGCAACAGATCACTGCTCAAATGGACGCAGTAAGAAAATCAGACAAAAAACTAACTGAACTTACAAGTGACAGTGTAGATATTGCTAAAAAAGAAGCTAAAATTAAAATACAGATACAGGATAACATAACTTCTATCTCTAATCAAAAAGCAGATATTGAAAGACAGAAGTTAATATTGGAAACATTGAAAAGTAAAAGAAAATAATTAACGCTGAACTTTTTTACGGCTTTCTTTTAATTCACCGGTTTTCTTCTTTGTATTGATCCTTTTTTCTTTAGCAGCTTTTCCCGGTTTAGTAGGTTTTCTTTTTTTAGGAATGATGAGCGCTTTTTCAACAAAAGCATTGATCTTTCTGATCACTTCCTGCTTATTGCCTAATTGAGATCTTTCTGTCTGGCTCTTCACAAATAAGTAACCATCTGCATTAATTTTATTGGCCAGTTTTTCTTTTATCAGGATCTTTTGCTGTTCAGAAACCAGGTCAGACATTGTGATATCCCAATAACCTTCTACCATAGTCTCCACTTTGTTTACATTTTGACCGCCTTTACCTCCACTGCGGGCAGTCTTAAACCATATTTCAGTTGAAATATCCATACCCAAAATTACCTTATTTACCTAAATATGATCGCAACAAAGCACATTGTTTGCTATCTTTAATTTTAATAACTGCGAAAAAAAATACATTTTTGCGCTAACGATAATCAGTTGAGAACAAACGCCATATATAATTCCTTAACCAGCCGCAAACAGCAGGGTAAAAAATCCTTTGCTGTTTTAATTGACCCCGACAAGGTTAATGATAGTAATATGGAACAGTTGATCAAACTATCCGTAACTGCGCAGGTTGATTATTTTTTTGTTGGAGGAAGTCTGGTTATTTCAACCTACCTGGATGAATGTTTACAATTAATTAAACGTAGTTGTAATATCCCAACTATTTTATTTCCCGGCAGTCCTTCGCAAGTAAGTAAATATGCAGATGCGCTATTGTATCTATCATTAATAAGTGGCCGCAATGCGGAATTATTAATCGGGCAACATGTAGTTTCAGCACCTTTTGTAAAGAAAAGCGGTTTAGAAATTATGTCAACTGGTTATATGGTAATTGATGGTGGCGCACCTACAACAGTATCGTACATTTCAAATGCAAGTCCAATTCCTGCAGATAAAAATGAAATAGCAATGTGTACGGCAATGGCCGGCGAAATGCTAGGTATGAGTTTGATATACATGGATGCCGGTAGCGGCGCTAAGCGCGCTATTACAGAAAGTATGATAGAAAAAGTCGCGCAATCTATCGATGTGCCTTTAATAGTTGGCGGTGGTATTATTGAACCTGAAAAAGCTTACTTAAATTGCAAAGCAGGTGCCGATGTAATTGTAGTAGGAAATGCCATTGAAAAAGATGCTGCACTTATTAAAGAAATGGCTGCAGCGGTACATTCTATCCCGGTAAAAATTAGTTAGTTTATAAACTCATCATTTCTTTAAACTTAACGGCCTGCCTGCGACTAACTTCAACTTTATCTCCACCTTTTATTTCTAACAATAATCCTCCGTTAAAATAAGGTTCTATCTTTTCTATCATGCGCATATTTACAATATGCTTGCGGTTAGCACGAAAAAATACTTTTTCATCAAGCCTCTCTTCCAAAGCATTTAACGATTTTAAGATCAGAGGTTTGTTGCCTGCGAAAAATACTTTAGCATAATTGCCAACACTTTCAAACAAGCGAACATCAGATAGTTTAACAAACCAGCAGCTTTCGCCGTCTTTTACAAATACCTGGTCGTGTTCACCAAGTAAACCTCTGTTATAAGTTTGAGTAGCTATTTCTTTATCGTCGGCTTGTTGTAATTTATGCAAAGCATCGGCAAGGCGCTTTGGCTCTATTGGCTTCATCAAATAATCAAGCGCGTTTACATCAAAAGCTTTTAATGCATATTCGTCGTATGCTGTTGTGAATATTACATGTGGTGCCCTGTCCAGCTCCTGTAACATATCAAATCCCGTCTTTCCTGGCATTTGTATATCTAAAAAAATAAGATCGGGATTCAACTCTTCTATTCTTTCTATACCTTCTGCAGCATTCGCCGCTTCTGCTACTATCTCTATTTCAGAGAATTCCTGTAACATCTTTTTTAGCTCATTGCGCGCTAAACGTTCGTCATCAATTATAATTGCTTTATACGTATTCATCTTTATCATTTATATATTTATAGGGATACTAACTTTACTCTGTACCATTTCAGTATTTAGATTCTTTATTTCGAAACTTGCTTTGCCATGGTACAATAAATTTAAGCGATCTTCTGTGCTTTGAATGCCAAAACCTTCGGTATTAATAATTCCATTTAACTGGCCGGAATTTTGAACGATCAATTCTAAATTATCTTCGTTGAATTGCGAAGTGATCTTTACCAAACCACCATTGATCCGTTTGCTGATACCATGTTTTATACCATTTTCTACCAACGTCTGCAACATCATTGGCGGAACAGGTTGTACCAACGTTTGTTTATCTATATTAAATTCTATTTTCAATCTTTCCTCAAAACGCATGTGTTCCAGTGCCAGATAGTCTTTCACAATATTTAATTCTTTTTCAAAAGGTACCGTTTCAGATTTTCCCGCGTGCATACTGCTTCGTAGAATATTGCTTAGCTCTGTAATAGCTGTTCTGGCGCGTTGAGGATTTTCATCTACCAATGCACGAATACTATTCAATGAGTTAAAAATAAAATGCGGATTGATGTGTGATTTGATGGTTTTTAATTCCAATTCTTTTACACTACTTTCTAATCTTAATCTGTCAAGTCGATCATTAGTATTTTTTTCTACATAATGATATACAATATAAATAAGCAACCATATAGCGATCAATAAAAGGTTTTGATAGATGCCTATCAGGTTTCTTTTATCGTCATGCAGCCATTCTCCGTTTTCATCTCTGTACCATGCGGTTGAATTTTTTATTTCGTTGGCTATGTTACTTATTGTAGGATCTTTCGCTTCATTTAGATAATAATTAGCTGTAAGACCATACTGAATTTCCATTCGTTTGGCTTTTTCTAATTTCTTATCTTGTAAATATCTGTCGTAAGAATAGTCTGTACTATGTTCTATAATTCTATCTCCATAAAATAGTATTATACCAGACGCCGCAACTCCTATTATAAATAACAATACAATTTTTTCGTAGGAGAATTTTAGCCAGTTTTTCTTCTTGATAAAAATTTTTAGCAAATGGGTTACAACAATACCAAGTATAAGAGAGATCAAAAGACTTATCAAAAATTCATTTCTTCCGCCCAATTCTTTAAAGCGATCGCCAAAAACCACCAGGTTAAAATACATGGTTATTAAGCCCCAAACACCCCAGCCCAAAACCTGACACAGCCAATATCTTTGATTTATCTTACCCATATAACAAAGTTATCATGTATTGCCGTCAATTGAGGTAATGTTTTATTAAAGGTTAAAAGAGGGTTTGAGAGGTCAAAATAGGCTGTTGATCTTAAGTAATCAGGAAATTATCAAATACCAATCATCCATTATAAATTCTAATTGAAGTAGCTTTACAATATTGATCAAAAACAAGTAATGGCCAATCCAAATTTAAATACTGATAAAGACCTGCTTAATAACGCGGAGAAGGAATTTGAAAATAATATCCGTCCCAATCAGATGGAAGATTTTTCGGGTCAACCACAAACTATTGAGAACCTGAAAATTTTTATTAAGGCTGCCAAAATAAGAGGAGAAGCTTTAGATCATATTTTATTTCATGGCCCTCCGGGATTAGGAAAAACAACTTTGAGTAGAATTGTTGCGAATGAATTAGGCGTTAATATAAAAGAAACAAGTGGACCGGTAATTGAAAAGCCGGGCGATCTTGCTGGACTGTTAACCAATCTTGAAACGAATGATGTTTTATTTATTGATGAGATACATCGGTTAAGTAATGTTGTTGAAGAATATTTGTATGCGGCTATGGAAGATTATCGCATAGATATTATGATTGATAGTGGACCAAGTGCAAGGAGCGTACAAATCAACTTAAATCCTTTTACTTTAATTGGTGCTACTACAAGAAGTGGTTTGTTAACTGCACCGCTACTGTCCCGCTTTGGCATAAAATCAAGATTAGAGTATTACAATGCCGCTACTTTGCAGAAAATAATTTTACGTTCTGCTTCTATTTTAAATACTACTATCACTAATGCAGCGGCTGATGAAATAGCGCGTCGTAGCAGAGGTACGCCACGTATCGCAAATGGTTTATTAAGAAGGGTTAGAGATTTTGCACAAGTACTAAATGATGGTGCTATTGACATTGGCATTACACAACATTCTTTAAAAGCGTTAAATGTAGATGAACATGGTTTAGATGAAATGGACAACCGCATACTCACTACTATCATTGATAAATTTAAAGGTGGCCCTGTTGGTATCACTACCATTGCAACTGCCGTTGGTGAAGAAGTTGGAACATTAGAAGAAGTGTATGAACCATTCCTGATCCAGGAAGGATTCATCATGCGCACACCAAGAGGCAGAGAAGTAACAGAAAAAGCATATAAGCATTTAGGAAAGACACCCTACAATGATGGCTCACAGAACTCTTTATTCAAATAAGTTTCGCGCAAAGATGTCAAGATAAAATGCAAAAGCCGCAAAGGAAAAATTTCCTTTGCGGCTTTCTAACTTAGCACCTTTGCGTGAAAAAATTACGCAGACACTAATCTAAATCCATTACCATGAATATTTACAATTTCAATCGTGCTATCTTCTTTTAAATATTTACGCAGTTTAGCGATATACACATCCATACTACGACCATTAAAATAAGTATCGCTTCCCCATATTTTTTTCAATGCGATGTCTCTTGCTAACAAGTCATTTTTATATTCGCACAACATCTTCAATAATTCATTCTCTTTAGGAGAAAGTGTTTGTAACTTCCCTTCAAAACCTAATTCACGCAAACGAGGATTGAAATGATATTTGCCCAGATCAAATTCCGCATTCACTTCTTCTTTGTGCAATTCCTCATTGCGTTTTAAGATCGCTTTTATTTTTAAGAGTAATACTTCACTATCAAAAGGTTTGGTAATATAATCATCAGCGCCTAACTTATATCCTTGTATAATATCATCTTTCATTGTTTTTGCAGAAAGGAAAAATAAAGGAACATCGGGATTTATATCGCGAATCTCTTCTGCTAATGTAAAGCCATCCATGTTTGGCATCATTACATCTAACAAACAAATATCAAATTTTTCACGCTGAAAAGCAGCTAATCCTAAGCGGCCATCTCTTTCCAACACTACGTCGTAATCATTTAATTCTAAATAATTTTTTAGCACCATGCCAAGATTCGTATCATCTTCGCAAAGTAATATTTTGGGTTTCATTGTATCCATACTTTTATTGTTTGTAGCAAGTAACGCTAATTCATTGTCTATCAAATAGAATAGCCATCTAATTTTTTGTTAAAGCTATTGTCATTTAGTTATTATTCTACAACTAATTTACACATTATTTTTCCGGTTGTTGCACTTTTTAATTCTACAAAATAATAACCCGGATTTATACTGTTACTTAACGTTAAAGGATAATATAGATCGCCTGCACTTACAGCAATGTTTGTTTGACCTAAAGGCATTTGCTGTCCTAAATAATTTAATAAGCGAACATCATAAATGCTGGCAGATTGACTATTGATACGAATATATATTGTGCCTCCCGCTTTAACAGGATTAGGATATAAAGCAACAGTATTCACCTTAGTTATAGCTGTATCATTGATCGTTATAGTTAACGTTTGACTGGTAGTGCCGACTTTATTTGTTGCGGTAATTGTCGTCACGAAAACACCTGATATTGTTGGTGTTCCACTAATAATACCAGAGGCACCATTAATGATTAATCCTGTTGGCAAACCTGTTGCCCCATAACTTGTTATCGGCAAATTTGTCGCAATAATTGCATAAGTAAAAGAACTGTCAACTTTACCAATGCTTGTTACAACACTTGTTATCACAGGTAACGAATCAATTGTAAACGTTACTATTTCACTATCAGAACCTACTGAATTTGTTGCTGAAATAGTTGTAGTGAAAACTCCATAAAGAGCCGGAGTGCCAGTAATAAGACCCGTTAGCGTATTAATTGTTAAGCCATTGGGCAAACCTGTTGCAGCATAACTTACTGGTGAATTGGATGCTATTATTTGATATCCGAATGACTGTGTTGCAATACCACTTGCGGTATCAACACTTACTATAACCGGTGCTGCAAGCGTTGTATCTCCATTACAAATTGTTAACGTTGCTGTTCCAAAATCTGCTGTATTTTGGTAATCGTCGCTATTAGTTCCGGACCAGTCTGCTGTAGCCTCTCTTTGGCCGTTATTGTTTTGCTGATCATTTAGATCAACATCAAATCCGATTAATTTACCATTGTACGGTGCAATACCTCCAATTGTTGTCCAAGGTATAGCGACCTCAAGTGTATATCCTCCTGTTACAGTAGGAATAGCATAAGTAATTCCTGCTGTTGAGCCTGTAGTTCCGGATATATTTGCTGTTGAGTATGGAAAAACATTCCAGTTAAACCTATATTGATGGTCGTTAACCGTATAAGCGCCGGCCTTGCTATTATTTCCGGCAATATAAAGTTCTACTCCATCCTGATCCCAAATACTAGTACCAATCGTACTTAGATTAGAATCTTTTACATTCACTAAAACATATAGGTTAGTAGAGTCGTACATTGCCTGCCATGTTGAACCTGTTTGTATTATCCCGCTAACTGTTTGTGCAATAAGATTTGTTGGTGCTTTTGACCATACGGCATCAACTGCGCCATCAATTATTGGCGCTACGGTTGTATTCACCACTACCGGCCCTGAACAAGGTAAAACCTCATTGCCGACTATAGTAAGTGTTGCGCTATCTGTTCCTGCAAGATCATATGTTGAATCCGCAGTTAAGGCAAGTGTAACTGTTCCTGTTGCAACCGATGTTGTATCGGTCGATTGGGCAATAGTAAACGTACTTGATGGCGATGCGGGTGTAAGTACAACCGAATCTAATAGAGCAGGGGTGGAAGTATAGGATGTTGATGGCCTTGTTCCTCCTACTGTATAATATACAGTAACATTAGATGTAACATTAGTTGCATTGATAGTAAATGTTCCCGGAGCTCCATTACCAACAGTATAATTGGAAGATGAAATAAATATATTAGGTATCGAAGGATCTATACTATCCATTAGCGCCTTAGCATTGCCTATTTGCAGTGACACAAAATAATTAAACACCTGATTTAACTGGGTTTGTTTTGCAGGGTTGGTGTAATACTTCTTTCTTAAAGTAAAAAAGCGATATACTTGTTGCAGATCAGAATCTCCGTACGGTACACCTGTAAATTTTTGAATAGTATCAAGACTTGCAAAACCAAATTCTACTGTAGGTTCAATAATGGTACCTTCGCTAAAATCATTCCAGGTAGCTATTTGTATGCCATCCATCATTGATTTATTTGTAGCATCTAAAGCAAACAAAGTACTTAAAGTATTTCCAGAAGGACCATAGTTACGGGGAATTATCCCATCCACATCTGCTCCACCAGCTCCATAAAAATCATTAAACCCCTGATATGCCGTTCCTAATACAACATTTCGAGAAGCTCTATTATGGATCGTTGTGCCATTTCCTGAATAATAATTACTGGTGTTAGTATACCATGCGGGAGGATTTCCACCTACTGGGGTTGCTTGCGGATAAGGCCAGACAAATTCTCCACCAGCATCTACTCCAATTGAACCTGACTGATTAAATAAAGGTAAAAAAGCCTGCGTATTTCCACTGAGAATAGAGTTCCACTGACCAGGAGTTTTAAATTTCTGAGGACCAAATACACACACTAAGGGAGCATTTTGATTAACAGTATCTGCAGGTGCTCTCATATCTCCTAATTTAATATACTGTGGATTAGTAAATAAATTAGCTACTGCATAGTTACCATTAGGTTGCGCATATGTAGCAAGAGTAGTACCCCAAAAATTATCTTCCATAACCAGCCCGAACTTAAGTCCTACATTAGGTGTTTGTGCGATCAAAGCATTAGAAGTATTGAACAAAGGCGTCACATCTCCGTTGGTACCTGTCTTTCCATACCAATCTATCATCACCCCATCTATACCTGATAATTTCATTAATAATAAATGATATTCAAGCACCGATGTATCTCCTCCATCATAAGGTCCTATTAAAGGATGGTAATGTGCTACAATATCACGCGTTTGAACAGAGTTACCTAAATAATTGGTAACAGTAACAAGATTATCCGGATGGGCTGTAGCGCTTTCTGTGGTCCAATGTCCTCCCCACTTATTAAGTGTACCTGTTGGTCCATTACCAAAACTAGTAGTTCCGGATCCGGGATTTTGCGGTGCCGAGAACCACGGCATATAATGAACATAAACCTTTGTAGGATTAGTTTTTGTTACTTGTACCGGTTGTGCATTAACGCTAAAAAACATTAACGAACAGGCAACAAGCACCAGTGGCAGTAGTAGAGATTTTTTCATGCAAACAATGTTAGTGTGCAAAAGTACACAATATTGTTGGCTGCAATCGTTAATTATAAGAAGAACTTATCAGCGGCAATCAGCTTATCAGCTATTCTTCTGCGGGCATCTTTACTATTGAACGGTACTGTTTTTGTAAAGCGCTTTAAGCCTAATAGCATCATATTTTGTTCATCGCCTTCCGCAAATGCATTAATTGCTTCTTTACCGGCCTTATTTACTTTATCAACTGCATCATTCAAGTAACAGTGCATCATATCTATCTGGAATTGAACCGCAGATTCACCTTGTTTATCTGCCAGTTTAATAGTTCTTAATAAAGTACTTTCTGCAACAAATGTTTCGATGGCCATATCTGCTATGTTCATTAATATTTCCTGTTCATCAGATATTTTCATCATCAATTTTTGTACGGCTGCACCTGCTACCATCAAAATTGATTTTTTCATATTCAGGATAGTTTTCCTTTCGGCAGCAAAAGCACTTGAGTCATCATTGCCAAATTCGGGAATACTCATTAGTTCTTTTGACACAGCCATTGCAGGCCCCATCAAATCAAGCTTTCCTTTCAATGCTCTTTTCAGAATCATATCAACTGTAAGCAACCTGTTAATTTCATTTGTTCCTTCGTAAATACGGTTGATCCTGCTATCGCGATACGCTCTGCTAATTGAATATTCATCGCTAAAGCCATTACCTCCATGAACTTGCACACCTTCATCTACTACGTAATTCAACATTTCACTACCAAACACTTTTAGTATGGCGCACTCAACTGCAAATTCTTCTGCACCGCCTAACACTGCTTCGCTAAAAGATTTACCTTCTTTTACCAATGCAATTTCAGTATCATCGATCCATTTAGCAGTTCTGTACAATGCTGTTTCTGCTGCCCATATTTTTATGGCAGATTCTGCTAATTTATATTTAATAGCACCAAAGTTTGCGATAGGTGTTTTAAACTGTTCTCTTGTTTTGGCATATTGAATGGTATCTTCCAAGGCAACCTTAGCTCCTCCCATTGCTGCTGCACATAATTTCAACCTTCCGATATTTAGAATATTGAATGCGATGATATGTCCCTTGCCTACTTCCCCCAATAAATTTTCTACCGGCACTTTGCAATCCTGAAAATATAATTGCACAGTAGATGAACCTTTGATGCCCATTTTATGTTCTTCATGTCCTTGTGTAAATCCTTCAAATCCTCTTTCAACAATAAATGCAGAAAATTTATCACCGTCGATTTTCGCAAATACAGTGTACACATCAGCAAAACCACCATTGGTGATCCAGCATTTTTGTCCATTTAAAATGTAGTTTTTGCCGTCGGCAGATAATACAGCTGTTGTTTTTGCGCCCAATGCATCACTGCCACTATTCGGCTCCGTTAGTCCGTAAGAACCTTTCCATTCACCACTTGCCAACTTTGTAACATATTTTTTTCTTTTGCGCTTCTGTGCCAAAATATAAAATCGGTAACGTACCAATACCTGTATGTGCCGCAATACTTACGCTGAATGAGTAACCACCACCAAGACCCTCATTCACTATAGTGGAAGTAACAAAATCTTTTCCCAATCCGCCAAGATCTTCGGGAACAGCTACACCTAATAATCCTTGTTCGCCTGCCTTTACCATCAATGAAGGAACTAATCCAGGTTCCATTTTATCTATCTTATCAACAACAGGAATTACTTCTGTTTTCAAAAACTGCAAACACATTTCTTTTACCATCAATTGCTCCTCATTAAAATCTTCCGGTATAAAAGTTTCAAAAGCATTACTTTCTTTAATTAACCATTCGCCGCCTTTAAGTGATGTGTTGGTTGATGATGTTGTGCTCATAAGAAAAGTTTTAAGTTGTAAATTAAATTAGTTTTTTTATTGCTCTTTAAGATGAGGGAGGTGTTAAATTATCATATACTTTTTGTAAGACTTGTTTGGCAATTTCGATCTGGCTGATAGTAACACCATCAAGCGATTCGTTTAATGTTTGATTCGCAACTTCCACCGTTTTTTCTTCCAGGATCTGCGCTTCTTTAGTCAGGTAGATAAGATTTTTCCTGCGGTCATCTTTGGCTGCTATTCTTTTAACCAGTTTTAATTTTTCAAGATTATCAACTAATCTTGTAATACTTGGCTTATCTCTAAATGTTGCATCACAAAGCTGTTGCTGACTTTGGCCATCTTCTTTCCATAAATGATACAGAACGCTCCATTGTTCAATGGTAATATCGATATTAGCTAGTTTGAAATTTTTTTGCAACCGGCGGGCAATGGCAGTAGAGGCTTTACCAGTGATAAAGCTATATAGCTCGCTTCGTTTAAATTGGTTGTTAGGCATAATAGTTGTTTATGCAACTACCTAAAGTTAGTATTTAATTCGAATTGCAAAAAAAATATTTCGGGGAATAATTGAAAGACTTTTTCATTGTTGGTGACTCATTTTCTACAACTTATCTTTACGCCTAATAAATGCAGATCAACGTAACTAATTTGGGTAAGCGCTATAACCGGGAATGGATATTCCGGCGCTTTGACTATGCTTTTGTTTCCGGAAGAAAATATGCTATTACAGGACCAAACGGCTCGGGAAAGTCCACCCTTTTGCAAGTTTTAGCGTCAGCGATCTTACATAATGAAGGTGATGTTCAATACTCAATATCCAATGTTCAATGTTCAGCTGAAAATGTCTACAATCAAATCGCAATTGCTGCACCTTATTTAGAATTGATAGAAGAAATGACGACGAAAGAAATGTTGGAATTTCATGCACAATTTAAAAAATTGCAATTGCCAATAGCCGAAATTATAAAAATCGTTTCGCTTGAAAATGCCACTGATAAACAGATAAGATATTTTAGTAGCGGGATGAAACAACGCTTAAAATTAGCTCAGGCTTTTTTTAGTGATGTGCCTATTTTATTCTTAGATGAACCAACAACTAATTTAGATGAAGATGGAATTGCCTTGTATCATCGATTGATCAATAATTATACAAAAGACAAACTGGTAATTGTTAGTAGCAATGATAAACAGGAATATGATTTCTGCGATGAAATAATAGCCATCAGCGATTTCAAAAAATTGAATTAATTATCGTTTGCTCGCCATCAACAGATCTATATCTGTATGCTTTAAAGTAAAACGTTCACTTAAATAAGCATTCGTCAACGCCCCTTTAAACATATAAATACCCGAACGAATATTGACTTTGTGCCAGATCAAATGATCAATCCCTCCATAATCTGCAGTTTCTAATAATAACGGCATCAGTACATTACTAATGGCCTGAGAAGCCGTACGCGCAAACCCGCTTGGAATATTCGGCACGCAATAATGTATCACATCATATTTTTTAAATATCGGATTCTCATGAGATGTTACTTCGCTCGTTTCAAAACAACCGCCTCTGTCAATACTAACATCAACAATAACTGTTCCCGGACGCATCTCACTTACCATAGCCTCGCTCACAACTACAGCTGTGCGGCCTCCATTGCTGCTGCACAATGCCCCAACAGCTACATCACAAGTCTTTAATTGCTTTGCCAATATTTTTGGTTCCAAAACAGATGTCCATAATCTGCCGCCAATATTATTCTGTAAGCGCTTCAATTTATAAATACTGTTATCGAATATTTTTACGCTTGCGCCCATCGCCAGGGCTGTTCTTGCTGCATACTCTCCCACAATTCCTGCACCAATAATAATAACTTTAGTAGGAGGGATACCGCTGATACCTCCGACCAAAACACCTTTCCCTTCATTGGCATTACTTAAATATTGTCCTGCTATCAACATTACGGCACTGCCTGCAATCTCACTCATACTACGTACAATAGGATTATGTCCGGTATCATCTTTTAAATTTTCAAAACTTAATGCTGTGATTCTTTTCTCCATCATTTTTTGAAGAATCTCCCGCTTCATTACAGTAATATGTATAGGAGAAATAATGCACTGTTTATATTTTAGCAATTCGCAATCGCTTTCACTTACAGGAGCACTTTTTACCAACACATCGCATTCAAAAACAGCTTTTTTATCATACGATATTTCAGCTCCAGCTTCGCTATAATCTTTGTCGCTATAACTAGCCCCAAGACCAGCCTTTGTTTCTATCAATACCCTGTGGCCGTTAGCCACCAATACACCAACAGACTCCGGAGATAACGCAATTCTGTTTTCATTGAAAGAACTCTCTTTAGGCATCCCTATAAACAACTTTGCACCTTTGGGTTTTATATCCAGCGTTTCTTCCAGCGTGTCGTAAGTAATAGACGGAGATACAAAAGGTTTCGATGTTGCCATAAAATAAAAATAAATTAAACGTCTGCTATATAGAGGGTTTTAGAAGGTTACAATTTACAAATTTATTTGCATCTTTCTGCGATTACTATCCAATATAGTGATGGTTATACGTAAAGTATCTTGAGGGAATATACCTGGTGCTTTATCAGGCCATTCTACCAGGCAAATATTGTTTGAAAATAAGCAATCCTCTACGCCGGCGTTAACAGCTTCTTCCTCATCCTTTAAGCGATACAGATCCATGTGATAAATGGTTTCGCCACTCTTCGTTTTATATTGGTTGATAATGGAAAAAGTAGGACTGGAAATAGTATCAATAACTTCTAATTCCTCACATAGCGCATGAATAAAAGTTGTTTTGCCTGCACCCATTTCTCCATTGAAAGCGAACACTTTATGTACACCAATATGAGCCAATAGCTTTTGGGCAGCTTTATGTATTTCTTCCAATGTAAAGATCAGTTCCATCTCACAAAGATATTTTTTCCTTCATTAGTAATTGAAAAAGCATGGTAAAAGATTAAATTTACCAGTATGGAAAAAGTAGACTGGAAAGTAGAAGGCATGAGCTGCACCAACTGTGCATTGACCATCAATAAATATTTACAAAAGCAAGGAGCACAAAATGTGAATGTAAATTTTATTGGCGGCGACGTAAGTTTTGATGTAACCGATCAATCAAAGGATGAATTAATTAAAGGCATTGCAGGCTTGGGATATAAGGTTGTTGAGGAACGACTGCTGACGACTGACCGCAGACCTCCGATGATTTCAAAGCACTTGGCGAGGTTTCTTTTTTGCCTGCCATTTACTTTGGTTTTAATGTTACACATGTTGCCATGGCATATTCATTTTTTGATGGATCCATGGATACAACTTAGCATTTGTTTACCTGTGTACATTATGGGCATGGTTTATTTTAGCGTGAGTGCTTTTAAAAGCATTCTTAGTGGCATTCCAAATATGAACGTACTAATCACTATTGGAGCCACTGCCGCATTCATTTATAGCCTGATCGGAACAATTGGAAACTACGGAATGGATTATCTTTTTTATGAAACAACGGCCACCATTATTACACTAATATTTTTGGGTGAATGGGTTGAGCATAAAGCTGTGCAGACAACTCAAAAAGAATTGAACAGCTTAGCCGCGCAACAAAAAGTAATGGCGAATATGATCGCTTTTGATGATGCGCATCAAGAGCAGATCTTTCCCGTAGAGAATACACAATTACGTGTTGGCGATCTTATCTTAATAAAAACAGGAGAACAGGTTCCCGTAGATTGTAAGATTTTATGGGGCGAAGCTTATGTAAATGAAGCATTGCTTACCGGCGAAAGCAACCCTATCAACAAACAAAAAAAAGATCAATTGATTGGCGGAAGTTTAGTAACTGACGGCACTGTTAAAGCGCAGGTAACTGCAGTAGGTAAGGATACTGTATTAAGTAATATTTTAAACCTAGTAAAACAGGCTCAGGGAGAAAAACCGCCTTTGCAACAATTGGCAGATAAAATCAGCGCCACATTTGTACCCACTGTTATTGGTATTGCCATACTTACTTTTTTAATAAACTATTATGCTTTTGATATTAGTGGAGCACATTCTTTAATGAGAAGCATTGCAGTATTGGTTATCAGCTGTCCTTGCGCCATGGGCTTAGCCACACCAGCTGCTATTGCTGTCGGATTAGGTAGAGCTGCTAAGAATGGTATTCTTTTTCGTAATGCAAAAAGTTTAGAGTTATTTAAAAGTATTGGCAATGTAGTATTTGATAAAACAGGTACATTAACGAAGGGCACTTTAAAAATTTCAGGTTTTAATTCAACAATACCTGAAGAAGAATTTAAACAAATTGTCGCTTCGCTTGAAAAATTTTCCAATCATCCGATCGCGAAATCAGTTACGAACGAATGGAAGAATTATACCAATCTCAATTGGAAAAAAATTGAAGAGGTCAAGGGACTTGGCATCATTGCAGAAGACAATAATGGCAATCAATATCAATTAGGATCTTTTAAAATTGCTGTTGCGTATACTGCTGATAAAACTCATGCAGCCTATCTTTTAAAAAATAATGAATTAATAGGTTGGTTTGATATTGAAGATGAAATAAGAGAAGAGGCCAAACAAGTGATCAGTTATCTACATTCAAAAAATATCAAAACATATTTATTGAGTGGAGATAGTTTTGACAGATGTAAAAAGATAGCTGACACCTTAGGCATAGATGAGATCTACGCAGAAAAAACACCGGAAGAAAAATTAAAAATAATTGAAGCATTAAGTAATATTACACCAACAGCAATGGTAGGCGATGGCATTAATGACGCGCCGGCTTTAGCAAAAGCAACCATTGGTATTTCAATGAGTGAAGCTACACAGCTTGCCGTACAAACAGCGCAGGTTGTCTTGATGAATAAAGGTATTCAACATTTACCATTGGCACTCGGACTCGGTAAACACACATTTATTACCATTAAGCAAAATCTTTTCTGGGCTTTTTTCTATAATGTTATAGCTATTCCTGTTGCGGCTATTGGATTATTAAACCCGGGGATTGCAGCATTAGCAATGGGGTTCAGTGATGTAGTGTTATCTATTAATTCAGTAAGATTGAATTACAAAAAAGTAGTATAACTTTTGCGTTGAAACTAATTCTTATTATTCAGGAATAAGAAAGGCTTCGATTGTTTAGATCGAAATATTTTGCGAAGAAGCTGAGGTTTATTGCTGACCCTGTATTTATTAATATCAATCGCTTCGTAAGCTGTTATTAAGTTTTCTATTTTTTCAACTTTGTACAATAATTCATGCAACCAAACAACCTCATACTCAATAGCCTGTGGTGTCATAAGGTCTTGATTAAACAATACCATAAGATCTCTGTTGAATCTATTCATGGTGCATGATTAAATTTTATTGTTCGATGTTTTGATCTCTATCATACCAATAGCATGCACATTAGCAGCACAACCACATCCTCTTCTGGATGCATTACATCCCGCCATGATCAGTGAAAAGGCCACCAGTAGTAACAAGCTTATTGTAAATAATCGTTTCATAATTCGCAATTACTAAATTAAACTATTTTTACTGATATATACACCATTGCAGGCATGAATAATGAGGGATTAAATAAAGAAAAGGAGGCGAAAAGTATCTTAATGGCCCCGCTGGATTGGGGTCTGGGTCACGCAACTCGTTGCATACCTATCATTTATGAGTTATTGGAGCAAGGTTGTACCGTAATTATAGCTGCTAACGGACCAACAGAAATATTGTTAAAAAGTGAATTCCCTCAATTGACTTTTCTAAAACTCAAAGGCTATAATATTCAATATAGTCAGACAAAAAACGGGCTCCCATTAAAAATATTTTTGCAGCTTCCAAAAGTTATTGCCGCCATTTACTACGAACACCACTGGCTTAAAAAAACAGCAAAAGAAAATAACGTTGATATTATTATTGCTGATAATCGTTTTGGATTATTTCATTCGTCTATTCCATCTATTTATATCACGCATCAATTATTAATAAAAACCGGCAATCGTTTCACAGAAAAAATTGCACAATATGTTCATTGTTATTTTATAAAAAAATACACCAATTGCTGGGTCCCGGATTTTGAAGGAAATAATAATCTTGCAGGGGAATTATCTCATCCCGAAAAAAGTATTGATGGAGTAAAATATATTGGTGCTTTAAGCAGGTTCGAGAAGAAAAATGTTGTAGAAAAGAAGTACGATTTACTAATCCTTCTTTCCGGACCAGAGCCACAACGCAGTATTTTTGAAAAGCTCTTGCTCGATCAGTTACAAACATTTTTTGGAACTATTTTACTTGTAAGAGGTCTGCCTGGAAAAGGCTTTAATGCTATTCAACAACAAAATATCATCGTAAAAGATCACCTCGCTGCAAATGAATTAAACGAAGCGATACAACAATCAAAATTAGTTATTAGCAGAAGTGGTTATACTACAATAATGGATCTTGTAAAGCTCCAACAGAAAGCAATCTTGGTACCTACACCTGGACAAACTGAGCAGGAATATTTAGCCCAACATCTTGCCCAACAAAAAATATTTTATACAATTGAACAAGATAAATTTATGTTGAATGATGTGTTGCGAGAGGTTGAAAATTTTTCTTTCAACATTCCTTTGTTAGATATGCAGCAATATAAAAATGTAGTGTCGGAATTTGTACGGCTGAATTCTTAGACCTGTTTAGGATAATCGAAAAATAACAATTCTCTTTTTACTTTATCAAAATCTTTCCATTTGTCGATTGCTATTGTGACAGCAAAAATTCCGCAGGTAGGCACGTTATCAATGATCACTTTATCAACCAATTGATTCACAAAATTTGTAAGCCCGGTATTATGAGAGAAGATAGCTACAGTAGAAAAATTGTTGTCTAGATTTTCTGCCGCCTTGAATAGATCCTTTGCTGGTGCATGATACAAGGTGTCGTTAAAAATGATCTCTGTTTGATCTCTATTATAGGCAGCGCAAAATAATTCTGCAGTTTGTTTAGCTCTTGTAGCAGGACTGGAAACAAAAGCATCGATCTTTATTTTCTTATCGAGCAATCGCTTTGCCATTGCGGGGGCATCTTTTTTTCCTCGCTCATTTAGCGGACGATCAAAATCCGCTATGCCAAATTCCCAACTACTTTTAGCGTGACGAATTACTAGCAATGTTTTCACTGTGTACGGTTTAGTATCCTCTTACATTTTTGCCTTCCATAAAATTCATGAAAGCTTTGTTTACAACACGGTTACCTCCCGGTGTAGGATAATTGCCGGTAAAGTACCAATCGCCCAGGTTTGTAGGACAAGCCAAATGCAAACTTTCAATGGTTTGATAAATTACATCTATCGGTATATTAATTTCTTTCGGTGTTATCAGCTGTGCAATTTTTGCAGATATCTGTTCAGGCGTAAATGAGCCGTACACCTGCTTTACAACATTCTCTGTATGCAATTGATTATTGCGTTGCAGCTCTTTACATTTTTCTAATAACGTTTCTAATATAGATTCTCTACCCTCATCTTTTAGTAATTCGATGGCTGCGCGGAAAGCAATAAAATCACCCAGCTTGCTCATGTCAATACCGTAACAATCAGGGTAACGAATTTGTGGTGAAGATGAGACAACAATAATTCTTGTAGGACTCAGGCGGGCAAGCATTCTTATAATACTTTCCTTCAATGTTGTTCCACGAACGATCGAGTCATCGATCACAACCAACCCATCTATATTTTTTCTTAATGTCCCGTAAGTAATGTCGTACACGTGCTGTACCATTTCGTTACGACTTGAATCCTCTGTAATAAATGTACGCAACTTCACGTCCTTAATAGCGATCTTTTCCATGCGCACATTGCGCCCTATCATTTCCGCTAGTTTCTCTTCGTCAAAATCATTCCCCCAACTTAATATTCTTTCGATCTTTGTTTTATTCAAATAATCCTGCGCACCTTTTAATAAACCATAAAAAGCAGTTTCTGCTGTATTAGGAATAAAAGAAAAGATGGTATTCTTTAAATCGTAGTTGATCAGTTTTAAAACCGGTTCGCTCAAATGATATCCCAGCGCACTTCTTTCACGATAGATCTTTTCATCGTTCCCTCTTGAAAAATAAATACGTTCAAAGCTGCAGGCTTTTCTTTCCTTAGGTTCTACAATCGTTTTGATGCTATAATTCCCTTCTGGATCTACGATCAATGCAGTACCCGGCATTAATTCCAACACTTCATTTTCACCAACATTGAACGCCGTTCTTATCGCCGCTCTTTCGCTTGCTGCAACAATAACATCATCGCTTATATAATAATAAGATGGACGGATACCATGCGGATCACGTGTAACGAATGATGTTCCATCTCCTATCAATCCTGAAAAATTAAAACCACCGTCAAATAACGGCACCGCTTTTCTTAATACCTGCGCTATATCTAAATTGCCCGGAGATGCTTCATCTGCCTGTACCAAAAAATGATGTACCACTTCCATCATCGCTGCCAAATCGCTTTGGCGTTGAAATACACCCGGATCAATGTTGACCAGACTAAATAATTCTTCCGTATTGATGAGGTTAAAATTTCCAGCTAACGCTAAGTTTCTTGCAGGAATTGTATGTCTTTTTATGAAAGGGTGACAAAAATCTGCGTTGTTTTTTCCTTGTGTACCATAACGCAGATGCCCGAGTAATAATTCGCCTAAATAATTAACGTGTCCCTTCATTAATCCTGGATGCGATTTAATATCCGGCTGGTATTTTTCGATCTCTTCGATCTCCTTACCTATCTGAGAAAAAATATCTGCAATGGGTTGATTTGCAGCACTCCTGATCCTGTGTAAAAATGGATATCCTGGCTCTACATCAAGTTTTACCGTAGCCATGCCCGCACCATCCTGGCCACGGTTATGCTGCTTTTCCATAAGTAAATACAACTTATTAAGGCCGTATAGTACTGTACCATATTTTTGCTGGTAATAACTGAAAGGTTTGCGAAGCCGAATGAATGCCAAACCACATTCGTGTTTTATTTCGTCGCTCATGAGGAATTATGAGCTGCAAAGTTACGTTATTGCAAAACAGTTTCAAATTAAAATCCCGACTTATAAAGCCGGGATGTTTGAAAAATATCGTAAAACATAAATCCGATAACTTGTTACAATCCGCTTAGAGTAATACCTATTTGCACAGGTCTTATATTCCCTGCTCCTCCTTTCAAAAAGTTTGTTAATGAATATGATCCAAATAAAGAATAATGGCCATATCCTATCCGTGCCGTTGCCGCCACCTTTGTACTGTTAAAATAAACGGTACTGTTTATTTTTTCTACATAATTTACTGTTGACGAAGTATTGTTTTCTAAATTTTTGCCTTTAGTATGGGCATTTGCAAGTAGCCCGAATTTTAATCCAAAAGCAACTTTCCAACTATTGTTTTCATGTATAGGATCAAAAGTATACCTCAGTTCAACCGGTATTTCTATGTATGTAGTAGCTAATTTGTATTTTTTAAAAATAGACGTTCCAACACTGCCGTTTGAAGGAAAAGATACCGTTGAGGCCCCTGGATTAGCCACCCCAATACCATTTGGATAAGGGCTCTCATTCTTAAAATAAATATTGCTGTTGCTAAACCCTAACCCAAATGCAGCACTCCAAGAAGGATTAGCTTTAAAACGTTTATCAAACATTATATAGGCATTGATCCCTCTTGCAAATCCCTTCATATTGGTTGAAATACTATCAGGAACACCAAACCAATGATCACTGCTTAATTGCAACATAATATGATCACCTGCACGATCAATATTGATCTTGCTATAATTCTTTTTTTGCGGGGGTTGTTGAGCTATGGCAAGTACTGATGAAGCTACTGTTATCAAAACAAGAACTATTTTCTTCATAAACGAAAATCTTTAGTGGCAAAAGTATTGCCAGATGGGTTAAAGAAAGGTTAAGGCGTTAATTAAATTTTATTTTACTTTTCTTTTTCACGTACTGATAAAAAAATTGCCCGAAATGAATCGGGCTAATTTTTTATGTGGGCCCACACAGATTTGAACTGTGGACCCCCTGATTATGAGTCAGGTGCTCTAACCAGCTGAGCTATAGGCCCTGTTATGTTTTTACATAACGGACGGCAAAAGTAAGTAAATTATAATATTTTGCACCCAACTTTAAAAAAAATCATGCAACAAATTAAAAATATCATTTTCGATCTGGGAGGAGTTCTCTTAAACATTGATTACAACAAGACTTCTGCTGCATTTCAACAATTAGGATTTGAAAATTTTAATGAGCTCTATTCTCAGTTTAAAGCAAATGAGCTGTTTGAAAATTTAGAAACCGGTAAAATTTCTGATGAATTGTTTTATCAGGAGCTACAGAAATATGCTCCGCAGAAAGTAGATCGAAAGGATATTTATATAGCCTGGAATGCCATGTTACTTGATTTTAGGATAGAGAGCCTGAATTTTTTGGCATCAATTAAAAATAAATATCGCTTGTTCTTATTGAGTAACACCAATATTATTCACCTAACAGCATTTAAAGAAATATTACAAAAAGAAACGGGAAAATCCTCACTGGATGAGTATTTCATCAAAAGCTACTATTCGCACGAAATAAAACTACGTAAGCCTTATAAAGATATTTATGAGTTTATTCTGAAGGATGGAAATATGAAGGTGGCTGAAACATTATTTATTGATGACTCTATTAATAACATAGAATCCGCAAAGGAATTGGGTATTAAAACCCATCTATTATTGCCCGAAGAAAGGATAGAAAAGTTAGGATTATAAGACTTTACGCTAAGTCAAAATTGAAAAATTAAAACCCATAACTGAATGCGCATCTAAAATATAGCTGGAATTAAAGTATGCTTTTACTACTTTTTTGTTTTCCCTTTTAGCTTTTGACTTAATTCTTGATCTCTTCAAAATCAATATAGTCCTCGCTTGCAGGCTTTGAAACAGGTTGTTTCGGTTGTGCAGTACTGGTGTATTGTGTATTCTGCTGATTGTATTGGTTGGTTTGTTCATTCATACGGTTACTCATATTGCTGAACTGTTTTTTAACCTGCTTGGTTGTAGTCACTACCGGGATAATAAAGTCAAATATTATTTTGTACACGATGTACATCAAAAAAAGGTCTTCCAGTAAGTGAAAAATGCTGCTCATGGTTGCAAAGGTATCATTCAAACTAAAATAAACCTGCTAATTCAGGAATTATTATAAAATCATTATGTTTTTCTGCTTTGCAGGAAAAAGACGACTGACGACTGACCATGGACAACCGTAAAACGACTCCTTTCGGTGGTCGGTGGTCGGTCGTCCGTGGTTTCCACAGGCATTTGTTTGGCTATTAACTAATAACTACGTATATTTGCAAAAGGATAACGAACAAAAGAAGGGGACGAAAAACGTTCCCTTCTTCTTTTTAGCATGAGTCAAGAAATAACATCAATACAAACGATAGAAAAATTAGTAACAGGTTTGTTAGAAGCGACCGAAGATGTTTTTCTGGTGTCGATCAAAATAAAACCTACTAATAATATTAAAGTATTTTTAGATGCGGATAGCGGCTTAAGCATTGATAAGTGCATAAAGATCAACCGCGGCATGTATAAGATCATAGAAGAAAATGGCTGGTATCCTGACGGTAATTTTTCGTTAGAGGTTTCTAGTGCGGGTATTGGTGAACCTTTATTATTGCTTCGTCAATATAAAAAGAATATTGGCAGATTAGTAGAAGTGATATTGAATGATGCAACAATAAAAGAAGGTAAGTTGTTGGATGCTGATGAAACAAATATCACGATAGAAGCAACAACAGGCAAAGGAAAAAAAGCAATTACTCAATCGATTGCTATTCCTTTTGATCAGATAAAACAAACAACAGTTCAAATAGTATTTTAATAATTAAACAAATAAAACTCCCTTACCAGCAGGGATAAAGTGAGGCTGGATAGGTTTATGGCACGTATTAACTTGATCGATTCCTTTCAGGAATTTAAAGAGGCTGAAAATATCGACCGTCCGACGTTGATGAAAGTTATGGAAGATGTTTTTAAAACATTGATCCGTAAAAAGTATGGCAGCGATGAGCAGTTCGATGTTATTGTAAATGACCAAAAAGGTGATCTGGAAATTTTCCGTCGTCGTATGATCGTTGAAGATGATGATCTATACAACACGCTGACAGAAATTGAGTACAAAGATGCAATCAAGATCGAACCTGATTACCAGGTTGGTGAAGAGTTGTATGAAGAAGTTGATATCCAGAAAGAATTTGGTCGCAGAGCGATATTAGCCGGTAAACAAACGCTAGCTAGTCGTATCAACGATCTAAAGAAAAACTTATTAATTAAAAAATACGAAGATCGCGTTGGCGATATCGTTAGCGGCGAAGTTTACCAGGTTTGGAAGAAAGAAGTATTGTTGTTAGATGAAGAAGGAAACGAGATGATCCTTCCTAAATCAGAACAAATACCTGCTGATTATTTCAAAAAAGGTGAGAATGTACGCGGCGTTGTTAAAAAAGTAGAATTAAAAAACAGCCAGGCTGTGATCATAATTTCAAGAACAAGCCCTGCTTTCCTTGAAAAATTATTGGAAATTGAGGTGCCTGAAATATTCGATGGCTTAATTGTTGTGAAGAAGATCGTTCGCGATCCGGGAGAAAGAGCTAAAATAGCTGTTGAAAGTTTTGATGACAGAATCGATCCGGTTGGTGCTTGTGTTGGTATGAAAGGTAGTCGTATCCACGGTATCGTTAGAGAATTGAAAAATGAAAATATCGATGTTATCAACTGGACGAGCAATCTTCAGTTGTTAATACAACGTTCTTTGACGCCTGCTAAAATTACCAGCATGGATATCAACGAAGAAACAAAACGTGCAACTGTATTCTTAAAACCAGATCAGGTTTCTTTAGCTATCGGTCGCAGAGGTGTTAATATTAAATTAGCTTGTGAATTAACAGGTTATGAAATAGATGTGTTCCGCGATAATGAAGGTGAAGTAGAAGAATTTGATATCGACATGGATGAATTTACAGATGAAATTGAACCATGGATCATTGATGAATTGAAAAGAGTTGGTTGTGATACAGGTAGATCAGTATTGGCTCTAACTGCAGAAGAATTAGAACGCAGAACAGATCTTGAAAAAGAAACAATCGCTGATGTAAGAAGAATATTGAAAGAAGAATTTGAGAAAGAATAAGTTACGTTGCAAGTTCCCGGTCTTTGGGTCGGGAACCTGCTAACACAAAAAAATTATTGAATAAAGAAAACGAATGGCAGAAGTAGCAAGTAATACACCAAGATTGATGGCAGCGGCCAAGGAATTTAACATAGGTAAAGAAACCTTAGTAGAATTCCTGACGCTTAAAGGATTTAATGAAGAGGACTTAAAGCCTACCGCAAAATTGTCGGTAGAAATGTACCGTACCCTGCAGGCAGAGTTTCAGGGAGATAAAGCCGCTAAGCAAAAAGCTTCAGCAGTAGATCTACCAAAAGGCGCGGGGGCAGAATCAAAAAGAAAAAGGGATGAAGAAGATCTTTCCTTTAAAAAGAAAGAAGCCGCGGCAGCAACTAAAGAAGCCGAAAAACCAAAAGAAGAGATAGCTGCACCCATCGTTGCAGAACAACCGGCAGCTACTCCTCCGGCACAGGAGGAATCAACCTTTATTAATACAGTAGCTCCTGAAATTGAAGGGCTTAAAATTATTAATAAGATTGACCTCGATGCGATAGATTCATCTACGCGCCCAAAAAAATCAGCTAAAAAGGCTGAAGAAAAACCTGCTGTAAAAGAAACACCAAAAACTCCTGCAAAAGAAGTTCCTATAGCAAAAGTTGAACCGCCTGTTGTAACTCCACCTGCAGATGAACCTGTTGCAGGACCAGCCACCATTACAAATATTAGAGCTGATAGATTGGAAGGCCCAAAGATCTTAGGTAAGATAGACCTACCTGTAGATAACGATACGAGGCCAAAAAGAAATGATGATGATAAGCGCAAACGCAAGCGCATACCAATGGAGAAAAAACCTGGTGCACCAGGACAAGCTCCACAAACAAACGGTCCGGGCGGACAAGCACCTCCGGCAGGTAGCAACCGCTTTGGCAACAGACCTCCGGGTCAGGGTGGTCCTAACCAAGGTCCAAGACCAGGCGGACCTGCAGGAAGTAACCGATTTGGTAACAGACCTCCAGGCCAAGGTAGCGCTCCGGTACGTAGAGACGATAAAGAAATAGACGCAAAAGAAATTCAGGATAAAATAAAAGAAACACAAGCCAAACTTTCTGGCGGTGGTGGACGCGGTAAGAGTCTTAAAGCTAAATACCGTAAACAAAAAAGAGAAGAACTTGCTGAAGCAAGAGGTCAGGAAGGTAACGACGGCAATAAATTACAGGTTACAGAATATATATCAGTAAGTGAATTAGCTGGCTTGATGGACGTGAGCTTTGCTGACGTTATCAGCAAGTGTATGAACCTTGGTATCATGGTTTCTATCAACCAACGTTTAGAGGCTGATGTTATCGAGCTTGTGGCAAGTGAATTTAATTACGAAGTAGAATTTATCGGTGTAGAAGATGCCGCTGAATTAGCTGAAGAAGAGGAAGATGATCATATAGAAGATCAAAAGCCAAGAGCTCCGATCGTAACAATCATGGGTCACGTAGATCATGGTAAAACATCATTGCTGGATCATATCCGTAACACCAATGTAATTGCAGGTGAAGCCGGTGGTATCACGCAGCATATTGGTGCGTATGAAGTAACATTGAAAGATGGCAGAGCAATAACCTTCTTAGATACTCCGGGTCACGAAGCCTTTACGGCGATGAGGGCACGTGGTGCTAAGGTGACGGATATCGCGGTAATTGTAATTGCTGCAGATGATGCGGTAATGCCTCAAACAAAAGAAGCCATTTCGCATGCGCAAGCGGCAAATGTACCAATGATATTTGCGATCAATAAAATAGATAGAGATGGCGCTAATCCTGAAAAAATTAAGGAGCAGTTAGCATCAATGAATATTTTGGTTGAAAGCTGGGGCGGTAAATTCCAAAGCCAGGAAATAAGTGCTAAACAAGGATTGAACATCGATCTATTGATGGAAAAGATCTTGTTAGAAGCTGACCTTCTTGAATTAAAAGCCAATCCTACAAAAGTTGCCAACGGAACAGTAATTGAAGCATCGTTGGATAAAGGCCGTGGTTATGTTGCAACGATCCTTGTACAAAACGGTACACTGAGAGTTGGTGATATGATCGTGTCCGGTCAAAATTTTGGTAAGGTTAAAGCGATGTATAACGAACGTAACCAACGTAGTGAAGCCGCACCTCCTTCAACTCCGGTATTGATCTTAGGCTTAAATGGTGCGCCACAAGCGGGTGAAACATTTAAAGTGTATGCAGATGAAAGTGAAGCAAGAGAAAAAGCATATCAACGCGGACAAATTTTAAGAGAACAAGGTATCCGTTCCAAGAAACATATTACGCTGGATGAAATTGGACGTCGTTTGGCTTTAGGAAACTTTAAAGAACTTAATGTTATTATTAAAGGTGACGTGGATGGATCGGTAGAAGCATTGAGTGATTCATTACAGAAATTAAGTACAGAAGAAATTGTGGTGAAAGTGATCCACAAAGCGGTTGGTGCTATTACTGAAAGTGATGTTACGCTTGCTAATGCATCTGATGCGATCATTATCGGGTTTAACGTTCGTCCTTCAATACAGGCGGCTCGTCTGGCTGAAGCAGAATCAATACAGATCAAGTTATATTCAATTATCTACAACGCGATCGAAGAGATCAGAAGCGCAATGGAAGGTATGTTGGAACCTGGTGTTGAAGAGAAAATCCTGGCTAACGTTGAGATCAAAGAAATGTACAAATTTGATAAAGCTACCGTTGCAGGTTGTATCGTATTGGATGGTAAAATTGCAAGAAACAACCGTATCCGTTTGGTGCGTGACGGTATTGTAATTTTCACCGGAGAATTAGGCAGCTTGAAACGTTATAAAGATGACGTGAAAGAAGTACAAAACAACATGGAGTGCGGATTGACCATTAAAAATTACGCAAACATACAAGTAGGTGATATTGTGGAAGCATTTGAAGAAGTAGAAGTAAAACGTACTTTATAATTCAGGCGCTATCTCAACTAATCTTTTGTTAAATAAAAACAGGGTAAGAGCTATTTAACGATAGCTCTTTACTTTTGACAGGTATGTCTTAACACGATTAAAAGATTGATTGAAGACAGGATTAAAATCCTGCCCATCCCAAAATCAAATAAAATCATGTTCAGACAATAATAAAGATCAAAAATGAAGAAAAAAATTGTAGGATTTATCGCCGGTTTATTAGTTACTGTTACTTCTTTCTCGCAGCAAAAAATTGTTGCAGATAAAATTGTTGCAGTTATTGGCGATAAGGTTATTTTAAAAAGTGATATCGACAATACAATCTCGGATATGCGACGTCAGGGGCAAACTATCCCTGATAATGCAAGGTGTTTAACCTTAGAGCAGGCAATGGGCATTAAAGCATTGGTATTGCAGGCTGAAAGAGATTCTCTACCGGTTACGGATGAAGAAGTTGATGCAGACATTGATAACCAGATAAGATACTTTATCAGCGCTTACGGATCAAAAGAAGAGTTGGAAAGAATTTCCGGTAAAACAATTTACCAACTGAAACAAGATTTTAAAGATGGTTTTCGTGAAAGGAAATTGGCTACCGCAATGCGCAATAAAATTGTAGAAGACATACGTATTACACCAAACGAGGTAGAACAATTTTTCAATAAAATACCTACAGACAGCCTTCCTTATTTTGAAAGTCAGGTACAGGTAGGACAAATAATTATTCTTCCGGTGGCTAGTCGCGATGCAGAAGAATATTGTGTTGATCTATTAAAAGATTGTAAAGAGCAATTAGAGTCCGGCAAAAAAGATTTCAGGTCCTTAGCTGCTATTTATTCTGATGATCCGGGAAGTAAGGACAATGCAGGTGAATATGAGATCAACAGAAATGAAAAACAATGGGACCCTACCTTTTTGGCAAAAGCATTTAGCTTAAAAGAAGGTCAGATATCCAATCCATTTAAATCAAAATTCGGTTATCATATTATTCAACTGGTTAGTCGTACCGGTGATGATGCAATAGTGCGCCACATTTTAAAAGTTCCGCCAATAACACAAACGGAAATGACAGCGGCTACACAAAAATTAGATTCTATCAGAACGGAGCTAATAGCAGGCAGGTTACAATTTGGTCAGGCCGTATCAAAATATAGTGATGATGAAGCCAGCAAATTTACCGGTGGTAGAAAACAAGCTCCTGACGGAAGTACTTACTTAACGATCGATCAGTTAGATAAAGATATGGTACTGACTATGAGAGATCTTTCTGTAGGTGACTATTCTAAACCAGCGCCATTTGTTGATGAAAGAGGTAAAAAAGGTATTCGTATTGTTTATCTGATGAGCAGATCTGAACCGCATCGTGAGAATTTAAAAGATGATTACAATAAAATAGCACAACAAGCATTAGAAGAAAAGAAAGGCATTGCATTGGATGCGTGGTTCGGGAAAAATGTAAGTAATAATTATATTTATCTGGATGATGAATTTAAGGCTTGTAGTGAATTGAAAAAGTGGACGAACGCAAGTAACAGCAACGTAGCTGGTAATTAAGCAAAAACATAATTATATTTACAAAGCGTTCCTTAAACGGAGCGCTTTATTTTTGCAGGATATTTTTTTTCTTGCCGGAAAGACGATAAGTCGTTAATGATGATCATTTGAATTATCTTCCAAACTTACCTCCTCACCGGCAAAAAATCACATAAAAAACAAAACGGTTTGATAGATAAACACAAAAAAATAAAGATAGAGGACCATGCTATATTGGTGGGCCTCGTTACATCTGACCAGACAGAAACACAGCTAAACGAATATTTAGATGAGTTAGCTTTTTTGGCAGAAACAGCCGGCGCAGTTTCCGTAAAAAGGTTCACACAAAAATTACCCCACCCCGATCCAAGAATATTTGTAGGTAAAGGAAAGCTGGAAGAAATAAGAAAATATATTCTCTCCAAAGGAAATATAACGTTGGTGATATTTGATGATGAATTAACAGGATCACAAATACAAAATATCGAGAAGGAACTCAATGTTACTACTATCGATCGTAGTGACTTGATATTAGATATATTCGCCAGTCGTGCAAAAACTGCGCAGGCGAGAACACAGGTAGAGCTGGCACAATACCAATACATTTTACCAAGACTTAAAGGAATGTGGAAGCATCTGGAAAGACAAGGTGGTGGCGTTGGTACACGAGGTCCTGGTGAAACGGAAATTGAAACAGACAGGCGTATTGTAAAAGATAAGATAACGCTATTGCGTAAACGCTTAGCAGATATTGACAGGCAGGCATCCACTCAAAGGCAGGAACGCGGAGAATTTATACGCGTATCATTAGTAGGTTATACAAACGTTGGCAAATCAACCATCATGAACCTGTTAAGCAAAAGCGATGTGTTTGCAGAAAATAAATTATTCGCTACGCTCGATACAACCACACGTAAAGTTGTATTTGAACAAACCCCTTTTTTATTAAGCGATACGGTAGGTTTTATTCGCAAACTACCACATCATTTAGTAGAGAGCTTTAAAAGCACACTGGATGAAGTAAGAGAAGCCGATATTTTATTGCACGTTGTAGATATATCACACAACCAGTATGAAGAACAATTAGCCGTTGTAAATAAAACACTCGCAGAATTAGACGCCAAAGAAAAACCAACCGTTACCATTTTTAATAAAATGGATAAATACGAAGAAGAAGCTTTTGACCAATGGCTTGAGCCGGATGTAAAAAAAGAAATTTTGACAGACTTAAAACAACGCTGGCAAAATGAAACAAAAGATAACTGCGTATTTGTATCTGCCTTACAAAAAACCAATGTTGATGAATTAAGACAAACTATCTTAAATAAGGTGAGAGAGATGTATCAAATAAGGTACCCTTACAGAGCGGAATTCTTTTATTAAACGCTTTTGTCATCCTGAGGCACGAAGGATCTAATCAATAATCAATCATTCTGCGACATTAAGAGAATAAGATGCTTCGTTCCTCAGCATGACAAAGAACTCCTAAATCCTAATGGTTTGACCAAACAATACACCTGGCATAAGATCGCTGAATCTATAGACGAGATCTCTTTTGGCCCTAACGGTCTGGCGGAAGTACAGGCTGGTGGCAAAACTATCTGTATTGCATACAAGGATAACAAACTACAGGCCTGCGCCCAAAAATGCCCACATGCCGGCGCTCCAATGGCAGATGGATATGTAGATGCCACAGGCAATATTGTTTGCGCGCTCCATAGGTATAAATTCAGCCTGCAGAATGGCAGAAACGTGAGTGGCGAAGGATATTTTTTAAAGATATTTCCTGTTGAAACACGCACTGATGGCTTATTTGTAGGTATAGCCGACAATGGATTATTTAATTGGCTTAAATAATTGCGTTTATTTTTTTGGGTAAATATAAAAAACCTTACTTTTGCCCTCCCAAATAGGGTACACTCCTCCTTAGCTCAGTTGGTTAGAGCATCTGACTGTTAATCAGAGGGTCTCTGGTTCAAGTCCAGAAGGGGGAGCCAAAACAGATAAGGGTTTCAAATCAATGAAACCCTTATTATTTTGACCTTCGCGGCATAAGCGCGATACAATTGCTTTTAAAGACATAAATTTTCTACTTTCATGAAATCTACTTGCTAGTTAGTTTTTATTCTCCTTAGGTATAATTTTTCTCGGATATTGTAAATCTTTTCTATACTATCACTGTCTAAGTGTCTATCTAGAAAAAAGCCAAAAACATATATTGACAATGAAGGTTATAGACGATTTATAGATTCAGGAAAAAAAGTTCACAGATGGGTAGCGGCGTACACCAATGGGAGAATTTTTAAAAAGTAATTCAGAAAGCAAAAGATGCTTGCAAAAATGCAAGAGAAGAAATAGCTTATCATTTTCCTGACGTCAGGAAAACGATACCGATACCAAAGGGTGCTGATCCTGATAATAAAATACAAGCCGATTTAATTGTAGAAGTAAATAGAGGTAATGATGAATACCGTGTCTATTTACAAGGCAACGGTAAAAAGGTAGAACTTCTTCAATCCAAAGGCGAGATCTATTTAAGTAACTAAAATGCTTTTTCGATAACAGGCTTCGATAGCAAATAGGCTACCAATCAAGGTTGCCTATCAACCAATAGCTTTTTCTATTAGCCTTATCTATATTTAATAATATAGATAGGTTTTTCTTCCTATTATATAACCATATTAATTATTATAAACGCCCACTGGCGCAAGTCCTCCTTCGGAAGACTTGGGTCTACCATGCAGCCAGTTTCCTAACTGGCGAACAAACCTTGAATATAAATAAAGCAGTTTTACAATTCGATAATCATCATTCTTCCCATCTTTGCACAACGCAGGTCCATACGAAGCGCAGGAATGAAGTGGATAGAGTCATGCGCAAGAGGAAGATACACTGCACCAAGGAAGTAGATGATTTTATACTTAATAAACCATTATGATCAATTTATCTCATGCTGAGAATCAAATTCGCTGTGTTACAAATTTCCAAGACCTTGTTTCCACGCCTTTTCATGGAGAAATGAATGCGATTTGCTGGACTCGTAAACTACAATGTGATTTTTCTGAGATTGTTAAAAAGGTAGTGCTAAACGAAAATGTAATGGCACTTGATCAGGAAGAGCTTTGTGAACTTACCTTGAGTGAGCAGGGGGAGCTTGCCC
>Ga0207027_1002_pt1 | contig 66327 bp, 63 predicted proteins | sample Alteio_BWMinCont_43_FD_153280 | JGI IMG/M metagenome (GOLD analysis project Ga0207027, IMG submission 153280) | Enriched cells from forest soil in Barre Woods Harvard Forest LTER site, Petersham, Massachusetts, United States -... | ecosystem: Environmental > Terrestrial > Soil > Temperate forest >... | reverse complement strand
TCTAGATCTTTTTAAATTGCGTCATCAATCAGAAAGAGGAAGAATTTTTCCATCATTCATTGATAGGATCCCAGATAAATCTAATCCTGCCTATAAAGATTATTGTGAAGCGCAAGGAATTTCTTCAAACGAAAAAAATCCAATTATTTTATTAGGATCGATAGGAAGGCGTGGGCCATCTAGCTTCATTTTTGAGCCTGTTTATTATAGCGAATTTGATTTTTCCGATATTACTAAGTTAAGAGATGAATTACAGATTACGCAACATGATTTGGCTGAGGCGTTCGATATTAGCAAAACAACATTACAAAGAATTGAAGCCGGAGCCAGTCACGATTTTAATACATTGAGACAGTTACAAATACTATTCTTATTTCCCGACGTTGCGCTTTGGCAACTAAAGCAAACCGGTAATCGTGTCCACAGAGACGTATTAGTCAAGTTAATAAACTACTTTGAATCAAAAAAACTGTGACACGCCATTAAATTGAATTAATGCCCTATGGCTGCTTGCGTCGTGTTCTTCGTTAAAAAAGGTGGCTTCGCGAACCAAATTAAAATCATCAATGTTAAAAAAAGCGACCCGCAGAGCCAGAAAATATCATCGGTTGCTAAGACATAGGCTTGTTTAGTCAGCAGCTGGTTTAATGTTGCATAGCTCGACGAAGAAGTGAGGCCGTGTGATTGCAATTGGGCCAGTGCCGTTTGTAAATGGGGAGTGTAAGCAGTGACTGTTTCTACAATCTGGCTTTGATGGATTCGTTGTCGATGGTCCCACAAAGAAACACTGATGGACGTGCCAAAACTGCCGGCGAGGATGCGTAAAAAATTAGATAATCCAGCGGCATTGGCCAAGTCTTTGTTGGGCATGCGGGACAATAAAATGGAAATAGTGGGAATAAAAAACAGTGGCGCACCAATGCCTTGAATAAATCGTGCGAGTGCAATATTGCCAACGGTAATATCCGTATTCGATCCCGCGATCCAAAATGAGCAATACGCAAATACGATAAAGCCACCACTGGCCAAGATGCGTAAATCAACCTTCTGCATAACCAGGCCCATGAAGGGTGATACAATTAAGGGAATAATGCCAAGGGGCGCTGTTGCTAAGCCAGCCCAGGTCGGGGTGTAATCCATTTCTGTTTGTAACCATAACGGCAGCACGACGACACTACCGAAATAAGTTCCATAGCCCAAACTGACAGCGATACTCCCAATTGTAAAATTACGCCGCGCAAAGAGCGTCAAGTCCATAATAGGGTTTTTTTCAGTGAGCTCCCAAACAATTAAAAAACTTAAAGCAATGATTGACATTATTCCAAGGGCAATGATCGTTGTTGAATTAAACCAATCCAAGTCTTGGCCACGGTCCAATAATATTTGTAGCGATCCAACACCGAGTGTTAATAAAATTAATCCAATGTAATCGATCGGTAACTGAATAGTGGGTGTTTCACGGCGATGTAAAATACGCCATGTCAAATAAACCGATAAAAACCCAACCGGCACATTGATATAAAAAATCCAAGGCCAACTATACGTGTCGGTGATATAGCCTCCCAAAATGGGGCCAAGAACGGGCCCTGCAACCGCCACTGTTGCCCATAAGGCTGTTGCCAATCCTTGCTTTTCTTCGGGATAATTCGCTAATAATAAGCTTTGCGATAAAGGAATCATGGGGCCTGCGACTGCGCCTTGTATGACTCGAAAAAAAACTAACATAGACAAACTCGTTGACAAGCCACACAGGACCGACGTGATCGTAAATAAAAAAGTCGATACAACAAACAAGCGGACTTCGCCAAAACGTCGGCTTAACCAACCCGTCAAGGGCAGCATGATTGCCATGCTGACAGTAAAGGAAGTAATGACCCAGGTCCCTTCGTCCGAACTGACGGCCAAGTTTCCAGCAATGGTTGGAATAGCGACATTGGCTATCGACGTATCCAAAATATTCATGAAGATCCCTAATGAAACGGAGACTGTCAAGAGAACGCGTTCGAGAGATGTCAATGGAGGCATGGCTATGGCTGCCTTGGATAAGTAATATTAGCGGCATTGCTCTGTAAAATTTGTTGAATCAATGCGTCGGCTTTTTTTAATTCTTCCCCATAATTTTCTGCCTGATACAGTATTTGATTTTTCGGAAGTGTGGTGAGCATGGCCCCTTGGCGATGATGGGTATCCACCGTCACTGTCATGGAGAGTCCCAAACGCAATGGATAAGCGGTGAGTTCGCTGCCCTTAATGATAATGCGAACGGGCAGGCGTTGTATTATCTTGATCCAGTTGCCCGTCGCATTTTGGGGTGGCAATAAATCAAACGTGCTTCCTGTTCCTGGACTAATACCGGCAACAGTGCCTTTATATTCGATACCATTCCCATAGAGATCAGAAATGACGTTAGCAGGCTGACCAATACGAAAATGCTTTAATTGGGATTCTTTAAAATTTGCATTGACCCAGATTTGGTCCAGAGGCACGATGACCATCAAGATACTATCCGGGTTGACTTGTTGCCCGACTTCGACTGTCCGTTTGGCAACATACCCTGACTCGGGTGCATAAATAGTCGTGCGTTGTACGGTTAAATACGCATTACGCAGTCTTTCTTCTGCTTGTAGGACCAGTGGATGGTGGTATAAATCCGTGTTGGCTACTAAAATAACGGCAGAATTGAATTGGTTTTTAGCTAAATCAAACGCAGCTTGTGCACTGTCCACAGCAATTTTAGCATGTTGCAAATCTTCTTCTGAAATGACTTTATCGACAACCAATCCTTCGCGTCGTTTATAGTCCTCTTGGGCTTTAACTAAGTTGGCTTGCTGTAATTTGACATTGGCGTCAGCTTGACTGACTTTTTGATACAGGTTACTGACTTGGCGCGCCACATTTGCCAATTGCGATTCGGCATTTTGTAATGCGATTTTTGCGTCTGCCTGGTCAAGGAGGATGATAGGGGTACCTTTTTTAACTAATTGGGTCTCGTCCGCTAAAATGGCTGTTACATGGCCTGAAATTTGTGGCATGACTTGGACCAAGTTGCCACTGACATACGCATCATCGGTGGTTTCATAGTATTGATCTATAAAAATCCAATAGATAAAATAAAGTAGGCCTATCACAATGAAAAAAAAAGAAAGCCGTAGTAGCCAACGCTTGCGTTGTTTGGAGTTATCCGGTGTTTTGTCCGTCATCATCGTCCTTGTTAAAAATCCCCCCGTCGTGCAAAAAACACACGCCGGCCCCCTTTTTCTAAGGGGGCGGGAGGGAGGCCCTACTCTGCTTCACCAAAACGGTCGTTAATTAAATTAACAATGGCTGCTCGGGCTTCTAATTCATCCTCGCCCGAGATGATCAATTGAGCTTCTGCTCCCTTGGTCAAGCCTAACAGAATAATGGCCATAATACTTTTACAATCGGCAACCCGGCCATTGTAGTGTAACTGGATTTTACTCGCGAATTGGGCTGCAAGTGATACCAGTTTAGCAGCAGCACGGGTATGCAATCCAAGTTTATTTTGAATCGTAATGGGTTCTTGTAGCATAGTATCGGTTATCATCATGTCTTTCTTTTAAATTAGCATAATTTTGTTATAAATTAAAATTTTCACCCAAATAGACCGTGCGTACTTGCTTGTTTTCTAATACGTCTTTGGGTGTTCCTTCGCAAATGATTTCGCCTTGATTAACAATATAGGCACGCTGGCAAATATCAAGCGTTTCACGCACATTATGGTCAGTGATTAAAACGCCAATCTGGCGGGTACAGAGATGAGAAATAATTCGTTTAACATCGACAACCGAAATGGGATCAATACCGGCAAACGGTTCATCCAATAAAATGAATTTGGGTTCAGTGGCGAGTGCTCGCGCAATTTCGACTCGGCGACGTTCGCCGCCCGATAAACTAATCCCGAGGGCAGTGCGCAAATGTTCAATATTAAACTCATGGAGCAAACGGTCGAGTGTCTCATGACGTTGTTGTTTGGATAAATCAGTGCGCAATTCTAAAATGGCCATGATATTATCGGCCACGCTCAATTTACGAAAAATCGATGCTTCTTGTGGCAAATAACTCATGCCCAAACGGGCGCGTGCATGGACAGGCAAGGATGTAATATCATGGTCATCAATAAAAATATGCCCTTGGGTGCAACGGATTAAGCCAACAATCATGTAGAACGAAGTGGTCTTGCCTGCGCCATTGGGCCCTAATAAGCCGACAATTTCATTGCGCTTCAACTGTAACGATACATTTTTTACCACGTGTCGTGACTTGTATTGCTTGCTAATGTGTTCTGTACGTAAAGTATTCATGATTTCAATTGTTTCGGTTCAATTATAATCGTTGCGCGACCATTTTTTGATGCAGGTGCTGATACGGTTTGGTCCTTCATATTATAAATAATATGAGGCCCATTAAAGCTATTTTCTCCTTGGGTCACCCGAACATCATCTTCTAAAATAATAGTGGCAGTGACGGGAAAATATTTTATCACTTTTGCCTCTGCATTTAAAACTAAATCGCCTTCTTTCGGGATTGTACTATATTTAGCCCGACGTTGCACCCCATAAGCGATGGCAGAGACGATTTTGTGGTGCTCATTTTTTTGTGTCACCAGTCGGTCTGCTCGGAGATGGGTAGTTCCTTGATCAATACGCACATTGCCCTCGTAGGTATCGACGCCTGTTTTATAATTGAATTCAGATGCATCTGCCACAATATGGATGGTTTTTTCACTGTCTTCAGGTAAGGCCCAGACAGTCAGAGGCAAAAGAAAACCGATGAAAATAAGCTGTTTAAGAACTTGGTACATAATCTCCTCTGGCCTCTGAGAGTAATTTCACAGTGCCTTCTTTCATGTTGGCGAGCATGCCAATGGCATGGATGGTGGTATCCGGTTGTAAAAGCAGGACTGGATCGGCTGTTTTTGCAATTTGTTGATTGGGCAAGACCGTGAGTGTGCTGGTACGCATGGTCGTTGTTGGGTGCACGGGGTCGCTTTTATGGAAAATAAGCACATGGTCCCAGAATACAATTTGGTCTAACCCATGGGTCGCTTTGGCATATTCGGCATGGATATGCCAAGGCTCAGGTGAATCACGATAAACGATAATATGGGGTTTTTCAATGTCAGTGCTATCATTCAATTGATAATGGACCATTTTAGGTGACTGGACTTTGAGTGTGGGCAAGCCTTGTTTATTTAGAATGACGGTAGAGACACCTTCGATAAAAGCATCGGGCTGATCGGATGCATCCGTGGCAATGATTTTGGCAGGTTTGGTCGTCATTAAAATGGACCAGGCGCTCAATGTCACGGCTAGAATTAATAATACACTGATAATCAAATTTCTTAGTGTGAGCACCCAGTTACCTTTGTAAATAAGAATCAATAATGGATTGGTATGTCCCTTGCGCATGCATGATGAAATCACATACTTCGCGGGCAGCGCCTTTCCCTCCCTTGGCTTTTGTCGTCCAATGCGCATGTTGTTGGATAATCGCAGGTGCATTCGCAACGGTGATAGCAAAGCCTACGCGATTTAGCATGGGTAGATCAGGAAGGTCATCGCCAACATATGCAATTTGTTGATCAGTCAGTTGCAATTTTTGTTTTAAGTCTTCATAAGCAGGTAATTTATCAGTGATGCCGCGATAGACATGCTGAATGCCTAAATCCTGCATGCGACGTTGGATAATATCGGAATGGCACGTCGTGATAATGCCAATGTGTACGCCGGATTTTAGCAGCAGTTTCATGCCTTGTCCGTCATGCACATGAAAATTTTTTCGCTCAATACCATTGATACCGTAGGATAAAATACCTGCAGTCAGTACACCGTCCACATCGAAAATAACCAGGCGAATGGGTTTTGCTTTTGCAATGAAGGACTGCATTTACATAACTCCTGCGCGTAAAATATCGTGCAAGTGTACAACACCCACAGGATGGTTGTGGTCATTGATAATAATCAGGGCTGTAATTTTATGGGTTTCCATAATGTGCAATGCTTCAGCGGCCAAGGTCCCGGGGCGGAGCACTTTGGGTTGCGTGGTCATAATGCGATGAATAGGGGTTTGATGAATGTCCGCATTATTATCAAACGCTCGGCGTACGTCCCCATCCGTAAAAATACCGGCTAATTCAGAATTCTTATGGATGACAGTCGTCATTCCTAATTTTTTTTGCGTCATTTCCATCAGCGCGGTTTTGAGGAAGGCATCGTAATCCACCTTTGGCATGGCATCGCCCGTATGCATGATTTCGTCAACTCGTAATAATAGCCGTCGCCCTAATGCGCCCCCTGGGTGAGACATGGCAAAATCATTGGCAGTAAAACCACGTTTTTCTAACAGAGAAATCGCTAAGGCATCGCCCATGACTAAAGCAGCGGTTGTGCTGGAGGTCGGGGCCAGTCCCAACGGGCAGGCTTCTTTAGCAACACTCACATCAATATTAATCGTTGCCGCTTTAGCCAAGGTTGACTGTGGATTGCCAGTCAGTGTCAGTAACGTAAGCCCAAGATGCTTAATAAAGGGGAGAATGGCAAGGATTTCTTCTGTTTCGCCAGAATTTGATAGCACCAGAACAATGTCTTGTGCAGTGATCATGCCAAAATCGCCATGCTTGGCTTCGCCAGGATGAATAAAAAATGCGGGCGTCCCCGTGCTCGCAAAGGTTGCAGCAATTTTTTTACCGATGTGGCCTGATTTTCCCATGCCCATGACAATCACGCGACCGGAACAGCGTAAAATAGATTGGCAAGCTTCAGCAAAACGGTGATCAATGCGGGTGGTCAGGGTGCGTATCATGTCAGCTTCGGTTTCAATGACGGCACGACCCAGGTCACAAATATTATCCAGCGATGGCATAGTAGTCCTTGGTTCATAAGAGTCGACCCATTTTACCTCTTTCATGGCTTAAATAAAAAAAAATTTTTACTCATCTGGCGGTGATTGCTATACTCATCCTATCTCGTAAATGGGCAGTCGTGTAAATGCATGAATAATTTGATTGAAATTAATAAGTTACATTTTCAGCGCCAGGGCCGGTCTATTTTTCAGGAAGTCGATATTACGATTCCGCGCGGGAAAGTGACGGCGATTATGGGGCCCAGTGGGACAGGTAAGACGACTTTATTGCGTTTGATCGGTGGTCAATTATATCCCAATAAAGGCCATATTTTGGTGGACGGGCAAGATGTGCATCAGCTGTCGCGCCAAGAATTGTATAAATTGCGGAAACGGATGGGGATGCTATTTCAAACGGGCGGGTTATTTACGCACTTAAATGTGTTTGAAAACGTGGCTTTTCCCTTGCGCGAGCATACCCAACTGTCGGAAGCCATGATTCGCAGTCTGGTCTTGATCAAGTTAGAAATGGTTGGTTTGCGTGGCGCGCGTGATTTAATGCCAAGTGAATTATCCGGCGGTATGGGACGGCGAGTCGCATTGGCCCGTGCCATTGCTCTGGATCCCGATTTAATTATGTACGATGAACCCTTGTCGGGCCAAGACCCCATTACCATGGGCGTGCTGTTACGATTGATTCGTACGCTGAATGATACCTTAGGACTGACAACCATTATCGTTTCCCATGATGTACAAGAAACCTTGCAAATTGCGGACCATGTGTACGTTATCGCGGATGGTCACTTGATTGGCCAAGGGACGGCGCAGTCGATTAAGCAAGATGGATCAGAGCAATTACAGCAATTTATTCATGGATACCCTGATGGGCCTGTCCCTTTTCATTACCCTGCAAGGGCGTGGGACCGTGATTTATTAGAAGGCGGACGCGTATGATCGAATCTATTTCTGCATTAGGCCGCTCCGGTACCGATGCGGTCAGGCAATACGGCAAAGCCGGGTTGTTATTATTGGGTGTCTTATGTCACGTGCCCAACCTTCGGAAGGGATTTCCATTAGTATTGCAACAAATTTATGCGGAAGGCGTCTTGTCCTTATTGATTATTGTGGTATCCAGTCTATTTATTGGCATGGTCGTTGCTTTGCAAGGGTATCATACCTTAGTTAAATTTGGCGCTTCGGCGCAATTAGGGCCATTGGTGGCATTGAGCGTGGCGCGTGAATTAGGGCCTGTCGTGACAGCATTATTGTTTGCCGGTCGTGCCGGTTCTGCGCTGACGGCTGAAATTGGTTTGATGAAAGCGACGGACCAATTATCCAGCATGGAAATGATGGCCATTGATCCATTACGCCGCGTGCTGGCCCCGCGCTTGTGGGGCGGCTTTATTTCAATGCCATTGCTCACGTTGATTTTTAATGCCGTTGCAATTTATGGTGCATACCTCGTTGGCGTCAAATGGTTAGGCCTGGATGCGGGCGCCTTTTGGTCGAACATGCAATCGTCCGTGGATTTTCATTCGGATGTATTAAATGGGATTTATAAAAGTATTGTATTTGGTTTCGTAGTCACGTGGATTGCTTTACATCAAGGGTATGATGTGAATCCAACATCGGCTGGCATTGCCAATGCAACCACTCGCACAGTTGTTTATTCGTCGCTGGCTGTGTTGGGCTTGGACTTTGTATTAACTGCGATGATGATAGGGGGTTGGTAATGTTATCGCAACGGACAATTGAAACATCCGTCGGGTTTTTTTTACTTGCGGCTATTTTAGCGCTGATTATTTTAGCGTTTAAAGTGAGTGGAATGACGTCGTTTTTTAAACGTGAAGGGTACGATGTCACTGCGCAATTTGATGATATTGGACAATTAAAAATCCGAGGGCCCGTCAAAATTGGCGGGGTGACCATCGGGGAGGTAACCAATATTATGTTAGACCCGAAGTCGTATCGTGCGACGGTGACCATGCGCATTGATAGTCATGTCAATGATATTCCAGTGGACTCTTCTGCCAGTATATTAACAGCAGGCTTGCTGGGAGATAATTATATTGCAATCACGCCAATGTATAGTCAGCGCTATTTAATGAATGGCAGTGAAATTGAAGAAACCCATTCTGCAATGATTTTAGAAAAATTGATTGGTCAATTCTTATTTAAAGTTGGGAATGACAATAAACAACCCGTTAATGGAGCAAGCAAATGAAAAAAATAGTTTCTTTAATAGCCATCGTATTTAGTTTTTGGGGTTTATTTGGCATGGCAATGGCGAGTGAAGGCGGCCCTGTCGATATGCTGCAAACATTAGCAGACAAGATGATTGCAAATTTAAAAGCGAATAAAGCGACATTAAAAACCAATCCAAGCTTGGTTTACTCCTTGGCTTATAAAATTGTCGTTCCACATGCGGATTTGGATGAAATGTCCAAGCGGGTTTTGCCGCCAAAAACATGGAACAGTGCAACAGTGGGCCAGCGTTCTCAATTCGAAAGTGAATTCACGACGTTGCTGGTACGTACTTATGCATCAGCACTGGCCGATTATACCGACCAAAGTGTGCGTTTTTATCCAGTGCGTGGTGGTTATGCAGGTAAAAATACGGTGCGTGTGGATAGCCAAATTGTGCGGACCGACGGGCCTTCCATCAATGTGAATTATCGGTTGGTATTAAGAGGGACCGAATGGAAACTCTATGATATGACGGTAGAAGGCGTCAGCTTGTTAGAAAGTTTTCGTTCTCAATTTGCAGATAAGCTTTCGCAAGGCAATATATCGAATTTAATAAGTGATTTGAAGCAGCACAATGCACAAAATGGTGGATAGTCCATGGCATTAGCGAACATTAGCGAAGAAAATAATCGGCTGGTGGTATCCGGTGTCCTTAATTTTATAACCGTGGTGACACTTTGGCAGCAAAGTTTACCTTTGCTTGCTGCCCAACGTGAATTGCAGATTGATTTATCCAATGTCACAGCAGCCAATAGTGGTGGTCTGGCGCTGTTGTTAGAATGGTTGAAATACGCAAAAAAAATGCAAAAATCAATCTCGTTTATACAGATGCCTAAGCAGTTGCAATCGATGGCGCAGATTGCAGGGATTGATAAGATAATCTAGAAAGAAATAGGGAAATTCATATGGTCATCAAAAAAATCAGCCAAACCGGTTTAACTGTCTCTGCCATCGGCTTAGGCTGTATGGGCATGTCAGAATTTTATGGCACGGCAGACGAACCCGAATGTATCGCGACCCTTGAAGAAGCTGTGGAGTTAGGCATTACGCATTTTGATACAGCGGACATGTACGGTTTTGGTGACAATGAACGGTTGATTGGCCGTGTGTTAAAACCTTTTCGAGACAAAATTATTATTGCTACCAAATTTGGCATCGTGCGTGATAAAAACCAAACGATTGCGCGCGGTGTGAATGGTTCGCCAGAGTATGTGAAAGCCGCCTGCGCGAGCAGTTTGGAACGTTTGGGTATGGATTATATTGATTTATATTATCTCCATCGTATGGATCCAAGGGTCCCGATTGAAGAAACCATACAAGCCATGGCGGAGTTAGTGAAAGAAGGGAAAGTCAGGTATATAGGCTTGTCAGAAGCCGATGCTGAGACCATTCGGTTGGCGCACCAAATCCATCCTATTTCGGCTATCCAGTCAGAATATTCTCTCTGGGCCAGAGGCCCTGAGAAAGAAATTTTACCGTTGTGTCAAGAGTTGGGCATTGGTTTTGTTGCCTACAGTCCATTAGGGCGAGGATTTTTAACGGGCAAAATTACGGATGTCAATGCGCTGGAAAAAGATGATTTTCGGCGTACATTGCCCCGTTTTCAAGAAGGGAATTTGCACCACAATTTATTAATTGTGGATACGCTGGAAAAAATAGCCAAGCCTAAAAATAAATCCATCGCGCAATTGTCATTAGCATGGGTATTAGCGCAAGCGCCTTTTATTACAGCAATTCCAGGCACAAAACACCGCAAATACTTGACAGAAAATATGGGTGCTTTGACCATTGATTTAACACCAGAGGAATTGGATACACTCAATAAACTTATTCCGCCGGGGTTTGCACATGGCGAGCGTTATGCGAAAGAAGTGATGCGTGCATTTAATTTAATGAGTGACTAGAGTGAATCAATTGGGCCTAGACCATGAAGCCACCTTCTGCAAAAAAAATAGTATACCAAGCCCATTATCACGGTGATACATTAACAGACCCTTATCATTGGCTGCGGGACCCGCAGTGGCCCCACGTCGAAGGCCCTGATATTTTAGCTTATTTAGAAGCAGAAAATGCGTATTATAAAAGCGTGATGCAGCCGCTGGCTCAGCAAGAAGAAGCGATTTACCAAGAATTGCTCGGAAAAATAAAATTAGCCGACAGCAGTGTGCCGGTGAAGAAGAACAATTATTACTATTATACGCGCACCAATGAAGAATCCAATTACCCTATGTATTGCCGAAAACACCAATCCCTTGCGAGCGATGAACATATTATTTTAGATATGAATAGTTTGGCTGCAGGTAAAGAATTTTTTTCATACAACAGTGTTTCAGTGAGTCCAGACCAACAGAAAATCGCGTATACCACGGACGTGACGGGTGCCGAAAGATTTGTTGTCCATGTAAAAGACTTAACGAATGGTTCCATGGCGGATGATACAATCACCGATGTCATTCACAGTGTTGTTTGGCATGAAAATAAAGCAGGATTTTTTTATTGCAAATTAAATCAACACTGGCGTCCTGATCAAGTATTTTATCATGCGCTCCATACGTCTTCTGCGGATGATGTATTGATTTATAAAGAAGACAATCCTCTTTGCCGCCTGCACATTGATAAATCTGCGAGTAAACGTTTTATTTTTATTGGATCGTATACCAAAGAAAGTGCGGAAGTGTTTTTTATTGATTGTGCAAGTGATACGATTGTTCCAACATTATTTTTAAAACGTTCTGAAAAACATGTCTATTTTCCTGATCACAGGGGGGAAGAATTTTTTATTCTGACGAATGATAAGGGTAAGAATTTTCGTTTAGTTAAAACACCCATTGATAAAATTGCGCCTGACCATTGGCAAGAAGTGATTGCTCATTCATCGACATGTTATTTGCAAAGTGTGGTTTTATACCAAGACTATTTTGCAGTGCAAAGTCGCGAAGAGGGGTTAGAAAAAATAAAAATATATGCTTACAATGCGGTTGCTCATCCGGAAATAATTCAATTTCCTGATCCTACGTACAGTGCCTCTGTTGTGCCAACGACGATCGATGCGGAAGGCGTGCGTATTGTTTATTCGTCTCTCAATGTGCCAGACACTACCTTGGAATATGGTTTCGCATCAAAAAAATTAATCACATTAAAAGTGCAAGAAATTCCTGCTGGATTTGATTCTGCTTTATACCAATCCGAACGAATATTTGCTACGAGCCAAGATGGGACAGCAGTCCCTGTTTCCCTCGTTTATAAAAAATCATTATTCAAAAAAAACGGGACAAATCCTCTGTATTTATATGGGTATGGATCGTATGGTCATGGGATATCTGCATCGTTCCGATCGGATACGTTGCCATTATTGGACAGAGGATTTGTGTATGCCATTGCGCATGTCCGTGGTGGTGATGAGATGGGTTATGAATGGTATGAGAGCGCAAAATTTTTAACAAAAAAATTAACATTCGCGGATTTCATCGCTGCAGCAGAGTATTTGATAAAGGAAAAATACACAGCAAAGATGGTGATAGCCGGCGCGAGTGCTGGAGGATTGTTGATTGGGGCGTGCATGAATGAAAGGCCCGAATTGTTTCATGCAGCCATTGCGCATGTGCCTTTTGTGGATGTGTTGAATACCATGCTCGATGAAAAATTACCATTGACTCCAGCGGAATTTAAAGAATGGGGCGATCCTTCTGACGAACGGTATTATCATTATATTAAATCGTATTCCCCGTATGAAAATGTGAAACCACAAAATTACCCCGCATTGTATGTCACTGCAGGCATCAGTGATCCCCGTGTTACGTATTGGGAACCTGCGAAATGGGTCGCCAAGCTGCGTGAAATGAAAACGGATGACAATCTTTTACTTTTAGAAACCAACATGCACGCCGGCCATGCCGGTGCTTCAGGCCGTTTTGGTTGTTTACGCGATGTGGCCAAAGAATATAATTTTATTTTCAAGGTATTTTCTATTTCATTCGATTGAGTTGGTGATGACGCGGATTACAATCGTCATTGCGAGCGCCCTAACCCCTAACGGGGTAAACATCGAAAAAGAACTTTGCGGGATCGTTATTTCAATAAATTTATACCACAATTTTGTCATTCCCGCGAAGGCGCGTGTGAAAAAATGAATTCTTTTCCTCGTCGTCCCGCGGCTTGTCCGCGGGATCCAGAAAAGTCTACAAAAGCCTGGATCCCGCGGACAAGCCGCGGGACGACAGATGGAAGATACAAACTGTTATTGATACACTTAATATGACAGCCCCTGGCTCCTGATTTTTTCACACGCTCCTTCGCGGGAATGACAAGTAATTACAGGGAAGTTCTTTGGGAGCCAAGCTTTTCTTGGCGTGGCAATCCAGTTTTTTTAAAGTTTGCATCGTGAAGCACGAGTGGTATATGCTACGGGTATAAATAAAAAATATTTCAAAGGAGTGCTTTCCTATGTTCAATCGTCGCGTTCAACTTCCACGTTTACACGCAACTCTGTCTCAAGGTCACGTTAAAGAATTTTCAGGCGCATTGAAGATCAGTACAAATGATAAATCAAGCAGGGACAAATTTGACCGTACGCCCATGCAAATTGCAGCAAAAAAAGGGCATGTGAGTGCGATTTTACAATTATTATATGAAGAAGTTGATCCTAACGTGCCTCGCGATCTTTCTCCTTTATTTTTAGCTTTGACCTACTCACAAGAATTGGCAGCCAGTGTTTTGTATTATGCGGGTGCGCGAGCTTTATCAAAAAAGAACGCTCATTTGTTGGCGCAGATGGGATTGGCAGACGATTTCAAACCGGAAAAAAAAGTGTTTGTTCCTATGCTTATTTGGCTAGTATCGCAAGAGGATGAAAGAAAAATAATGCAATTACTCACTAAAATGATTGAGTTGATTGACTTTGATGACAAAGAAGAATATAAAACGGCCTTGCTTCCTCGAGGCACTAAAATTGATTACAGTGAAATAGAAAGTGATTTACGAGCAATTTTCACAAGGGCTGTTGAAAAAAATCATCGTGCGGTTAGTAATTATTTAGTCAAAAAATTTCCGGGTATTATACGGCCTAACCCCGAGTGTGTTTCTGCAGGTTATTGGGCAGCGGTACATAAGAATACTGACATTTTAGAAGAAGTCAAAAAAGATCCTGCGCATTTTGTGCAAGCATTGCAAGAATTAAAACAACAAAATCAAGATGCGTTATTTGCTCAGCATGTACCTGACTTGCTTTTGTCATCATATACTCAATTACATGAAGAAAAAGAACAAAAATCGAGTGTCTCTAAAAAAATATTAGAAATTTATTTTGCAGCAAACTATTCAAGAGGAGACACATTGGCAGCGTATTCTAAAATTTTTCAAAAGGATTTCATCAAGGCATGTCAATATGCAGTCAAAGTTAAAAATTATCAGGCGCTTACTCATTTTTTCTCTGAAAAAAATATATTTAATAAAGAATTAATGATTGATTTAAACGATAAAGATTTTCTATTTTTTTATATGTTTTTAACGTCTCAATTTTCTTATGAATTAAGCCAATTATTTATTAATCAATTGAATGATTTGTGGCGACATTTGCCGGACAAAGAACAAGAAGGGGTATTGAATTGTTATCTATTAAGCGCACTGGACAGTGCAATAGAAACACGCGAACCTAAAGAAGTGAGTATCCAAAAAAAATATTTTATAAAAATGGCAATTAATCAAGAAATATGGCTAAAACAATACCTTAAGATTATTCATCACCAGGACGCTCTCCCTGTAGAGGAGGACAAGGAAAGCCGTAAGCTCTATCAAAAAACAATGAATGACGCGCTGCGCTTTGGTTATAAACTCGAATTGGGTGATGCTAAAATAAGTCATCATCCCATTTTTTCTAATCCTGACTTGGGTTCAGTGGTTGCTTCTTTTCTAGATGACGATGATTACATGGCATTACGCTGTACTTCTCACAAAATGGATGAAATGTTACAACAGGGCCATATTCTTGAGCGTGAATTGCAAACGAGTATTCAATTGTTGCTCGAGGCATTGGAAGGAGAATTGGATAGCCAATGGTTTTTTAGAGGGAAAAAGAAAGTAATGACTGTTTTATTGGTCATTCTAATCAGTGCAATAATCCTGATGGTATCTACTTATGGAGCAGAAGAAACAGAGTCACAAATAGATGCGATTTTTGAGCAAATGAAACTACTCAATTATACCTTGGGCTCTTGTTATGATTTTTCAAATGGAAATACTGGATGTAAAAAAGGGTATGTCGTGCCGCCATGTGATACTTTATGTAATGATTTAAATGATCCTAATTCTTACCAAGCTGTAAGTTATATAGTCATGGGTCTTTCATCGCTTGTTATTGTTGGGGCGACTTGTGGGATTGCCCTACTAAAAGAATTGCGCAACCAACTCTGTTCAGGCAAAGAACGTTTCGATGATGACAAACTCGATACTTTTTCACATCCCTTGCAGCAACAAGCGGATGCTTTGTATGCTAACTTACGAGACCATCGCTATGACGTGCCCTTGACAACAGCCTCAACCGTTAAAGACACTCGACATGCATTTAGAACTGGCTTAGTGTTTTTTAATAGAGTTGTCCCTGAGGCCGGCGATGCGAAAACAGGGCCCGAAATTACTGTGTTTGTTGATAAAGATAAATCGACGTATAGAAGTAGAGGTCCTTCTCCAACGAGGTAAGCGCTAAAGCGAATATTTGAAATAATATTTAATTAAATCAATATCCTATATATGTAGACACATAACTACTTTTAGAGTATACTTATATGTAGATAAGTTGCTACATTATTTCATGAGAGAAAATAATATGTCGATTAAAACGGTAACGAGCAGAGAATTTAATCAAGACGTGAGTAAAATAAAGCGCGCGGCTCTAAGCGGCCCTGTTTTTATTACCGACAGAGGTCGTCCGGCGCATGTATTATTAGCAATACAGGATTATCAGAAGCTGACAGAAATCAAAGAAAGTATTATTGATTTATTGGCCATGCCTGATGCGGCTGATATCGATTTTGAACCGGAAAAATTAAATAAAAATATTTATCGACCAGAGGATTTTGATTAATGTATTTACTTGATACCAATGTTGTTTCTGAACTAAGAAAAGCTAAATCCGGCAGAGCTAATAAAAATGTAATGGCCTGGGCTAAAAAGGTATCGCCATCGAGCCTGTTTTTATCCGTTATATCAATACTAGAGCTTGAAACAGGTGTGCTATTAGTTGAGCGACGCGATCCATCACAAGGTGCGACTCTCCGCTCTTGGCTCAATACACATGTTCTTCCGGTATTTTCCGAACGCATCTTGTATTTAGATGTTGCTGTCGCTCAGCGTTGCGCAAAACTTCATGTTCCTGATCCAAAATCAGATAGAGATGCTATTATTGCCGCAACGGCTTTAGTTCATGGAATGACTGTCGTAACAAGGAATAGTAGCGACTTTGATCAAACAAGCGTTGATATATTGAATCCCTGGCTTGCGAAACCATGACAATGCCGTCTTTTATTCGTATCAATGAATCATCAGGGTTTTGTAAATTTGGCCTCTTAGCTCCTCCCCTCCAGTGTCTTCTCACTGGAGGGGAGGTTGGGTGGGGAGGAATCTTGGCTCATTTTAGTATATTGTGTCATTGGGAAGTTCTTTGAGAGCACCTAACCCTTAACGGGATATAAACATCAAAAAAGAACTTTTTTTGTTTCCGTGAAAAAAGCTTTTGGCTCTCTTGTAAAAGAGGGCCGGCACACGTAGTATGACGGGGAGATTTTGCGATATTTATTCGACAAGTAATTTCGCAATCCCAATTCAATTGATTCATGAGCTTGCCTCAATTTGAAAAATTTCATGGCCTTGCTTAAGAAAATCAAGGGCATAATTGAGTTCACTTTGTGTTTCGGCGTGTAATGTAAAAAGAGGCTGAGATTTTTCGACGATGGTGTGTAATGGCGTTAATAGCAGAACGCCAGCAGATTTTGATTTGGGTGCGCCGGCTAATTTCGCTAGGCGTGCAATATGGCGATTGTCTATGTTTATAATGGTCCCGGATTGGATGGATTCGATAGTATGTGTAAACGGCGCAACGGGAATATCACGCATTCCGCCTTGAGCTTTGCAAATGGCTTGGAACTTCAACAGCGCTTTTCCACTGTCCAGAATGTCAGTTGCAATGACTTTTCCTTGTCCCGGACGCACGTTTGCAGAAAATTCGATGACGTGGGCGGCGAGGGCCAATGCGCGTTCTCGTAAATCGAGAGGTGCATGCTTGTCTCGATTGAGCACCGTAACCTTCCGGCAGGCCTGCGCAACTTTCTTTAAATGACATGATTAAATATGCCCGTGTTACAAACTAATACGGAGCATTTTATGGAAACTAATCTTACGCACCTTCAACAATCGTTTGCTGCCTGGCAAGCATCATCATCGACAAAACGCCAGAGCAATGCAAGCCTCAGAGCACAGGCAGTTAAATGCCTTGATCACTATAGCCATCAAGAAGTCAGTGCAGCCATTGGCATGACTGTTACTACACTCCGATCGTGGCAAAAGTCACTCCATCATGATCAAGAGATTATTGCTAATCCTCCCGGATTTGTCGCGATGAGCCTTGATCATGCACATGTAGATACAGTGAGTCAAGCGCCACTCTCTTTACAGATCAACTTGCCTAGCGGCATCACGATCTTCGTTCACTCAGCCAACATAAAATCATCAGTCTCAAATATTCATTATTCTTTGTAAGCTAATATCTCAGGCAGCTTTTTCTATGGATTTGATATTTTTATGATCTTGCCTAGCATGCCATAAATCCCAATCACGTTGTAAATTCAACCAAAATTCAGGCTCCATCTTGAATGCATCAGCAAAAGCAAGGGCTGATTCTGCACTTATACCGCGGCGCCCATTGATAATTTCGTTTAATCGCGCATAGGTCCAGCCAAGATGTTTCGCAAATTGTGTCTGGTTAATGCCCATTGGCTCTAAAAATTCTTTTAGGAGCATTTCGCCAGGATGTGTCGGCTTTCGCTTTTTTGGTAACATAGCTATCCCCTAATGGTAATCTAAAACATGAACATCAAAAGCCTCACCATTTTCCCACTTAAAAATAACTCGCCATTGCTTGTTAACTCTAATGCTCCAATAATTTTTTAAGTTCCCTTTCAGTTTTTCTAAATTATTTCCTGGCGGAACTCGCAATGTTTCAATTTTAGTCGAAGCATTGATTTGGTCAAAAAGTCTTCTTACTTTGTTATGCAAATCCACAGGGATTTTTTTCGCAGATCGAGATAGTATCCCGTCAAAAATATCTTGAGCCGTTTTGCTTTTGAAGTTCCGTATCATATTCTTATGATATATCATATATCGATACATAGCAACATTTTAAATTTAGATCTCTGAAAATTGGAAAGATGGCTTACAGGGAGGCCGAAAAGACTAATATGGCCATTCTATCCATGCGGGAACCAAAGGAAAATACAGTCCTAAGCAAATTGGATGGGTTTCAATGGCGCGAAACGCAGTGGCGTACTGTGACAATTGGACTGCGTATTTCTCTTTTTCAGCGGCTAAAAATGTCGTCAAATCGGGGCCGCTGGGTTGTGTTGTTTTATAATCGATGATCCAGCGTACGTCCGTTGCATCAATGAATGTGCGATCAATAATAAATGCTTGGATAGTGTTATCGATGCATGCAGTGATAGGAAACTCCGACGCTGCTGCGATATGCGGCTTGAGTATCCATTGTCCGCGAGGGTCGTGCAGTGTGTGCTGAACAGCGCGTAAAACAAAATCGATGGCTGTGGAAATGGTAGGCCCTGATAAACCTAATTCAATAAATTGAGTATGTAAAAAAGATTTTTTTAATTCTGTCTCTGTGGTGAGCCACCATGGGGTACCGCGTCGGCTTATTTCTTGTAATAATCGATGCACGACAGTCCCTTTTATTTGTGCTTGGGTATCGGTCAGCTGAAAACCTGTTTTTTGTTGGTGATAAGCCAATGGTTTAACAATGGCACTGGTCGTCATCGGGTTTTGCCAGCACAGTGGAAAACGTCGCAAAGGGCGACGATGCTCCGTGGTTTCGGGTAGCGATGTTACAGCAGAAAGGCCCGGTGTTTGAGAAAGATTATTCTTGATCGAGTCCCAAAGTTTTTCGAGTAAACTGGTCGCTAAAGGCTTACTTTCAGTGGGGCCTTCTGGAAGGGCAAAAAATAAATGACATTCTTTTTTCGCGCGAGTCACTGCAACATACAGCAACCGTCCTGTTTCATGGTCGGTTTTTATTTGATGTTGGCGCTTGATATAGTCATAAATTGTATCGTGTTGCTGTCCAATTCCATGAATGGGTGCAACCAATAAAGAATGCGTTGCGTCATCGCGTGTTTGTTCCATCCATAAGAGTAGCTGCTTATCGTCGATCGGGGATTTGCGTTCTAAATGCGGTAAAATCACGTGATCGAACTCTAAGCCTTTTGCATTATGGATAGTCATAATTTGTAACGTATGATCAGCTTGATTATCGGGGGAAGCATATAAGCGGCTGACTGCTGTGATTAATTCATCCCTACTTTGTAAATCACCACTGTGGTCACATTTTTCCAGTAATGCAAAAAAAGCCTGTGCATCCGTTAAATCACTGTGTTGAGTGACAGCGGCAGGCCCTCCCAACAAAGCCCAGGTGCTTTCAATCCAGGTGCGTAAGGAAGTGCGATAACGCTCCGTTATTTTAGGTTGAATCAGCGTGACGAAGCGACGTAAACGTTGTTGGCCATCCGGGCTTAGTTGTGCAATGACCGCAGGCATTAACATGCGTTCCCACAGTATGGTCTGTGGATTGTTGCCCGCGAGATGTAAAATATCCGATAAAAGGAGCCCACACCAAGGAGCGCGCACCATGGCGAACCACGCCGTGCGGTCCGCTGGGTGGAGTAGGGCACGGGTCAAGGCTAATAAATCTTGGATGACTGCACGGGAATGGAGTGGGTCAATATCAATGGCGCGATAAGAGAATTGGGCTTGCTGGAGTGCTGGGATGATTTCTGCTAAATGAGTGCGAGAACGGACTAAAATAGCGATGGTTTCACCCGGATAATTTTGTTTGAGTGCACGTATCAACGATACAATATGATTGGCTTGGATTGTTGATTCCGCATGTGGAATAGGATGCAGCTGCACGGAGGGTTGAGCGATGGCCGCCTCACTGTTCGCAATACTGGGACTGTAAGAAACGGCACCCATTGCAATATCATTAACAGCGGGAAGGACCGATTGAAAATGAGTATTGACCCACTGGACTATCCCAGGGAGCGAGCGAAAATTGACTGACAATGTCAATGGTGTTAATGGAATATGTCCAATGCCATTATGACATGCGCGAATAAATAATCCCACTTCCGCTTCGCGGAAACGATAAATGGATTGCATGGGATCGCCTACCACAAAGAGAGTTCGTCCATCGTTGGGTTGCCAACCGGGTGTCAATTTTTCCAGTAAACGGTATTGGTTGGTGGATGTATCTTGAAATTCATCAATTAAAATATGTTGAATTTGATAATCCAACGCAAGCGTTATGTCCGTGGGATGGTCTTCATCACCCAGCGCGAGTAACGCGGCTTGGGCATTTTCAATATAGTCAATTTGGCCTTTTTCTTGAAATACCAATTTGAGTTCTGCGACTGCAACATGCAATACGCGCAAGAGTGCATTTAATATTGTCCATTGATTTTCGTTATAAGAGCAGTCGGGAGAAAGCGCCAATGCTTCAAAAGCCGAGCGCAAATCGTCATGCGTGGCCAATGCCGTGAGTAATGCCGTCATCCGTTGTTTGTGTTGCTGGAGTAATTGTTTTTCTGCAGCAGTTCTTCCTTGTGTCGCCGGTGGAAAACCCATGGTTTTGTCTATGCGTTTCCGCCATTCAAATGCTTTAGTCAGCAATAGCTCGCCTAAGCCCAACCATGCTTTTTTTTCCGTGGATGCAGTGCCTGGTAAGTCAGTCCGGTCTAAACAATGTGAAATAAGACTCGAACTCTGTTCACGTGACAAGTGATCAGCAGCGATAGTGGCTAATTGCATCAACTCTGTCACCCAGTGTATTGGAAAAATACTGTGTAAGCGTTTTAATAAGTCTGTCGTAATTGTTGTTAAATGCAATTCTAATTGCTTACGTACCAAAGGTGCATGCATGCCTAAATGAAGATAAGCAAGCCACTGATCACGTTTCGCCAACATAGTGCTTAAGAGGCTTGCCAGTTTATTTAAATCATTATCCAAATGCTGTAACAATTGTGCAATGGCGTCTGCCCAGGGCACCGCTTCTTCAAGCTGTGCCAATAAGGCTTCGACTGCAGCACGGTAGAGTGGGAAGGGTTGATCAATAATATCTGGCGTTGCACCAAATTGCGCTACGATCGGCAGTTGTTTAGTTAAATAAGCGTTAAAAGCATCAATGGTTTGGATGCGTAAACGATTGGGATTTTCAAGTAAATTCCACTGCAATAGACTGTCTTGATGCAATGCTTTTTTTGCATAGCGCCACGTTTTTTGTGCGTGGGGCTCGAGGGGCTCCGGTTGTGTGCTGGCTTTCATGAGCGCTTGAATAATGCGTGCGCGCATTTCGGCAGAGGATTTTTTGGTAAAAGTAATCGCCAAAATTTCTTCGGGTTGTTTGACTTGGCTGAGTAACACTAAAAAACGCTGCGTCAATAATTCTGTTTTTCCCGAGCCAGCGGGCGCTTGAACAATAAAGGATTGGGTTGGGTCCAGTGCTGATTGGCGTTCTGCTGCATCGTTAGGTATCGTCATACGGCGTACACTCGACAAAAAGCATGTAAGTGGCAATAGCGGCATGTTTCACTATTGTTTTTAGGGTCGACTTTGGCATGGCCTTGAGAAAAATCATGGCTAATTTTTTCTAAGGTTTGTTGCCATGCGTGTATTTGTTCTGCCCACGTGCGGTTTTCGGCATACGGCGTGTCATGAATGGGTTTGATGGTTTTAATAGAGATATCCTGTTTAGCAATACCTTTTAAACCCAAATTTTCTTGATGAATTTCCGCAAAGGCAATCCCAATCGTATTCGGTTGATTCACAGTACAATATAAGGGAAGTTGGGGTTCGTCAGGCCGATCACTGAACCAGGATTGAATAGGATTATTTTTTCCTGTTTTATAATCAATAATTAATTGGGCCCCGTCATCCAATTTATCAATACGGTCAATACGCAATGTCAGTGGAATAGAGCCAAGGGTGACGGAGCACTCTTGTTCTTGAGAAACAATGGAAAAGGGCGGGCGGTTTTTTTCAATGTCTAACCAATTGCGCAGCAAGGTTGTCACACGTTCTATTTCTAATTGCAAATACCGCTTTTGCGCTGTTTGCTGATGGGCCACTTTTTCCAGTGCTTGGGTGACGCACGTGGTAATGAATGCATTTAATTCAGCATCAGGATAGTCAACTAATCGTGTCGAGGTTTTTATTTCTTGCCAAATGAATTCCAATGCCTTATGCACAACTGTTCCACGGTCTTGATAGCGAAGCCCCAAGGTCGGCGGTTCATGTTGTTTGGCTTGTAAACGTATTTCAGCAAATGCTTTAAATGGGCATGCTGCTTGATGTTTGAAAATCTGCATGCCGCCACGGATTTGTTCTGTCGGTAAAATGGCAGGACCAAACTCATCGGTGATGGTTTCCAGTGCTTGCGTTTGATAAATGGTTTCAGCCGGATGAATAAAAGGGGGTAAATCAAGCTCCTCTAATGTAATCTCAGGTAGGGTGGAAATCAATGGACTAGGACGTAGCTGGCATTCGGCATTTTGTTTTGGGTAACTAAAAATAATATGAGATGTATTTTGGATCAATTGTTCTAACAATCGTTTACTGTAGGTCAGTTCACGTTCCGCACTGGCGTGGGGCATTTTAAGTGTTTTTTGCAATCGTTGCGGTAAAAAAGGATTGGGCTTGAGCGGGGGAGGCCAGTTGGCATCGTCTGTCCCCATGACCCACAGATAATCAAATGGAGACCCAGCTGCTTCTAATAAACCTAAAATTTGTATGGGGGCTTCCGGGGTCTTGGGTTGGTACAATGTCGTGTTGGTGATGCGTATTAAATAGTGTAACGCTGATTCATAATTTTGTGCGGGGACGAAATGATTGATACTGGCTAATTCTTCGAGTAATTCCAGCCAGCGCTGTACAATTTGATATTCAGGGCTATTTAAACTGCGTTCCCCAGGCCATCCTAGCACAGTGAGTAATTCGAGAAAGTGATTCGCCCACGTGTTTGAGGTTGCAGTGGAAAGAGTGTGGTATTGTTCTAAAAATGCAGCACAACGCTTATATAAATAAGGACACTTATTTTTTAAATTCACTGGAAGTGCCGATTGCAGTATTTGCAAAAGTGATAATGGGGTACGTTGCGTATTGCACAGATGTATATCAAACAGTGCACGCTGGGCCTGTTCTTTCTCTGCTTCACCTAAAAAAGGCGAGCGTAATAAACGACTCATGGTTTCATACGATAATGTCTGTAGCGGGAGTTGTAACCATTGCAACGCTGCGTAAATGATCGGGTATGTTGCTAAATTTTTCCCCGCAGAAATATTAAATGGCAATGTCGTTGGATCGACGGTATAACACTGGTTTTCTGAGAATACTTCGGTAAAAATCCGTAGTACTTGTTCGCGTATGGTTTCTAAATTGGGAACAATACAGCCGATGCTTGGTGAAGACGCATGATTTTTTTTGAGTGCCCAGCGTGCCATGCTGATAATTTCAGTTTCTGTGTCCGTCAAACCAATCTGGACTGGGGTATCGTTTTTCTCATGTGGATAAAGTTGATCATAAAAAACAATATCCGTACCGGCTTTTTGGCATACCGTGAATAAATGTTCTTGCAAGGGTGTCAATTCAGTAAAACCACAGACGAGGATACGTTCTGGTAATTGAATGAATCGTTCCTGAATGCATTGCGTTAATTGTTCGATGAATTGATTTGCATCCAGCCATTGGTTTTCGTCACAGAGGGCTTGGAAACGGGTGGCCCACTGTAAAAATACGTGACTGTCTTCGGTGGTCGCAAGCGCTGGATGGTCGAGTGGAACACGCCACTGTTTTAATATGCCCCAAGCCGATTTTGCTGTTTCAGCGGCGGCTTCGATTTGCAGGAGACGTTCCGTTGCAGGAGATGCTTTGAGTATTTCATCCCAAAGGAGTTGCTCTTGCGTTGCAGTGAGTTTGCGTCGAATAGGCCCTAATTGGGCAAAGGATGCTTCTTGCCACAACTGTTCCAGCCAACGGGTTAAAGGCACAATACTGGGGCTAGGCCAACTGAGTTGGCCTAGACTTTGTTGGTATTGATTATAGTGACGCAGTAAGGTTGCAGAAAGACGTCGGTTGGGGGTCAGGACTGTGACTTGTGATCGTAATTGTAATCGTATATGTTCAAATAATTCCATAGTTACTATCTTGTAAATTCGAAAACACAACGTCAAACTGTAACCCAACCCCATTGGGGGGCGTAGTTAAAGAAATCTGGGCGCCATGTAATTCGGCAATTTGACTGACAATCGCGAGTCCTAACCCACTTCCCACTGCGGTATTGCCCAATACCCGATAAAAGCGTTCAAATACCCGTTCTCGTAATTCAGTGGGGATCCCGGGGCCCGTATCAATGACCCGAAAAATCACGTGCTGGTTTTCATTGACGATAGCCACCTTGACTGCTCCATTGAGAGGGGTATAGCGGATGGCATTATCGACGACATTGCGAATTAATATCCCAAGAATAGTATCATTGCCTAAGATCATGGTTACGGCGGGTGGCGGTTCTAATTCAATATCAATATGTTTTTCTAAAGCAATGGGTACAAGATACGCAATAATTTCAGTGGCGAGCTTATGCAAATCGACGGCAGCAACATCGTGCAATGCTTCTTCTTGACTCAGGCGACTTAACGTGAGTAATTGGGCGACGACATGGGAGCTACGATCGACTCCTTGAATCACTTTTAGCAACGCTTGATACCGGTCCTTTTCATTGTCTGCTTTCAAGGCCACTTGGGCTTGGGTCTTCAGTGCAGCAAGTGGGGTCCGTAATTCATGGGCCGCATCGCCAGCGAAGCGTTTGTTACGATCAAACGCATGCTTTAAACGCATAAAAAGTTGATTAAGCTCATCGACTAATGGTTTGATTTCAATAGGGAGATTATGGGTATCGACCGCTTCCAAGTAAGTGTAAGCGCGATTGGAAATTTCACTGGCGACGCGCGTCACCGAACGTAATGCTAAGCCGACAATGAGCCAAATCAACATTGCAAAAATAGGAAAAGTGACAAGTAATATATAACCATTATTGCGCGTGATCAAGTCGGTGAGCTTATTACGAATTTCATATATTTCAGCAACGACAATTTTAGTATGGGTTTTGGAATCAATGCCCGCATAAGCACGCCAATCGTTTTCTTGAATTAAGATATCACTAAAACCACCGGGTGTGTCCGCGAGTGAAATCCCAGAGCTATTTAAAGAGTGAAAAAGTAATTTTCCATCGCCGCTCCAAATTTGGAACATAAAGTGCGGTGTGGAGGTGGTTTTTAAGAAGGAATCTATTTTATTTTGTGCAACCAAATCAATATTTGAAATTTGGTTTAGTTTTTCAATGACAAAGAAAATTTTAATTAATTCGCCATCGAGATAGGGCTGGATAATTTGCTTATCCAGAATATAATTTCCAATGGCGGTAATCGATGAAGCAATCGTCATGCTTATGAAAAGGCTAATGAATAAAAACCGACGAATTGAGCGAATCATTTTTCTTCTTTACTTTTATCAATCATATAACCAATTCCCCGGATGGTGTGAATGAAGTCTTGTCCGAATTTTTTACGCAAATTATGGATGTGCACTTCTAATGCATTGCTATCCACATCTTCGCCCCATCCATATAACGATTGTGCCAAATGTTCACGTGATAAAACACGTCCAGCATTTTCAAGTAGTTTAAACAGTAATGCAAATTCCCGTCGGGAAACATTCACAAATTCGCCGTGCAGTTTGACGGTATGAGCGGCGGGATCCAGCACGATGGCGTTATGGGTAATGGTCGGTTCGGCACGGGTCGCGGAACGTCTTTGCAATGCACGCAGGCGGGCACACAGTTCATCCAAGTCAAATGGTTTTGTTAGATAATCATCTGCGCCAGCATCCAACCCTTTGACACGGTCTTCAATGGATTCGCGAGCAGTCAGGATAATGACGGGTGTGGTATGGCCGCGCGAGCGAAAATTTTGTATGACATTGACGCCGAGCATTTTAGGCAAGCCTAGATCCAGTACGACGACGTCAAATTTTTCAGTTTTTAACGCTTGGTCTGCCGTCAAGCCGTCTTTTAGCCAATCGACGGTATAGCCATATTGGATGAGCCCAGTGCGTAAACCATCACCTAATAGCTCATCGTCTTCTACTAAGAGTATACGCATGGACAGCTCCTGGAATATTGATTAAATTTAGCTTCTTTGTGTAATATACCATTCGTACTTCAAGATGCGAACTTTAACATCGTCATTGCGAGCAAAGCATGTTTTTTGCTTGGCGTGGCAATCCAGTTTTTAGCTAAAATGCTTGGATCGCCACGGCCAAACGCTTTGCGGCCTCGCGATGACGCAACATGCTAAGTCGCTATAATATTCGCATCTTCAGACGCTACGGGTATAATAGCAAATATTAGATTGAAATGTTAATCTCTTTATCTGAGCAAATCCTGGGAAACCTCCCCACCCAAACCCTCTCCTCCAGTGACTGGAGGGGAGGGACAAAGGGAGGGGAGGGTTAGCAAATGCAATGGTCGAAAAAAAGCTATGACGTGTGGATTGGTAATAAAAGAATGATTATAGGGATGCTCCGCATATAAACGTTTCATAGTGGGTTGCTGAATGAGTTGATCGATACTTTTGGCAATATTGCCAAATAAGATTAAAGAAGCCTCTGGGCGCTGTTGAAAGAGATAGTCTAAAATATATTTGATAAAGGGTTGCCAAGCAATGGCATCTTTACGTACCGATGTTGACTGCAGGACTAAGGAAGCATTTAGCAATAAAAAGCCATGGTCCAGTAAATGACGAAATAGGGCAGAATTGGTTTTAAGGAGTGGCCCTTTGTCCACTTGAGCAATATCGGACTGGGTTGTATGTCCTGGAAGTAAACAGCCCTCAGCAACAAGTAACATTTTTATCATGTTACGCAGTGAAGTGGCGCGATTCACGGGCTTACTCATTCCTTGCGGTGACCACAGGTCGGTGACCGCAGCATCCCAAAAAGCATAGCCATTGGCTGATTTTTCACGCGGATAAGGCGATTCGCCCAGCAAGATATAATTGATTTGATTCACAGGGATTGAAAAAGCATTAAAAATAGTCTCTGCTCCCGGTAACCAATCCGTATGCTCTTGCAATTGTTGTAGATACTGAGGACCCATCGTTTGCAATGCTTGTGAGAGAGGCAATTGCCAAGAGGGGTCGACTGAATTGAAATTAAAAAAATAGCTTTTTGTCATGGTATAATCACAGTGGTGAAACAGACCTAGAATAATATTGACTCTTTAATAGAAGGCCGCTTGTCTTATGGATAATAACTTATTGGAAATTTTAGCATGTCCCGTATGCAAAGGTGAATTACTTTTTGATCGAACAAATCAAGAGTTAATTTGTCAATTTGACCGTATGGCTTTTCCTGTGATAGATGGTATTCCTGTTATGTTAGAAAATCGAGCCCGGCATTGGAGTGGGGACGAGTAACATTAGAGCCTAACGTAGGGTGGATTAGACGCGATTTTTGCGTCGTAATCCACAATTTTTGGTGGATTACGGCAAAAAAAATGCCTAATCCACCCTACAAAAACTGGAGGAGAGGGTGCAGGGAGAGGAGGCGTTTATCTTACTCCTGTGGTTCGTTATTCGTGTTATTTTTATTATTTTTGTAAATATCTTCTCCTGCAACGCTCTGGTTGGTATCGCCACCCGTCGCTGGTTTTTTATGGTGATAACGATGTTTAGTGAAACGTTTATGACGTCGTTGCTTGGGATGACGTGGTTTGTGTTCACTTAGGCCCACTGGTTTATCACTGGGTTGTATATGGGTGTTTTCCTCAGGCCCTGTCGTTGTTGTCGGTGCCAAACTGGTGTGGGATGGCATGGATACATGCTCGCTTTTTTGGGTACTGTCTGTAGAGTGGACATGGTGCGTGTCATGGATTTCTTGAGCAATAGGTTCAACGTTGGGTTTAACCGCGCCTCCTTCTGAGGGGAGACGATGCGGCGGCTGATGCGGTCGCGATTGCTTATGGTCATGATGACGTTGGCCTGTGCCGGGTCGTTTTCCTCCCCTGCTTTTTGGGTTATGGCGTCGATGTTTGCCACGGTATGCTTGTCCATGCGGACGGTGTTCTTTTACTTCCGTAGGCCCTGCTGGGCGCGCAGCGGCTTTTTCTTTTTTCTCAAAAAGATAATCCATTAATCGCTTTAAGAAGCCTGGTTGTGTGTCTTTAGGAGGGCCCAAGGAGGTGGGTGCTGGTGGCGTGGCTTGGTCCATGCTCATGCTCTTTATCACGGGTTCTTGATGAGTACGTTGTGCAGCATGGCTGGATGCCGTGGTCTCTGTTTCTGGTTTGTTTGCTAATTTATAACTTGCCAAGCGTTCATCTTTTTCAGAAAAATCGGAAGCCCGAATGCGTTCTACTTCGTATTGAGGTGTTGTAAAATGCGGGCTAGGTACAATAATAACATCCACTTTTTGGCGTTGTTCAATGTCAATGATGGCTTGACGTTTTTCATTCAAAAGGAAAGACGCAATTTCGATCGGAAGAATAGCGCGTACTTGAGCAGTATTTTCTTTCAGTGCATTTTCTTCAATAATACGAATAATAGATAATGCAAGTGACTCGATGCCCCGAATGGTGCCTTGGCCTAAGCAACGCGGACAACTGATATGGCTTGATTCACCCAGTGATGGACGCAGACGTTGACGCGACATTTCCAGTAGTCCAAAACGCGAAATTCGTCCAATCTGCACACGCGCCCTGTCCATGGCCAATGCTTTGCGTAACCGTTCTTCCACTTCACGTTGATTGCGTGCCGGTGTCATGTCGATAAAATCAATGACAATCAAGCCACCCAAATCGCGTAGCCGTAATTGGCGTGCAATTTCATCGGCGGCTTCCAGGTTAGTGGTGAGCGCCGTTTCTTCGATATCGCCCCCTTTGGTCGAGCGCGCAGAGTTAATATCAATTGAAACCAATGCTTCCGTGTGATCGATAACAATGGAGCCGCCCGAAGGTAATCGGACTTCACGTTGAAATGCGGATTCAATTTGGCTTTCAATTTGAAACCGTGTGAATAACGGAGTGGGGTCTTTGTAAAGTTTGACTCGATGGAAAAAATCCGGTCGTACTAATTTGATATGGTTGGCAATATCTTCATAAATGCTGGGTTCATCAATCAATACTTCATCAATATCTTTGCGTAAATAATCACGCACTGCTCGAATCACGGCATTGCTTTCTTGGTAAATTAAGAAGGGTGCTTGTCGTTCCGTGGAAACGCGTTCGATGGCTTCCCAATGACGAAGAAGAATGGACAAGTCCCATTGTAATTCATCGGGATTGCGGCCACTGCCGGCGGTGCGAACAATAACGCCCATGCCTTCAGGTAACGTTAACGCAGATAAATTTTCGCGTAATTCGGAGCGTTCATCGCCCTCAATGCGACGTGAAATACCGCCGGCCCGTGGGTTGTTCGGCATTAAGACCAAGTAGGAGCCCGGCAAAGAAATAAACGTAGTCAGTGCGGCACCTTTTGAGCCGCGTTCTTCCTTGTCGATTTGGACAATGATTTCTTGCCCTTCTTCAATGACTTCGTCAATGGTGGGTCGTCTGCCCGTGTCTTCGTAATTGGCTTTGAAACACGAACGTGCGATTTCTTTTAATGGAAGGAAACCATGGCGCTCTTCACCATAGTCTACAAAAGCGGCTTCAAGGCTTTTTTCAATGCGAGTGATTTTGCCTTTATAGATATTTGATTGTTTTTGTTCACGGGTCGATGACTCAATAATGAGATCATACAGATGTTGTCCACTCGCTAGTGCAATTCGCAACTCTTCATCTTTGTGAGTTGCATTTATTAGCATTCTTTTCATAATCACCTTATTTTCTTGTCTAAGGTGCTCTTGTCGTTTTTGATACCCTCAACCAAGGGCGGTTGCTGTTTTTAGCATGTTCAAGTTATTCAGGCCTGTGTTTACTGATGGCCTCTATTCAACCTATAAATCGGCCGACTTCACCTTTTCATTGCGCTCTTCATGATAGTCAGAAAAGCGATCATCTTATTCTAAAAAAACTGGGCAACGTGCCGCATTGCAGAGCTCATTATCATCTATTCAAGACAGAGCACGGTCTATACTTTAAAACTACGTTACGATTGGTTTTTATTCGCTAACTTAATGATTTAAGACCCAAATGGGAACAGTCGACCATTTCAGTATACTGGCTTAATTAAATGGCGCACTTAGGCGAATACCGATCGTTTTTCGAATATACCATTTTTTTTGAGATGGATCAATGAGATAGATAGGAGAAGGCCAAGTTAAATTTTATGGGTGTTTTTAAGCTTGTTTTTTATGCTAAATAAACTCAGAATACCCGATTTAATTAGGTGCACATGGAAAAGAAAGCAGTCCACTATGTTGTTGTTTCGCTGGATCGTGCGGGACAACGCATTGATAATTTTTTAATAAATCATTTGAAAGGTGTACCCAAGGCCCATATTTATCGTATTTTGCGCAAAGGTGAAGTACGTGTAAATAAAAAACGCGCCAAGCCCACCTATCGTCTGCAAGCGGGTGATCAGTTGCGCGTGCCGCCTGTCCAAGTGACAGTGACAACGCCCATGACGCCTAACCAGGAATTAATGGCGTTTTTAGCCACGCGTATTTTATACGAAGATAATCATCTGTTAATTATTAATAAACCGTCAGGCATTGCAGTGCATGGTGGTAGTGGTGTGAAGTGGGGGTTGGTCGACACGTTGCGGTGTATGTATCCTGCGCTGCCACAGTTGGAATTGGCTCACCGGTTAGATGCGGAAACGTCTGGTTGCCTGGTTTTGGCAAAAAAACGCAGCGTATTGCGTGAATTGCACGCACTATTGCGTGAGGGTGAAGTCAGTAAAATATATTGGGCCTTAACGAAAGGGCATTGGAAAAAATCAGAATGCCATGTCGACGCTTCTTTACAAAAGAACCAATTAGGCGGTGGCGAGCGTATCGTCCGCGTCCATGCGGAAGGGAAGCCATCGGTGACTATTTTTCGTACGCTTAAAGTGTTTGCGGAGATCTCGTTAATGGAGGCAACATTATTGACCGGCCGTACCCATCAAATCCGTGTCCATGCCCAATATCGCGGCCATCCGATCGCCGGGGATGAAAAATACGGTGATCGAGACTTGAATAAAGAAATGCGTCATATTGGTCTTAAGCGATTGTTTTTACATGCTTATTCTATTGAATTTGTGTTACCAAAAACAGGAGAGCGTATTCATGTGACGGCTCCTTTGGATAAAGATTTGGCGGCATGTTTAAAAGCACTTGAATAAACTGAATTATCAGAATAGAATCGCGCGCTATGTCTAAAGAAATTCTGCCACAAAAGGTCGATCCGTTTCGTTTTGCTGATCATGCAACGCATTTGCAAGGCCATTTGCTTGTTGAAGGCATGCTTCGATTACGATCGAGCTTGAGCCAAGTGACCGGTGACGTCGCACTGCAAATGCAATTTGGTGTGGATGAGCAGCGCATTCGGTTTTTGCGTGGCCAGTTTTCCACGCAGCTCATGCTGCAGTGTCAACGCTGTCTGGGGCCTTTTTCACAGGAAGTCAAAGGTCATTTTGTATTAGGCATAGTGCATACGGAAGAAGAAGCCGATCAATTGCCCAAAGGCTATGATCCGCTCATTGTAAAAGATGGTATACTCGTTCTCCAAGATGTTATTGAAGATGAGCTGATTATAAATTTACCAATTGTTCCAATGCATCTTCTAAGTGATTGTAAAGTCACAACGCCACTTGCAATGAATACAACGCAAGCGGCAGGACCGGGTAAAGAAAACCCATTTACAGTAATCGAATCCTTGCGTTCCAAAAAGCGCGATTCTGAATAATATAGTGTGAGGAGCTAAGCTCATGGCTGTTGCAAAAAGTAAAAAATCTCGTTCTAGACGTAATATGCGTCGCGCCCACTCTAAGTTGGCAGGCCCATCGCTTTCAGTCGATGCAGCAACCGGTGAAACCCATCGCCGCCATCATGTCAGCCCCGATGGTTATTACAAGGGCCGTCAAGTCATTATCCCGAAAGTTGTTGCTGAAGAAGAAGAAAACGAAGAGTAACCACACTTGGAAAAAATGACCATAGCAGTCGATGCCATGGGGGGCGATCATGGTGTTTCTGTGATTGTTCCCGCCGCTTTGCAAGTACTTGCGAAATACAGCAAGCTGCAATTGATTTTAGTGGGCGACCAGGATACTTTAAAAAAAGAATTGCTTGCGCGTCATGCAAAAAATGAACCACGCTTGACAATTCAGCATGCGTCGCAACGGGTAGAAATGGATGAATTGCCTGCCCAAGCATTGCGTACTAAAAAAGATTCTTCGATGCGCGTCGCCTTAAACCTCGTCCAATCCGGTAAAGCGGCTGCGTGTGTCAGTGCAGGCAATACAGGCGCTTTGATGGCCACGGCACGTTTTGTTTTAAAAACCCTACCGGGGATTGATCGCCCAGCCATTATTTCTACTTTTCCAACCACCAATGGTACGCGTAATATGCGTATGTTAGACCTTGGTGCGAATGTTGATTCCAGTGCAGAGCACTTATTTCAGTTTGCAGTCATGGGTTCTGTTTTAGCGTCCGCGATGGATAATATTGATCAACCGAAAGTATCACTACTCAATATTGGCGAAGAAGCCATTAAAGGCAATGAACAAGTCAAACAAACAGCCATTCTCTTGACGCAATCAAAAGCACTGAATTATTTTGGTTATATTGAAGGGGACCAAATCTATAAAGGAGAGGTCGACGTCGTTGTTTGCGATGGTTTTGTCGGCAATGTGGCCCTTAAAACCAGTGAAGGCGTGGCTATTCTCCTTGGTAAAATCATTAAAGAAACTTTCCAAAAAAATATTTTAACTAAACTGGCAGCGCTTATTGCACTGCCCGTATTAAAAGCGGCCACGAAGCGCATTGATCCTGATCGTTATAATGGTGCTTGTTTTATAGGGCTACAAGGCATTGTTATCAAGAGCCATGGGGGCGCAAATATCAATGCGTTTGCGCATGCCATTGAAGAAGCGATTATACAAGTAGAAAAGAAGATACCTCAGTTGATTAGTAATAAAGTGGAACAGTTATTGAAGATGTAGGGCCTGTTGTCAATGCTACTATTAGTATTTGAATCAATATACCCGTAGCGTCTGGGTTTTAGGTGCTGCAGCGTTCAATGAGCAAGAGATTTTAATTTTTTTACTTCGAGAAAGGCGCCGGAATAGCCCGCTATTTCAAGCCTTTCTCGAAGTAAAAAAATTTAAAGGTCGCCGCTCAGTGGATGTTGCAGCACCTAAAACCCAGGCGCTACGGGTATATACTAGGGCTGCCCTGGAATTTTTTAATGCGGAAGATCGGAGAGGCTGGTAATGACATATTCAAAAATAATTGGTACAGGCTCTTATTTGCCCGAAAAAGTGTTAACTAATTTTGACTTGGAAAAAATTGTTGAAACATCCCATGATTGGATTGTGGAACGCACGGGCATTCATCAACGCCATATCGCTGCGGAATATGAAACTGCACTCACAATGGCAGAACAAGCCGCACGACAAGCACTGCAGATGGCTGGGATATCACCTCACGATATTGGAATGATTATTGTCTCAACGACCACCCCTGAAAAAATGTTTCCGAGCACTGCTTGTTTATTGCAACAACGTTTAGAAGTGGCGGGTTGCCCTGCCTTTGATCTTAATTCAGCAGCATGCGCGGGGTTTGTTTATGCCTTTGGTATTGCCGATCAATTTATTCGTCAAGGTACGATTAAAAATGCACTGGTCATTGGCAGTGAAGTGATGTCACGCATTCTCGATTGGACTGATCGCAGCACGTGCGTATTATTTGGAGATGGTGCCGGTGCAGTGATACTGGGTGCCAGTGATTCACCCGGTGTGCTATCGACCCATTTGCATGCCGACGGAACACACAAAGATGTCTTGTCATTATCGGTGAGCATTGGTAGGCCTATTGACGTTGAAGAAGCGCTATACATGCAGATGAAAGGCAATCAATTATTTAAATTGGCTGTGAATATTCTCGGTGATCTTTTTGATGAAACCGTGGCTGCCAATCATTTAAAAAAATCGGACATTGATTGGTTAGTGCCCCATCAAGCAAATATTCGAATTATCGAAGCAATGGCAAAAAAACTCGGTTTACCGATGGAGCGCGTTGCGATTACGTTAGCGGAACAAGGGAATACTTCCAGTGCTTCTATTCCATTGGCGTTGGATAAAGCCATTCGTGATGGGCAAATTAAACAGGGCGATCGATTATTATTAGAAGGTTTCGGCGGTGGATTAGCTTGGGGCTCGGCATTAGTTAATTATTAATGTGCAAGAGTTCCATGAGGGGAGTTGTTATGAGTATCGTAGGCATTGTTTTTCCAGGGCAAGGGTCTCAGAGTGTCGGGATGCTTGCGGATATTGCTCAGGCATTTCCCGACGTAGAAGCGACTTACAAAGAAGCATCGCAGGTGCTGGGATATGATTTATGGGACTTAGTAAAAAACGGCCCTGCGGATATTTTAGATAAAACAGTGTATACACAACCTGCTTTATTGGCGGGTTCGTATTCCTTATGGCGTATTATACAATCCAAAAAACACTTACAACCGGCACTGTTGGCGGGGCATAGTTTAGGAGAATACACAGCGCTGGTGTGTGCAGAAGCCATTTCTTTTGCGGATGCAGTGCGATTGGTTGCTGCCAGGGGCGATTATATGCAGGCGGCCGTTCCTTTCGGCCAAGGCGCATTGGCTGCTATTATTGGCTTAGAGGATGCCGCGGTCGCTGAACTCTGCGCAAAGTCCGTGGGGCCCGATGAAGTATTAGCACCCGCGAATTTTAACTGCCCGGGGCAAGTGGTGATTGCAGGAAATAAAGCGGCTGTTGAACGTGCGGTTGTACTTTCTAAAGAAGCAGGCGCGCGCATGGCTAAAGTATTACCTGTCAGCTCCCCGTCGCATTGCGCGTTAATGAAGCCAGCGGCAGAAAAATTACAAACATTATTAGCATCCATGACTATTCACACGCCAGTCATTCCCGTGTTAAATAACGTGGATGTCGCATTTTATCAAAATGCAGATACCATTCGTGATGGGTTAGTACGTCAGTTATGTATGCCAGTACGTTGGGTGGAAACCATACAAACATTTGCTCAGAAAGGCATTACTCAAATTATAGAATGCGGCCCTGGAAAAGTATTGACGGGGTTGAATAAACGCATTGTAAAAGAGATGCAATGGGTGAACACAGACGATGTTACGAGTTTATTAAGTATTTTAAATGAAAAGTAACCGTAGGAGCCACTATGTTACCACAATTTAAAGGTAAAGTTGCGCTTGTCACAGGTGCCAGCCGCGGGATTGGCCGTGCAATTGCGCTTGCTTTGGGGCAGGAGGGCGCAATTGTCGTGGGGTCTGCAACGACATTAGAGGGAATGGATAAAATAACCCATGCATTTCAAGAAGCAAAAATCGAAGGCCAAGGTATTTTGATGAATGTTGCTGAGCAGATGTCTATCGATCAAGCACTGGAAACCATCAAGAAAAATTATTCCATGCCTTCTATAGTCATTAATAATGCAGCCGTTACACGAGATAACTTATTATTACGCATGAAAGACGATGAATGGAACAATGTCATTGAAACTAATTTGAATTCTATCTATCGTGTTAGCAAAGCGTGTTTACGCGATATGATCAAAGCACGCTGGGGCAGGATTATTAGCATTAGCTCAATTGTTGGGGCGACAGGAAACCCGGGACAAGTGAATTATGCGGCAGCAAAAGCGGGCTTGGTTGGTTTTACCAAAGCACTGGCACAAGAAGTAGGTTCGCGCAGTATCACTGTAAATGCGATTGCACCTGGTTTTATCGATACTGACATGACGCGTAATTTGCCAGAAGAGCAACGTAATGCACTATTGCAGCGTATTCCCTTGCAACGATTAGGATCAGCCGAAGAAATTGCTGCTGCAGTTGTTTTTTTGGCCTCGGACAAAGCAAGTTATATAACAGGACAAACTTTGCACATAAATGGTGGGATGTATATGGTATAATTTGGCTTTTTTAAGTAAAATTCGACTTGCAACTTTTCGGTTTTTAAATAAACTACAACGCAAGATATTCGATATTGCGTATTTTTAATATGGGGAAGTATAGCTTATGAGCACAATAGAACAACGTGTAAAAAAAATAGTGGTTGAGCAATTAGGTGTCAAAGAAGAAGAAGTCACCAATGACGCATCCTTTGTAGACGATTTGGGTGCTGATTCACTGGATACAGTCGAATTAGTGATGGCGTTGGAAGAAGAATTTGAAACAGAAATTCCAGATGAAGACGCTGAAAAGATTACAACGATACAACAAGCGATTGATTATATTAATGCGCACATGGGTGAACATACCACGAAAGAATAATGACTTGATGCGCTTGTTCCTATCTTATATTGCATATGAATTAAGGAGCCAGTTTTGAGTAAGCAGCGCGTTGTTGTGACTGGGCTTGGTATGATTACGCCACTGGGCCTAACAGTTGAGGATACGTGGAAAGCAATTCTCGCGGGTAAAAGCAGTGTCAGTCTGATTGACCATTTCGATTCTTCTGATATGAATTGCCATATATGTAGTCGGGTCAAGAATTTTGATCCGACCGTCTACATGACTGAGAAAGATGCGCGTAAGCGCGATATCTTTATTCAATTTGGTATTGCCGCAGGTATCCAAGCAATCAAAGATTCCGGTCTTGAAGTAACAGAAAGCAATGCACATCGTATTGGGATTGCTATCGGCTCTGGGATTGGTGGCCTGCCTTATATTGAAAAATCACATTCTATTTTGCTCGAATCAGGCCCGCGAAAAATTTCACCTTTCTTTATTCCAGCCGCATTGATTAATTTAATTGCCGGTAATCTGTCAATTATGTTTGGTATGCGCGGCCCGAATATTGCTGTCGTTTCCGCGTGTACCACGGGGACTCATAATATTGGTCTTGCTGCGCGCACGATTGCCTATGGTGATGCGGATATTATGGTGGCCGGCGGCTCAGAAATGGCAACAACCAAACTGGGTGTCAGCGGCTTCGCAGCCATGCGTGCTCTGTCTACACGTAACGATGCACCCGAAAAAGCCAGTCGTCCTTGGGACAAAGACCGCAATGGTTTTGTCTTAGGTGATGGTGCGGGTGTATTGGTCCTTGAAAGTTATGAACATGCAAAAAAGCGTGGTGCAAAAATATATGCCGAGTTGGTTGGCTTTGGGATGAGTGCCGATGCGGTGCATATTACCAGCCCACATCCAGAAGGGTTGGGCGCGGCCATTGCTACCGATAATGCACTGCGAGATGCGGGCATGCGGCCCAATGAAGTGGATTACATCAATGCGCATGCAACGTCGACCCCGGCAGGCGATGAATTAGAAGTGTTGGCAATCAAACGCAGCTTTGGTGATCATGCTTACAAGCTTGCCGTGAGTTCTACTAAATCCATGATTGGCCATTTGTTGGGTGCAGCCGGTGCGGTAGAAGCCATTTTTTCTATATTGGCTATCCGCGATCAAGTTGCGCCGCCAACCATTAATTTAGATAATCCAAGCGACGGGTGTGATTTAAATTTTGTTCCATGGGAAGCACAGCAAATGCGTATCAATGCTGCGATGTCTAATTCTTTCGGTTTTGGCGGGACTAACGGTACATTGTTGTTTCGCCGCATAGACGCATGACGAGGCGCAAACTAGCGCAACGATATCTTGTTGTATTGGGTGCTGTTTGTTCGGCAGTGTTGCTGTCGTGGGTCGCATTTCTTTACGTGCCAGTGATTAAAAATCCAGAGGGATATCGTTACATAGTTAAATCAGGCACGTCCATTCGATTGGTGGCAGATGATTTGTATGCTAAGAACATCATCACCCATCGTTTCTATTTTCATATGCTGGTTCGACTGCGCGGTGGTGGGCACGAATTAAAAGCGGGGGATTATTTATTTCCCAAGGGCAGCACGCCTTCGAGTATGTTAAACCAAATGCTGACCGGTGCTGGCATCATTTATCATGAGTTTATGATAATCCCTGGCTGGAACATGACAGAATTGCGTGCGGCTTTATTACTGGATAATAATTTTCAACATGTTGTCAACCGCCTCACGGACCAAGAATTGATGCGACGGTTAGGCCGTCCTGGACTTTTGCCAGAAGGCGAATTTTTTCCCGATACATATTATTTTGTGGCAGGTTCTTCCGATCTTGCATTATTAAAACGTGCTTTCAAAACAATGCAAACAAAGCTCAATACCGCTTGGCGCCAACACCCGACTGATTTACCTTTTAAAAGTCCCTATGACGTGCTGATTGCAGCCTCGCTTATAGAAAAAGAAGCTTACTTGAATCAAGAGCGCCCACGTATCGCCGGTGTTTTAGTGAACCGGTTACGCCAAGACATGTTGCTGCAATTTGATCCAACCATTATTTATGGAATGGGCGTGCATTATGTCGGTAAAATCAGTAAAGAAGATTTGCAAACCGATAACCCCTATAATACCTACCTCCATAAAGGATTGCCGCCGACACCAATCGCTATCCCCAGCGAAGGATCGATCCTGGCCGCAGCCCACCCAGAGCAGCATCCATTCTTGTATTTTGTTGCACGTGGCGATGGTTCACACCAATTCTCAGAAACACTGGCTGAACACAATATTGCTATTGCCGCGCTAAAAAAATCAAATTCCTGGTTTAATGAAAAATTAGTCGCTGGCTATTGGCGGGCCCGCTTTGATATGCAATAATTTTGATTCTTAAATTGTAGGGTGGATTAGGCGTTTTTTGCCGTAATCCACCTTACGTCATATGGCAAGTGAGGAAATTGAAGTGCTTCCAACCTCCCAAAGTCAGTTCCTTACTGTCGAAGGCATTGAAGGTGTCGGAAAATCCACGGCAGTGCAATTTATCCAAACCTATCTCACCAGGCGCCACATCGCTTTCATTTTAACGCGTGAACCGGGGGGGACGCCGATTGCAGAACAAGTCCGGACTATTTTGTTGACGCCGAATGCTGCAGAAAGAATGGTGCCTGAAACAGAGCTGCTCCTCATGTTTGCGAGTCGAGTCCAACATATTACGCAAGTGATTAAACCCGCATTAAAAGCAGGGAAATGGGTTGTGTCCGATCGTTTTGTGGATGCGAGCTTTGCGTATCAAGGTGGGGGCCGTGGTATTTCGATGCAAAAAATCCAAATGCTCGAAGACTGGCTGGTGCAGGAAATGCGTCCACACTGTACCATTTTATTGGATGCACCACCGGAAGTGGGGCTGTCGCGTGCCAAATCGCGTGGGCAATATGATCGCATTGAACAAGAAAAAATTGATTTTCATGCGCGTGTACGCCAGGCTTATCTGCAACGCGCGGAACAAGACAAAGACCGTTTTCGTATCATTGATGCGACCCAATCATTGGAAAAAGTACAAGAAGCACTGGGCAAAATCTTAAATGCGCTGATTGAATAATAAATTGGGCATTCCTGGTATAACACGTTACAATTGCTCGGTGATTGCGCTAATCCACCCTACAAAAGTTGATGCCTATGCGGACTAGTATGAATAATAACGTTCAAAAAAATGCCACCATCACTTCCATTCTTCCATGGCATAGTCGGCAGTGGGAACAATTTTATACGACGAAACAACATCAGCGGTTGCCGCATGCCTTATTATTAGTCGGGCCCAGTGGCCTTGGTAAAAAACAATTTGCGGAGTCCATGGCGCGCAGTATTCTTTGCATGCAGCCAAGTTCTACGGGCGAGGCATGTGGTGAATGCCATGGGTGTTGCTTATTAAAAGCGGACGCCCATCCTGATTTTATCAAAGTCTCTCCTGAGACAGGGCAAATGATTAAAATTGATCAAATTCGTGATGTGATTACCTCCGTCAGTGAAACACCCATGCAGGGTGGCTTTCGTGTCATTATGATTACGCCCGCCCATGCGATGAACCTTGCAGCGGCGAGTGCTTTATTAAAAACATTAGAAGAACCCGCAGGGCGGACTTTATTTATCTTGATCAGTGATAATAATTTACGATTACCCGCGACGATCAGTAGTCGCTGCCAAAACATTATTTTTGCAATACCAGAACGTACTCATGCCCTGGAATGGCTGCAGGCGCAACTTGACCAGTCCTCCTTGCTCATCGAGGCGGAACTATTATTACATTTAGCAGACGGTGCTCCCGTAAAAGCACTCGCTTTGGCGGTCCCTTCCTGGTTGGCACTCCGTCAAGAGATTTATCAAGGATTAATTGCATTGCACCAAAAGCAGGCTGATCCATTGCAATTAGCGGCCCAATGGCAAGAGCATGATTTACAGACATTATTGCATTTGTTGTTTTATTGGATACGGGATATAGTACGGCTGCAATCCTCTGCAAATTTCACAGTGCTCATGAATAAAGATTACGCGGACGTATTGACGACGTTAACGATCTCCAGCGAAGCTGTGTTTGCATTTCTGGATTTAGTGCAACAACGCTTAGGAAAAATTATTTATTTGCAAAGTTTAAATCGGCAATTATTATTAGAAGAATTACTTATTCGTTGGGCCCAATGCTATGTACCTGGTTGACTCCCACTGTCATTTAGATCAATTAGATTTAACGGCACATGCCGACAGTCTTGATCATGCAATAAAACAAGCCCATACGATGGGTGTAGGGCATATGCTCTGTGTTTGTATCACATTGCAGGATTTTCCTGCAGTGCTACGCATTGCAGAAACGTATGCAGAAGTCAGTGCTTCTGTCGGTTTGCATCCCAATGAAATTGTTGCAGAAGAGCCGACGGTTGAGCAATTATATCATTTAACCCAGCATGAAAAAATTGTGGCGATTGGGGAAACGGGACTCGATTATTATCGCAGTCAAGGTGACTTGGAATGGCAACGTGAACGATTTCGTCGCCATATTCGCGCTGCGAAAAAAGCCCATAAACCACTGATTGTGCATTCACGTCAAGCAAAAGCAGATACACTGCGCATTTTGCAAGAAGAAGACGCAGCCTCGGTGGGGGGCGTATTGCATTGTTTCACTGAAGACCAAGAAATGGCAGATGCGGCCATGGCACTGGGTTTTTATATTTCATTTTCAGGGATAGTCACTTTTCCCAACGCAAAAACATTGCAAGCGGTTGCGCAATATGTTCCATTGGAACGCATGTTGGTGGAAACGGATTCGCCTTATTTGGCGCCCTTGCCGCACCGGGGCAAGCCGAATGAACCTGCTTATGTACGTTATGTTGCAGATTATCTTGCGCAATTACGTGGAATAACGACGGTTGAACTCGCCACACAAACCAGCGCCAATTTTTTCAATTGTTTTACGGGAGCAAAAAAATAATATGTTCCGACCGGCAGCACTTTTTATCGGGTTACGCTATACGCGTGCAAAAAAACGTAATCACTTTATTTCATTTATTTCATTAATGTCGATGTTTGGCATTGCACTCGGTATCCTGGTATTAATTACTGTCTTGTCAGTCATGAATGGTTTTGATCGAGAAATAAAAAACCGTGTGTTTAGCATGGTGCCTGCTGTGACCGTGGGTAGCATCACCAATACCTTAAGCAATTGGCAGCAAGTGGAATCCATTGTAAAAAAATACCCCTCGGTCACCGGGGCCGCGCCGTTTGTGAGTGGCCAAGTCATGTTGACGAATGCGGGTTCTGTCCAGCCGGTGATGTTGATGGGCATTATACCCACCGAAGAAAGCAAAATAACGCAATTGGCTGATAAAATGATATCTGGAAAATTAACGGATTTAGTGCCGGGCAGTTTTAATATTATTTTAGGCGAAGACCTTGCGAATCGCATTGATGCCGGTGTCGGTGATAAAATTACTGTCGTAACGCCGCAAGTGTCACTTTCACCCGCGGGTGTGATTCCACGGTACAAACGATTTACTGTCACGGGTATTTTCCGTGCGGGCAGTGGATTTGGATTTGATTTAGCATTAGCATTTATCGATTTAAATGATGCGCAGCGCCTTTTTCAAATGGGTACCAGTATTTCAGCGTTACATGTCAATATTCAAAATGTCTATAATGCGCCACAATTTTCCGAGCAATTGACTGTCGCCTTGGGAAATAATGCGCGAGTGAATAACTGGGTCGAACAATTCGGTGAATATTTTCATGCCGTGAGTTTAGAAAAGAAAATGATGTTTTTCATTTTATTATTAATTATTGCCGTGGCTGCTTTTAATTTAATTTGTACGTTAGTGATGGTCGTTAATGAAAAAGAAGCGGACATTGCGATATTGCGGACTATTGGTGCTACGCCAGGCATGGTCATGGCTATTTTTATTGTACAAGGCGCCATTATTGGGGTTGTCGGTACTTTATTAGGGGTGGTCGGAGGCGTTCTATTGGCCCGGAATGTCACGGAAGTCGTGGATGGCATTGAACGTTTGTTTCATGTGCATTTCATTTCATCGAATATTTATATTGTTAATTATTTACCGTCGGAAGTACAGTGGACGGATGTTTGGCAAATCAGTGCTGCCGCATTAGTATTAAGCTTGCTTGCGACGTTATACCCCGCATGGCGTGCTGCGCGCACTGAACCTGTGGAGGCTTTACGTTATGAATAATGGGGTATTGGAATGCATACAATTATCAAAAACATATTATGATGCCGCAGGAAAAATTGAAGTTTTACAAAATATCAATTTAAAAGTCCAATCCGGGGAATTGGTCGCTATTGTGGGCAATTCCGGTTCTGGAAAGAGTACGCTGTTGCACCTATTAGGTGGCTTAGATAAACCCACGACCGGCCAAATCATGCTTGCTGAAAAAAACTTGGCGACCGTTTCAGAAAAAGAAAAATGCCGCTTACGCAATCACTACTTGGGCTTTGTCTACCAATTCCATCATTTATTGCCGGAATTTACTGCGTTGGAAAATGTAGCCATGCCGCTCTTAATTCGTGGTTTGCAACCCGACATGGTGGCTGCGAAAGCAGAACATTTGCTGGATCTCGTCGGATTGAAATCACGTTTGACACATAAAATTGGCGAGCTTTCCGGTGGAGAGCGGCAACGGGTTGCAATTGCAAGGGCCCTGGTGACTGACCCAATGTGTGTGTTAGCGGATGAACCCACAGGTAATTTAGATCCACGCAATGCAGAAAAAGTGTTGCATTTATTTCTTGATTTACAAAAAGCATTTCAAACCAGCGTTGTGATTGTTACGCATGATATGTCGATTGCACAGCGTGCGCAGCGTATCTTGCTTTTGCAAGAAGCTCAATTAGTCATTTCTCAATAATACCTCCCCACCAGTAAATAACTTTAGCCCGGCTCCGTCGTCCCGCGGCTTGTCCGCGGGATCCAGAAAAGTCTATAGAAGCCTGGATCCCGCGCATAAAGCGCGGGACGACGCCTGGATCCCGCGGACAAGCCGCGGGACGACGCCTGGGTCCCGCGCATAAAGCGGGACGACTAAAGTTTATGTACGACAAGCATGTTCATTTTTCATAAGGAATAGCCATGCCCTTATTCGCTATCGCATTTTTATTGGGAATTGTTTTTCTGCAACAATGGTCCTCTTTGCCGAGTGGTGCGTGGCTCCCTTGGCTGTTGCTGAGTGTAGGGACCATGCGATGGTTTGCTTGGCGGTATTGTCGTTTTTTTGCGGCAGGTATTTTAGGATTTACCTGGTGCTTATGGGTTGCCCATTTACAATTATCGGCAGTCTTGCCCAGTTCGTTAGAAGGCAAGAATGTCTCGGTGACAGGGGCCATTGTTTCTATTCCAGAGCAGCAGGGACAGTTGACGCATTTTCTCTTTGCGCTACAGGAAATGGACCATCGGCCTGTTCATGGTTTAGTGAATTTATCGTGGCAAAATAAACAAACAGTATTGCATGCGGGCGATAGCTGGCATTTGACTGTGCGCTTGAAAAAAATCCATGGCACGATGAACCCAGGAGGTTTTGATTATGAAGCATGGAGTTTTCAAAAAGGGATACAGGCCCAAGGGTATGTCTTAACGCAATGGCAGAATGTGCGCGACCAAGGCCCTGGTTTACGGTATGCCTGGGTGGCATTTCGTCACTATTTATATGACAAAATGCTGACTGTGTTGCCTGTGACGCATATAACACCTTGGATCATTGCGTTAGCATTGGGTGAGCGCAATGGTGTGCAATCCGCAGATTGGCAAGTGTTACGGAATACTGGCACAAACCATTTAATGGCAATCGCAGGTTTGCATATTGGTTTTATGAGTGCGTTTGCGTTTGGCTTGGTTTCGTGGTGCTGGCGGCGTTTTCCCCGATGTGTTTTAGCAATGCCGGCGCAACAAGCGGGTGCTATTGCTGCATTCATGGTGGCACTGGTTTACAGTGCGCTGGCAGGTTTTTCGCTGCCCACCCAACGAGCATGCATCATGTTGGCTATTTTTTCTATACTGAGCATACGGCGACGTAAAATCCAGGCTTGGCAAGCGTGGGGACATGCGTTAATGATTGTGCTGCTTTTGAATCCACTCAGTGTGTTGACGGATAGTTTCTGGCTCTCGTTTGGGACCGTTGCGTTGATTATTTATGGAATGAGCGGACGTCTGTGTCCCAGTGGGCATTGGTGGAAGCATGGACGCACCCAATGGGTCATTACGGTGGGATTGGTCCCGTTAAGCATTTGGTTATTTCAGGAATGTTCATTGGTTTCCTTTCTTGCGAACAGTATTGCAATACCGTACATCGGGATCATCATTGTTCCTCTGACCGTCTGTGGGTGCATTTTATTAATGGTGTCCACGCATCTCGGAGGCCCTTTATTAATACTGTCCGAACATTTATTGCAATTTTTATGGACTATTCTCGCTTATTTGGCAGGCTTGCCATGGGCCACGTGGTATCATGCGGTGCCCTCGGTCGGGGCCCTGATGGCAGCGTGCATTGGCACCGTCATGTTATTATTGCCTGCCGGTTTTCCAGGACGATGGCTCGGTGTGATTTGGTTATTGCCGGTTATTTTTTATCATCCTCCGACACCCAAAGCAGGTGCAGTCTGGTTTACTCTACTGGATGTAGGGCAGGGGCTTTCGGCCGTGGTGCAAACACAAAATCATACCCTGGTTTTTGATGCAGGTGCAAAATTAAGTGACGAATGGGACATGGGTAACAGTGTGGTCATGCCTTATTTGCATTACATAGGCACGGCCAAAATAGATATGCTGGTCATTAGTCACGGGGACAACGACCACAGTGGTGGGGCGGCCGCTATTTTGCAACAGATACCGGTGTTGCAATTAAGGAGCAGTGTGCCACAGCAATTTTCATTTTATCCCAACGCGGATTTTTGTTTGCAAGGCCAACGATGGCGTTGGGACGGGGTTGATTTTACATTTCTTTATCCTTCCGTTGCACAATTAGGCATGAAAAACGACAGTTCGTGTGTGTTACGTATTGTGAATGGAAAACAAGCTATTTTATTGACCGGGGACATTGAAAAAATAGCGGAGCATTATTTGGTCCGTCATGAAAAAAATAACTTAGCTGCCGATATTTTAATTGCACCGCACCATGGTAGTAAGACATCTGCTTCTGATGAATTCCTAGATGCAGTCGCGCCTAACATAGTCCTTTTTCCGATTGGGTATCGAAATCGTTATCATTTTCCACACCCTAGCGTTGTCGAAAATTATCAAAAACGCGGTGTTATACAGTATGATTCAGCCAGTGCCGGGGCCATTCAATTTTATTTGCAAGGAGAAGAGCAGGACGTCTTGCGCTACCGCCAAGCCCATCGGCACTACTGGAATAGTATTTAATTACCTGTCATTCCCGCGGAGGCGGGAACCTATTTTTAAAAATTGCACAATTGTGATTAGGATAAATGGGTTCCCGCCTTCGCGGGAATGACAAATGTGCGCGATTTTATTACGCAATACTGATGTTATTTACGATTGACTCGTGGTTTCACTTTTGCCTTGCAGGAGCAAGTCAATGGCCATTAACAGTGCTGCTTTATCCACGGGTTTTTCGAAGGAGACGGCGGCGCCAATGGATTCTGATAAGTCTAAATAACCAGTTGGATCAAGGCGGCCCCCACCCGAAATAGCGATGATTTCCATGTCGGGATGTTTATTTCTTACTTCGGAAATGAGAGTAATGCCGCTTTTTTTTGGCATAATGATATCGGTGACCATAATATCGGGGTGGGCTATTTTCAAAACGTCAATGGCTTCATCACCGTTGGTTGCTTGCAATACGTGATGCGACGCACGTTGTAACATTTGCGCTAACATGTCTCTTACTAACTCATCATCTTCCACTAACAGTATGGTAGCCATGCTCTTTCTCCTCTGGATTTAAAGCGGATTGATATTCAGGTAAAAGCAATGTGAACGTAGTTCCATGCCCGAGTTGACTGGTGACAGTGATACCACCTTGATGGTCTTGCATGATGGCATGTACGGTTGAAAGTCCGAGCCCGGTGCCTTTGCCAACTTCTTTTGTTGTGAAAAAAGGCTCAAAAATACGTTCCATTGTGTGTTGGTCCATGCCATGTCCAGTATCCATGATATCAATACGATAATAATTTTTATTGTCGATGTCTGGAAATTGATTTAAAAAAGGGTCATTGGCAAGGATACGACTCACAATTATTTTGATGTCTCCCTCACCATCCATGGCGTCGACTGCGTTATTAACGATATTGACAAATACTTGGTGAAGCTGGGTTTGGTCTCCTACAATCAAGTAATCGTCGGTCATACCAATAATGTCAATGCTGACACTGGCAGGGATCGTTGGCTTTAACAAAGCAAATACACTTTCGGTGATTGTTTTAAGATGCAGTGGTTGATATTCATGATGAATATGGCGTCTTCCAAATGCCAAAATGCGTGATACAAGGTCTTGTCCGCGTTTGGACGCTTCTAAGACTTTCCCTAAATTTTTATGGATTAAAGAGTCTTCTGCAACATCGTCGCGTGCCATTTCTACATAACCGATGATAGCGTACAAAATATTGTTAAAATCATGTGCAATGCCGCCTGCTAAGGTACCAATGGCTTGTAGTTTTTGACCTTGTAAGAGGGCTATTTCTAATTTTTGTTTGGTGTCTTCTGCGCGCATCCGTTCTACAATTTCATTTTTATAGTTTTGGTCAATGCGAGCCAGTGTTGCTGACCGCTCATGCATTAATTGCAAAAGACGGATGCCGATGCCCCCCAAAAGGGCAATGGCAATACCAGCAACCAAAACAATCCAAGGCAGGGCACTTTTGAGGGAGGTCACGAAACGTTGATGAACATATTCATTTTGAATAAGAAACGACCAAATAATGATGGAAAGCAAGATACCCGCGAGAGCAAAGATGCCCGGCAGCCAATGCCGTAATCTATATTTAAGTTCTTGATTTAATTTGGTTAATTTTGGCTGTGACTGTGGATCCATAGCACATCCTGTTATTCATGACCCTAAAGAATAGCTTAATCCATTTGATCAGGGGATACCACTGGCTTATCTTTTAATATTTCAATTTGGCGGCTTCGCTTGAATAAGGTAAACTACACAATTATATGCAGGAGCGTTGAGTAGAGATCTATGCAGCTAACGAAAATCAAACTCGCGGGTTTTAAGTCCTTTGTTGATCCTACAACGGTTCTATTGCCTACCAATTTGGTAGCCATCGTAGGGCCTAACGGTTGTGGTAAATCAAATATTATCGATGCGGTATGCTGGGTCATGGGCGAAAGCTCGGCCAAATATCTGCGTGGAGAATCACTGACTGATGTTATTTTTAATGGCTCAACGGCACGTAAGCCTGTCGGACAATCCTCCGTGGAATTGGTTTTTGATAACAGTGATGGTTCCATCGGTGGTGAATATGCCAGTTATGCTGAAATTTCTATTCGTCGTCAAATAGCGCGTGATGCAGAGTCCGCTTATTTTCTGAATGGAATGCGTTGTCGGCGTCGGGACATTATCGATATTTTTCTTGGCACGGGGTTAGGGCCACGCAGTTATTCCATCATTGGTCAGAACATGATTCAGCGTGTGATTGAGGCCAAGCCAGAAGAAATGCGGGTTTATTTGGAAGAAGCCGCCGGTGTTTCAAAATACAAAGAACGTCGTCGTGAAACTGAAAATCGCATTCAACACACGAAAGACAATTTAGCCCGCTTAAATGATGTACGCGCTGAGTTGGATAAACAATTAAACACATTAAAACGGCAATCCAATGCCGCCGAAAAATTTAAGTTACTCAAAGAAGAAGAGCGTTTATTGCGTGCCCAATGGCTGGCAATCCAATGGCGCCATTATGATAGCCGTTTAGTCAGTAAGACATTGCATATTCAGCAACAAGCAACCGGTCTTGAAGCACGTCAGGCTGAATTAAACGATATTAATTTGCAATTTGAATATAAACGGGATGCTAAACGTTTAGCCGATGATCAATTTCAAGATGTGCAACGGCACTATTATTCCATCGGCAGTGAAGTCACACGCCTTGAACAAGACATTCAATACCATCAGGCGCGTCGACAACAATGGGAAGCCGATTATGCGCAAGCCGAGCACGACTGGCTTGAATCCAAAACCCATCTTGACGAATCAGAACAGACATTAGAAGAATTGACGACAGAAATGCATACGCTAGGGCCGCAGGCGGCCGCGGCATTGGAAGAAGCTGAAGCAGCATTCGAAGAACTGACCGATCAAGAAGATGCGATGCAAACTTGGCAAATTCAATGGGAAGCATTTAATAAACAAACGGCTAGAAATATGCAGATTGCGGAAGTCGAGCAAACCCGCATCCAACATTTAGAACAAACAATCACTGCATTGCAGCAACGTATTACGACGCTCAACCAAGATAAAGACCAGTTTGATTTTTCTCAGTTAGACACGGAGACACTGGAATTAGAAGAGCAATTATCCGCACTGCACGCCACCATGGAAGAACACAAACAACAACTGCAAGACGTACAAAAAAATCGTACCCAATTGCAAGCACAACAGCAGCAAACGACCGAAGAATTAAATCAAGTACGCAAAGAATTACAAGCATTGAATGGCCAACAAGCGTCGCTGGAAGCCCTGCAAGAAACTGCACAAGGCTTGCGGAATAATCCTGTGGTTGAATGGCTGCAAAAACATCAGCTGGAACAAAAGCCGCGTTTAGCGCAAGCATTGGATGTAACGCCCGGTTGGGAAAATGCCGTTGAAACCGTATTAGGTACTTATCTACAAGCGATTTGTGTGGATGAATTAGCGGACGTTGCATCGTTAGTCGAACAGTTTACCTCGGGAAATTTACGCGTGGTTGCGAAAACGGCGAATGCCACGCAATTACCCAGCAAGGCCAATTCATTACTAACCAAGGTCAAGTCATCGTGGCCTATCGATGCATTATTAAAAGACATTTATATTGCGGAATCGCATCCAGAAGCGCTGGCTTTGTGTGCCTCGTTAGCGGCCCACGAATCAGTCATTACACGCGATGGCATGTGGTTAGGTGCTTCGTGGCTATCGGTTTCCCGTGCCGTCAATCCCGAAGCCGGTGTATTGCAGCGTAAGCAAGACATAAAAAAATTAGCTACAACGATGATGGCTAAAACACAAGTCCAGGATGCATTATCTGAAAAATTAACTCACTTGGGTGAAGCGTTAGCCGATTTAGAATGCCAGCGCAATGATATACAAAAAGCGATTAATGAAGACCATGCACAAATATCTGAAACCGCTGCACAACAAAAAATACTGACACAGCGGTTAACGGAATGGCGAGCACGCGCTGACCATTATCAAAAAGAATACAATGATTGTTCTACGCAATTATTGCAAACGCAAAATGAATTGACTATTGCACGTGCGGCTTGGCATGAAGCGATGGTGTCCCTGGAGCAACAAGAACCCGATCGGAATGCATTGACCCAACAACGTGAAACATTGCGCGATACGGTGCATGCCGCGCGTAATCATGTCAATCAAACCAAAGACCAAGCCCATCGCTTGGACATTCGGTTGCAAACGACGAAGTCACAGCAATCTTCGTTGCAACAAGGCATGCAGCGTTTGCAGTCGCAATTAGCGACGTTAGCTGAACGTAAAGCAACGTTATACAGTGAATTATCTGCAGAATCCTCCGTGGAAAATTTAAGAAATGATTTAGAAAATGCGTTAAAAAGCAGGATCCTTTTGCAGGGCGAACTTACGAATGCACGTCACGCGATGGATTCCATCAATCAAGAATTGCATGCGTTGGAATTAAAACGTCAAGAAGTAGAACGCGATATTGCTCGTTTTCGCGATATGTTAGAAGCATTGCGAGTCGAACTGCACGGGGTGCGAATTAAGGCAGAAACATTAGTGGAACAATTGCATGAAACGGGCTCCCAATTAGAAGAAGTGCTGCAAGGATTGCCGGATGATGCAGCCCCGGATGAGTGGCATGCGCGTCTTGAACAAGTGGGGCAACGGATCCATCGTTTAGGCCCAATTAATTTGATCGCCATCGAAGAATATCAAGCGTGTTTTGAACGAAAGCACTATTTAGATAAGCAACACGATGATTTACAAGAAGGCTTGACTATCTTAGAGAATGCGATTGAAAAAATTGATAAAGAAACCCGTACTCGATTTAAGCAAACGTTTGATAAAGTCAATGCACGTTTTCAAGAACTTTTCCCCATCGTATTTGGTGGCGGGCATGCGTACCTGGAATTAACGGGCGAAAACTTATTGGATACGGGCATTACCGTCATGGCTTGCCCCCCAGGAAAACGTAACAGTACGATTCATTTATTGTCCGGCGGTGAAAAAGCCATGACTGCCGTGGCACTGGTATTTTCCATTTTCCATCTTAATCCTGCCCCTTTTTGCATGTTAGACGAAGTGGACGCGCCATTGGATGATGCCAATATTGGCCGTTTTTGTCAGCTCGTTAAAACCATGGCGGAAAAAACGCAGTTTATTTTTATTAGCCATAATAAATTAGCAATTGAAATGGGCGAAACACTCATCGGTGTCACAATGAATGAGCCAGGGGTTTCTCGTTTAGTGACAGTGGATGTACAACAAGCGATGACATTAGCTGGAGTATAGCCAATGGAAACACATTCCAACGCAGACTTGATTGTGATTAGCATCGTTGCAAAGCCAGGTGCGCATTTTGCAGGGTATGATTTATTACAAGCCATTACTGCTGCAAAAATGCAATTTGGCCCTATGAATATATTTCATTATTATATTTCAACAGCGAGCAAAGTCCCTTTGTTCAGTTTAGCATCGATAACCGAACCCGGCGAATTCGATTGGGACCGTATGGGTGATTATTCGTGCTCGGGTTTGACTTTGTTTATGGATTTGAAAGCTGTATCAGACCCAGAGGAAGCGTTTGCTATCATGGTGGCCACAGCAGAACAATTAGCCGATGACTTGGAAGGCGAGTTATGTGCCGGACAGCATTTGCCCTGGGATGAAGAAACACAACGTGCGTATGAAAATAAAATAATGAATTACAGTAGGGTCTGTTGACATTAGCCTGTGAATAAATTACCTGAGAAAGAAATAAAAATACTGCGTGAAGAACTCAATGAACATAGCTATCGTTATCATGTTCTCGATGATCCACGTATTTCAGATGCGGAATACGATCAATTGTTTCAGGGTTTGCAACAGCTCGAGAAAGAACATCCACAATGGATTACCGCGGATTCTCCCACCCAACGCGTAGGCGCAGCCCCTTTAAAAGAATTTGCGGAAGTCAAACACACGGTCCCCATGCTCTCACTGGAAAATGCGTTTGCTGATGACGATGTGCTTGCGTTTGATAAACGCGTCCGTGAACGCTTAGAAGCAAGCCATGCAATTGAGTATATCTGCGAGCCTAAATTAGATGGCTTGGCAGTGACATTACTGTATATTGACGGTAAATTATTTAAAGGTGCCACACGCGGTGATGGCGAAACGGGCGAAGATATTACGCAAAATTGCCGTACGATTTCTATGATACCTTTGCAATTACGCGGTACCGATTATCCAGCCGAGTTGGAAGTGCGTGGCGAAGTGTTTATGTCTAAACAAGGTTTTGCAGAATTGAATCGACATGCCGAAACGGTGGGAGAAAAAATATTTGTAAACCCACGGAATGCAGCTGCAGGCAGTGTACGCCAACTGGACCCGAAGATCACTAAAACGCGGCCCCTCGAAATTTTTTTCTATGGTATCGGTGCAGTCAAAGGCAACCCACTTCCGGATACGCACAGCGCTCTGTTAGCAAAGCTGGAAACATGGGGATTGCGCATTAATCCTGAAATCAACGTAGCCAAAGGCCCTGATGAATTACTGCGGTACTATCATGACATTGAAAAAAAACGGACGCATTTACCCTATGAAATTGATGGGGTCGTATACAAAGTAAATTCCATACGCGATCAAAAAGAATTAGGCTATGTTTCCCGTGCTCCGCGTTTTGCATTGGCCCATAAATTTCCGCCCGAAGAAGTCACGACGGTCATCGAAGCCGTGGAATTCCAAGTCGGCCGTACGGGCGCCATTACACCAGTTGCTCGGTTACGCCCCGTTTTTGTGCATGGTGTGACAATCAGTAATGCGACTTTGCATAATTTGGATGAAATCCTACGTAAAGGCATCCATATTGGCGATACAGTTGTTGTGCGTCGAGCAGGGGATGTGATTCCTGAAGTAGTCTCTGCAATAAAAGAATTGCGTCCCGCCCACGCACCTTCTATCCAATTTCCTAACACTTGCCCTGCCTGCCATTCTGTTATTGAACAGGTTGAAGGCGAAGCCGTGGCCCGCTGTACAGGCGGTTTGTTTTGCCCTGCCCAACGTAAAGAAGCGATTAAGCATTTTGCTGCTCGTCGTGCATTGGATATTGAGGGGCTCGGTGATAAGTTAGTGGACCAATTAGTCGATACTAAACAGGTAGAGACTGTCGCAGATTTATATTCACTGACGTTACCGCAGTTAGCAAGCTTGGAGCGCATGGGTGAAAAATCCGCGCAAAATATGTTGCTTGCGTTGGAAAAAAGTAAAAAAACTACCCTCGCGCGATTTATATTTGCATTAGGCATACGCGAAGTGGGCGAGGCGACGGCCAAGCAATTGGCCCAGTATTTTGGTGCTCTACCGGCCATCATGGCTGCCGATGAAGAAGCATTGCAAGCCGTGCCTGACATTGGGCCTGTGGTTGCGAAGCACATCGTGGCTTTTTTTACGGAAGAACATAATCGTGCAGTCATTCAGCAACTCCTGCACGTGGGGATCCGCTGGGAGACAGGCCCTGCAATGCCTGCCGCCCGTCCATTGCAGGGCAAAACATTTGTATTGACCGGCAGTTTAGTCACGCTGAGTCGTGATCAAGCAAAAGAACAGTTAGAAAAATTAGGTGCAAAAGTAGCGGGAAGTGTTTCCAGTAAAACGCATTATGTCGTGGCAGGTGCAGACGCAGGCAGTAAATTGGTGAAAGCAAACGAATTAGGAATTCCTATTTTAGATGAAGATGCTTTTTTAGAGTTGTGTAATAAATTTAACAGTAGTTCCCGCTAAGGGAGCTACACCCATCGCGATGAGGAGTTAAAAAGAGGGGAAAATCGCGATTTTTCCCTCTTTTTGTGCAATTCGAATTCACTTCGAATTGCACATCCAATAGATGAAGCTGTTACCGCGTTTTAAGCGGGAACAGCTGTAAATTTAACTAAATACGAGACGAAGCCTCCCCACCCGGCCTCCCCTCCAACAAAGTTGGCGGGGAGGTGAGCAAGTCCATAGGCGTCAACTTAAGAAAAACAATGGCTCTCTCTGTCATGTTAGCGCAGACCATATTATTATAATTATGCATAACTTTAGCCCTGCCCCCGTCGTCCCGCGGCTCGTCCGCGGGATCCAGAAAAGGCTATAAAAACCTGGATCCCGCGCATAAAGCGCGGGACGACGCCTGGATCCCGCGCATAAAGCGCGGGACGACGTAGTTGTTTAACATTGCTCAAGTTGACGCCTATGGAGCAAGTCTAGCCTCTTAGCCCCTCCCCTCCAGTGTTTTTTTACTGGAGGGGAGGCTGGGTGGGGAGGAATAATGACAGAAGCATGGGGTGTCATGAATATATATCAAGTAATACTGCTTTCATTCTTCAGCATCCCATGTTTCGTCAATAGACGAAATGATGTCCTCTTTTATCTTTAAGCTGCCTTTTAATGCCCCAAACAAAGGGACAGGTTCTTCTTCATAGGGAACCAATTTAGCAACAGGAATGCCATTCTTAGTAATTACCAATGTGGTATTTTTTTCTTTCACTAGGGAGCCTCCTCTAAGGCCTCAAGGGCTAAATGGAGGCCGGGGAGTAGTTGCTTTCTCTGAGAATCCGTTCTTTATCTCATTAATGTCCCGAAAAGGCGATTCACCATCGTTATAAGTAGAAGCAGGCGTTCTGTTGTCAATCTCAGTAATAGGTGTCGGTGGAGGAGTTGTTCTTGATACACTAGGGGTTCTCTTTAGGAAGTCCTCATCCGTTAAACTTAAAATCGTTGCAGTGGTGGATGATCGGGGCTGGCAAGTAAAACAAGATTGAAGAGAGTGACAAAATTCCACAATCTTGCCCCAAAACCAGTCCCATAGGCCAGGCGTTGGGGGTATTCTTGGCGGTAGTATTTCTTGTTCTTTTGAAGGAGAAGGTATTTGAATTGTTAAGTGGGGATTTTTTTCACGTGTCTGGATACTAAACTTTTCTGCTAAACGCTCAGCAAACTTTTCTTGAAACTTTTTTTCGTTAAGATTTTGGCTTGCTATGTCTTCACGGAATGTATCCAATTCCTTGAATAAGTCATTTAAATAGACGGGAGCAGCGAGAATAGGGGTGTTTAAACCTGCAAATTGCTGCAAAAATTGCAGTATGTAACTTTTTTCAAGTTGACGGATTGTAGTATAGGGGAGTAATGTTGACGTGCGAATTTTTTCCCATCCATCTCTTAAGGCATTCTCCTCTCGCGTAAAAAGCACTGTTCTGGAGTGGCTTGACTGGGCCGGCAATGGGACGGCTGCCATCTCTGTATCTACATTCTCACCCAGAAGTGGAGTAACAAAAGAATCGCTAGGTACGATATCGCTAGGTACGAAATTTGAAACGGAATTTGAATGCATGTTTATCTCGTTTTTTATGTAATTTGGCATATATTAACACATTTTTAAAAAATTTGAAACCAAAGTAACCTTATCATAATTATAAAATTATTTATCAAGTCAATATCTTAGGCTCAGGGGTGGGGAAGAAGCCGGTCTCGCATAAGTAATTCATATATAACCGCAACAAATGGTCATCTATCGTGGGAAATTCCAGGCCAATTTCACGCAATAAATGTTTGGTATGTTCTATATTGGTCCCTGGCGTGACAGGCTCATTTTCGAGAGAAAGGTAATAGGGCAAGAAATGGTAGAGAGCATTTTCAGGTGTAATTTGCATTAGCATGAGCCGCCATTCGGTATGAGAACAGTGTTTAATGGGAAAGCCATAATTGTTTAGCCAAGCAATTAAATCATTCCATAAGATGCCATTGGGGTGGTCGAGATGATAAACCTGGCTGTTTTCTGGGTGTAGAAAAGCGATGGCTATCATTGATTTACTAACAAAATCGACAGGCAAAATTGAAATAGTTTCCTTCCAGTCCGGTGCATAACCTAATTGTATGCAACCTTTAATCAAAAGTAGGAGTGCATCATTAAAATTAGTGATGCCCGTATCCGATTGGCCCAAAATATACCCTGAACGATAAATAGAAATAGGCAAGCCACGGTTTTTGATTTGAGTTAAAAGGCGCTCTGACACCCATTTGCTAATAGCATACCCACCAACTAAATTACCGAGATCGGCATCCGGGAATTCTTCTGTGAAATTTCCATAGGCATCTTTTTTGTAAGCTGCAGATAAAGTCGAGACATAGTGAATTGCTTTGCTGATTTTATGCGTTGCAAATTTGATGACTTCTAACGTCCCTTGGACGTTACTATTACGTACTGTTACATAGGAGGCCATGGTATTGACTTGTGCGCCACAATGGATGATAGCATCAATTTTTTCCGCAAGATTTTCATAATTTTCACTGGGAATTCCAAATTGGTCCAGACTAATGTCCCCGGTAATAATGACGATACGACGGTTTGCGAGGGTAATATCTTCCTCTAAACCATAATGGTGTATATTTTCCATTAAGCGTTTGGCAGGGCTGTCAAATTGGCCTTTACGAATAATACAATAAATTTTGGCATCGGTTTGAAGTATGAGTTCCCGTAATAAATAAATACCTAAAAAACCAGCCGCACCAGTTAACAATACACCGCGTGGATTTTTAAAATCCTCATGCGCAAGCGGTGGCTCAATTTCATCGGGTAGAATCGAATCGTGGTTGATTTCATCTTGAATATTCGATTGCACAGTGTATTGTTGGCCATTGGAGTCAATGTATTCTGCTAAAATAGGAATAAAAGGCAAATCAAAAAATAATTTTAGCGGAATAGATAAATTAAATTGTTGTAAAATTTTAATCGACAATTGCGATACCAATAATGAATTACCGCCCAGATCAAAAAAATTATCGGTTACACTGATTTGCTTTAAATTTAAAATATCACCCCAAATGTCTGCGATAATTTTTTCCGTTTCAGTGCGGGGCGCAACGTATTGTCTATCCAGTAAACGTTCAAAATCGTGTGGCGGGGGCAGCGATTTCCAATCTATTTTACCATTGAATGTCAGGGGAAATTGCGGTAACAGTGTAAAGACGGTTGGAATCATGTAGTCTGGAAGTTTACGCTTCAAGGCTTGCCGAATGCTCCGTTGCGTTGCAGCACTGTGTAACGTTTCCATTAAATTATGCGTCGCAAGATAATATTTTATGCTTTTGTCCAGCAATTTTTTTTGTTTGCTATTATTTTCAAAAGCAATACCGGTACGCTCTTCTTGCTGCCAGACTACCTTTCCTGATAACCAGAGTGGATCACTGGAACCGGGCAAACGCAAATGGATACGAATGACTTGTCCAGGTTTAACATTGCCCGAAAAACGCGTTATCGCCAAGCCTTCTTTGGAAATATCATCGGTTGCTGCTTCTACAAACTCACTGTCACTGTTTGCAACCAAACAACGTTCGTGATAGGGGATCCTGATTTTATCAAGATTGGGAACCAGGTAGGCGCATAAGGTTTTTTGGCCGGTGATCATTTCCTTCGCCAATACAACAATTTCTTGTACATCGGGGTATTGCCGGATAGTGGATTCGACTTCGCTGAGTTCTATTCGATAACCGCGTACTTTAATTTGATGGTCGACGCGCCCTATAAACTCTAAGTTACCATCATCTAACCAACGCGCTAAGTCACCTGTGCGATATAATTTTTCCTCAGAGCTTGCATTGAAAATGTTGCGAATAAATTTAGTTCGAGTCAATTGTTTGCGGTTTAAATAACCCAGTGAAATCCCAGCGCCACCAATTAATAATTCACCCACGTCTCCGATGGGAACAGGTTCCAAATGCTGATCGACAATGTAAATTTCGGCATTGACGATGGGTTTGCCGATGGGAGGGGGTAAATGATGATACGGTTGCTTTTCAAGGGGCGTATTTTTTTGATGTATTTTAATATATGTTGTTTCGACAGTGGCTTCGGTTGGCCCATAAGTATTCCAAATATCAAAAGAAAATACCTTGTCAGGGTAATGCGATAAACTTTCTCCACCGATTTTAATCAAGCGTAAACTAAGATTATCAGGCCATAGCATATTAAATAGCACTTGGGCATAAGCCGTCGGCAAATCACAAACCGTAATATGTTCGCTTGCGAGCCAGCGCAATAAGGTCGCAGGTATCAATTTGTCATGATCATCGATAATATGCACACTGGCACCGGTGCAGAGGAATGGAATGGTTTCGCAAAAGAAGGAGTCAAATGCTTGGGATGCAAATTGCGATGCGCGGTCTTCCGGGGTGATTGAAAAAATAGTGTGATACCAATGAGATAAGTTAATTAAACTTTGATGACGAATCATGACGCCTTTCGGTTGTCCTGTGGTGCCGGATGTATAAATGATATAGGCAACTTGGTTTGCAGTTGTGGTGCTGGGAGTGTGTTGGGTATCCAATGCAGAGAGTCGCTGGTAACTGTCATCCACAATAACGGTTTTTGCGTGCTGGTCTTTGGGTATTCGTTCTATTGTATTGACTAAGATACACGTGGGTGCGCAATCATTCAAAATGAATTGAATACGATCATCGGGGTATTTGGGATTCATCGGTACATAAATGGCACCTATTTTGAAAATAGCGAGCATGGCGACTAAAAGAGCGGGTGTGCGGTCCATGAGCACCGCAACAATATCTGTTTTTTTGACATTATTTACTAATAAAGTGTGTGCCAATTGATTGGATTTTTCATCCAACTCTCTATAAGTCAGGCTGTATTTACTGCTAGCGACTGCAAGTCGGTCAGGGCGTTCTTGCGCTTGCATGGCAAATAAATCGTGTACCCCTGTCGTTGGGGCCGGTGGTGGCATACTGCTATGGATTGGTTTGCTCCATTTATTTAATAATTTGCGTTTTTCAGACGCTGTTAAAATAGAGAAATGCGCCACATCGGCTTCCGGATCGGAAATTATTTTTTCTGTGACTAAGATAAAGTGCTGTATTAATTTATGGATGCTGTTTTGAGTAAATTTATTGACGTTAAAAACAAAGGCCATTGTCAACGGTTTTTCTTTAATAAGAGAAAAAATCAAAGAAAGTTGCTTTGGGTCAGCCATGCTGACACTGGATTTTTTGAGGGGCGCAGATTTTTTTGATAAAAATGCATAATGATACAGTGTGTCCCGTTGTTGAGTGATTTTTTTGAATTCACTCCGGTATTTGGATGATTGTTGTAACTGTATTTTTAAGCCCTGAATGTAAGCTGCAAGTGATTCCTGTTCTTTAATTTGTGAGCGCACGGGCAAAAGAGTTGGAAAGATTGTAATTTTTTTTGCATGATTGATGTTGGCATACCAGCCTTGTCCATAAATAATGTCATCGCTGCCTGTGTATCGATTCAGTAAAATTGACCAAGCGGCTTGTAAAATGAGAGAAATGGATAAATGGTTTTTTTTGGAATAATGATAGAGAGATTTGGCGATATGTTTAGGAAAATCAATTTTTTTTATACTGTAATGATCGTTGTCATGGTTGTCCGCCAAGGACAGAGGAATATCAAATCCTTCCAACCATAACTTGGCGGAACTATTAAAATCTTTTAAAAACTCATTCCAATACGAAGTCGCTGTATTTTCTTGCGGTACAGGTACTTTTTTTTTCTTTTTTGCAATCGTCTTTTTTGCCATCTTGTTTCTCCTGTCAGTCATTGAAACAATAGCATTGGCGATTACTAAAAGTTGACTTGCACAGTCGCGACCAGTTGATCATTGTCCAGCGGCGGTTGGCGTGCTTCGCCATTGGTCCCTGTCCATTGCAGCATAAAGACATATTGGCCCAATGTTTTTTTCACGCCTAACATATAATCGGTATAACTGAATAATCCTGCACTCTCAGGTAAAATATAATGGCCTACGGCTGCCATGACAGTGACATCATTCAAATTCAATGCGTATTTAGGAGTGACATCATAATTAATCGCACCATTATAATAAGTCCCTTTTTTATGACTGCCGTAAACATTCGTGGAATAACCCAGTGTGGCAGTGAAAATTTTATATGTCAGGGCAGTAATTAATTCATCGTAACTGGCAGAAGAGGCCCGGGGGTAATTGTAACGATCAATATTAATATCGTAATGGAAATCTTTGCCCACATCGTTCGCAATACCCGCAATCGTGTCAAATTCAACAGTCGCGACATGGTTGTGTGGGTCTAGGAAATCGACATTGGAACCCCAGAGATTAAAATAAATACCGGTGGAGGCAAAGGTATAGGTGAACCCTCCTTGTACCGCAGGATTATTGTCACTGTTACTGATACCACGGAATACATAATTATTCGTAATATCGAATGTACCAGTCACGGGACTGGTGGGTGCTGGGCTGCTAGCAGCAGGGGCGCTCGATGGGGCTGCAGTGCTGGTTGAGTTGGAAGACCCATCCGCATAGGCATTGGTTATGCATGATGCAGTTAACATAGAATAGACGAGTAAATTAATTTTTTTCATTACTAAATTCCTTATGCGGTTAAGTGATTGCGCTTTCTTTCAGGTTTTTTTTAACTAATTGGAAGAGGATTTTATCTTCTGGCAAGGGACGGCTGAGGTAATAACCCTGCACCATATCACAATCATGGTCTGCTAAATATTGTAATTGTTCAGGCGTTTCCACGCCCTCTGCGACCACTTTAATATCCAGACTATGTGCTAATGCGATGACGGCACTTGTGATGGCTGTATCATCTTGATTGGATGGGATGCCTTTAATAAATGATTGATCAATTTTCAAAACACTCACTGGAAATTGTTTGAGATAACTAATGGACGTATAGCCCGTCCCAAAATCATCAATGGAAATTTTCACGCCCATTTTTTTGATGTCATTTAGCCTGCTAATGGCGGTTGCCACATCATCCATCACGGCTGTTTCTGTGATTTCTATTTCAAGGTATTCTGGAGCGAGGCCGCTATCGACCAGTGCGTTGGCGACCAGTTCGTCAATGTTTTGATGCCGAAATTGTTTAGGCGAAAGATTGACTGCAACTGAAATGGGTTGGTATCCCTGGTCTTGCCATGATTTGTTGGCGCGACAAGCTTCGTGCAATGCCCATTCGCCGATTTGTAAAATAAGGCCTGTTTCTTCGGCAAAAGGTATAAATTTGGCTGGGCTGACAAGTCCAAGTTCCGGGTCTTCCCAGCGGATCAAGGCTTCGACGCCCATGATGACACCATCGGATAAATTAAGTTTAGGCTGGTAATACAAAACAAATTCTTTATTGGTGATGGCCCTGCGTAAAGCAGCTTCCAGTTTAATATGTTCATGCGCTTCTAAATTCATTTCTTTGGTAAAGTAAACAAAAATACCACCGCCCGATCTTTTTGCTTTATACATCGCCATATCGGCATTTTTTAACAAATCTTCTAACGAAGTGCCATCCTCTGGATACGTGCAAATTCCAATACTGGTGGTAATAAAAAACTCATGAGTACTGACATGAATAGGCTGTGCACAAAGTTGTAGCAGTTTCTCAGCAACATGACTGGCAAATTTAGGTTGGCTGACGTCATTCAATAAAATAATGAATTCATCACCACCGAGGCGTGCTAATACATCGCCAGCACGCAAGACGGTTGAAAAACGTGTAGCGATTTCTTTTAATACGAGGTCCCCGATAGGGTGTCCTAAGGCATCATTAATTGTTTTAAATCGATCAAGATCGATAAATAATATAGCGAGGTTTTTCTTGTGGCGCTTAGAATGACTGATGGTTTTTGTCAACATTTCATTGAAGAAGACCCGGTTTGGCAAGGAGGTTAGGCTGTCATAATGGGCTAAGCGTACCAAATGTTCTTTGTGGACAATTAATTCTTTTTCAACGGACTTGCGTTCGGCAATTTCTTGTTGAAGTTGAATATTGGTTTTTTGTAATTCATGCGTGCGTTCTTGTACGCGGTGTTCCAATTTAAGATGCGAGGCTTCAATAATACTCATCATATTGTTAATTTGCTTAGAGACCGAAGAAAGTTCATCATTACCGGTTTCATCCACACGCCGTGAAAGTTCATTTTTTTGGCTGATTTCAGCAACATCGCTGTCTAAACGTTCTAAACGTTTAATAATCAGAGCACGCAATAACCATATCATGAGCAATGAAAATAAAACGCCCAATGCAACAAAGGTAATGAGATAATAACCGATGGCTTTGACCCCGGTAAGATAGATGGCACGTGGGGTTGTCATGCGTACCATCCCAATGGCATTTCCGTTAATATCCTTAATGACAGAAAAACCCTGTAATGTTTCTTCGCTGATAGGATAATTCAATACGCCTGTGGGGCTATGTGAAATTTCTTTAAATGCTTTAGCAAGCGTTGGGTCTTTTTGAATTTGATTAGGAAGATACAAATCCAGGTTTAATTTGGTTGTATCTTCGATTTTCTGCATAATTTTAGGTGACAGTAATCGCCCAAAAACCGATGCACCCAGAGGTGGTTTCACTTTATCACCGTCGGTAATGGCGCTGGCTGCGACCATCATAATTCCTTTGCCAGTCAATACATAACCACGCAAATCTTTATTGACGTCTTTGCGGGTGAGTAATAGGCTGCCTGGATAAATGTATTTATCTAAGCCAGTCGGATAACTGGTATATTGAGATTTATCAGTGTCAAACGCAGTCCCGACCATCAGTTTCCCATTGTTGTCCCAATACGTGATCAAATTAATGGTGGAATTGGTAAAAGCAGTCATATTGAGGTTGTTGGGAACAAAGGCATAATTTTTGCCTTGCATGTAATCGTAAAGATCATTCCAATGAGACCAATCAGAGGAATACGTGTAAAGCGAATAATCGATTTGGTCAAGTGCTTGGTTGACCCTGAAAAGGTCTCGATCAGCCCGGTCTTTTTCAAGTTCAAGAAAGCTGCGTATCAAAAAATATTTCGATCCCGCATAGGTCAATCCTAAAAATACCAGCCAAGCTAAACCGATAGCGATGAGAACTTTATTTCTAAGTTTCATTTTGTTATTACCCTCCGTGGTAGCTTAGGCCATTATATGACTCAGCTTAGCGAATTGTAAACAGGCCTTATACCTTACATTTCACGATGCGGACTTTGACGGCCCCAGTAACTCACGCATTTTTGCTTTGATTAAATCAATTGCAATACGATTACCACCACCGCGTGGAACAATAATATCGGCATAGCGTTTGGAAGGCTCAATAAATTGTAAATACATGGGACGGACGGTTTCTTCGTATTGTTGCAAAACACAATCCAAGGAACGGCCGCGTTCTTTGACATCGCGTTTTAAACGTCGGATTAAACACATGTCCAATGGGGTGTCCATAAAAATACGAATATCCATGAGTTCGCGTAACTTCTGCTCCACAAAAAGTAGAATGCCTTCCAACACGATGATGCTATGTTGACCGATGGTGCGTGAGGATTTTTCGCGAATATGCTGTGAAAAATTATAAATGGGGACATTAACGACGTCACCATTTTGCAATTTCAGTAAGCTTTGATAGAGGAGCTCATGATCAAAGGAGTCAGGATGGTCATAGTTGATCATGGCACGTTCTTCAAAAGGGATATTGCTGTGGTCTTTATAAAAAGCATCTTCTGAAATCACCACCACTTGGTCTGAACCTAATTCATTGACAATAGTGGAGGATAAAAGACTTTTCCCGGAGGCAGAAGCCCCGGATATTCCGATAATGACATTTTTTTTTGTCAAGGTTATTTCCTCAATAAGACATAGACTGCACCGGTACTGCCATCGCGAGCAATGGCGGAGCTGAATGCAAGCACTTGGTCTGTTTGGCGTAGCCAATGGTTCAGCTTGTTTTTTAAAATGGGTTTGTGCTGTCGACGCCCTTTTCCGTGTATGATTAATGCATGACGGACCTTCTGGCGCTGACAATACAGCAAAAATTGTGCGAGCGCTTGTTTTGCTTCCTCGATGGTTTTCCCATGCAAATCGAGCTTCGCCTCCATAGTATATTGGCCTGAGCGTAATTTGCGAAGAATTTTATCTTGGATGCCAGGACGAGAAAATTGTAAGATATCTTCACAACTCACGAGCTCTAGTTTATCAAAGTCAGAAAAAAGACAGTGCATTTCCTCCTCAAAGGTTTCCTCTTCTAAGGGTGGACGACGTTGCGGTTTAGGTTTGGGTTGCGTGGGTACAATCTTAGTATGCACCAACTTGGTCACGCCTTTCACAGCTTCCTGGAATGCAGTCTGGTCTTTCGCTGTCTCTGTTTTTTTAACCATCGATGACGGACCCTGGTCGGATATGCTTTAATTTGTTATGATTCAATGTATTATAAGAAGACAAAGAAAGCTACCATGAAAGTAAAGCCGAACAAGAATATGATAAGTATATGAATGATAAAGATATTTTACAAAGGTTCCTTTTTGAAAATGCTCCTGTGCGTGGTGAATTTGTGCAGTTAAGCACGAGTTATCAAGCCATTATTCAACAGCATACCTATCCTGCTGCGATACGCCGATTACTCGGCGAAGCACTCGTTGTCGCAACACTGTTAAGTGCAATCATTAAATTCAAAGGCCGGCTGACGGTACAGTTTCGTGGAAAAGGTAAAATTAAACTGCTGTTGGTACAATGTACCCAACAGCTTCATTTGCGCGGGTTAGTCCAGTGCAGTGATGACATTGCCCCTGACGAATTGTGGGAGGCATTGCATGAAGGCACCTTGGCGATTATGATGGACCCGGACATTGAAGGGGGCAAGCGGTATCAAGGGATCGTTGCTTGGCAAGGCCGATCATTGCTGGAATCGATTGAAGGGTATTTTAAACTGTCGGAACAATTGCCTACGCGTTTATGGTTGGCTGTCAATGACACCTCGGCAACCGGATTTTTGTTACAAGTGATGCCCAAAGAGCGTCCCGAATTGTACCAAGACCATTGGGAACATTTACAGCATTTGACGAATACGCTGACATCCGAGGAATTACTGTGCTTAGATGTTCGTACACTGTTAAAACGCTTGTATTCCGAGGAAGATGTCCGTTTGTTTGATCCTATGCCGGTCATATTTCAATGTAATTGTTCTGTCAAACGCAGTGAAAATGCAATTGTCTTGTTGGGACGTGAAGAAGCAGAGCATGAGTTGCATGAAAAGCAAAAAATCGTTGTTACTTGTGAATTTTGTAATACAGAATATGTGTTTGATCGTGTTGATGTGGCGCAAATTTTTAAAAAAGATGAGAATTCGTCACATTTGCATTAATGCGGAGTATGTGACAGTATCAGATTAGTTTTTTTGAGTGCAGACTATGTTAAATATGGTGCTTGATGTAATACTTATTTTAGTATTTTTTGTTGTATTTAAGTTGTATGACATTTATGTGGCCACTGCTGTCATTATTGCAGGTGCGGCATTGCAGGTCATTGGTACACGCTTATATCTAAAACGTTTTGATAAAAAACAATTGATTGTGTTGACGATACTATTGGTTTTTGGTGGCATGACCCTGTATTTTCATGATCCCATTTTCATCAAATGGAAACCGACGGTTGTTTTTTGGTTGCTCAGTACCATTTTTACCGTAAGCCATTTTTTTGGAAGGCAACCGCTGACGCAGCGCATCATGGGGCGTGCTCTGGAAGAAAAAAAACATGTTATTCCTGTCGCCGTATGGAAAACATTAAATATCGCATGGATTGTATTTTTTATTATTTTAGGGACAGCGAATGTATTGGTTGCGTATTGGTTCAGTACAAATGCCTGGGTCAACTTTAAAGTGTATGGGATTTTGAGTGCATTATTGATTTTTGCCTTTGCCCAATCGATGTACCTTGCCCGTTATCTGGTGGTGGATGAAAAGCAGCAATGATGAAAGAAGATATTATTGTAGAGCGACTACAGCAAGCTTTCACACCGGTTTATTTAAAAGTAATCGATGACAGTCATCGCCATAAAGGCCATGCCGGTAGCCGCGATGGCGCAGGCCATTATACCGTGATCATTGCAGCAGAACAGTTATCTAACATACCCCGTCTGGCTGCGCACCGTGAAATTTATCGTGTACTACACGATTTCATCCCAACGCAGATCCATGCGTTGCAAATCCAAATTATTTCTCCGTGAGCTTAGTCCTATTCAGGAATGCCCACCTAATAGGTACCCTAACAT
>Ga0207027_1001_pt1 | contig 80893 bp, 101 predicted proteins | sample Alteio_BWMinCont_43_FD_153280 | JGI IMG/M metagenome (GOLD analysis project Ga0207027, IMG submission 153280) | Enriched cells from forest soil in Barre Woods Harvard Forest LTER site, Petersham, Massachusetts, United States -... | ecosystem: Environmental > Terrestrial > Soil > Temperate forest >... | reverse complement strand
TGACAACTCGGTTTCGGTGATCAATACCGCCAGCTATAAAACTATCGAGGTTATTTCAACCACGCTTTATCCCACCAAACTAACTGGTTCAACCACCAATGGGCTGGCGTTATCACCCGATCAAAAAACGCTTTACATTGCCAATGCCGATAATAATTGCCTTGCGGTTTTTGATGTAAGCAAGCCGGGCAACAGCCACAGCATGGGCTTTATCCCGGTTGGCTGGTACCCAACTTATGTGCGTACGCTGGGCAATAAAATATTGGTGGCCAATGGCAAAGGCTTTACAAGTATGGCAAACCCGCGGGGACCCCAACCTGTTAGAAAAGCCGATAATAGCGGCTATAAAAAAGGGGCTGTTAACAGTAGGGAACAATATATCGGGGGCTTATTTAAAGGCACGCTATCGTTTATTGACGCGCCGCAACCCGAAAAGCTTAAAGTTTATACCAAACAGGTTTATGCGAACACGCCTTTTAACACAAAAGTAACAGCTACGGCGGCAGGCGAGGCTGGCAACCCTATCCCGCGCAGGCGCGGCGAAAAATCGCCCATAAAGTATGTGTTTTACATTATTAAAGAAAATCGGACGTACGACCAGGTGTTAGGTGATATGCCCCAGGGCAATGGTGATACTTCGTTATGTATCTTTGGCGATAAGGTTACGCCGAACCATCATGCCTTAGCCAATGAATTTATTTTGTTGGATAATTTTTATGTAGATGCCGAGGTAAGTGCCGATGGCCATAACTGGAGCACGGCTGCTTATGCCACCGATTTTATTGAGAAAACATGGCCAACCAGCTACGGCGGTCGCGGTGGTAATTATGATTCAGAAGGCACCCGCAAAGCAGGCGACCCGCGCGATGGCTACATTTGGGACTATTGCAAAAGGGCAGGCGTTAGCTACCGCACCTACGGCGAATTCGCCGATGATTATAAACCGAACATCAAATCGTTACAGGGGCATTACTGCGTACAGTCACCAGGTTTCGACCTCAATATAAAAGATATAAAACGCGAGGCCGTATGGGAGCATGATTTTGATTCGCTGCTGAGCATAAACGCTGTGCCGCATTTTAATTCGGTGCGGATAAGTAACGACCATACCAGCGGGCAACATAAAGGCGCCATATCGCCCATTGCGGCAGTTGCCGATAACGACCAGGGCATAGGGCGCTTTGTAGAACACCTTTCAAAAAGTAGCATCTGGAAGGAATCCGTAGTATTTATTTTAGAGGATGATGCCCAAAACGGGCCTGATCATGTCGATGCGCACCGTTCGCCGGTATTTGTTGCCGGGGGGTATGTAAAGCGACATGCGGTAATGCACAATATGTATTCAACATCGGGTGTGTTGCGTACCATTGAATTGATACTCGGTCTGCCGCCAATGAGCCAATACGATGCTGCTGCCTTGCCGCTTTATGAATGCTTTACCGATAAGCCGGATCTATCGCCTTATGTAGCGAAACCCGCCCAGGTGGATCTTGAGCAACGAAATATCGCCGACAATAGAAGCAGTAAACTATCGCAATCATTCAATCTTGCAAAAGAAGATGCTGTGCCGGATCTTATATTAAATGAGGTGATATGGAAATATGTAAAAGGCGAAAACGCCGCATTGCCTGCCCCAAAACGCAGCGCGTTTGTGATATTGGAAAAGAAGAAAGATAATGATTAGCCCCCCGGCCCCTAAAGGGGAGTTGAAAAATAAAAAGATATTAATTACTTTATATAAATCTCTGTGTCCTTTGTGAAATCCATTGTGCCCTTTGTGGTTAAAACCCAACAGGCACAGTTTAATCGGAACATCAACTTTAAAAACAAATTCTTAATTTCGGGAGTTTAATTGCTATCACATCACTACCCATGGCCGTATTAGAAAATGAGTTTTTAAGAGTTGAGATCGACGCAAAAGGGGCACAGCTATCTTCAATTTTCAATAAAGCAACGCAAACCGAACACCTTTGGCAGGACAGCGCCAAAATTTGGAACTGGCATGCGCCAAACCTGTTCCCTATAGTGGGTGGGCTTATTAATGACGAGCTATTGGTTGATGGAAAAACTTATCCCATGGCCAGGCATGGCTTTGCACGTAACTCCGAATTTATTTTACTGGAGAACGATGAGGTACATGTAACCTATTCACTGCCAAATTCCGAAAAAACGCTGCATGTTTATCCCTATAAGTTTGATTTCCAGGTTTTATATACCCTGATAGAAAACGCTGTCCGGTTAACCTATAAACTGATTAGTCATGATAATAAAACCATTTATTTTTCGGTAGGCGGACACCCGGCTTTTAACGTGCCGTTCGGTCCCGGTGAGAATTATGAGGATTATTATATCGAATTTGAAACAGAAGAAAAGTTAGAGACCCACCTATTATCCCCCGAAGGGTTTTTCAGTGGCGAAATGCACCCGGTACCTTCACCGGGTAACAAATTATATTTAACAAGGCACTTATTTGATGCTGATGCATTGGTATTTAAAAATTTAAAATCGAGGGAGGTTTGCATAAAAAGCGATAGACACGATAGGTCGCTGTCTGTTGAATTTCCGCATTTTAATTACCTGGGCATATGGGCAAAAGGCGGCGGCGATTTTGTTTGCATTGAGCCATGGCTTGGTTGTGCCGATACTGCCGGCAAGCATGTTGATATAAGCCAAAAGGAAGATATACAGCAGTTAAAACCCGGCCATGTTTTTGAAGCTGCGTTTTTTATAAGTGTGTAGTTGGCTGAAAAACGTAGAGACGCAATACTTGCGTCTTTAAACTTTGCCTGTAAACTACCCCAATTTTTTATAATATGATTTCCGATCCCACCAAAAGATTTTCAGACAGGGTTGATAATTATGTAAAATACCGTCCCGGGTACCCGAATGAAGTAATTGCTTACCTGCAAAGTGAATGTAAGTTAACGAGCGCTTTAGTTATAGCCGATATTGGCTCAGGCACCGGCATTTTTACCAAGCTGTTGCTGGATGAAGGTTACAAAGTTTACGCAGTTGAACCTAATGAAGACATGCAGCAGGCCGCTGAACAACAGCTTGGCGCCAATAAAAACTTTAATCCTATTAATGGTAGCGCCGAAGCCACAACCCTACTTGCAAACAGTATTGATTTAATAGTTTGCGCCCAGGCATTCCATTGGTTCAATAATGAAAAAACACAGGCAGAATTTAGAAGAATACTAAAAGAAGACGGCCACGCGGCGCTCATCTGGAATAACCGGCTTGCTGATGCTGACGAATTTTCGATAGCTTATGAAAGTATTTTAAAGCAGGACTCTATAGACTACAACAAGGTTAACCACCGCAATATCAGCGATTTTGATTTCAAAGCATTTTTTAAGGACGGGATTTACAAAGCTGTGAAATTCCCCAACGTGCAAGTGTTTGATGAGGCTGGCCTTTTGGGCCGGGCGTTTTCGTCATCATACGTGCCCCCAGAAGGTACAGCGGATGGCGAAAAATTTAAAGAGCTATTGAAGGATATTTTTGCCCGGTATAGTGACGGTGGCAAGGTGAGCTTTCATTACCAAACGGAGATTTACCTTGGTAAGGTTTAGGCCGGTATGTTCCTTAACTCGTCTTTTGCTTTAGCAAACCATTCGCGGTTGCTTCTTTTTTCAATATTGCCAAGATGCGGTTCCTCGTCGAGCATATCTGTAAATATTTTCGAGGCATCGTCATACTTTTCCTGCCGCATCAAAAAAAGCCCGTATTGGTAGCGTTGTTCAAAATACGAGTAGCGGCCTTTCATGGCTTTAAACTCGGTTTCGGCCTGCTCAATGTTTCCTAAATTTTCGAGCGATAAAGCATAAAGCAGGTGCGCTTTTGAGCGGGTAAATTGCGGCAATTTGTAAAGTTTTTTGGCTAAAGGGATCACCTCGTCATACCGTTGTTGTGCAAAATAGGCAACTATAAGCTGCATCATAACATGCTCATTTTCGGCAAAGGCGCCTGTGAGGCTGGCCTTGTATAAATCAATAGCCTTATCGGTAGAACCGGCTGCAAGGTAGGCGTCTGCAAGTTTTATCCTGTTGGCAAAGGTATCGGTAAAGCGCAATTCTTCTTCCAGTTTTTTTATTCTTCCGCCGGGGTTAAGTACTGCGCCAACATCAATGCCCGGTTTGTTCATTACCTTAAAACTACTCCTGTTCCTGTTCGAAAGCACTTCACTATATAAATAAATTATGCTCCCGATAACCGGCAAAAAAATGATCAGGAATATCCACCTGTTGAGTGTCCCCCTGCGGTAGCTGTGTATGCCACAAAATATTTGTAAGCCAACGATGATATAATAATAGCTGCCGTACGAAAACATAAGTATTTACAATGGATAAATTCAAGCAATCAAAAATAAAAAAATAACTGGTTTTACATTGTGTTTTTAAAAATAGATCAATTTTTTAGTGCTTTCAATACTTTGTGTTGAATTGTGCGGGCAACGGCAGCCCGGTTTATTCCGTATGGTTTTATAACAGGTTTATTCCAGGATTTATAAGCATGAAGCTTTTTTCCCAATTAAAGAAAAACTTAAAAAACGATTTTTCGGGCCTGGCGCCTGTTAAAGTTGCTTTATTGGGCGATACTGCAACACAATTTCTTTCCGTTGCCTTAAGGGGAACAGGGTTTGATGAGGGAATTAACCTGCAAATTTTTGAAGCTGATTTTAACCAGTTGGAACGACAGGTTTTTGATGCGGACTCTGAGTTATACGAATACAAACCCGAAGTAATTATCCTGTTTCAATCCTCGCACAAGCTGCTTGAAAAATACAACAAGTTAAAACACGGGGAATATGATACGCTTGCTGAAAAGCAAATGGAATTAATTAATAATCTTTGCATTGCTATAAACACGAAATTAAATGCAAAGATCATCTGCTACAATTTCTCCGAAATTGACGAGGGTGTATTTGGCAGCTTCGCAAATAAAACGCCGTCTTCATTTATTTTTCAGCTACGTAAGCTCAATTACGAATTGATGCTGTATGCTGTGAAAAGCCCCAATTTTTACATTTGCGATCTATCCGCTATCCAAAACCAGGTGGGCAAAGCAACTGTTTTTCAACCTTCTGTGTATATCAATACAGAAATGGTTTTAAGCATAGATATTTTACCCCAGGTAGCTTTAAGAACGGTTGATATTATCAGCGCAATGTATGGGAAGTTTAAAAAATGCATTGTATTCGATCTTGATAATACCATCTGGGGCGGTGTTATTGGCGATGACGGGTTAGAAAATATCCAGCTTGGCACATTAGGCATCGGGAAAGCATTTACTGAATTTCAATACTGGCTTAAAAAATTAAAAAACCGGGGGATCATACTGGCCGTTTGCAGCAAGAATACAGAAGCGATTGCAAAGGAGCCTTTCGAAAATCATCCCGATATGGTGTTGCACCTTGGTGATATAGCAGTATTTACAGCCAATTGGGATAATAAGGTCGATAATATCCGCAAAATTCAAAATACGCTTAATATAGGTTTCGATGCGATGGTTTATTTGGATGACAGTCCTTTTGAAAGAAATATAGTAAGGGAACACATCCCGGAACTAACCATACCCGAGTTGCCTGAAGACCCTGCCGATTACCTTGAATATTTATATACATTAAACCTGTTTGAAATAGCATCATTCTCGAATGAAGATACAGAACGGACAAAGCAGTATCAAATAGCAGCTAAGCGAAATATTGAGCAGCAAGCCTACATCAATGAAGATGCCTTTTTAGCAAGCCTGGATATGGTTTTGAGGGTTGAGCCACTTAACCGGTTCAACACGCCGCGGGTTGCGCAGCTAACACAACGGTCGAACCAGTTTAACCTAAGGACCGTCCGCTATACTGATGCTGATATTGAAAAACTCGCATCCAAGGGCTGCCATTACAGCTTCACTTTTACCCTTTCAGATAAATTCGGGGATAACGGTTTAATAGCTGTGGTCATCCTGCAAAAGGAAGATAATGAAACCCTTTTTATCGATACCTGGCTGATGAGTTGCAGGGTATTAAAGCGGGGCATGGAAAATTTTGTACTGAATACTATCGCCAATTTTGCTAAGGAAAGTGGTTTTGCAACTTTAAAAGGTGAATACGTGCCAACACCAAAGAACGGGATCGTGAAGGACCATTACAGTAGCCTGGGTTTTTTTGAAAAAGATGCCTTTTGGATATTAAATACCAACACTTACGAGCCTAAGCAATGCTTTATTACCCAGAAGTTATGATAGAACCTGTAAATTATATCTGTGAGCGGATAGAAGCGCTTAACCCTATCCACAGCAAAAAACTCAGAAAAAGTATGGAGTTTTTTGATGACAAGTATAATGAGTTGGCCGGTGCATTTTTTGAGAAATATATACAGCTATTGCACGCCGAAAATAAAACACTGGATTATGCTATCGACTGTTATTTAAAAATGATAGCCGATGTAAATGCAGAAACCCTCGAATTTTTACGCACCGGGAAATATAGCAGCAGCACGTTTGACGAGGTAAATGCCCGCGTGTATGCCAGTCCCGAAACCATGGCTTATTATATGCATGGCCTCATTTTATCGCAGTTTTTATGGAAACATCATTACCAGGTATTTGATTATTTTATCAACACGTTGCCGCAGTATATAAATACAACCAAAAGCTATCTTGAAGTTGGCGTGGGGCATGGACTCTATCTTTCAAAGTCATTGGAGATACTGGACGATGAAGCTTCATTCACCGTGGTAGATATAAGTGAAACATCGATAACACTTGCAAAACATTTCACAAATAATAGTCGAATTGCCTTTAATTTGAGGGATATTTTTGATTTTGATAATGAAGAAAAGTTCGATTTTATCACCCTTGGCGAGGTGTTGGAACATGTTGAAGACCCGTTAAAACTTTTAAGTAAGCTAAATAGCCTGCTTAGCGAAAATGGCACACTGTTTTTCACTACCCCAACAAATGCCCCGGCTATCGACCATATTTACCTTTTTAATAATGTGGAAGAAATACGAAAAATTGTACGGCAGGCAGGTTTTCAAATTATAGGCGAAAGGGCCTTTTTATCGGAGGAGGTTTCACCCGAAAAAGCCGAAAAATATAAGATAGCTGTATTGTATGCGGCGTTTATTAAGAAAGCAGATGTATAGCAATAATTGAATAAATTAAACATGGATAGACCCGAAATACTAAAAAAAGTAAACGATGTTTTTATCGACGTGATGGACGATGATAACATCATTTTAAATTACGTAACAACAGCAAATGATGTGGACGAATGGGATTCATTAAACCATATTCAATTGGTGGTGGCCATTGAAAAACTGTTTAAAATAAGGTTTACGTCAAAGGAGATACAAAGTTGGGACAACGTAGGCGCAATGGTTGATTCAATAATCTCAAAATTAAATTAACGCACCATGAAATTTCATCATGTTGGTATCGCCTGTAAGAATATCGATGAAGAAATAGCGTCTATTGCTGCTATCCATAAAATTATCAGGCAAAGCCCGAAAGTTTTTGATGAAGCACAAAATGCAGAGTTGGTTTTACTGACCCTTGCAGATGGAACAAGGTTAGAGCTGATCTCGGGTAAACAGGTTGAAACCTTCATCAAAAAAAACATCACCTATTACCATTTATGCTTTGAGGTGGATGATATTAATGCCGAAGTAGCGCGGCTTGTAAACGAGGGTGCTTTTTTAATATCACCCCCAAGGCCTGCAATATTATTTAACAATCGGAAGGTGGCTTTTTTGAATGTTAGTTATGGAATGATAGAACTGCTAAACTCAAACTAAACATACCGATGCTCTTCATATCAGCAACATTCGTCCTGTTTTTTATCGTGTTTTTTTTGTTATACTGGTATGTTTTTAACCGGAACCTCAAGCTTCAAAACCTTTTAATTTTAGCAGGGAGTTATTTGTTTTATGCGTGGTGGGATTGGCGGTTTCTTTTCCTGTTGATAGGCTGTTCCCTGTTAAATTATTTTTTAGGTATCGGGATAGCTAAAAGCAACAATGAACAACATAAAAGATTTTTGCTCTGGATGGGAGTGCTACAAGGATTGGGCTGCCTTTTGTTTTTTAAATACTATAATTTCTTTATCAAATCGTTTATCAGCGCCGTCGCTGCATTTAATATAAAGCCGGATATTCATACACTCAATATCATCCTCCCCCTGGGAATAAGTTTTTATACTTTTAAAACATTAAGCTATTTGCTTGATATTAAAAGCGGTAAAATTAAGCCGACCTATGATTGGGTCGTTTTTTTTTCATACATAGCATTTTTTCCATGTGTACTTTCCGGGCCGATAGACCGCCCGAAAACATTGATACCACAATTGGAAAAGAAAAGAGAATTTGACTATAACCAGGCCTCGGACGGGATGCGCCAAATTTTGTGGGGACTATTCAAAAAGATTGTCATTGCCGACAATTGCGCCTCATTTGCCGATCCTATCTTCGCACATTATAGTACCTTACCAGCAAGTTCACTGTTGTTTGGCGCTTTTCTGTTTACCATCCAGGTTTATGCTGATTTTTCAGGGTATTCCGATATGGCAATAGGACTTTCCAGCCTGTTAGGGTTTAAAATAAACCTAAATTTTGATTCGCCATTTTTTGCACAAAACATCGCCGATTTTTGGCGGAGGTGGCATATTTCGTTAACAAGCTGGTTAACCGATTATATATTTACGCCATTGAGTATCTATTTCAGGGATTATGGGAAAGCGGGGCTGATACTGGCAATCCTGTTAAATTTCACGCTGATAGGCATTTGGCATGGCGCAAACTGGACTTTTGTGTTATTCGGATTTATCAATGGTTTATATTTTATCCCATTAATATTGCGGGGCACTATAAACAAAAAGAAAAAAGCCGATAAAGATGGATTACTTCCATCCTTATCGGTATTTTTAAATATAGCCGCAACATTCCTGCTGGTGATGTTCACTTTTGTTCTCTTTCGTGCCGACAGTGTCTCGCAGGCTTTTGATTATTACCGGCGGCTTTTTTCAATGTCCATCTTTTCCTCTTTCGAGGTCACCGAAAAGGTAAATGCAATAACTACCCTTATCGCCATTTTTATAATGCTTGCCGCTGAATGGCTGCAACGCGCCAAAGAGCATCCACTGCAAATTGATTTTATTAAAGGATTTGCTTTGCGGGCTACGATTTATTTTGCTTTGATAGGCTACATCCTTTCTTTCAGCGCGATAAAGAATGCCGACTTTATTTACTTTAAATTTTAACCTAAATGAAGCGCCCGATAAACAAGTTCATTTTAAAAACGCTGTTATTTATCATACCGGTATTTGTTTTTTTTGAGGTGTTGTTCCGGCTGGGCTTTTACCCGGTTATTACCAATTCAACTTTTTTTGATGTAAAAATGCTGACCGTGCAAAAGCAGCATGTTAAAAATGTAAAACTGCTGGCTATTGGGTCGTCCGTAGCATTATATGAACTGGACTCAAAAATAATTACACACAATTTTAATATGCCCTATTACAATTTTGCATCATGGGGGCTGCAAATAACCGATACAAGGGTTTTGTTGAACAGTTTTGTAAAATCATACCATCCAAAGTATGTGGTATTATGCTCGTCATTCGGCGATTTTATAGCGCCACAAAATGATACCTATTTAAACTATACAAGCGCAAGCGATCTTATAAAAGATAAGTTCCCGGAACTTTTTTACTTTAAAAATTATAATTCCATTTATCGCGTTATCCGCAGAAAAATTCAAGAATATCCACCGGAAGCAGACAATTGGGGTGGGGCATTATTAAGGGTTAAAAAAAAAGGCTTAAACAATGATAAATTGAATAAGCATGATATATTCCCGACAAAATATACGCCGTCAAACTATGCGGCATTAGTTTCGTTAAGCGCATCTCTTAAAGCTCAAAATGTAAAGCTTATTTTTGTAGAGGTGCCCGTTAAAGCATCATATGCAAATACCGACCGGGCAAAACAAATATTACAGGCACATTTTAATAAATGCGAAGCGATAGTTGAAAGGCATGGCGGCCTTTATTTAAATTACTACAACACAACCTTTTTTACTGATAGCTTGTTTTTAGATCAGGTACATTTGCAGGCGGCGGGGGCTATGATTTTAACAAGGGAGATAGTTGGGGATTTGAAGAAGGTTATCCATTGACCTCTAACAACAGGATTTGCAGATCGCACAAAACCAGCAGCGGGAATGTTGGAATTTAGCCAAGCTAAGGCGCTACGCTCATCACCTCATTTAATATCGGGTGGTCTAAAGCGCTTATCTGGGTATGCTCGCCCTTTAGTTCATCAAATACAATAATTTCATTAAGCCCGGTTACAAGCCACGATGCAGGTATGTACAAGGTTTGCTGCGGGCCTATTTGCCAGTATTTACCAAGGTTATGCCCGTTCAAAAAAACAAACCCTTTTCCAAAACCGCGCATATCCAGGTAGGTATCGCCGGTTGCATTCAGGAAGAAAGTGCCTTTATAAAATGCTGGGATATTGGGCGGATAGACAAATGAATTAGCGCCAGGCTGCGTTACAAGTTTTGAAGCGGCATTTTTATTCGAGATAATGTATTTAGTGATACCCTCCAGGTCGGTAAACGGAAATTTATACATTTTCCAACCTGTTAGTTCATCGCCGTTTAATGTTACTTTTTCGGTGATCCCCTGGCGGTTATCTGTAAGGTATGGGCCATAATTGATGCGCCCATTGTTCTCCACCAAAATATCCAATGTAGCATTGGCTGCTGGACTTGTTATTTGCAGCGAATCCTGCTTCAATCGCCTGTCCAATATGCTTATGCGTTTGCCATCCAGGTAAACGGTGGCAAAATCGCGCATTTCCTTAATTTTCAATAAACCATCAACAGCATTTTTTAATGTTGTTCGATATAGCACAAAGCCATAGCCCTGGTTCAAATCCTCGAAGGACAAAGGATGTTCGGCAGTCACAGGTTTGCCTAAGTTCCAGAACAAGGTGGTATGACCAGATAGGTCGATATTGGAAATAGCAATGGTTGGGTTTGTTTTCGGCACAGGCGGCAATTTTTCGCCCGCAGGCAAATGTTTTTCAATTACGGCCCTGAATTTATAAAACTTAGCTGTTGGGTTACCGGCCTCATCCAGCGGGGCGTCATAATCATAACTTGATGTCTGCGGCGAATAAGGTTCACGCTTGCTCATGTTGGCCCCATTCATAAAGCCGCGTGTTGTGCCGCCATGAAACATATACAAATTGATAGATATGCCTGCTGATAAAACCTCATCCAGCTTTTTAGCATCATCGTCAGCATTACTGCCCTGGTGCGGGCTGCCCCAGCTATCAAACCAGCCGGGATACCATTCGGCTATATAGTATGGCCCTTTGCCATCATGGTATTTATTGATCAGTGTTTTTACTTCTTTTGGATTATCCAACCCATTAACCGCAGGCAGGTAACCGGGCAAGTAACCGCGCGGCATTTGCGAAGGCCCGTCGCAGGTAAACAGCAGGCCGTTAAATCCGCCTTCCTGGAATATTTTACGGTTGATATCCAAATATTCTTTATCCTCGCCATACGAGCCATATTCATTCTCAATCTGCACCATTAAAATATTGCCGCCATTGTTTATTAAATATGGCGAAAGCTGTTTGCCTAATTGCATGATATAGTCATGATAATACTTTAAAAACTTGGGGTCTTTGCTGCGCACTTTCAGGTCTTTGTCCTTCAACAACCACCAGGGGTAGCCGCCAAACTCCCATTCAGCGCAGGCGTATGGACTGGGGCGCATGATAACCCATAACCCTTCTTCTTTTGCTATCCGTACAAATTCGGCCACATCATTATTGCCTGTAAAATCATATTTGCCTTCTTCGGGTTCTTCGGCATTCCAGAAAATATAGGTGGCAATGGTATTTAGGCCCATTGCTTTCGCCATCCGCATCCTATCGCGCCAGTAAGCACGTGGCACGCGTGTACAATGCATTTCGCCCGAGATCAGCTGAAAAGGTTTGTTATCCAGCAAAAATGTGGAGTCGCCTAATACAAAAGTATGGGCGGCCTTTTGTGCGGTGCAGAGGTTTGCGAAGATTATTAATGCGAAAAGAATTATGAATGGCTTTTTCATTGGGGCGATCGTTCGTGAAAATGCCTGCAAATTAAGGATTTTTAATAGCTATACGTGCTGCAAAATAAATTCAGCATCAACAAGGAGTTCGGTATGAACAGCCTTTAAAAAATCAATATCCGGCCTTTGTTTGCCATTCATAATTAGCGAAAGTTTGGCATCACTGATATTAAGCTTTTTGGCAAGGTCGCGTTGTTTAAGCCGCATCTCATACATCCTCATCTCAATCATCCCGGCGAGTGTTTTGGGCGCGGCAACAACATACTTTTTTTGTTCATATTCCTGCGCCGCCAATGCCAAAGTTCTGATTTCTTCCAATTCCTCTTTTGAAACATTTTTACTTCCTTTAGCCATCAGGCTATCAATCTTAGCCATAACCTTTGAATAATCGCCATCATCATTTATCATTTTGTTGTGTTTCATAGTGGTATGCTTGTTAAACTTGCGAACAGTCTTTAAGTTTGTCATATTCTGCATGGGTGCCAATGAATCGGATATACACAGTTCTAACATCAAAAAATATCATAGCGGCCAGGCGATAGGTATTTCCCTTATGTTAAAAACATACCTGTCATTACCCACGGCATCAACAGTGTTAAACATTTTTTTCATTTCATGATAGTTTGCCCAATCAGCCATTAAAGTGAGCCGGTACCAATTGTTTAAAGCATCTTCAGCATCAGCATGAAGTTCAAAGTAAGAACGAAGTGTGCCGTAACTGATAATAACCATGTTAAAATGTTTACAAATATAAGTTTTTTTAGTATGGGTAAAAATATTTTAGAATTCCTAAAAAAACATATGGAGCTGTACTTGCCATAGTTTATTTCTTTTCTTACTTTTACTAAACCAAATCAACCCTAACAACAGAATTTTTCACGCTGTACTTATGAAACAAATGAACCTGCTTAGCCCTGTCAATAAAAATGTATTAATGACAGTTTTATGCCCATTGATAATATTTACTACGAGCCTCAAGCCGCTAAATACCAATGCCCAGGCAACTGCACCACTTGCCGGAAAAGCATGGAAGCTACCGCTGTCAGGTAATATATCACTCCCAATGTCATGGATCCCGGCAGGGGCGTTCGTAATGGGCAGCCCGGAAACTGAGCAAGGCCGTAAAGCCGATGAAAGCCCCCAAACCACGGTAACCCTCACAAAAGGTTACTGGATGGGAAATACCGAAGTAACTATAGGCCAATGGAAAGCCGTAACCGGCCAAAGCGTGCGCGATAAGGTGATCAAACTGCTAAACGATGAAACATTATATGATTTTGACGGGAAGCAAATGATGGAACGTGACTTTATGCATTTTGATAAAAACAGCCCGGACAAGGTACTGGCAAGTGAGGACGACAGGGTGCCTATGTACTTTGTAAGCTGGAATGAAGCCATGAATTTTTGCCATAAACTAACTGCACAGGAAAAAGCCGGCGGAAGGTTGCCGGCAGGTTACGAATACACCCTCCCAACTGAAGCGCAATGGGAATACGCCTGCCGTGCGGGAACTACCGGAGCCACTTATAGTGATAGTAGCCTTGAAAAAATTGCCTGGTATGTTAAAAATAGTTCCATAGGCTATACCGGCAGGGGCTGGGGCAACCCTACTGCCGGGCCGAGGGCTGTTGGCGAAAAACTCCCGAATAGCTGGGGAATGCATGATATTTTAGGCAATATTTGGCAATGGTGCCGTGATTGGTATGGCCCGTATCCCGGTGGCAATGTTACAGATCCGCTGGGCCCAGCCACCGGAACTTACCGGGTAAACCGTGGCGGCAGTTTTGGCAGCGGTGCAAATGATGAGCGCTCGGCCAACCGCGCTAAAAACCCGCCTAATGAGGATAGTGCCTATCGTGGTTTTCGTATTGTGCTGGCTGCTGTTCAGCTATAACCGTAAACTTACGAAATTTTAAAAATTTCGTAAGTTTGCCTAAGCTTGAATTAGCGACCAGTCAACCATTGTCAATAGTACTTTTTTCTTTTGGGAGGAGGAAATTTGGGAGGAGGGAATTGTATAGGATATTTAGCCATAATCGGAGGCTTTATATTTTGATAAGTTGTCTCAAACTTAATGCTATCTTTTGATTTTTGCAGCTTAACACGTTTACAACAATTAATGATCCAAATCAGCGCATCTGATATAGAGTCAGGATTTTCGTAAATGGATCTGTAAATATGCCTTTTTTGTTTGTTCCAATAGAAGATGGCTTCTGCGTTTTCGCCGTCTATTTCGAGGTATTCCGAAGTATCGATCTTTCGATAATTGATATGCTTTAGTTTAAAATTTAAAGTGTCCCAAATATCCTGTGTAATCTTACCCTCATAATAACCTTGCAACTTTGATTTATAGCCGCCGTAATATACCAGTTTAAACGAGCTGTCAATTTGTAAACCGACTATGGGACAGCCACGTAAACAGCCGGTAGTTGCTATTTCTATCTTACCAATTTCCTCCTTTTTACCAACGGGTTTTTGGCAAGCAGTCAGGAAGAGAATTCCCATGAATATTGCGAAAGATCTCATCAAACGAATATACAAAAGAACCCAGAATTCGTTTGGAAAACTCGGAAGTTTATAAGTTTAACGTTAAAACAACCCCAACTGCCCTTTATCGTCTATCTCTATATCGTCAGGATTGGTAATTTCAAAGTCGATTTTTTTAGTAGGTGTAAGTGGTTCCGCCGGAGTATTTTGTGGCTCCTCCGGTTGTGCTGGTGGTGCCTCCAATTTTTGGGATGTTTTAGTGGGTTTTTCAGAAGGTTCCGCAGGTTCTTTAACGGATTTCTCTTTCGGGCTTTTTGCTTCAACCTTTATTTCCGGTATTTCCGATAGTTCATCTGCTTCCGTAGTTTCCATTGCCGGTTCTTCTATTCCCGGTTCATCTTCAGCAACAATTTCTTCATCTTCTTCAACCCCGGTGTCAGCCAACAACTCAATCGTTTTTATCGGATGCTGTGAAAGCCGGTTGCCCATAGCTTTCATTCCTTTTGTATCTATAAGCACCGAAAGATCGATCTCAATTATTTCAGGGGTTTGTTCTTTCCCTTTCAACTGTTCAACTTTTACTACCGGCTGTGCTGTACCTGCGATCAGCACCATTTTTGAGCCCGGTTCGTCGCTGATAATACTGGTTTGTTTGCCGACGGCTGTATTTTCAAACATAAACCTTTTTACCATGTAATTTTTCGATTTACCATCGATATGCACAACCGTATAAACTTTGGATGGGTTATATTTTTCAATCACCGTCATTTTATCATCAAAATGATTGTTGAGGTCGAAGCTTGTAAGTTCATAAATGCCGTTGGTTAATACGGTTAATATCTTATCATCACCATCAAATTCGCCCAGGTACTTACCCCGGCCATCAGGATTTAAACGTTTCAAAACGTCATCATACCAAATCTTCCGTCCCGACAGCGTGGAGACGCCTTTACTTTTCAGCATGATCTTTTTAACAGGATATTTGGTAATAATATTCCCGATAGAATTACGCCCTTTAATTGCCAATGCAGCAAAATCTTCATCAAACTGAAGCTTTTTGAGTTTGCTGTGCGGTTTTAACTGCACGTTTACCACTTCGGCCTCGCCGTTAGGGTTTGCTGTAAAGTATAATACGCGGGTGCCTTTTGTGCCTTTCGTCAGGTCGTATTCCTTATCGCGGGTAACGCCCACTACCGAAAAACGTTTGATAAAACTTACGCCGCTTTGCCCGTCTTTATAGATCATGTTATATACCGTACGCTCGTCATTCTTTTTAAATACGGCTACATGTATAATTTCTTTACCAACAAAAACCTTATCCTGCACTTTTGTAATGATACAGCGGCCATCTTCCCTGAAAACGATGATCTCGTCAATGTCCGAGCAATCGCAAACAAAGGAAACCAGGTCGTCTTTCTTTAAGCCTGAACCGATGAAGCCATCCACTTTGTTAACATATAACTTCACATTAGCCAACGCAACCTGTGCTGCCTCAACCTTATCAAAGGTGCGCAGTTCGGTTTTACGTTCGCGCCCTTTGCCGTATTTGTCTTTCAGTTTCTGGAACCAGGCTATGGTATAATCCGTTAAATGTTTAAGGTGGTGTTTTACCTCTTTTATCTCTTCCTGCAAGCCTTTTATCTGTTCATCCGTTTTTTTAACATCAAAACGGGTGATGCTGCTCATCGGCTTATCAATAAGTTTTTTATAATCCTCAGCTACAATTTCGCGGTAAAACTGAGGGAAAAACGGTTCGAATAACCTGTTCAAAACCTCCAGCACCATTTCAAAATTGCTCGAACTTTCGTAGTCAGGATGCTTGTACATCCCTTCTTGTATAAATATTTTAAGCAATGAGCTGAAAAATATCTTTTCCATCAGCTCTTTCAGCCTTATCTCCAGCTCCATTTTAAGCAACCGGCGCGTGTTATGCGTACTTTCGGTAAGCATATCATTCACGCTCATAAAGCGCGGTTTGTCATCCTGTATTACGCAGGTGTTTGGTGAGATAGAGACTTCGCAATCGGTAAAAGCATAAAGGGCATCGATGGTTACGTCAGGTGAAATGCCGGGCGCCAGGTGGACTATGATCTCCACACTGCTCGATGTATTATCCTCTATCTTTTTTATTTTGATCTTACCCTTTTCATTTGCCGCAACTATGCTTTCCATTAGCCCGCCCGTAGTTGTGCTAAATGGAATTTCCGTTATTGCCAGCGTTTTTTTATCGCGCTCTTCAATTTTTGCGCGCACCCTTACCCGGCCACCACGCTGCCCATCATTATAAGCAGAAGCATCAGCCATGCCGCCGGTAGGAAAATCGGGCATTAAATTGGGCAGGTTGCCTTTCAGTATTTCGATAGAAGCATCCAGCAGTTCTATGAAATTGTGCGGTAATATTTTTGTGGCCAAACCAACGGCAATACCTTCAGCGCCCTGTGCAAGCAATAATGGGAATTTAACCGGCAATGTTATCGGTTCGCGGTTACGGCCATCGTAGCTGGCCTGCCAATCGGTTGTGTCGGGGTTAAAAACAACGTCAAGTGCAAATTTTGATAAGCGGGCCTCGATATAACGTGGTGCAGCTGCTGAGTCGCCTGTAACGGGGTCGCCCCAGTTTCCCTGGCAATCTATCAGCAGGTTTTTTTGGCCTATTTGTACCATGGCATCTCCAATAGAGGCGTCCCCGTGCGGGTGGTACTTCATGGTGTTGCCGATAACGTTGGCGGCTTTGTTAAAACGCCCGTCATCCATTTCTTTCAGCGAATGCAATATGCGCCGTTGAACGGGCTTTAAACCATCGTTTATATGAGGAACTGCGCGGTCGAGGATAACATAAGAAGCATAATCAAGAAACCAGTTCTCGTACAATCCGCCCAGGGAGGTGATATTATGTAGTTTATCGTCTTCGTTATTTACAGGAGTATCGTTATTGCTTATATCTTCACTCATTCTACACTTAAAAAAATATGGATTGGTAAAGATAGGGGATAATGTGCAGATGTGCGGATTACGGAAGCGCGGATTTTTTGAACACCTTATTAGATTTCAACATCTTTTTGATGTGAAGATTTGAATGTGCGGATTACAGATGTGCGGATGAAAAAGAAAATATCAGCCCCAATTAAGCTGCTAATTAGGAAAATAACTTAAATGTTGGTAAATTTGAGTTATGACAACGTTAAAACTACAAATAGATAACGAAGACGATTTACCTGAATTGGAAGCTATATTTATTCGTATGGGGGTGAGGTTTGAAGTTACAGAAGATGAGGACGACGATGATTGGGGCGATCTCCCAGAAGCCGCCATTGAAGGGATAAAGGCTGGGTTAGCGGATGTTAAAGCTGGCCGGACACATTCTCACGAGTATGTGATGGCTGAAATGAATAAGAAAATAGCCGAGTACCGTAAGCAAAATGGCCGTTAAAAGTCTGCGATGGTCTGCCAGTGCATCGGGAGAAAACGGAAAGCTTACTTACTATTTATTAAGCGAATGGGGCGAAAAAGTTGCTTTAAGAGTAAGTGATCAAATCGACAAAACAGCTGAAAGAATTCAACAAACACCTGATCAATTTCCCTTACTCTCTGAACATAAAAATGTGCGCCGTGCGGTTATTTCTCCTCAAACATCTATTTTCTTTAAGGTTTACAGAACTGAAATTGTTATAATCTCAGTTTTTGATAACCGGCAACATCCTAAAAAGCGAAAACTATAATTCATCCGCAAATTCAAAATCCGCACATCTGAAATTCGCACATCCGCACATCAACCCTCCTTCTTCATCTCGCGCATCATTTGATTGTACTTCCATTTGCGCAGCATGGCATTAACGGTATTTACAACGCGTTTGGCGCGGGTTTCATTAGTTTTAGCGCCTTCTATCCATTTAATAAAATAATCCCGGTGCGATTTTGGAAGGCTGTTAAAAAAATCCAATGCTTCCGGCTCAAAATCAAAACATTCCTGTAAGTCATCCGGTACTTCAACTTTATATTCGGTGTCTTCTTCAATCCTGACCTGTAACATTGCCCCGGCATTTTTATGAATACCTTTTCTTACCTCTGCCTTTAAGGCCATTATAAAATTGCCTTCGCCCATGGGCATTAAAGCCATGCCCTTTACAGCAAACCCATCGAGCATACCCCGCACCCTGAATGATTTTTTATTGCCGGGTTTTAGTTGCTGCGCCAGGTCAGCCGGGACTTCAACATAACTCCACCCGGTTTTTTCGCCCTGTTCAGAAAATTGCAGAATAATGGTAGTGAATTCTATCATCGTGTTTATTAAAGTCTTACGCAAAAGTTAGATTTTTTCTTTAAAAATCACTAAAGGATTTCAGCATCAGGCTTCGGACATGGAATTGTTAAATCTTTGTTAAATATGGTTTTTCAAAAGGTTTTCATGTAACGAACGGCCTTTTTCGACTGTCTAATAAACATAAATCTAAAAATTAACCGTAAATAAAAAAACTATGAAAACATTAAAATCATTGCTGGCAGGCATCACTTTGCTTTTTGTCTGCGTGGCAGTAAATGCAAAACCAGCTAACCTTAAAGAAACTAAAGATGATGTGATAAAAACATATATCGATGACATCACCAAAGGGAAGATCAGCGACCTAAACACGATATTTGATGACGACCTGGAATTCGATATGCAACGCGGCGATAATGTAAATACGTGGAATAAAGGTCAGTTGCTTGATTATCTTAAAAACAACGCCACCGCCGATCCATCAGTTAAAACAACTACTACTGTTACCCAGGATGGTGATGAAGCATCGGTAGTTAAAGTTGAATTTAAATACGATAGCTATACACGTATAGACACCATAAACCTTGCCCACACAGATGGCTGGAAAATCATTAAAATAAAAAGTGAGTTTAAGTGAGGTTAGTGATTAGAGATTTGTGATTAGAGGTTAGTTGGAAATTCTCCTCCAAATCTCTAATCACAAATCTCTAATTAACTAATTAACTAATTAACAAATGGCTCCAAAACCTGCTGCCATTTATCATAGCCTTTGCTGTTAAGATGAAGGTAATCTGCCTCGAAAAGGGATGAGTCTGGTACAGTTGAATGATCTTTTAATATCGCCGAACTAACATCTATAAAAGCACTGTTGGGCTTGTTTGCCAAATAATTTTTGATCAACCCGTTAGCCTCATCAACCACAGCAAAATATTTAGCCCGGCTTGGGCTTGGCTTTATCGACATAAAACACACCGTAGCATCAGGCAGTTGTTTCTTTATCATTTCAAAAAGTTTTTGAAACTCGTCAAATACAAATGTGCTGCTTTTGCCAGCGGCGATGTCATTTTCGCCGGCGTAAATAAAAATTTTACGGGGTTGATATGGGAATAATATATAAGGCGTATAATAATCAACAATTTGCCAGAGTTCACAACCGCCAACCCCACGCCTGATGATAGGCTTCCCGGAAAAACGCTGCTCAAGGTCAGTCCATTTACGTATGGATGAACTGCCGATAAACAGAATGCCATCTTTCGGCGGGAACTTGATACTATCCTGGTGTTTAAATGCCCCGATCTCATTGGCAAACGGAAAACCCTGTTGGGCGCGTAGTTGAGTAGCGACCGTGATACTTAAAAAGAGCAAAAACAGCTTTATTTTCATAATCGATAATTTAAGAAATATAAACAAGTATAACCTTTCGCCTTTTACCTTTCGCCTTTCTCCTCTTTCAACAGTCCATTTTCAAAAAACAAAAATGGCAGAAAGCTTTCAACACTGTTCATTACCCAGGCAGGGCCGTTATTGCAAAATAGTATAATCTCAATTGGCTTGTTTTGTTTTTTTTCGTACTCGGCCAATACCTGTAAACAAGCGCCGCAGGAGGCTACTGGCTGCGAAATTTCAAATTCGTCTGTTTGGGCAGTTACTGCCATAGCCTCAATAGGGTCATCAGGATAGTAGGCCCCGCAATGAAACAGCGCCACCCGCTCGGCACATAAACCTGATGGATAAGCAACATTTTCCTGGTTACTGCCATAAACAATTTTTCCACTTTGCAAACGCAACGCAGCGCCAACGCGGAATTTTGAGTATGGGGAATGGGAATTGGCCAGCGCCTTTATCGCTTCCTGGCAAAGCTCATAGTCGGGTTTATTTAGTTCATTTAAAGAATGATATTCTTTAAAGTTTATTTTTATTTCGTGGTTAGTCATTTGTATATCCCCGATAAAATGGGGGGTACAAGGTAAGAATTATTTTTGTTTGAACCTTGATTTTAAAAAAAATTGCAATATTAATTTGACAACTGTAACTTTACAGTTTACAAGTAGGCATGATACAAAGTTTCAAGCATAAAGGGCTTAGATTATTATGGGAACAAAACAATAGCGGTAAATTGCCTGCCGAACTGATCAGCCGTATTGAAAGAATGTTAGATGTTATTGATGCTGTCAAGCAAGTACCGGAAGACTTTGGGGCATACCAAAACTGGAATATTCACAAACTTTCAGGTGATCTGATAGAGTTTTGGAGTATTAAGGTTAATAAAAACTATCGTATTGTTTTTCGCTTTGACGGACAACACGCTTATGATGTTGATTATATTGATTATCATTAATAAAATACTATGAAGAGGCAAATGAGACAAATTCACCCCGGTGAAATTTTACGTGAGGAGGTGATCTACGCAAATGAACTAAGTGTAACGGAAGCTGCAAAGATGCTGGGTATTTCGCGCCAGAGTTTGAATAAGATCATTCATGAGAAATCAGATATCACCCCTGAAATGTCTTTCAGGATCGCTAAAGTATTTGGTGGTACGGCTGATATTTGGGCTAATTTGCAGACTAAATTTAACCTGCATTTGGCGGAGGAGAAGACTAAGGAACTTGATTTAAAGCCTTATGATTATAGGCATTCGGCGTAACCTTTTGATCTATGGAATATAAGCTAAAAGATTTTCATTATAATATTCCTGATCAAGAGTTATTGGACGACTTGAAAAGGGTTGCTGATAAACTTGTTAGAAACAAGTTCTCTTCGAGAGAATACGACGAAATCGGAAAGTATACCATAGATACAGTGAATAGACGGTTTGGTACATGGAACAAAGCTTTACTAAAAGCTGGATTAGAGATAACACTAACTCAGAATCTTAATGTTTCGGATAAGGAATTATTTGAAAATATAGAAAACATGTGGATAAGTCTTGGTCAGCAACCTACTTATAGAGATGTAAGACAACCATTTTCAAAATATTCAACACATCAATACTTAAGCAAATTTGGAACATGGAGAAAGGCACTTGAGGCCTTTGTTGAATTCATCAATTCAGATAATGACAAAATCGAAGAAATAGAGAAAACTGAACCTAAAGAAAATATATCTGAACCGATTCAGGAAAGTGAAGTCATTTTTAAACACAAAACTAAAAGAACTCCAAGTGAAAGGTTAAAAGTTCAGGTATTAATGAGAGACGGCAACAAGTGCAGGCTTTGCGGCATCACAGTTACCGGCGAAAATATACACTTTGACCATATATTAGCATGGTCAAAAGAAGGCGAAACAGTATTAGAAAATCTACAGGTACTTTGTGAAGCACATAATCTTGCTAAAGGGAACATAGAATACCAAGTTATATAAAATTATATAAGCTTTATCGCTGTGTGCCGCTGTTGCAATCGCGAATTGGCATAACGGTCATGTATAGTTCGCGATTGCTTCACTCGTTCCTCGTTCGCAATGACAAGGTGGGGCGTCACACCGCAACCGGCAAACTCACATTTTCCACATCTTCAGCCACCAGCGGGTTAATACTTTCATCATCCTTCTCCACCCTTAAATTATTAACTATATGCAGCTGCCTTGCAGGTGTATTTTTGCCCATAAAATATTCAAGCAAGCCCTTAATGTTGGCATCTTTAAGAATAACAGGATCAAGGCGGATATCTTTGCCTATAAATAAACCAAACTCATCGGGTGATATTTCGCCCAAACCTTTAAATCGGGTGATCTCGGGCTTTACGCCTAATTTGGCAATGGCATTGCGGCGCTCTTCATCGCTGTAGCAATAAATAGTTTCTTTTTTATTACGGACGCGGAACAATGGCGTTTGTAAAATGAATACATGCCCTGCCTTCACCAAGTCGGGAAAAAATTGCAGGAAGAAGGTCATTAATAATAACCTGATGTGCATTCCATCCACGTCGGCATCGGTGGCTATTACAATGTTGTTATAGCGCAGGTCGTCCAGGCCATCTTCAATATTTAGTGCGTGTTGCAATAAATTAAACTCCTCGTTTTCATACACCACCTTTTTTGTAAGGCCATAGCAGTTAAGCGGCTTACCTTTCAAACTGAAAACCGCCTGTGTTTGTACATCCCGCGATTTGGTGATCGATCCGCTGGCCGAGTCGCCCTCTGTTATAAATAAGGTGGTATCCTGGTGGCGCTCGTGGGTTTCATCAAAATGCACCTTACAGTCGCGCAGTTTGCGGTTATGCAGGGAAGCTTTTTTTGCCCGCTCATTGGCTAATTTTTTAATTCCGGCAATATCTTTACGCTCACGCTCCGATTGCAGAATGCGTTTTTCAAGAGCATCCGCTACGGCTTTGTTTTTATGCAGGTAATTGTCTAATTCCTTCTTTATAAAATCATTGATAAAAGTCTTTACCGAAGGCCCTTCCGGCGCAATATTTTGTGAACCCAGTTTTGTTTTGGTTTGAGATTCAAACACCGGCTCCTGAACTTTTATGGCAATCGCAGCAACGATAGAGGCGCGTACGTCAGAAGCATCAAAGTCTTTTTTATAAAATTCGCGGATGGTTTTTACCACCGCTTCGCGAAATGCAGCCTGGTGCGTACCGCCCTGGGTTGTATGCTGTCCGTTTACAAACGAGTAATACTCTTCGCCGTATTGTTGGCCATGGGTTATGGCAACTTCAATATCCTCACCCTTTAAATGGATAATGGGGTAACGCATGGTTTCAGTATCTGAGTTGCGGTTAAGCAGGTCATAAAGCCCGCGCTCCGAAAAGTACTTTTGACCATTAAAATTTAGGGTAAGACCTGAATTAAGGAACACATAGTTCCATATCATGCTCTCTACAAACTCGGGGATAAAGCGGTAATGCCTGAATATGGTATCGTCAGGAATGAAATTTATGGCTGTTCCATTTCGCTGGGTGGTTTCTTTTTCAGGTTCATCCCGCACTAACTCACCTTTCTCAAATTCAGCCAGTTTTGTACGACCATCGCGATAGGATTGTACCGAAAACGAGTTTGAAAGTGCATTAACCGCTTTTGTACCGACACCGTTTAGCCCTACCGATTTTTGAAAGGCCTTGCTATCATATTTACCGCCGGTATTTATTTTTGATACGCAATCTATCACTTTACCCAAAGGAATACCCCGCCCGTAATCACGTACGGATACCTTATGGTCGCTCATGCTTACCTCAATGGTTCTACCGGCGCCCATTACAAACTCATCGATAGAGTTGTCGATAATTTCTTTCAGTAAAACATATACACCATCATCATAAGCCGAGCCATCGCCCAGCTTGCCAATATACATCCCCGGCCGCAGGCGTATATGCTCTTTACAATCCAGCGAACGGATGCTATCGTCGCTATAATCTACAGGTTCTGCCATATTATTTGGTCATTAGTCATTGTGTTATTAGTCATTGGTGGTTGCCGAAATGTCATTTTAATAGTTTTATTCATCTTTGAAGGGTTCTTTATAAAATGAATAAATAGCCACTGTGCCAATGACTAATGACACAATGACCAATAACTTTCCCTTCCGGCAAAAATAATATTTAGGCACAGAATTCATCATTCTAATGTCCTAACTTATCAACATTCTACCATCAGGGTTTAAATTTGAGGCAGTTGCTTGCTTTATTGATGTTTTTAAAAAAATCCGGGCCTTTTTCGTTGCTAAAACAAACCGCCATTATTGTGCCGGTATGTTTTTTTTCAAGGGTGATCAGCAGCGCGTATTTATAATGTTTAGTATCAGGAAGATCAAGCAAAGTTAGCAGGTACGATTTTCCGGCATCTGCATTGTAGCGGCCGAGGACATCACCAGGTATAGTGGTTACATAATATTTTTGGTCGCCGGTAAATGCTGCAACAGTAGCTTTGCCCCAGGCATTATAAGCCGAATCAGGGTTTGTTAGTTGTGCGTTGGGTGTGTTTAGAGCGTTTAAATAACTGGCCCAGTTTTCTTTTTCCGACTTTATTTGGAACCATATCTCAAAATCCTTGCCGGGCAATTCCAGGGCGTAATCGAAAGAAAAATCTTCGTCATCCGGTGCTTTAATTTCCCTAAATCCGTTTGGATATATAAATTTAACATTGGCCTGCGCGGCTAAACGGAAAAATTCCTTTTGTTGTTCGCTTTGGGGATGATGTTTAACCGGGGGAACCGGGTCTTTTGACGCATGTTTTATTTGGGCAATAGCAGGTGCAATAAAAAGCATTAACATTGCTGTAATGAATATTTGCTTAAATTGCTTCAAAATAATTTCCATGCTGCACAAATCAATGGTCAGTTAACAATTAACAAGGGGCTAACTTCCAACAAAATTAAAATATTAATTCAAAAAATAAATATTTAGAGTAATAAATGAGTATTAAACCGAAACTGAATCGCTTTGACCTTACGATGATTGTCATTGGCCTTGTAATTGGAATGGGGATATTTGCAACGCCAAGCGAGGTTGCAGTAAAAGCTGGTAGCGCCTGGATATTTTTTGGAGCCTGGATATTTGGCGGCCTGGTAAGCTTATGCGGGGCGCTCACTTTTGCCGAGATAGGGGCGCGGTTTCCGGCGACCGGCGGATTTTATAAGGTTTTTTCGTATTGCTATCACCCTGCCATTGCATTTATGATAAATTGGGTGCTGGTGATTAGTAACGCGGCATCAGTGGCTGTTGTGGCGCTTATCGGCGCAGATTATATAAGGCCTTTTTTGCTGCCGGCCAGCCTGCAAAACGATTTGGGCACAAAGATCATCACCATTACATCGGTAGCCATATTATATGTCATCAACTTTTTGGGTATAAAATTGAGCGCCCGCACGCAAAATGTCCTCATGATGTTTAAAATAGGGTTGATACTGCTAATTTGCCTTACCGTTTTTAAAAGCGATATACCACCTGCAACCATTCATGCAACGGCGCATACGGGGAGTTTGATAACGGCTTTTGGACTTAGTTTGGTAGCTGTATTTTTCACTTACGGCGGCTACCAGCAAACCATAAATTTTGGCGGCGATATTATTAATGCCAAAACCAATACGCCCAAAGCAATAAGGGTTGGTATAGCTGTCATATTGTTTCTTTACCTTTCCGTAAATTATGCCTATTACCATGTTTTAGGGATAGGCGGCCTGCAGCAAACACCCGCTTTGGCGGCAAAAATGGTGGGTGTGCTTTTTGGCGCAACGGGTTATAAAATAACGTCTATCCTGATATTTTTGTCGGTCCTTGCCTATGTCAACGTAAACGTGCTGTCAAACCCAAGGGTTTACTATGCGATGGCCGAAGATGGCATATTGCCACCTATATTTAAAAAGGTGAACTCCAAAACGCAGGTGCAAGAATTTGGCATGAGTTTTTTTGTGGCATCAATTATTGCCGTATTGTTTTTTGTAGCCGAATTTGGTAAGCTGCTTAAATATGTGATGTTTTTTGATACGATAGGCTTATCGATGGCTGCAGTCACTATCTTCCTGCTACGAAAGAAAACGAAAGAACTTGATGAAACTGGAATATTTACAATAAAATGGTTTCCTTTTGTTCCCGCGGTATTTATTTTATCTTACTGGTTTGTCACCATTAATATTTTCATCACTTTCCGGGAAAACCCCTATGCTGCGCTGATATGCCTGGCTGCTTATGCATTAGGGCTGATTATTTATTATACCTGTACCTATAAAAAGGTTACCCAAACACCAATAACATAACATGGACTTGTCGTACATACTGAACGAATTAGGTGAAGAACGTGAAAACTACTTTAATGCCGTTTCGCCGCCGATCATCCAAACAAGTAATTTTACTTTTAAAACAGTCGCTGATTTCAGGCAGGCTTTGGCCGAAGAATATGATGCGCAGCTTTATTCGCGGGGGCAAAACCCAACATTGACGATATTAAGGCAAAAGCTGGCCGCACTTGATGGTGCCGAGGACGCCCTGGTATTCAGCAGTGGCATCGCTGCAGTAAGCGTACCTATTTTGGCATTACTTAAACAAGGCGACCATATTGTATCGGTTGAAAACCCCTATAGCTGGACTATCAAGCTCTTCAACAACTTTTTACCAAAGTTTGGCATTCAAACTACTTTTGTTGATGGCTCGGAAGTTGAAAATATTAAAAACGCCATCACCCCCGAAACCAAACTCATCTACCTGGAAAGCCCGAACACTTTCAGTTACGAGTTGCAGGATTTAAAGGCCATTGCAAGAACCGCAAAAGAAAAAGGCATACTTACCATGATAGACAACAGCTATTGCGGACCGCTTTACCAGCAACCTATCCGGTTGGGCATCGACCTGGTGGCGCAATCAGCCACCAAATATATAGGCGGGCATTCGGATGTAGTCGCCGGCGTTTTAACCGGCAGTAAAGAACTGATGAAGCGGATATTCGATCACGAATTTATGAATATCGGCCCCTCGCTTTCGCCGCATTCGGCCTGGCTGCTCATCCGCGGCTTGCGCACATTGCCCTTGAGGATGCAGCGTAGTTTTGAAACTGCCAAAACCGTTACCGAATGGCTGGCCAATCACCCGTCGGTTGATAAGGTAATATGGCCGTTTAGCCCAAACTTTAAACAAAGGGAACTGGCGCACCGGCAAATGCAAGGCTGCGGCGGGATGTTTAGTTTTACTTTAAAAGAACCATCTATACAAAAAATCGAAGCTTTCTGCGACAAGCTGCAGCATCTATTAATGGCGGTATCCTGGGGTGGCCACGAGAGTTTGATTATTCCGTCAATAGCAGGCGTTGCCATCCGAGACTATGATCCCAATAACAGCCGCCACCAGTTGATCCGCATGTATGTGGGTTTAGAAGATGCTGATTATTTGATTAGGGATTTGGAACAGGCATTGGAGGGTTGATTGGGTTAGATTAGGCTGACTGGGTTAAATTAAGTTGATTAAGTTAAGTAACATCCTTAACCTAATCAACCACTCACCCAATCAACTTAATCAACTTTTACTATTTTAGCGTTTTAAACACGTTCTGCAAATTTTATATGTATAAAAAATCTTCCCGCCTTTATATAATAAGAAATTTTCTTGCTGTAGTTATTTTCATTTCGCTATTCGCCGGCAAATGCAACCGGGGAGAACGAAGGATATTGGAAGAAAAAGCCAGGAAAGAAGCAGTTGCCGCAAGGACAAAAAACTTAATAAACATTATTAAAGGCATCAAGTACACCGAAGTTAGCCGTAAATTTGATAATGGGCTATCATTTAGCCCTGTGGGCTACCAGTTAGTGCCCGAGTGGCGCATGTCATTCCCATCATTGGATTCCGTAAATATTTATAGCCCGCGAGAAAAAAGGTTCCTGAACGCGCCGGTTGTTTTTGACCACGATTCTATTTTCAACGTTGCCTGGGCATGGCTTAAACTAAAACAGTTGAGCAGGGATAGTTTAAAATTTATGGTACTGCATGTACATAACAACATAATACAGGAGGAGAAAACGCATGTTTTCATGACTTTTTATTCGAATGATTATATAAAAAACGTATTACATACCGATACTGCAAACCTTTGGAAACCCAGCCATAAGGACACCTTATATATTAAAGCAAAAGCGGAGCTGGCAAACAAAATAGCAGATAGCGCCTTTGCAGGTACAGAACCCCCAAGCCTTGTATCAAAAAATAAGCTGGTTATTGTAAAAAAAGAAGCTGTGCCTGATGCAGTTGAGGGAGGTGCATCATACGATGCTTATCTTTCGCCTACTTTTCATATTGTGATCCATCATGCTTATGATGATTTTGCCTATACCTACACCTGTTTTGTTGATGAAAAAGGCAACCTCACCTTCCGCAAATCAGGACAGGGGATGTACCCGGAATTTAAAGAAGCAACCCTCACGGCAATGAAAGGCATTACCGACGGTTATCTTAAACTATACCTTACCATTAAGCCCGGTAAAACATTGGGTATCCCGCATACCAGCATTGTGTTTTTAAATGTGGAGGGGTCGAAGTCAGAATAAGCATGAAAAAATATGGCTGCCTGGAGCCAATCCGCCAACGAAAATACCAACCATAGCAAAGCCAATAAACATTTTCGCGTTATTATTGCGGATTGGATGATTGTGCATGAAACTGGGATCTCAGGCCTCAATAAAAATATTCCGGTATTGATGCAGTTTGATTTGCTTTCCGACCGGCAGCTTATTAGCATATGTAAAAGTGCCGATCCCATTGACAAAGATCGTGAGAAATTAAAATCATAATGATCTGATATTATTTTGTTTACAGTAATTTTTTATATTTTAGTTTAAAATTTACTGATCACAAATAAATTCACCTGGACATGAAAGCACTAACCTTTGTCATCATTATTTGCATTTTTGCATGGTTACTGAATTCCTGCGAATCTGCAAAAGCGGTAAAAGATACTACCGCTGCCACCACGCCCTCAAAAGACAGCCTTGTAAAGCGGGGCGCTTACCTTGTTGCCATCATAGGTTGCAATGATTGTCATTCGCCAAAAATGATGGGGCCAAACGGGCCATTTCCCGATCCTGCAAAAATATTGTCAGGCTTCCCATCAAACGCACCCGTTCCGGTGGCAAGCGCGGACGATGTAAAAAATGGCCTGGTTGTATTTAGCGGCGACCTTACTGCGGCCATTGGCCCATGGGGAACATCTTTTGCAGCCAATATTACATCAGATGCTACCGGGATCGGCAACTGGAAGGAAGCCCAGTTTAAAAATGCGCTGCGGCATGGTAAATACAAGGGTCTGGATGGCGACCGTATGCTTGTCCCGCCAATGCCGTGGCAGGATTTCAGTAATTTGACAGATGAGGACATCGAGGCCATTTTTTATTACCTGCAAACCACAAAGCCGGTTAATAATGTAGTGCCTGCATTCAGGCCTGCTGCCAGGAGTTGATGAAGGGTTAAAATCGTTGTAGTTACTGCGTTAAAATTTTCATAACATATTGCCGGGTTAATGGTTATAATAAACATTACTAACCTTAATAATTGGCAACATCATGAAAAAGTTGATATTTATTGGCGTCTTGCTGGCGCCATTTTTAAGCCAGGCACAAAAGCTCACCGAATACAAAGCAACCAACGGGGTAACGTACCATATAAATGATACCGTAAGGCTGGGCAAAGGCTCAGGCAACGACGGTTCGTTTTTATATCTGGAAGAAAGGGGCCTTCCGGGACCGGGCAACCGTTCGCGCAGTTTACCAAAGCAATTTACCAATGGCGGCGTTGTTATTAAAAGCATACGGAAAGATAATTTAAGCGGGGCAGAAAAATATTTATTCGTAGTATTCCCGGGTGGGATATTTAATTACTCCTTATATATAGATGATGCAATTTTAGCCTGCGAAGTTGTACCCTGCGCCCAGTCTGCCGCAAAGCAGGTGGGTTCTGTAGCCGATGAAATAAAGAAATTAAAACAGTTACTTGATTCCGGCGCCTTAACCCAGGCTGAGTTTGATGCGCAGAAAAAGAAGTTGTTGAAAGAGCAGTAAGCTGTAAAAAGGAGTAATATGCTACACCAACCTTCCTTCTGCCAGGTAAGCAGCATAATTAAGGCACTGCTTAATATCTTCAGCTTCGAGGTACGGATAATCAGCAAGAATTTCCTCCTTACTCATCACGTTAGCTAAAAGATTAAGCACTATTGAAACGCTAATCCGCATGCCCCTTATGCAGGGTTTGCCGTTCATTATATTGGGGTTGGATGTAATTCTGTCGATAGCTAACATAACTTGTTTTTATAAAACTACGATATAAAATTGTGCTCGTCAAATCTAACACGAAGTAAAGACGGTCAAACTTTCGAAGTTTTTAAAACTTCGAAAGTTTTTACGGGTGTTTGAAGTTCCGGCATTTTCATTGCTTTGTTACCTGTCAGCGGCGAAGGGGAACGCCACCTTTTTAAGCCTGTGATGCATCTCAAGGGAGATCATTTACTATTCATAAAATTGGTAAAATATTTCGGATAGACTGTCATGAAACCCCCAACCCATGTCTTGAGTATCGTCAAGGATTTGCATAGATCGTTGTTTAAAGGCATCCAATAGCCTTTCTTTATAAATAATTTTCAATGCGTTGGCATATGTACTCTCCATGCTGTTGTAAAAAGCTTCATTCATATCGCCGTAATCACCTGTAAATCTTACTCCCGTTTCAACATAAAAGAGCATAAGATCAGCCAGTGATTCTGCCGACGGACCAAGCTTCTTAAAATCGGTAATGCTCTGCTTGCCTTGCTTTAGATTGTAGCCGAACCCCCGTTTCGGAAAAAATGCTTCATAAACTTTAGCCCGGTATTTTTCAAATAAGCCATCTTCGTCAGGTTTGATATAAAAATGGAGGTACTCCTGCACCGACTTATTCTTTTTATATAGGTCGAGAATTATTTCTATAAGCGATTTTTTTTCGAGCTTGCCGAGTTCGGTTTTGATAGACATGAGGTTGGTCCTTTTGTGCGAAATAAACAACTTATTTTCCTTTCCGCAAGAAATTTAGATGGATTTTGGCGTATTTATGTTAGATCGTGCGTTTAACCTTGGCTTTAAATTGCAGGCAAGCCGTCAGACTTCCGAAGTTTTAAAAACTTCGGAAGTCTTTTTCGGTTAGTCGGGGCACGAACGCCACCTCTTTTGGCCTGCGCTGCATTCGCGCAAGAGGAGTTTGCTTTTCATTATATTGGGGTTGGATGTAAATCAATTTATAGTTTTGTATATTTGATATAAAAAGCATAAATAAAGGGTGCCGGGATATACAATAAATGATGGTTTGTAAGGAGACATTGTTCAGTGATCACGCCATCACTCAAATGTTAAACGGAATATTTCAGTTGATAACGTAAAATCAGTAGTTGATAACGGGGAAATTATAGCAACGTATCTGCACGATAAACCGTATCCCAGTTACCTTATCTTAGGATATGTTAATAGCAGGCCGATACACATTGTATTAGGAAAAGAGGATAGCGTAGAAAGATGTATTATTGTTACTGCGTATGAGCCGGATGAAAATATCTGGGAAGTTGGTTTTAAATCGAAAAGGGAATAATTATGGGATGTGCATTATGTAAGGTTGGTACTACTGAAAAAGGTAAAGTAACGATCACTTTAGAAAGGGATGGGGCAATTGTATTGATCAAAGACGTACCCGCTGAAGTATGTGCCAATTGCGGCCATTATTACCTTTCAGAAGAAATTACCCGCCTGGTAATGGAAAAAGGCAATACAGCTATTGAAAACGGGGCAGAACTTGAGGTTTTTAAACTCCAGGTTGCCTGAAGCGGTGAAACTTGCGAAGTTTTTAAACGGCGAAGCCCTCAATGAGGCCTTTTAAAATAAACAACATCGAATTAAACTTCGAAAGTTTTTACGGGTGCCTTTGAAGTTACAGCATCCGCCCTGCTTCATTACCTGTCAGCGGCGCACGAGAACGCCACCTCTTTAGGTCTGCGCTGCATTCTCGCGCGAGAGGAGGATTTATCCAGCTGACTAAACATATTCATCGCACGAATGACAACTATAAAAATTGAAGAAACCTTTAATGACCACTTAAAAAAACATTTACTATTCGCAGTTAATTATTTCCAGTCGCAAGAAGATATTAAATTGATAGCTACTATTGCCGATAGGAATGAAGAATGGTTAAAAAAAAATGCCAACGATTACAAGGGACATAACATTTATGCTTACTATATTAAAATAGGCAGTTTTTGGGAACTGTTTTATTTAGGTCAAACACATAGTAAGTATTCTATACAAAGGATGCGTCAACATTTAATAAAGGCAAGTAAAACAACCAGTTCAAAATTGAAAGATTTCAAAAACATTGATGAATTAGGTTTTAAATCAATTACAATAGATCCGCAAGAACTCAGGCACTATTTTGAAACAATGTTAATTCAGGAATTAAGGAAAAACCATAAATACTTATCCAATAACCTCTTAAAATAATGTAGATAAAAATTTATTTAATAGCACTACTTTTTGTATTGAGTTGTGAAAAGCTATTTTCGCAATCAATTGTTAAAACTCATTGGGATTCGTTTAAAAAAACTCAATTGAAAGATGTGTATTATGTAATTCTAAATACACCCATACCTAATGGGAGCGCCTTTGACGCTACGATGTGTGTACAGCTTCATTACCTTTCAGCGGGGTCCGAGGAACGGCACCTCTTTTGGCCTGCGCTACATTTGCGCGAGAGGAGGTTATGGGTTCGATGATTATGAACATTTTAGACAAATAGGTATTCAACGAAATAAAAGGTTAAGATTTGGGTTTCTATTATTGGTAATTGGAATCGCTATTTCATTAGTATCAACGATGATCAAATAACTTTTGTCCCAACTGCGATGTCAATACCATAAAAAAGAGACTATGGATTAAAAATAAAATCCTGATTGCATCTTTGGCATCCGTCGAGAAAATAAAATAAATAGAAATGGGTATAAACATTGAAGAATTAAAGTTGATTTTGTTATACAAACCTTTCGACAAAATTGAAGCGGCGTTGAAAGATTTCGACATTGCTTCTTTCGACAGTAATGGCAGTAATATTTTGCACTACTATGTTAGAAATCATGAGGTAGTCCCAATACCTGTCGAAAATATGGTAAGATTATTTCTCGACTTTGGAATTGATATTAATGCTAAGCAATCCAAAATGTCTAAAAGGACCGTGTTGCATCTCGCAGTACTTAAGAAATCAAAGGCTGTTTTTGATATATTGCTAACAAGGCGTGCAGACGTTAATGCAAAAGACAAGGACGGGAACGTGCCTCTATCTAATGCTGTGTTTGGTTATATGGGAGATGATGGATATTTTATTGAAACCCTTATTTCAAATGGAGCGGACGTTGATATTGTGAATAATTATGGCGTTAGTCCTAAAGGGTTAGCAGAAGCGATAGCAAACTATGATACAAGGAAATTTTTTAGTTAAAATTCCTCAGCTTCGCCCATGTTTGGAGTTTGCCGCGCTCAACCAACCACTCACGTAATCAACCCAATCCCCCCTCCCAAAACATTTATAAAAATTTTTTACGCAACTATTTGGCATTTAATTTATAATCCCTATCTTTGCCGTCCCTTAACGGGGGATAATATGCTTTGAACGTGGCCCTACTGCCACGATGAGCACAAAAAAAATATAGAAATGTCAGGAATAATTGGTAAAAAAGTAGGTATGACCAGCATATTCGACGAAGCAGGAAAGAACATTCCCTGCACAGTGATCGAAGCTGGCCCTTGTGTGGTAACACAGATCAGGTCTGTTGAAACTGACGGTTATGCAGCTGTACAGCTTGCATACGGTGAGAAAAAAGACAAGCATACTTCAGCGCCTTTAAAAGGCCATTTTGAAAAAGCCGGAACTACTCCAAAACGCAGGCTTGTTGAATTCAAAACTTTCGAAGATCAAAAAAACTTAGGCGATACTATCACAGTCGATATATTCGAGATCGGTGATTTTGTTGACGTAGTGGGTACTTCAAAAGGTAAAGGTTTCCAGGGTGTAGTAAAGCGTCACGGTTTTGGTGGTGTGGGTATGCAAACTCACGGTCAGCACAACAGGTTACGTGCACCAGGTTCAATGGGAGCGTCATCATGGCCTTCACGTGTATTTAAAGGTATGCGCATGGCCGGCCAAATGGGTAATGAACGTGTTAAAGTTCAGAACTTACAGGTGGTGAAAGTATATGCAGAACAAAATCTGCTGGTAGTTAAAGGTTCCATCCCCGGAGCTAAGGGTTCATTCGTAATAGTGGATAAATAAGATGGAAGTCAACATATTAAACATATCAGGCAAAGAAACGGGCACCAAGGTGCAGCTTTCTGATTCCATATTCGGTATCGAGCCAAATGATCACGCTATCTATCTTGATGTTAAGCAGTTTTTAGCTAACCAGCGTCAGGGTACACACAAATCAAAACAGCGTAATGAAATTGCAGGTTCAACCCGCAAATTATATAAGCAAAAAGGCACCGGTGGTGCACGTGCAGGCAGTGTAAAATCACCATTGTTTAATGGTGGTGGCCGTGTATTCGGTCCGCAGCCCCGCGACTACAGCTTCAAATTAAACAAGAAACTGAAAGTACTGGCACGTAAATCAGCCCTATCATACAAAGCACAGGACAATAATATAGTAGTACTGGAAGATTTTACTTTCGATGCTGTAAAAACCAAAAGCTATGTACAAATGGTGGCCGACCTTAATGCTACTGATGTGAAAACATTATTAGTATTGGGCGCTGCAAATAACAATGTGTATTTATCAAGCAGGAACCTGAAAAAAACAAAGGTTGTTACTGCCGATCAACTTAACACTTATGATGTGTTGAATGCCGGCAAACTTTTATTGACAGCAGGTGCGTTAAAAACTTTGGAGGAAGCATTCGCTAAGTAATTATGGAAATTTTAAAGAAACCCTTACTTACTGAAAAAGTAACTCAATTAACCGAGAAGCTTAACCGTTATGCTTTCAAAGTTGATCACAGGGCTAACAAAATTCAGATTAAAGGAGCCGTTGAGGCTATGTATGGTGTTACTGTTAAGGCTGTAAACACTATGAAATACGTTGGAAAACTAAAGACCCGCAATACTAAGGCCGGCGCCGTTTCAGGACGTGCCGCTACTTACAAAAAAGCGATCATTACGTTGAAAAGCGGAGAGGTAATAGATTTTTATAGCGGTATATAACTAAAGAGATGGCAGTTAAACGATTTAAACCGGTTACACCCGGTACCCGCTTCCGCATAGATACTTATACGTCGGATATTACAACAAACGTTCCTGAAAAAACGTTGGTTGTTTCGGCGAACACAAGATCAGGCGGACGTAACAACAGCGGTAAAATGACCATGCGCTATATGGGTGGTGGCCATAAACAAGCTTACAGGTTAATTGATTTCAAACGCAATAAGTTTGATATCCCTGCAAAGGTTGCAACTATCGAGTATGATCCTAACCGGTCGGCACGTATAGCATTACTACACTTTGTTGATGGTGAAAAAAGATATATGATAGCCCCTGAAGGATTAACCGTGGGTATGGTTGTTCTGTCAGGCGATAGTGTAGCTCCCGAAGTTGGTAATACTTTACCACTTAAGAGCATCCCGCTGGGTTCTATCATCCACAATATTGAGCTTAACCCTGGCCAGGGTGGTATCATAGCGCGCAGCGCCGGTACTTATGCACAGTTATCAGCACGTGATGGTAAATATGCCATCATCAAATTGCCTTCAGGCGAAACCCGTATGATACTGTCGACTTGTTTGGCAACTATCGGCACGGTTTCAAATGGCGAAAAAGCTAACGCTGTATTAGGCAAAGCCGGCCGCAAACGCTGGTTAGGCCGCAGGCCAAGGGTACGTGGTGTAGCCATGAACCCGGTAGATCACCCTATGGGTGGTGGTGAGGGAAGAGCCTCAGGTGGTCATCCACGTTCACGCAAAGGTTTATTAGCTAAAGGCTTTAAAACCCGTGACAAAAAGAAAACATCGGATCGTTATATCATTGAAAGAAGGAAAAAATAATGGCTCGTTCAATTAGAAAAGGACCTTACATCGATCACAACCTTGACAAAAAGGTTGCGGTGCTGAATGATTCAAACAAGAAATCGGTTGTAAAAACATGGTCACGTCGTTCCATGATCTCTCCTGATTTCGTTGGTCATACATTCGCAGTACACAACGGTAATAAATTTATCCCTGTGTACGTAACAGAAAACATGGTTGGACACAAGCTGGGAGAGTTTGCACCAACACGTACATTCCGCGGTCACGCAGAAAAGAAAAAATAACAGGCAATGGAAGAAGCAATTAAAAAAGTAAAAAAGTCTGTACTGATCAGGCAACGCAAAGAAGAGGAAAAAGCTCAGCAAGGCGGCGCTTCAATCGCAAAGCTACAGAACTGCCCAACCTCGCCCCGCAAAATGCGTTTGGTGGTTGACCTGATCCGTGGTGTAAATGTTGAAAAAGCATTATACATATTAAAATACACAAATAAAGAAGCGGCAATACGTGTTGAAAAGCTTTTGTTATCGGCCATCAAAAACTGGGAACAAAAAAATGAAGACAAACGTGTTGAAGACAGTAACTTATATGTTAAAGAGGTTTCAGTAGGCGGCGGCCGCCAGTTAAAAAGGTTACGCCCTGCTCCGCAAGGAAGAGGATACCGTATCCGTAAACGCTCAAACCATGTACACCTGATCGTAGATAGTAAAAACGATAACAATTAATTTGAAATGGGACAGAAAGCACATCCAATAGGTAACAGGTTAGGAATCATCAGAGGTTGGGATTCTAATTGGTTCGGTGGCAATCATTATGCCGACAAATTAGTTGAAGACGAAAAGATCCGTAAATATATAGCAGCACGTATTTCAAAAGGTGGTGTATCAAAGGTAGTTATCGAGCGTACTTTAAAACGTATCACCATAACTATCCACACAGCACGCCCGGGTATTGTTATAGGTAAAGGCGGTCAGGAAGTTGATAAGATAAAAGAAGAGTTAAAGAAACTGACCAAAAAAGACGTTCAGATAAATATATTCGAGATAAAACGCCCTGAGCTTGATGCACAATTAGTTGCTGAAGGCATAGCAAAACAACTCGAAGCGCGTATTTCATTCCGTCGTGCCATGAAAACTACTATTGCTTCAACCATGAGAATGGGTGCTGAAGGAATAAAGGTGATGACATCAGGCCGTTTAGGCGGTGCGGAAATGGCACGTACAGAACAATATAAAGAAGGAAGGATTCCATTGCATACTTTCCGCGCAGACATCGATTATGCATTAGCCGAAGCATTAACCACTTATGGAAAAATAGGGGTTAAAGTTTGGATTTGCAAAGGCGAAGTTTACGGCAAACGCGACTTATCACCAAACATCGGTGGCGCAAGCAGCGCAAGCGGTAAAGGCGGACGCCCTGAAGGTGGCGCGGCAGGCTTCGGCGGCCGTGGCAACGAAAGAGGCGGCGAGCGCGGTGGAGAACGCCGGGGCGACAGGAAACCAGGCGGTGACCGCAGAGGCGGACCGGGTGGACCAGGCGGGAATCGTGGTAGTGCCGGCGGCGGTGGAAATCGCGGCGGTGGTGCTGGTGGCGGCGGTAGCCGTCCAGGTGGAAATCGCCCGGGTGGACCAGGAAAGAGATAATTTAAATAGATGTGAGATTTGAGATATGAGAATATGTCGGGTTGATCATCAAATTGAGAAGTATAAAGTGATAAAATAAATAGGATAGAGGATTTTTGATAAAGGTACCGGGATTTATAATCTCATACCTCATATCTCACATCTCACATCTCAATACTTAAGAAAATGCTACAGCCAAAAAGAACGAAGTTCAGAAAGATGCAAAAAGGCAGGATGAAGGGAAACGCCACTCGTGGTGCTGAGCTTTCATTCGGATCTTTCGGTATAAAATCACTTGAAGCGGCCTGGATCACCAGCCGCCAGATAGAAGCTGCACGTATTGCTGTAACACGTTTTATGAAACGTGAAGGCCAGGTTTGGATAAGAATATTTCCTGATAAGCCTGTAACCAAAAAACCGGCAGAAGTACGTATGGGTAAAGGTAAAGGTGCACCCGAATACTGGGTTGCAGTTGTACGCCCCGGAAGGATCATTTTTGAAGCTGAAGGCGTTCCTTTAGATGTTGCTAAGGAAGCATTACGCCTGGCAGCACAAAAGTTGCCTGTGCAAACAAGGTTTATAGTACGTAGGGATTACGTAGAAGCATAAATTTGAAGAGTTGTTGAAACGTTGTAAAGTTGAAATGTTGTAAAGTTGGATTGAACTTTTCAACCAGCAAACAAGAACATTACAACATTACAACCCTCCAACATTACAACAAATAAAAACAAAATGAAGAACTCAGAAATTTTAGAGTTGTCAACTGAAGAATTGGTTGCCAGGGCCGGCGAAGAGAAAGCAAATCTTACCAAACTGAAATTTGCACACGCAGTTTCGGCTATTGAAAACCCTTTGCGTATTACAAAAGTACGTAAGGACATCGCCCGCATAAACACTGAATTAACAAAGCGTAAAGCGGCAGCGGCTTCTGAATAATTTTTAAGCATCGGGAAAAATGGAAGAAAGAAATTTAAGAAAAACACGTACCGGCCTGGTAGTTAGCAATAAGATGGAAAAATCTATTGTTGTTGCTGTAGAAAGGAAAGTAAAACACCCTATCTATGGTAAGTTCGTTAAGAAAACAACCAAATTTATGGCCCACGACCAGGAAAATACCTGTGGTATAGGCGATACCGTATTGATTATGGAAACACGCCCGCTGAGCAAAAACAAAAACTGGAGATTAGTTCAAATTTTAGAAAGGGCTAAATAAAATGGTACAACAGGAATCGAGATTAAATGTAGCTGATAACAGCGGCGCTAAAGAAGTTTTAGTGATCCGCGTATTGGGCGGTACCGGTAAAAGGTATGCCTCTATCGGCGATAAGATAGTAGTTACCGTAAAAAGCGCCCTGCCATCAGGCAACGTTAAAAAAGGTACTGTTTCAAAAGCCGTGGTGGTACGTACAAAAAAAGAGATCCGCAGAAAAGACGGTTCATATATCCGTTTTGACGACAATGCCGCAGTTTTGTTAAATAACCAGGATGAGCCGAGAGGCACACGTATCTTTGGCCCGGTTGCAAGAGAATTACGTGAGAAACAATTTATGAAAATTGTATCATTAGCACCGGAGGTACTGTAACATGGAAAAGAAAAAACACGAACAACCTGCCAAAATTAAGATCAAAAAAGGTGATCTGGTAAAGGTTATAGCCGGTGATTCAAAAGGATCGCAAGGCAGAATATTAGAAATAATATTAGATAAAGGCCGCGCTATTGTTGAAGGTGCAAACATGGTATCAAAACATACTAAGCCGAATGCAGCTAAACCAAATGGCGGAATTTCAAAACAGGAAGCTGCCATACACATTTCAAACCTGATGCTGATTGATGCTAAAACAGGTAAACCAACCCGCGTTGGCCGTAAAAGAAATGAAGCCGGTAAATTAGTTAGAGTGGCAAAAATATCAGGAGAGGAAATTAAGTAATGGAATACGTACCAAGATTAAAAACAAAGTATAAGGACGAGATTCGCTCCACACTGAAAGATAAATTTCAGTACAAAAGCGTAATGCAGGTGCCTAAGCTGGAGAAGATAGCTATCAACCAGGGTGTTGGCGGCGCTACTACTGATAAAAAACTTATCGAAAGTACAATTACCGAATTGACTACTATTACTGGTCAGCAGGCAGTTTCTTCGAAATCCAAGAAAGATATTTCGAACTTTAAGTTACGTAAAAACATGCCTATCGGCGTACGTGTTACTTTACGTGACAATACCATGTACGAATTTTTAGACCGTTTGATTGCTATTGCTTTACCGCGTATCCGCGATTTCAAAGGCATCAACGATAAAGGTTTTGACGGACGTGGAAACTATACTTTGGGTATATCAGAACAAATCATATTCCCCGAGATCAATATTGACAAGATCAATAAAATACAGGGTATGGATATTACCTTTGTAACCTCGGCAACAAATGATGTGGAAGCATTGGAGTTGTTGAAACAATTTGGATTACCATTTAAAAATCAAAAAGTATAATGGCTAAAGAAGGTGTAAAAGCACGTGAAGTTAAACGCGCTAAATTAGTAGCTAAATACGCTGAAAAAAGAGCGGCTCTTAAAGAAGCCGGCGATTACGCTGGTTTGGATAAATTGCCAAAAGCATCATCCCCTGTAAAATTGCACAACCGTTGCAAATTAACAGGCCGCCCACGGGGCTACATGCGCCAGTTCGGTATTTCACGCGTAACTTTCCGCGATATGGCCCTTGCAGGCAAGATCCCGGGGATTAAGAAAGCGAGTTGGTAATTGAGGCGAAAGCTAAAAGCAAAAAGCTTTGGTCTTTCTGCTTTCCGCTTTAAGCTATAGAATAATTAACCGATGGCAAGTCTAAGGATACTACCATCATAAAACAATAAAATGAATACAGATCCAATCGCAGATTATCTTACAAGAGTAAGGAATGCTATTAAGGCCAACCATAGGGTTGTTGAAATTCCTGCATCAAATCTGAAAAAGGAAATCACGAAAGTGCTTTTCGACAAAGGTTACATTGCCAATTTTAAGTTTGAAGACAATGGTCCTCAAGGTACTATTAAGGTAGCTTTGAAATACCACCCGATAACAAAAATTTCTGCTATACGCAGCATTTCGCGCATCAGTAAACCAGGTTTGAGGAAATACGCAGGCATGGATAATATGCCAAGAGTATTAAATGGTTTAGGTATCGCCATCCTGTCGACTTCTAAAGGTGTAATGACCGATAAAGAAGCCCGTACACAAAATGTTGGTGGCGAAGTATTATGCTACGTATATTAATAGGAGGAAATTAAGCAATGTCAAGAGTAGGAAAATCACCTATAGCACTACCCCAGGGAGTAACTTTCACCGTATCGGCAGATAATGTTGTTACTGTAAAAGGCCCTAAAGGTGAGTTGCACCAGGCCGTTGACAGTGATATCACTGTTGAGGTTGAAGAAGGACAACTGGTTGTAAAACGCCCTTCTGATCAAAAACGTCATAAAGCATTACACGGCTTATACCGTGCTTTAATCAATAACATGGTAGTTGGCGTAACAACCGGCTATAAATTAGAGCAGGAATTAGTTGGTGTAGGTTATCGTGCAACCAATACCGGTAATACATTAGACCTTGTGCTGGGATATTCTCACCACTATGTGTTTGAGTTACCAAAAGAAATTAAAGTTTCAACAACTGCTGAAAAGGGTAAAAACCCAACAATTATTCTGGAGTCGATAGATAAACAACTGATTGGCCAGGTAGCGGCAAAAATACGTTCGCTGCGTGCACCAGAGCCTTACAAGGGTAAAGGTATCAAGTTTGTTGGCGAAGTATTGAGAAGAAAAGCAGGTAAATCAGCATCTAAAAAATAATCGTCATGGGAGCCAGAGCAAAATTATCAAGAAGAGACAGGATTAAGATGGGTATCAGGAAGCGCCTTTCAGGTTCTTCATCACGTCCCCGCCTGTCAGTATATAGAAGCAATAAGGGTATTTATGCGCAGATCATTGACGATGTGAGCGGAAAAACATTAGTGTCGGCATCATCTTTATCAAAAGATTTCAATGCTGAAAAAGGCACCAAGATCGACCAGTCGGTTGCAGTAGGCAAATTGGTTGCCGAAAAAGCAATTGCTGCAGGGATCAAGGATGTGGTTTTCGACAGGAACGGGTATTTATACCATGGTCGTGTTAAATCACTTGCTGATGGTGCACGTGAAGGCGGTTTAAATTTTTAATTATTGAATTACTGAATTAGTGAATTACTGATTGAAATGAATATTGAGATGGTAAACGAATAATTATAAATCAACTGATAATTCAATAAATCAATAATTCAATAAATCAATAAATAATAAAGAGATGTCAACAATCAATATAAAAAGAGTAAAAACCAGCGAGATCGAATTAAAAGATCGCCTGGTGAGCATACAGCGTGTAGCCAAAGTAACCAAAGGCGGCCGTACTTTCAGTTTCTCTGCCATTGTGGTAGTAGGTGATGAAAACGGTGTTGTAGGTTACGGTTTGGGTAAAGCTAAAGAGGTTACAGAAGCTATTGCAAAAGGCATTGACGATGCAAAAAAGAACCTGGTAAAAGTTCCGATCATTAACGGTACTGTGCCTCATGAGCAAATTGGTAAGTTTTCAGGCGGTTTTATTTTTATAAAGCCTGCTGCTAACGGTACCGGTGTAATTGCTGGTGGTGCGATGCGTGCGGTGTTAGAGTCGGCAGGTATCCACAATGTATTGGCAAAATCAAAAGGTTCATCAAACCCGCACAACGTGGTTAAGGCAACCGTATCGGCATTATCACAATTACGTGATGCTTATACAGTGGCACAACACCGCGGCGTTAGTATAGGTAAAGTTTTTAACGGATAATCAGTCATGGCAAAAATCAAAATAACACAGATTAAGAGCGTGATCGATAGAAGTGAGCGCCAAAAAAGGACAGTTGAGGCCCTGGGGTTAAAAAGGATCAACCACAGTGTAGAAGTTGAAGCAACTGCAGCTATAATAGGTATGGTTAAAAAAGTTAATCACCTGGTAGCAGTAGAAAATATTTAATATCATGAATTTAAGTAATCTTAAACCTGCAAAAGGTTCTACTAAAAATAGAAAAAGAATTGGCCGTGGTACAGGTTCGGGCCGTGGCGGAACATCAACCCGTGGCCATAAAGGTGCTGGTTCACGTTCAGGCACAAGCAGTAAGGTGGGCTTCGAAGGTGGTCAAATGCCTTTACAGCGCCGTGTACCTAAGGTAGGCTTTAAAAACCCTAACCGTGTTGAATACACTGGTGTAAACCTTGATGTGCTGCAAGCATTAACTGAAAAATATACATTATCATCAGTTGATTTTGATACGCTGAAAGAACATGGCCTGGTTTCACGTAACGACGTGGTTAAAATATTAGGTCGTGGCGAACTGAAAGCCAAATTAGAAGTTAAAGCACACGCGTTTACTGCTACAGCGCAAAAAGCGATTGAAGCAGCTGGTGGTACCATAGTTAAGCTATAATTTTAGGATGAAGAAATTTTTCACCACATTATCCAATATCTGGAAGATCGATGACTTGAGAGTGCGTATCATAAACACACTCTTATTTCTTTTGATATATCGCGTAGGCTCATTCGTGATCCTACCGGGGGTTAATCCTGCAACGCTTAGTAACAAGGACGCCAGCGGAATAACCGGCTTGCTGAATATGTTTTCGGGGGGGGCGTTTTCGCACGCCTCAATTTTTGCGTTGGGGGTAATGCCTTACATTTCGGCTTCTATTGTGGTGCAACTATTGGGTATTGCGGTGCCATATTTCGCTAAATTGCAGAAAGAAGGCGAAAGCGGGCGTAACAAACTAAATCAATGGACACGTTACCTTACCATAGGTATCACAGCATTGCAGGCCATCGGATACCTGAAATCACAGATCACAGCTGATCAAATGCTTATTGCTAACCCATATTTCACTATCTTAAATATGTTCGTACTTACCTCAGGTACTATGTTTGTGATGTGGCTGGGTGAAAAAATAACAGATAAAGGTATTGGTAACGGTATTTCGCTCATCATCATGATCGGTATTATCTCGGCCCTTCCCGGTGCGTTTCTAAACGAATTTCAATCGCGTACATCAGGCGCGGGCGGGTTAGTTGTTTTTGTAGTTGAAATGGTAGCCCTTATTGCGGTTGTAATGTTTACTATATTGATAGTGCAGGGTACCCGAAAGGTTGCGGTGCAATATGCAAAGCGTATAGTTGGTAATAAACAATACGGCGGTGTACGACAGTACATACCTTTAAAGGTGACAGCAGCAGGTGTAATGCCTATCATATTTGCACAGGCGTTAATGTTTATACCGGCAACGCTATCGCAGTTTTTTCCAAAGGCGGCATCAAACCCTATCTTAATGTCATTGTCTGACTATACCTCATGGGGGCATAATATATTGTTTGCCATATTAATTATACTGTTCACATTCTTCTATACGGCAATTACGGTTAATCCTAACCAAATGGCCGAGGATATGAAAAAGAATGGCGGTTTTATTCCGGGCATCAAGCCAGGAAGGTCAACCGGGGAATTTTTAGATGGTGTAATTTCACGTATTACACTGCCTGGGTCTATTGCCCTTGCCATTGTGGCGATTATACCTGCGTTTGCAAGTATGGTACATATTAACCAGGGCTTTGCAAGGTTTTTTGGCGGAACGTCATTAATTATCCTTGTACAGGTTGTGCTTGATACGTTACAACAAATTGAAAGCCACCTATTGATGCGCCATTACGATGGTTTAATGAAAACTGGCAGGATCAAAGGTCGTACACCTATTCCTGCGGGCGGCACCGGCCAGGCGGTTATCTGATAAATTAACATGTCAAAGATCAATTATAAGTCTATCGAAGAGATAGAACTCATAAGGGAAAGTTCTTTACTTGTTTCCAAAACACTTGGGGAGATTGCGAAAGTAATTGGCCCGGGCGTTAAAACAATCGAACTAAATAAACTTGCAGAAACTTTTATCCGTGATAACGGAGGGGTGCCCGCATTTTTAAACTATCACGGGTTTCCGTACTCCTTGTGTATATCATTGAATGACCAGGTAGTACATGGTTTCCCCGGTCAGCGTATGTTAGTTGACGGTGACCTGGTATCGGTTGATTGCGGCGTAGTATTAAATAAATATGTCGGCGATTCGGCTTATACTTTTGCAATTGGCGAAGTAAGCGATACTGTTAAAACGTTGATGCGGGTAACAATGGAATGCCTTGACCTTGGTGTTGCGAAAGCAGTGGCGGGTATGCGGATAGGCGATATTGGTTATGCGGTACAGGAACATGCAGAAAAGCATGGTTTTGGTGTAGTAAAAGAATTGGTGGGTCATGGTGTAGGCTTGCAGCTTCACGAAAAACCTGAAGTGCCTAATTATGGTAAACGTGGTTCGGGCATAAAACTGGAGGAAGGTATGGTGATTGCCATTGAGCCAATGATCAACGCCGGTAAGGCCAGGGTTAAGTTTTGGGACGATGGATGGACAGTTTCGACAGTGGACGCTAAACCATCAGCACATTACGAGCATACCGTGGCTATTAAAAAGGGGAAACCCGAGATTTTGTCTACATTTTCATATGTAGATAATGTTTTAAAAGAAAAAGTTAAAAGTTAAAATATTTTTATTAATTTTGCATCCCGCTTTTAAGGTGGATAATTAAGTAATAATCAGTAAAATATGGCCAAACAAGCCTCAATTGAACAAGACGGAACGATTAAAGAAGCATTATCAAACGCGATGTTTAGGGTAGAATTGGAAAATGGTCACGAAATTATTGCGCACATATCCGGTAAAATGCGGATGCACTACATAAAAATTTTACCTGGCGACAGGGTGAAATTGGAAATGAGCCCATACGATTTAACAAAAGGCAGAATAACCTACAGATATAAATAATAAAGCGATGAAAGTTAGAGCATCCATTAAAAAACGCAGTGTTGATTGCAAAATCATCCGCCGGAACGGGAAACTTTATGTGATAAACAAAAAGAACCCAAAATTTAAACAACGTCAGGGTTAATTAAAAATACTGTAACGGTTCGTACAACGGTGGCCCGCCGTTCGGTCGTTATTTAAAACAAATAAAAAATATGGCAAGGATTTCAGGTATTGATTTACCAAAGAACAAAAGAGGAGAGATCGGACTTACGTACATTTACGGGATTGGCCGCTCAACAGCTCAAAAGATTTTAACTGAAGCTGGTATTGATTTCGATACCAAAGTTCAGGATTGGAATGATGAGCAGTTAAACGCTATCCGCGGTATAATTAACGATCAGATAAAGGTTGAAGGTTCACTGCGTTCAGAAGTTCAGCTCAACATTAAGCGTTTAATGGATATAGGTTGCTACCGTGGCACACGTCACCGTAAAGGTTTGCCTTTACGTGGCCAGCGCACTAAAAACAACTCACGTACCCGTAAAGGAAAACGTAAAACAGTTGCTAACAAAAAGAAAGCTACTAAATAGTAAGTGATTAGTGGTTGGAGGTTAGTTGAAACCAAAGATCATTAGGAATACAAAAATTATAAATACAGTTAGTGGGTCCGGGTTATAATTCAGTAACTCAATAATTCAATAACTCAATAATTAAAAAGATGGCTAAAGCTAAAAAAGTTACCAAAAAGCGTGTTGTGATTGTTGAGCCTTACGGCGAAGCACATATCAATGCTACTTTTAACAACATTATTATAACCCTTACCAACAAAACAGGCCAGGCCGTTTCATGGTCGTCTGCTGGTAAAATGGGTTTCAAAGGCTCAAAAAAGAATACCCCTTATGCTGCCGGCCAGGCTGCTGCAGATTGCGGTAAAGTTGCTTATGACCTGGGCTTACGCAAGGTTGAAGTATTTGTAAAAGGCCCGGGCGCTGGTCGTGAATCAGCTATCCGTACTTTGCAAACTGCAGGTATCGAAGTTACTACTATAAAGGACATTACACCGCTTCCGCATAACGGTTGCCGTCCATCGAAAAGAAGAAGAGTTTAATTAACAGATTTTTTAAAGCTAAGATTCATCAGCTGCGGGCTGCTTGATACTTTAAAAACAACAAAAAATGGCTAGATATACAGGACCAAAATCCAAAATTGCGCGCCGTTTCCGCGAACCGATCTTCGGTCCGGATAAAGCGTTAGAAAGAAAAAATTATCCACCGGGCATGCATGGTGCTTCCAAAAGAAGAGGAAAGCAATCAGAGTATTCGACCCAGTTGATGGAAAAACAAAAAGTTAAATACACTTATGGTGTATTGGAACGCCAGTTCGAAAACTTGTTTCACCGCGCCTCTGCTAAAGAAGGTATCACCGGGGAAAACTTACTTAAGTTTTTAGAAGCCCGTTTGGACAATGCGGTTTACCGTTTAGGTATAGCGCCAACCCGTTCAGGTGCGCGCCAATTGGTTGGCCACAAACATATCACTGTTAATGGTGAAGTAGTAAATATTGCTTCGTATTCATTAAAAGCAGGTGATGTAGTAGCTGTTCGCGAAAAATCAAAAACACTTGAGGCAATTACACATGCTGTAGCCGGAAGAAAAATTAACAAACACAGCTGGCTGGAATGGGATGCTGCCAATTTAACAGGCAAATTTCTTAACTATCCGAACCGCGATGAGATCCCTGAAAATATAAAGGAAAACCTGATCGTCGAGTTGTACTCTAAATAAGATATGAGATTTTATAAGATGTGAGATATTAGATTTGAGATATGAGACAAAAACAAAGTCTGATATCTCATTTCTGCGTTTCAAATCGGAGGAAAATAAATAAGAGGTTTTAGATTTATAATATGAGAGATGAGTAGTTTAAAGTCTCAAATCTCATATCTCACATCTCAAATCTAATCATTAAACAAACAATAAATAAAGGATATAAATGGCAATTTTAGCATTTCAAAAACCAGACAAGGTTATCATGCAGAAATCAACTGATTTTGATGGCACGTTTGAGTTTCGTCCGTTAGAACCAGGCTTCGGTGTTACCATTGGCAACGCCCTGCGTCGTATATTGCTTTCATCACTTGAAGGTTTTGCGATCACTTCGGTTCGTTTTTCAGGAGTGATGCATGAGTTTTCGACCATCAAAGGTGTTGTTGAAGACGTTACCGAGATCATATTGAACTTAAAACAAGTTAGGTTTAAAAAATCAGGTGACTCAGGCGACAGCGAAAAGATATTCGTGATCATTAACGGCCAGGACGCTTTTAGTGCAGGGGATATCTCCAAGTTCTCAAATAATTTTACTGTTTTAAACCCTGACCTGGTTATCTGTAACATGGATACTTCGGTAACGCTTGAAATTGAGCTTACTGTTAGTAAAGGCCGTGGTTATGTAGCCAGCGAAGAAAATAAAAACCCTGATGCTAATGTAGGTGTAATAGCTATCGATTCTATTTACACACCTATAAAAAACGTAAAATATACTATTGAAAACTATCGTGTAGAACAAAAAACAGACTATGAAAAATTAGTGCTGGATATTACTACCGACGGCTCGATACATCCTGAAGATGCACTTAAAGAAGCTGCAAAGATTTTGATCCAGCACTTTATGCTGTTCAGCGATGAGAACATGATGCTTGAAGCGCAGGCTAAAGAAGAAACTAAGGAAGTTGATGAGGAAATTTTGCACATGCGCAAAATCCTTAAGACTGAATTGGTTGACCTTGACCTTTCGGTACGTGCATTAAACTGCCTTAAAGCTGCAGACATCCGCAGCCTGGCTGATTTGGTTTCGTATGATGTGGCTGATATGCTTAAGTTCAGGAACTTTGGTAAAAAATCATTAACTGAGATCCAGGATCTGGTTAAATCAAAAGGTTTATCTTTTGGTATGAACCTGTCGAAATTTAAGTTAGACGAAGAATAATTTATTAAGAAGAGGTTAGAGATTGGTTAATTAGAACTTATCGCTAACCTCTTCTTATTTTACAAATAAAGGGATTTGAAATTGACGGTGACCAACCTCTGATCTCTAATTAACCAGTCACTAACACAGCATAATTCCAAGAGCTTTACAACTTGCTGCTCAACGGTATGCACGTGATAACTTTAAAAAACAATGAGACACGGAAAAAAAGTTAACCATTTAGGCCGTACCGACAGTCACCGCAAAGCGATGCTGGGTAACATGGCAACATCGCTTATCTTACATAAGCGCATCACTACAACATTAGCTAAAGCAAAAGCTTTGCGCGTTTATGTTGAGCCAATCCTTACAAAAGCAAAAAGCGATACTACACACTCACGTCGTATAGTATTTAGCTATTTACAGGACAAAGACGCAGTTACTATCCTGTTCCGCGAAATTGCTGAAAAAATAGCAAGCCGCCCCGGTGGTTACACCCGTATTATTAAAATGGAAAACCGTTTAGGCGATAACGCCGAAATGGCATTGATAGAATTGGTAGATTATAATACTGTTTACGGCACTGATACTGCTAAAACTGAAAAGAAATCAACCCGCCGTCGTGGTGGCGCTGGTAAAGCAAAAGCTGCTGCACCTGCTGCAAAAGCGGAGGCTGCACCTGTTGCTGAAGAAGTTGTTGAAGTTGCACCTGTTGCTGAAACCCATGTAGCTGAAGCGCCTGTTGTTGAAGAGACCCCAGCTGCTGAAGAGGCTCCTGAAGCTCCAACTGCATCAGCTGAAAACGAAGAAAATGCTGAAAAAGGCGAATAATTAATTTCGCTTTTAGATATTAAAAATGCCCCGCTCATTTGAGTGGGGCATTTTTAGTTGGATCAACCCCTTGATTTCTTATAACCCGGGTTAAACTATACAAATTGCTGTATGGCCTGCTGTAACTGGTTGGCCTGCATAACGCCGCTTTGCCGCCATTTAGTTTCGCCATTTTTAAATATCATTAAGGTAGGTACACTTTGTACCTTGTAGGCATTGGCTGCCGAAGGGTTTTTGTCGATATCGATCTTGATAATCGTTACCTTATCGCCCATGGCGTCTTTTACTTGTTTCAATATTGGCGGCATCATTTGACAGGGGCCGCACCACTCTGCCGAAAAATCAACTAATACCGGTTTGTCTGATGCGATGATCTCCTGGAAATTTGCCATAATTTAAGGGTTTATTAAAGATAACACTTTTATAGCTTGAAAAGTTTAATTTCAGGGTGATTTTTATTTGCGCCGGACGAGTGACATTTTAATAATAATCGAATGTTGTTTGGAGGTACTTTGAACGGCATTCGTATCATTTTGAATCGCATTATATAACCGTCGGATAAAAAGGAATATTATTTTTGTGTAGTTAACACATTTTCAGTTAAAAAGTATTTACCGCATGCCAAACCTATACGAACCATCAGGAAAACAGCGCATACAGTCGATTGATATTTTGCGCGGTGTAATTATGCTGATTATGGCGCTTGACCATACCCGCGACTTTTTTCACATAGTCGGGCCTACAAACGATCCTACAAATATGGTCACAACAACGCCAATCCTGTTTTTTACACGCTGGATCACCCATTTTTGCGCGCCAAACTTTGTCTTTCTGAGTGGAATTTCGGCTTACCTTGCCGGTACAAGGCGCACAAAAAACGAATTGAGCGCATTTCTTATCAAACGCGGCGTTTGGCTTGTTTTTGTCGAGGTGGTGATACTTACTTTCGCTTTTTCATTAAACCCATTTTATAATTTCTTTATCCTCCAGGTTTTATGGGTGATAGGATTGAGTATGATCATCCTGGGTTTGCTTGTTCGCGCGCCGTTATCAGTTATTGCCATTATTGGTGCACTGATATTTTTCGGGCATGATATACTTGATTACCTGCAACTCCCTAAAACGGGTTTTGAAGGTAACCTGATGAAGCTGTTATTTATTGCAAAAGGCTCCGTTATACCACTTGGTAAAACCCACCTGATATTTGACCTCTATGCCTTAATACCCTGGACGGGTGTAATGTTGCTGGGCTATGTGTTCGGTTCGCTATATAAATCATCATTTGCGCCGGAGCGCCGCCGTAAGGTATTGCTTTATACCGGGATAGGTATGCTGGCTTTTTTTATTGTACTTAGGTATTTCAACATTTATGGCGATCCGGAACCATGGTCGGTACAGCGCAATAGTGTGTACACCTTCCTGTCATTTTTGAATGTAAGCAAATACCCGCCATCCCTGATGTATTGTTTAATGACCATTGGCACGGGTTTAATCGTACTGTCCCTTACTGAACACGTTCACAATAGGATCACGGCTATTTTTATTATTTATGGCAATGTTCCATTTTTTTACTACGTGCTGCATTTCTACCTGATCAGGGCCACAAATGTTGTGGTGTTTTTTATCCAGGGGTTTGGCGTAAAACAAATAGTGAATCCCAATAGCGCTTTCCTCTTTAGTCCGCCGCACTTTGGGTTTAATTTATTCGGGGTTTATTTGGTATGGCTCTTTGTTATAATTACGCTATACTTTCCATGCAGATGGTTCAGCAGGTATAAGAAAACACATAAACAGTGGTGGTTAAGCTATCTTTGATTTGGGATGTTCGATTTCGGATTTATTTTGATTTGGGAATTTAAGAAAACGGTATATTTAATCAGATAATATACTTGTTCATTAATTTATGAAAAAATTAAATTTTATCATCCTTTTGTTTGTTCTTTTTATCTCATGTCACTCACAACAAAAATCCGACATGGCTGAACATAAGGCTATTGTAAATTACCCTGTAAGCATCATTAAAATATCAGACAGCATTATTAAAATTGACGAGAAGGTTATATACTATAACAAAAACCTTCAGCCATTTATTAATGATCTTCAAAGGTCATCATTTTCGGTGTCGTATAAAATAGACGGCATCCCCGATTTCATCATATCGTTTTTGAACCAATTAAGCGGTGATCACTTTACGATTGCTAACCCTGGAAAAGACTGGAATTGCTGTGATGATAATTGGAATGATAGTCTACCAAACAGAGAACTGATTTGTCAAGGCATTGATAAAAATCTCTTTTTCATAAGTTATTTGACAGGTGGTATCGGGGAAGCAGAACATATTATCCTGATAAGATATGACAACAATAAAGTAATTGATTTTTGGACTAATACGATGTTGTCGGAGAATTTAAAAAACAAAAATGAAATTGTACGATACTTATTAAAACTTGGAAATAAAGTCCATTACAATTTGAGCATTTAAACGTTACTTTATTTTGATTTAAGAAAATTGGTGCTATAGGTTTGCTATTGATATTTTAATCATTGCTTTTTAAAAGTCTCCCCAACCGGGGGAGATTTAGAGGGGGCTGCTAATGCAACACCTTCGGCCTTTCATTTACCGGCTGCAAAATATTATTATCCGATAACCAATCTGCCAGCCGTTGCGGCCAGGTGCTGATGGATTTTAGTTTTGAACGATAACCCATATTAAAGCCATGCGCTCCCTGGGTAAAAAGATGGGCTTCTACGGGTACTTTTGCTTCGCGATAAGCCTGGAGTAACTTCATTAGTGAAACAGAACAGCAGGGGTCATCATTTGCAGCCAGTAAAAAGGCCGGCGGCGAATCGTGCGGTATCGAATCTGGAATAAATAGCGGGCCGGGGTATATCTGTATTACAAAAGCAGGCTTTGCACTTTGGCGGTCAATTGGGTCGGGGGCATTAGCATCCGGTTTGTTCGGGCCGAAGGTTACCATATCCACCACCTCGCCGCCGGCTGAAAAGCCCATTATACCAATGCGGTTTGTATCGATGCCAAATTCAGCGGCGCGGCTGTGTACCAGGCGCATAGCGCGCAAACCATCCTGCCTGGCATGTACTTCAATTTTATAAGGAGAAAGTGTGTCGCGGCCTAAACGGTATTTAAGCACAAACACAGTAATTCCGAGACTATTTAAAAATTTAGCGGGATCAATGCCCTCAGCAGTCCAAACCAATAACCTATGACCGCCGCCTGGACAAATCACTACAGCCGAACCATTCGCTTTGTCTTTCGGCGGCAAAAAAACTGTAAGCGAAGGATTATGGATGTTTTTAACCCAATAATCCTTCGCCTGTTCAGGCTCATTGCGACGGTTTTCAAAACCCGGCGCTCCGTTTGGCCACAATGGGATAACAGTTGGCCCTGTTTGCGCCCATAAAGCCGCCGGGAATAATAACAGACAAATAATGGTTTTGATGTATTTGGCCATGAGGTAAAGTTAGTTGATTTGGTTGATTGAGTGAGTGAGTAGTTGATTCGGTTATTACATCAGCGAAATCATTTAATCATTTAAAATCAACGGTCGAGGGCGCCGGGTTCAAAAATCATCATATCAACTGGTGCATTAGCAACTACATCGTGGTAACTTTCAACCTGCAATAACTTGTCATTAATATAAAAACTGCATTTAGTTTCGCTCCAGGCTTTGCCCACCGCTATTTGGTCCTCAAAAAAACCTTCTTCCTTGGTGTTGTTATCGTACTTAATAAAACGTACGGCCACCATTTTATCCTGATCAATCCAAAGCTGGTTTACTTTATCGCCATCCTTATCTGCTCCCAAAACATAAACCTGTTTATCTTTCCATGTACTGGTATGAAATTTTGAAAGGTCATAATGCAAGTCGGCAAAATGGCCCAGCACCTTATCAAAAGGCATCGCATACATCCCGCCAAGGAAAAATATCAATTCGTTTTCATCTTTGGTTGACCGTACAATTTTATTGTTACGGAAAGCATAAGTAGAATCGTGCCTGAAAATCGCACCGCCGCTACTTTTTACCGAATCAAAATCTATCCTTAACATATCAGGATAAACAATAGTTTCATACCAGGTACTGGTTTTTATGAGGCTATCGTTTCTGTACCGCTGAGTGGTCTGGTTAAATTTTAATGATTTATGCCAGGTATTATGGTACCGTTTATACATACTTTGCAGCACTTCTGTCGAAGTTGCATTTTTATAACCCGGTAGAAAAAAGGTAAAAAGTAATATAACCGATAGTGTTTTCATTTGTTGATTTAGCTTTGTTTGGTCAATTCTTCATAAGCTGCGGTTATGCCGCGTTGTATGCCATCCCCCTGCCAATCAGTAATGCCTGGGATGGACGTTGCTTTTAATATATCATCCTTACTTTTGCCTGCTTTGATGCCTCCTGCCACATAATCTTCCAGTTTTTCCATAAAGTTTTGCATAGCAATAACATCATCCATTGTACCTACAACTTTTACCGGATCGAAAGCATGGCCAAATATAAATATGGTGTCCTTATCAAACTTTTTGCGTGCTTTCTCCAATGCCAGTGGCCAGTGTTGTACTGAAGCGCCTGCGCTGTTATCAACAAAGGGGTAGCGGCGGTTAAAAACAAGATCACCTGCATGAACGATGTTGGCGTGCTCAAAATGGATCATAGCATCGCCGTTGGTATGGCCTGTACCAAAATAATGTGCGCTGATGCGTTCATCACCTACTTTAATTTTCCAGTTATCTTTAAAAGTAGTATCAGGATAAAGCTGTTTATTCTCAGCTTTGTTTTTTATGGCTACCGCTGTTTGGTTAGCTAACGAATTTTCATGCGCTGCAACTTTGTTTACTATGCCTTTGAATGAGATGTTCCCGCTGGTATGGTCGCCATGATGGTGGGTGTTAATGAGCCATTCAAATGGCAGATCAGATTGTTTTTTAAGCAAGCCGATAAGGTGTGTAGCCTGGTCAGGAAATTCGGCATCAACCACAACAATGCCTTCTTTGTTTATCATCCACGCAATTGTACCACCCTGTTCGGCAAACATGCCTACGTTATTTCGCAAAGGTTTAAACTGGTAAGCAGGATCGGCCAGCATTGAAGCAAAGCTGTTTTTACCCAACAGCGCAAGTGAGGCTGCGGTTAAGGCTGTGTTTTTTAAGAAAATTCTTCGTTCCATCGTGTTATATAAATTGGAGGTTAACGATCATCATATGTCAGATCATAATGGTGACGGTACTTTTAGAGCACCGGTTGCCTTTACGCCGAAATTAATACTGGTGAAACGCATCAGAAACAAAAGCCAACACATTGGGCAATGATGCGCGCCAGTAGGTCCAGGTGTGGCCGCCATCGCGTACGCGGAACTCATGCGGGATTTCCTTTTTGCGCATAGCTATATGTACCAGGCAATTCCCCTCGTATAAAAAATCATCATCCCCATCATCGATATACCAGCGAACTGCTTTTTTCTGATCATCGGGCATGTTGTTTATCAATGCCAGGGCACTGTGCTGGTTGTAATAATTTACAATAAGCGAATCGGCAATGCCGGGATTATTTTTGCTTATGGATTTTCGGGCATCATCCAAAGTAAGCGGGCCAACAGCAGCGCTCAAAGGGCAAGCCGATGAAAACATTTCAGGATGGTGCAACGCGTACATAAATGTACCCCCGCCACCCATGGATAAACCGGCTATGGCACGAAAACGTTTATCACTTTTTATGCGGAACTTTTTTTCAACGTAAGGCACCAATTCCTTGAAAAAGAAATCCTCATAATTCCAGTCGCCTTTAATATCATTAAAATAGCCTTTGCGGCCGGTGTTGCCATCTGGCATAATAATAACCATCGGCGTAGCCGTACCATCGGCAATAGCTTTGTCGGTGATGTTTAACACCTCGCCAAATTGCACCCAACCGGTTTGGTCGTCGCCGCTGCCGTGTAAAAGGTATAATACTGGGTAACTGCGGTCAGATGTTTCGTAACCGGGCGGCAGGTAAACGGCGTACTTTCGTTCGCTTTTTAATATTTTGCTGGTCATGGACAAATTGTCATAAACCTTTCCGCTTTGCGCGATCAAAATAAAGGGGCAAAGCAGGAATAAAGCAAAAACCAAGAGGTAAGTTTTTTTCATGTCGAAAGGTTGGAAATTGGTTGTGCCATCAATATCGGGGTTATATTGTAAAGCGGTATAAATTTAGTGTAAAAATATTGTGATTTCGGAATTTCGATTTGCGCCACCGCTAAAGCTAAGGCGGCACGCGGTCGGATTTTGCCAACGGGCCTAAAAATATTTATTTCATTTTGTATCGTTTAATTGTTAGCATGCGTAATGTTTAGTAATAGATTATTGAACTGATGTTATGAAGATATTTCGCAAAGTTCCGCTGTTACTATGCCTGTTAATTATTGGTATTGCTTCCTGCAAAAAATCCGGTATAGCTCCGCCAGGTTTTAAGGGTAAGGACCTTGGGCTAACGTCCTTAGACCTTCAAAAGGTAACAGCGGACAATGCGTTTGCTATAAAGCTATTTAAAAACCTGGATAGCGCCAATGCTGCCAGTGCCACAACTGCGGGCAGCAACCTGTTTATTTCGCCATTGAGCGTAAGCTTTGCGCTCGGAATGACCAGTAATGGCGCTGCCGGCCAAACGCTCACCGCATTTCAAAATACTTTAAATTTTGCAGGGCTTACGCAAACACAGGTAAACAATTATTATAATACCCTTGTCACGAACCTGCCGCAACTCGACCCAAATACTACTGTTGATATTGCAAATTCAATTTGGTACAGGCAGGGCTTTAGCGTTCAGCCGCTGTTTATGCAAACCAATACCAATTATTTTCATGCGCAGGTACAAGCGCTTGATTTTTCAAGCCCTTCTGCGGTAAGCACTATTAACAATTGGGTTAGCAGTAATACTAAAGGTTTTATACCCTCCATTATCAACCAAATACCTGGCGATGCTGAGATGTACCTTGTAAATGCCATTTATTTTAAAAGCAGCTGGAAAGAAAGCTTTGATCCTGCCAATACCAAACCCCAGGCTTTTTATCTTGCAGATAACAGCCAGGTACAGACCAGTTTTATGACAGGTACCATAGATTTTAATTATTATACCGATGCTGGTGTAAATATTTATGAGCTACCCTATTCAAACAATAAATACAGCATGGTTATTGTATTGCCGGTTGGTGGGGCTACTGTAGCACAGGCGGCCACCAATTTAACCCCGGCACAATGGCAAACATGGATGACCGGTTTGAAACCCACTAACAGTGTGCTCACTTTGCCAAAGTTTAAATTTAGCTTCGGCGCCAATCTTAATAGCGCATTGACCGACCTGGGTTTGGGTGTTGCATTTAGCGATGATGCAAATTTTTCGCTGATCAACCCGGCCTCAAGCCTTAAAATAAGCCAGGTTTTGCATAAAGCCTTTGTTGAAACCGATGAAAGTGGCACTACCGCCGCAGCAGCCACTTCAGTAGGCATTATTTCTTCCATCGCATTTCAGCCCTTTACAACTACAATTAACCATCCTTTTATTTTTGCAATAAGGGAAGTAAGCAGCGGTCTTGTTCTGTTTGTCGGAACCGTAAATAATCCTACGTTAGCAGGAAATTAATGACCCTTACTTCTTAACCTCCAACTTATTGGCCTCTCATGTCCACAAAAACCGTTTATTTGCGTTAATTATAAAAAATAAATTAACTCGTAAATGGCATGGGCCGCACCAGGAAATTAACCATTATAATAACTATTGTCGCTATCCTGTTTTTGGGCGCTTACGGCCGGCATAAATATATTAACCGTGAACCAAGTAATATAGTTGGCCGCCTGCAGCGAAGGGATATGGATGAAATTTCGGGTATTGCGGCTTCGGGTATTAATAAAGATTTATATTATATCCATAATGACAGTGGCGATACCAGCAGGTTCTTTGCCATCCTGCCATCCGGCGAGGTAAAATCGATCATCTATTTTAAAGGCGATCCAAAAGAAAGGCTTGGTGTACATGATTGCGAAGATATTGCGGTTGGGCCGGGGCCTGATAGCGGGAAAAGCTATGTTTATATGGGCGATATAGGCGATAATTATTCCGTACGTAAGTACATAACTGTTTACCGTATGGAAGAAAAAACTGCATGGGCAAAAAGTGGTACCGCACGAGCGAATGATGCCGCGCCCATCCATTTTAAATATCCTGACGGCCCGAAAGATGCAGAAACATTAATGATAGACCCAATTGAAAAACTGATCTACATAGTATCAAAGCGGCAGGACTCGGTTACCGTTTACACTTCCCCGCTAATTTATAAACCAAATGATACGCTTGTTCTCAACAAACGCTGCAAATTGTTTTTTCCCGGCCATAAATTATTTAAATGGATAACAGCAGGCGATATATCAAAAGACGGGCGGCAAGTTTTGATGAAAAACTACACCAAAGTTTATTATTGGAAACGAGATGGTAATGAACCTATCTGGAAAACCATGCAAAAAAGGCCACAAATGCTGCCGTATACCATGGAAAAACAAGGGGAGGCGATAGGTTTTACGCCCGATGGCCAAGGTTACTATACTACCAGTGAAGGTGTTTACTCACCCATTTATTATTATAAGAAACCTTTTAAGCCCTAAGCCGAAAGTCTTAAGTTCTAAGTCAAATATTGGTTTTATTTGCTTATTCCGATAGCTTGTGATTCGATAGTATGTGCATAGCCATTGATGTAATCCCGCGGCGACGTGCCGGTTATATTTTTAAACACGTAGTTAAAATTGGTAATGCTATTAAACCCGCAGCTGTAGGCAATAGAGGCGATGCTGTGTGAGGTGCCGTTTACCAGCAATTTGCAGGCCTCGTTTACCCTTACTTTATTTACAAAATGTACGAAGGTGTGCCTGGTATGTTTTTTAAAATACCTGCAAAAAGCCGTGGGTGTTAAATGTGCCTGCAGAGCTACATCTTCAAGCGTTAAAGCGCTGCTGTAATTGTGCATGATGTAGTTGTACACCGAAGCGATGCGCATACCTTCGGGGTCTGTCATCGGGAAAGCATAATGGCTGGATGTTAACGGTTGCAGGTTATCATTTATGCTCATGATATTTAGCAGATCGATAAACAAGGACAACTGCCCCGCTCCGGTTGATCGTTGTATGGCCTGGATAGCATCAGCAATCACTGAATAATTACTATCCTGGACCTTAAAACCGCTTTGCATTTGAGTTACGAAAGCGTCTACCGCCTTCATCTCGGGTAAATTAAATAATGCCGCTAATTTGCCGGATGGGTTAAAAAATATGGTAACCGTACGCACCTCTTTGTCGCTATCGGCACTGAAGTAAGCCGGGTCGCTTTTAAATAAATGCGGCATATTAGCGCCTATCAAATAAATTTCACCATCGCGAAAAGGATGCATGCTGTTGCCCGCCAATAAAGTACCTTCACCTTTTTGTATCCAGGTGATTTGTGCTTCGGCATGCCGGTGCAGGTAGGTATAAAAGTGCGGCAACACCTCTTCCAGCACAATTATGGTATGGTCGTGCGGTACAGGGATTGTGAAGGGCAGTACTTTCATGGGGTAAAAATAGTTGATTAAGTTGATTGGGTGAGTGGTTGATTGGGTTAAAATGGTTATCGTTTAAATTGGGTTAGCCATTATATAAAGAAATAACAATGATTAAATAGGGCCTTGGGTTTAATTATGAATATTGCCGTTACTTTATAACTTTGGTGCCAGACTAAATTTTATCACATGAAACATAACGACATACTTTGGAAGGCTGCATTAGAGGATCTATTTGATGATTTTTTACGCTTCTTTTACCCAGATGCCGACAAGCTGTTTAACCTTGATAGAGGATTTGAATACCTGGATAAGGAACTCGAACAACTTTTTCCGACCGATGCGGATAATTATTCGCCCCGGTATGTAGATAAATTGGTTAAAGTGTTCACTAATAGTGGCGATGAGGAGTGGATATTGATCCACATTGAGGTGCAGGGCTATACAGACCAGGATTTTTCAAAACGGATGTTTCAGTACTATTACCGCATACTCGATAAATATGATAAGCCCATTACAGCGTTTGCCATTTTTGCTGACAGTAATAAAAACTTCCATCCAAAATATTATGAAAGGGATTTTTTAGGTACTAAAGTTTATTATGCTTTTAACACGTATAAAATTATAGATCAGGATGATGCTGAACTGGAAGCCAGCAATAACCCCTTTGCAATGGCTGTACTTTCGGCCAAATTGGCTTTGTCCAATCATAAACTTGAAGACCAACAGTTGTTTGAACTGGCATATAATCTTGCCAAACGCTTGCTGACAAAGCAGATATCCAGGGAGAAAACGCGTAATGTGATGAGTTTTTTGCGTTACTACCTTAATTTTGAAAATCCGGGAATGAATGCTAAATTTGAAGAAGAGATAGCCATACTAACAGAAAGGAATATCACCATGGGCATTGAAGAGTTTTTATTGGAGAGGGCCGAAAAAAAAGGCATTGAAAAAGGCATTGAAAAAGGTGTAGAAAAAAACACAAAAGAAACGGCTTTGAAAATGATGAAAAGCGGGTTCGATATAGCCCTCATTGCTGATATAACAGGACTTTCTATTGAAGAAATTAAGCGACTATCGTAAGACCCGATCATAACAAATCGCAAACAAAACCTAACCTTCGATGACACAACAACTTAAAAACGATATTAAAACTATCATAGAAGTTCTAACTTTTATTGTAATTTCCTTCGGTCTCTCTTTAATTTACACTAACACCTGGGGGTTGATATTATTCTCCTCACTTTTCGTTGTACGTATAATATACAAAGTGTATCTTGTTTCCACCCTTAGAAACAGATCGGAAATTATGCTGATCCCTACACCAAATGACGAATACGCACAAATGGCCCCAATATCATTCAGCGTTATATTATTATTCTTTTCGGTAATCGGATATTTTGCTTTTAATCTGAACGTTTTCTATTCTATCATAGGAGCAACAATTGGAATTGCTGTTTTTTTATATGGGTTTTTCAGGCCACCTGTTGGATGGATTTCAATTAAAAACATCGATTTTGAAGTTTACGGTATTGAAGGAATAGTTGACACGAGACAACTAAAAGAAATTACCATTAAAAGCGACAAAATAACTTTGACAAATATTTATGGCGAGCATAAAAACAGCAACTTGTTAAACTTACGTCCATCGGTTGCTAAAAACATAAAAAAATTCCTCGAAGAAAGACTGCCAAAAAGCGACATATTAATAGTTGATAGAGTAACCACAACTTCATAAATACCAGCTATTGAAACCTCCCCGGCGAAAACAAACCAATATCCATACTTTTTTTCTCTTCGTTAAAGCCCTCTGCTATCAATTTACCTGTTGCGGGGCCCAATGCTAAACCGATCATGGCGTGCCCTGTAGCAATAGCAAGATTTTTAAACTTGCCAGACATGCCGATATACGGCAACCCGTCCGGCGAAACCGGGCGGAAGCCAAACCATATATCCTTTTGCTCGGGTACCGGGAGTTTAAAATCAGGGAAATATTTTGGCACCGATTCTACAATACCTTTTACGCGGTTGATATTTATTTGCTTATTTATTTTTCCAATTTCCATTGTGCCGCCAAACCTGATGCTGCTATTCATCGGGGTAATGGCAACCCGCGCTTCGCATAATATGGAAGGTACGGTCATTGGTTTTACCGGGTTATGTACCATAAATGAATACCCTTTGCCTGGCATCAGCGGCACATTTAAACCCGCAAGCTTTGCAATGCCCGGCGACCATGAGCCACCCGAAATAAGGAAAGCATCGCCGGTAAATTCTTTGTCTTTAGTACTTAACGAGGTTACTTTACCAGCATCGTGGTTTATCTTCACCACTTCGGTGTTACGATGGATGCGTACGCCTTCAGTTTCAAGATATTTTACAAGTCCTTTCATCATTTGGTTTGGGTACATGTGCGAGTCGCAGCGGTAGTGTACAGCACCTAAAATATCCAGCTCTATGTTTGGCTGTAGCTTCTGGCATTCTTCGGGGGTGAGGTATTGGGCATCAAGGCCAAGGTTTACCGCTTTTTCAACCATGTGCAGTTCTTCTTCCTTAACTTTTGGTGATTTAAATAACATCAGGATACCATTGTCGGTCAATCCAAAATCATATGCTGCATCTTTTGCAAACTCATGGTATAATTCTCGGCTCAAAAGCGAAATATCCCTTAGCCCGCCGGCAGAACGTTCTATATGTTTTTTTGTGGCGCTTTTTACAAACTTCAAACCCCAGCCAATAAGTTCGGCATTTAGCGACGGTTTTACATAAAACGGGCTTTTACTGTTAAACATCCAGCGGATACCCTGCTCTATCATCCCCGGCGAAGCCAAAGGCACAAAATGGCTTGGCGTTATCATACCTGCATTGCCAAATGAACAATTATCGGACAGGTCGCCCTGCTCCAAAACATCAACTTCCCAACCCGACTTGTGCAGGTAATAGGCCGAAAATAAACCGATAACACCACCGCCAATAATTATTGCTTTACTCATATTTTGTAGTTTGCGCCTGCTATATTATCCGGGATAGGGTAAAATATAGCATGAAATTTTATTTAGCTCAAAAAAAGCTGCGGCCAAAGTTAGTAAATGAAAGAGAGAAAATTGGGGAATTGGCATAGTATAAACACTGTTACAAAACAGCGCTTTACACAACGTCTAATAGAAAATACTCTTAGCCTTGACACGTGTTACGTAATACGTTACATTTGTATTAATGATCGAAAGTATTCAGCATAAAGGATTAAGATTGTTATGGGAAAAGGACGATACATCTAAATTACCAGCTGTTCAAATTATTAAGATCAAAATGATATTAACTTTACTTGACAATGCAGTAAATGTAGAGGATATGAATTTCCCGGGTTCAGGCCTTCACCCTCTTAAAGGTGATTTGGCAGGATTTTGGTCAGTTAAAGCTAACGGAAATTACAGAATAGTATTCCGGTTTGAAAAAGAGAATGCATTTGATGTAGATTATATCGATTATCACTAAAAAATAAAATACGATGAAGAGAGGTATGGCGCCGGTACATCCGGGATTAGTATTAAAAGGGCTTTATTTGGAAGCAATGGAAGTAAACATTACTCAGGCAGCAAATAAATTAGGCGTTGCCCGTAAAACATTATCGCAATTGGTTAATGGGCATATGGGTATAAGCGCGGAGATGGCCATCCGGTTATCAAAGGCGCTAAATACTACGCCGCAGTTATGGATGAATATGCAGCAAAGCTATGATCTATGGATGGCTGAAAAAAAATCAGCCGATATTCATGTTGTTCCCTTTGCGATAGCGTCATGACCAAAGAACAATCCCTTCCTGTAGATATTGAAATTGATGAAGATCGCATTTACGTCGTTTCTTGCCCTACGTTTCGAGGGTGCCATGCTGCTGGAAAAACAATTAATGAAGCTTTAGTTGAGTTGAGAGAAGTTGTTGAAATGTGCACGGAAGAGCAATCGTAGACATAGTTTGTTCTAACCTCTAATCACCAATCTCTAATCACTAAATCCCTGCCAACCTGTCACTGCCTTTTACAACATTCCTGACTATTTAATACCTTTTCCCTTTCACCTTTCGCCTTTCACCTCAAAAATCCCTGCCAAATCAAAACTGGCACAACCCTTGTTAAATAGCATATAATAAAACAATCATTCAATCAAGAAAATATAAAGAATATGGCTAAAATAATTGGAATCGACTTAGGAACAACAAACTCCTGCGTTGCAGTAATGGAAGGTAACGAGCCTGTAGTTATTGCTAACAGCGAGGGTAAACGTACTACGCCGTCGGTAGTGGCTTTTGTCGACAACGGCGAACGTAAAGTTGGCGATCCGGCAAAACGCCAGGCTATCACCAATCCTACAAAAACTATTTACTCTATCAAACGCTTCATGGGCAACCAGTTTAACGAGGTTACCAAAGAAGCTGCCCGTGTACCATACAAAGTGGTTAAAGGCGATAATAACACCCCGCGCGTTGAAATTGGCGACCGCATGTACACCCCGCAGGAAATATCAGCAATGATACTTCAGAAAATGAAGAAAACTGCTGAGGATTTTTTAGGTACCGAAGTAACGGAAGCGGTTATTACCGTACCTGCTTACTTTAACGATGCACAGCGCCAGGCAACTAAGGAAGCCGGCGAAATTGCAGGCTTAAAAGTACGCCGTATCATTAACGAGCCTACTGCTGCTGCCCTGGCTTATGGCCTTGACAAAGCGCACAAGGATATGAAGATCGTAGTATTTGACTGCGGTGGTGGTACACATGACGTATCGGTACTTGACCTTGGTGATGGCGTGTTCGAAGTAAAATCAACCGATGGTGATACACACCTTGGCGGTGACGACTTTGACCAGGTAATTATCGACTGGATGGCTGACGAATTTAAGAGCGATGAAGGTGTTGACCTGCGTAAAGACCCTATGGCTTTACAACGTTTGAAAGAATCGGCTGAAAAGGCTAAAATTGAGCTATCAAGTTCAGCACAGACTGAAATTAACTTACCATACGTTACAGCTTCTGACGGTGTGCCAAAGCACCTTGTTAAAACTTTAACACGTGCTAAATTTGAGCAACTGGCTGATAGCCTGATCAAACGTACTATCGAACCATGTAAAACTGCATTGAAAAATGCCGGTTACAGCACTTCGGATATTGATGAGATCATATTGGTAGGTGGTTCAACCCGTATCCCTGCTATACAGGAAGCTGTTGAAAAATTCTTCGGTAAAGCGCCTTCAAAAGGTGTTAACCCTGATGAAGTTGTTGCTATTGGCGCTGCTATACAAGGCGGTGTGTTAACCGGTGAAGTAAAAGATGTGTTGTTGTTAGACGTTACCCCGCTTTCATTAGGTATTGAAACTATGGGTGGCGTAATGACCAAACTGATAGAATCAAACACTACTATCCCGACCAAAAAATCGGAAACATTCTCTACTGCATCCGATAACCAGCCTTCAGTTGAGATACACATTTTGCAAGGCGAACGCCCTATAGCTTCGGCTAACCGCACTATCGGCCGTTTCCACCTGGATGGCATACCACCGGCACCACGCGGCGTACCACAGGTTGAAGTAACTTTTGATATTGATGCCAACGGTATATTAAACGTATCGGCAAAAGATAAAGCTACCGGTAAAGAGCAGAAGATCCGTATCGAAGCTTCATCAGGTTTGACAGATGCTGAGATAAAGAAAATGAAGGACGAAGCTGAAGCCAATGCTGATGCTGACAAAAAGGCAAAAGAAGAAGTTGAAAAACTGAACGGCGCCGATGCCCTGATCTTCAGTACTGAAAAGCAATTGAAAGAATACGGCGACAAAATTTCAGCTGACAAAAAGGCCCCTATCGAAGAAGGCTTGAAGAAACTGAAAGAAGCCTATGCCTCTAAAAACTTTGATGCTATTGATGCAGCCCAGGCTGAATTAAGCAATGCATGGAACGTAGCATCTGAAGAGATGTACAAAGCAACTGCTGATGCAGGCCAGCAACCAGGCACTGATGGCCAGGCCGGCCCGCAAGGCGGCGGTCACTCGGAAGGCAATGCTGATACCGTTACAGATGTTGACTTTGAAGAAGTGAAATAAAAGATCCCAATCTCCTAAGAGATTATTGATAGAACACCCCGGTTATTTGTTTAGCCGGGGTTTTTTGCTGGGGGGAAAGTCAGACTTACGAAGTTTTTAAAACTTCGTAAGTCTTTGTAAATAAGTCTTTAACAGGCTTTCCCCATGTGCTTTTAGGCTCTCAATATACAATTCAATTGCTTGTTTCGCGTTAACCCTTGCTCCTTCTAAATCAATGCTACAAGTAATACAGCCGGGTATTGTGGTGGCGTCTATGTATTAATCCTTAATTTCATTCACTACGAAATCGAAGATTTTGAAGATTTCGTCAATATCAAAATCACTTTCTTTTGGTAAATTTATTGTTGCAATACCTCCAAAATCTACCTGCCAAAACCCGCCATGCTTCACTATTTCATCGCCTAATAGTCGGTAGTCCGATGACCTAAATTGTGAGGTGAGAAAAAAGCGCCTGGTTATAAATCCGGACTCTCTGGTAATGTTAATAATTTCGTGACAGCCCTCTTTGTTGATCCGGGTCTTAAATTCAGTCCCAAGCGTTAAATGGCAATTGAAAATGTGATTCTCAATACACCTAAATACGTTTTCGGCAACCTGCTCCACGTAAAATGTTGAGGTGGATTTTTCTCTTTTGTCGTAAACTTTTATTCGAATCGGCTCATTTTGCATAGCGTTGAAAGCGTTCGTTCGTTTTTTTGGTGAAACAGGGTTTACTCTATGCCAGCTTGTTTTAATATGGTACTTGCAGTCCCGTAAGGCAAATCTTTCTTAGGATGTGGAACCACTGCTCTTTTTTTATTTTGAGGATGAAGGAATATATGATGACGGCCTTTTACCCTATCAAGGACAAAACCGGCATCTTTAAGAATTTTAATTATCTCATGAGAACTATACGCTTTTCTGCTCATGCAAAAAGTTGTAGGTTGTATTCCAAAACGTCTTCATCAGACGGAATTTCTTCACCGTGTTCTTTTAAGCTCTCAATGTAAAGTTCAATTGCTTCTTTGGCATTAACTTTTGCTTCTTCAAGGTCTACGCCATAAGTAATACATCCAGGCAATGCCGGCACATTCACGGTAAACCCGCCTTCGGGTTCAGGTTTAAGCAGTATTTTGTAGGATAATGACATAAGTTAAAGTTAAGCAAAATTCATTAAAAATCAATTGTAATTATTTTACTATCATTACTAAAGGATGCCGCACCATCAACCAAAACCACGGCCTTACCGTTAATCTTTAAACTTTTAACGTTGCCTTTAAAGCCGTGTAATACCAATTTTATCGTATTGTATTTTGATTGAAATGAACCATCAACCGCCGATAATACAATATTATTTTTGCCCGGATCAAAACTGATCTCACGTTTATAGTAAACCCCTTTTTGATAATCGTAGCTTGAGCCGTCATCCTCGTAATAAACAAAGCTGCTGGCTTCTTTTCCGTACCAAACATTGATCTCTAAAATGCCATCGCCTTTTTCATTGGTGCTTTGTATAATATTTTGCATAGGGATAATGGCGCCTGCTTTTACAAATACAGGCAAGTCAGTAAGTGGCGCATCGGCATTAATGGCTTTTCCGCCCTCAAATTTTTGACCGCTGCTGAGGCGGTACCATTCGCCTTCGGGCAGGTAAACATCTTCGGTAAACCGGGTGCTTTCAACCGGTGCCACCATTATGGCGTCGCCGAATAAAAATTGGTTTTGGTATTTGGTATCGAAAACGGTTGTATCCTGTGTATAATTAATAGCCAGTGTCCGGCTAACAGGTATCCCTGTTTGGTGCGATTGGTAATAGCTGGAGTAAATATATGGCAGCAATTTGTAGCGTTGCTCAATATCCTTTTTAATGATGGCCTCATTGTCCTTGCCCCAACGCCACGGCTCGCGGTATTTGGTGCCTTTGGCGGCATGATTACGGAACATTGGGGTATATACACCTAATGAATTCCAGCGTACCATCAGTTCAGGCGTAGGGTCGCCGGTAAAGCCGCCAATATCCACGCCTACTAAACTCATGCCGGTGATGCCCAAACTGTTCACCATACGCTGCCCAAGCAGCATGTGCGCGTCATAAGCCGAGTTGTCCCCCGTCCACACCGCCGAATAACGCTGTGTGCCGGCATAAGCAGCACGGGTAAGTACAAAGGGTCGTTTGTTGCCTAAAATTGTTTTTGTGCCTTCGTAAGTTGCCCTGGCCATTTGCATTCCGTAAGCATTGCGGATTTCGGGCATATAATAATTGCCAAATTTTACCATCCATGGGATATCCTGTCCCCAGGCGGCGGGTTCGTTCATATCATTCCAAAAACCTTCTACGCCGGGTTTGGTCAAAGCGGTAAATGATGCGCCCCACCATTTACGTACATCATCCCTGAAAAAATCAGGGAAGTGACAGCGTCCCGGCCACACGCTGCCAATAAATTTTTCGCCGCCGGGGTAAGTGGCAAAATAATTTTTGGCGACGCCTTCATCATATTGCTTGTAACCGGGTTCAACTTTAATGCCCGGGTCAACTATAGTTACCAGGTGGAAGCCCATCGCTTTCAGCTTATCCATCATCCCTTTCGGATCAGGGAAGGTTTCCTTATTCCAGGTAAATATTTTGTAATGGTCCATGTAATCTATATCACAATACATTACGTCGGCTGGGATCTTATCTTTCCGGAAGTTTTCGGCAATATCAAGCACTTCGGCAGCGCTGGCATAACTCCAGCGGCATTGCTGGTAACCCAGGCTCCATAGCGGCGGCATTTCCATACGGCCGGTTAGCCAGGTATAATCTTCAATGATCTGTGCCACACCTTGTGCCGCAAAAAAGTAGTAGTTCAAATCCCCTGCATCGGCGCCAAACCAACTCATGGTATCATCGGTAGTAGCGCCAAAATCGAAATAGCTTTTATGGGTATTATCGAAAAACAGCCCATAAGTTAACCCGTTATGCAGGCCAATAAAAAACGGGAAGGTTTCATAAAGTGGATCGGAAGCAGGGCCATGGTTTGGCACATCCGAATTCCAGTTCACATACGAACTGCCGCGACGATTCAAATCACCTGTTTTTTCGCCAAGACCAATAAACTTTTCATCTTTAAATAATTTACGATAGTTAATTACCCTGGTGCCCTGCCAGTTTACGCCAAAACGCGGGTCGTCCTTGCTTAAAACTTGTGCGTCCGCAGCATAATAGCTAAACCGCAAAGGAAATTTATTGATCCGCAGCTTCATAGCGGAAGTTGTTACTACAATTTCATTGGCAGATTCGGAATATTCCAGGCTTTCGGATGGTTTTTGTATAACAGCAAATGAGGTATCGGCGCTATGTGCCTTGCTGATGCTAACCCTGATAATGGTTGGACTATAAACCCATATATGCGCTTCGGCTTCCTTAGTTTTTATAATTAAACTGTTGCCTTGCCTTGTTAAGCTTTCGGCATTCCCTAAAATCTCTGTTTGCATGTGCTGCTGTGCAAATAACGTTGATGAATAAAACGATAATAGGATAACGAGGGAACAGCAATAACGTTTCATTAGTTTGAGAATTGGTGCGATCAAAATTAAATAAAAATCGACGGGAACGTTGCCGGAGTTTTATTAATGCTGTTAAAAAAAGTTAAACACTTATTAATTATCAGCATGTAACCTTAATTTTATTAAAATGTATCACAAAAAAATAATCCTGGCTTATTTGTTTTTAGCAGTTGCGTTTAATGCTGTTGGTGCACAAGCTACCAAAATGCAGCGCGGGCTATTGTTGAAAAGCGGTACAAATATCAGGCTGGGCAGTGTACAGGTTTATGACAGGCAAAGCGGCGCCAAAGCAAGATCGAATACAGCAGGCATGTTTGATATTCCAGCCGCTACAGGCGATACCCTGACATTTACCAGCGATAATTTCCAGGCCACTGATCTTGTGGTTACTGATCTCGCTGATAAAATAGTTTACCTGGCGCCTGTTATTCAACTGGATGAGGTTGTTGTGAAAGAATATTCCTTAAAAAGGGATATTGCTGAAGTGCAAAGAGGGTACCGGGAGAAAAGCGTATTCTATACCGGGACACCCCATTATTACTACCTGTTTTTAAAACCTATGACCTTTATTTACGAGAATTTTAAAAGCGAAGAAATTGATGCCCGCAGGTTTAACAGGTACGCCAGGCGGGAGTTAGCCTCGTACAAAGTTTCGGCGCGTTTCAATGATGCTGCTATTAAGAAAGTAATCCCTATAAAGGATGGGGAGTTAGAGGATTTTGAACTGGCCTATTTTCCAACAGTAGTCCAGATAAATTCGTGGAATGATTATGAGTTGATAAACTATATTAAAAGCTCTTACCAGGATTTTAAAAAGAGTGGTTTAAAGCAAAATCGGCTAAACTTTTAAACTCAAAACCGAATACTATACACGGGTTAGACCGCAGGAGAATCGAATACCCTTAGAATTCTGGAAATGAGTTCAATATTTCGTTAATAACATTCGTTTCCAATATGGGCGACTTGCTTATGCCATTTTTTATATTTAATAATTCATACTCCTCAATAGTTCCTCTATCCATAAAATCTCCATTTAAATAAAGTTGATATAATTCCTCTCCTTTAAATTCAAAAACTTCATTACAATGAAAGTAAGTATCCTTAGATAAGGTATTTAATCGGGGATTAGGCCTTATGGCGACAAATGTCTCGTAAGAGATATTGTTATATTCTAAATATCTGGTAGTACTTTCCGGGCGGGATGTTCCGCATAAAAGAAATATATCTTCATCGTGACGGATGTGTAAACATAAATGAAAATGAGAATCGGTAGAAGCGAATCGTGAGTTTACGAAATAATAAATCCGCCCATTAGCTAATGTTGCAATGAAATCAGACTTACTTAAAGCCATAATTTATATTAATTGGCCTTTGAATAAATCAAAACTTAATTGCAAATGCTCTTTCGTTTGATTAAAAATCTCACTCCCTTTGCTAATATTTTTAAAAAAATCCGCAAAGTCAATATCAAAAGACCTTCCTTTTTTTGTTCTAAAGTCATTTTCAAATTTTGACCATTCAGGATAATAATGTGAAAGATGGCTTAATTCGAATTTGTCTAACCGCCCATAATGTTTAGAGACAATTTCCATACATTCTAAGTCAGACTTCGAAAAAACATCTTTTTCTACTTCTTTAATAGACCTATAAAAATAATGATCGGCATCTGCAGTTAAGAACGTGGAAGAATACTCCTCTGAGATCACAATATCTCTTTCCAAAATATTTCGCGTGGAGGATGCGACTGGGCCATTTGGCATAGCCTTGTAAACGTCATTAATAATTGTTCGTCCGTATTTTCTAAGATGAAGCCTATCAGCAAGCCAAATTAGCTTTAAGGCTTTCATTTTATTTACCTTACCGCCTTCTAATATGGCGAAATAATTTAAGGATTGTACGGCTTTTTTAAACTTAAATGCGGTCATAGAAGGAAAATATTCACTGGTATAAAGTGTTTGGGATAAATTTATACGTTAAAAATGAATGGATATAAGCAAATATAATGACAATTTAGTAAAAATCCAAATATTGCTAATATATTTAGTATTCTATAGCGGTCCGCCGAAGGTTTAGCCAACAAAAAAATCCAGCCACAAAGCAGGATTTCACTATATCAACGTGTTAATTTCCTTACGGCCACAAATTCTCCGGGTAAGCCCCGCTTTCCACCAAATCCGAAATACATTTTTGTACAATGGGCTTGTCCTCTTTATAAGTAACACCAAACCATTTTGCATCCGTTGGGATCACCTTAAATGAAGCCTCGCCGCTTTTTATCAGTTCGTCGCCAATTAGCGGGATAAAAAACTCGGCCTTGGGGTTATTTTCATTAGCTAACGCGAAAGCTTTAAACAACGGTTCGGTCTTTTTAAAAACTGCCGGCGTAAATCCCCAGAAATTCATCGACACTTGTGTGTCGGATGGCAGGGGGTGCTCTACACCGTCTTCTTCATAAACTACCCCGCCATTTTTATCAAAATAAACCTTCAGGCGTTCTTTTATTGCAACCATATTGCCATCCGCATCAACCTCGCACACACCGCGGGATACGGTGCCATAATCAGATAAAGTTTTATCAACCTGGTAGCCTATGATTGAATATTTATCATCAGCAACTTCAGTGGTTAAAAACTTCGCCATTTTTTCAAAAGCATCTTTACCATAAAAGTCGTCGGCATTTATCACGCAAAAAGGCTCGTTAATTTGGTTACGTGCTGCCAATACAGCATGTGCTGTGCCCCATGGTTTGGCGCGTTCAATAGTTTTATCGATGCCAAAAGGGGTAAGGTCGTAGCTTTGGTAAACGTAGTCTGTTTCAACACGGCCTTTTAACTTGGGCTCAAAAATAGCTTTAAATGGTTCTGCAAACTCTTCGCGGATGATAAAACTTATTTTACCAAAGCCAGCATTAATGGCATCGTAAATTGAATAATCAATAATGGTTTCGCCATGGGGGCCAAAGCCATCAACTTGTTTCATGCTGCCGTAACGGCTGGCCATACCTGCGGCCAATATCAGTAGGGTAGGTTTCATATGTTTTTAAGGCGTAATAATAAATGTAAATATGACACTTTATTTTAATTATTTATAAAAAGATTTTAGACGTGAGATTTGAGATTTTTTGTTTTTGCAATCCTTTTCAAATCCCGTACCATCTTTATGCTAAACCGTGAATCAATCTGTTTTATTTCCTCGCTCGATATCTCAAATCTCATATCTCACATCTCAAGTTTATTTGATATACCTGAAATCCTGCCCGGCTTTAATATTTAACAAGGTTTCGTATATCAGGCGGATCACGTTGTCAACGTCTTCTTTGTGGATCATTTCAACCGTAGTATGCATATAACGCAGCGGTAACGAGATCAATGCCGATGGTACGCCATCATTTGAATAGGCAAAAGCATCGGTATCTGTACCTGTTGAGCGTGACGAAGCCTGGCGCTGGAAAGGTATTTTTGCCTTTTCGGCAGATGCTATCAGCAGCTTGTTCAGGTTATTTTGCACCGCTGGGGCATAAGATACAACCGGGCCTTTACCACACGCGAGGTCACCCTGGGTAATTTTGTTGATCATTGGGGTTTGCGTATCATGTGTAACATCGGTAACGATAGCCACATTTGGTTTAATGTGATGGGCTATCATTTCGGCGCCCCGCAGGCCAATTTCTTCCTGTACTGCGTTTACAATGTATAAGCCAAAAGGCAGCTTTACTTTGTTCTCTTTTAACAGGCGGGCAACTTCGGCTATCATAAAACCACCGGCGCGGTTATCAAGGGCGCGGCCAACATAGTAGCGGTCGTTAAGCACCATGAATTGATCTTCGTAGGTAATTACACAACCTACGTGGATGCCCAGCTTTTCAACTTCGTCTTTTGAAGTGCATCCGCAATCCAAAAAAATGTTTTTAAGCGTTGGCGCCTCTTCTTTTTCACCTGCTGTACGAGTATGTATGGCGGGCCAGCCAAACACAGCTTTTACTATGCCTTTGTCGGTATGGATATCCACCCGTTTTGAAGGCGCTATCTGGTGATCGGAACCACCGTTGCGGATCACATAGATAAGGCCATCGCTGGTAATATAATTTACAAACCACGATATTTCATCGGCATGTGCCTCAATAACAACTTTATATTCAGCTTTTTTATTGATAATGCCTACTGCGGTGCCATAATTGTCAACATAATGGTCATCGATATAGGGCTTTATATATTCAAGCCATAACTCCTGGCCTTTCCACTCAAAACCGGTAGGAGAGGGGTTATTGATATATTTTTCGAAAAACGCCAGGGAAGTTTTATTTACGACATTAATATGCTTTGGGGCATCTTCTTTCTTTTTAGCCATATCTTTTTATTAAAAAACGAACGCAAATATAGTTATAAAGGTGAAAGGTTAAAGGCGAAAGGTAAAGCTGAAAGCAGAAAGCAGAAAGACCAAAGCCAAAAGCTGTGTATGTGTTGTCCTGTTGTTGGGGGCAATTGAAAAATTAAATCAGCGAAATCAAAAAAATCATGTTAAATCAGCGGTCAGAATTGACAATGCCTTAACATCGAATTTATCTTTTACCCGTTCCTTTGCGGCGAGTAATTTTTTTCGAAAGATTGGTTTAGTTAGTTAGGCCGGCCTGTTTAAACAGGCCGGTTTTTTTCAGCAGGAGATGGGGAAGATGGGTTTTTCCATGATCTTATAATCTCCCCCATTTTTTGAAAACAATTGCCCGGTTTGAACAAAACCCGCTTTTAAATAAAACCCGATAGCTGTTACCCGCGCATTGCACCAAATCCTTGTGCCGCCGTTTTCCTGCGCATATTCAGTAATATATTGAACCAGGTTTTTACCTACACCGGTTTTTTGCAGCGATGGGTCGACAGCCAGCTTGCGGAACTGAAAATCTGTCCCTTTTTGGAACAGGGAAACCACCCCGACAAGCTTAACATTATTGAATGCGCCGAAATGAGTGCCATAAGTGTCCTGTTCCAGTTCCATTTCAAATAGTTTTTTGGCAGGATACAGCACATCCCGGCGTAAGCGCCAGGTTAATTCGGGGGTTATTTGTTCGATGGAGATCATTTTTATAGGTGAAAGGTAAAAGGCGAAAGGTAAAAGGTTTTTGGAAGAAGCGCAGGTTGAGATATTTTTCTACCTTTCGCCTTTAACCTTTTGCCTTTAACCTCCTTTTTACAATGGGATATTCCCATGCTTTTTCCTCGGATTATTTACTACTTTGTTCTCCAGCATTTTAAAGGCGTGGATCAATTTTAACCTGGTTTCGGATGGCTCTATCACCTCATCAATAAAACCACGTTCCGCGGCCCGGTAAGGGTTGGCAAAAATGTCGGAATAGGCAAGTTCCATTTCTTTCCATTTGGCTTCTTTATCTTCGGCGGCAATGATCTCACGTTTAAAAATAATTTCGGCTGCGCCTTTTGCACCCATTACGGCAATCTCCGCCGATGGCCATGCATAGTTCATATCAGCGCCGATGTGTTTAGAGTTCATCACATCATAAGCGCCGCCATATGCTTTACGGGTAATTACCGTAATACGCGGAACTGTTGCCTCGCAAAATGCGTACAGCAATTTGGCGCCGTTGGTAATAATCGCATTCCATTCCTGGTCGGTGCCGGGTAAAAAGCCGGGCACATCTTCAAATACCAGCAGCGGAATATTAAAACTATCGCAAAAACGTACAAACCTTGCGCCTTTGGTGGAGGAATGAATATCAAGCACCCCCGCCAAAAATGCAGGCTGGTTGGCAACTATCCCAATACTACGCCCAGCAAGGCGGGCAAACCCAACCACAATATTTTCTGCAAAATCTTTATGTACCTCTAAAAACGACCCGCTATCGATCACGTGATCCATAATTTCCCTTATATCATAAGGCTGAGAAGCATTTTCAGGCATTAATGTGTTGAGTTCTGGCCGTAATTCGTTTTTTGTTTCATAGGGTAATGCCGGAGCCCTGTCCTCACAATTTTGAGGCATATAACTCAATAGCTTTTTTACATTTTGAATAGCCTCAATCTCGTTGGCACAGGCAAAATGAGTGACACCCGATTTGGTGGCATGTGCAGTCGCCCCGCCCAACTCTTCCGAAGTAACAACTTCGTGTGTAACAGTTTTTACCACGTTAGGCCCGGTAACAAACATGTACGAGGTGTTTTCAACCATTAAAATAAAATCCGTTATTGCAGGTGAATATACAGCCCCGCCGGCGCAGGGCCCCATAATGGCAGATATTTGCGGCACCACACCCGATGCCATGGTGTTTTTATAAAATATATCGGCATAGCCACCTAATGACACCACGCCTTCCTGTATACGTGCTCCACCCGAATCGTTTAAACCAACAACAGGTGCACCATTCTTCATGGCCAGGTCCATTATTTTACAGATCTTTTCGGCATGGGTTTCTGATAATGATCCGCCAAAGACAGTAAAATCCTGTGAAAAAACATAAACCAGCCTCCCGTTTACTGTACCATAACCCGTAACTACCCCGTCGCCGGGATATTTTTCATTTTCCATCCCAAAATCAGTGGAACGGTGGGCCACGAGCATCCCGATTTCCTGGAAGGAGCCTTCATCCATCAAAAAATGCAAACGTTCGCGCGCTGTTAGCTTTCCTTTTTTATGCTGGCTTTCAATACGTGCTTTGCCGCCACCTAAATTAGCTTCAGCGCGTTTTTTCTTGAGTAATTCTATCTTATTATTCACAGTACAGGTTTATGCATGCAAGATGGTGAAAAAGTACGAAAGTCGAAAGTCGGAAGTTCGAAGTCGGAATGTAGCTGCTGCAAAACTTTTCCGACTTCGATGTCCCATGCCCCTTTTGTAAAATATTTATTATTATAATATTGTAACAACTATTTTATGAAACACTTTAAATAATATGTTGTAATTTCATATGGTTAATTATTTAACAAGTGAAAACCTACGGACATCACATTAAGACATGCCTCTCGCTATTGCTGTTAGTGATATACCTTTTTGTGGTGTCGGCCTATGCTATTTTTCATCCCCGCTATAACCCTGCCGGCGTAAAAATTACCGCTTATTACCTGCATAACGATAACGGTTCAAACAACGCTTACACACAACTTCACGGCGCTTTTAAAACGGTAATTGAAAATAAACGCAAGGCGGTAAATTTTTTAGTTAAAGTAGCAACGCCCGGTTTTGTATTGATTTTCAGCATATTTACTTTGCTTGTTATATTAAAGACAACCGCCTTTATTAATAACTTAAGTTATATCCGCCAACAGTGTTATTTAACCCTTCGGTCGCTTAGGATCTGATTTTTCATCGTATGCTTTTCTGCCGGGTTTCTCCGGCTTGCCTCTATTTTTTAAAGGTTTTTTTCACGCTGCCCTGTATCGCATTGATACGGGATAGGCCATGCCTTTGAAATTATTTTTTCTAAAATTTTAATACAATGAAGATGATATTTAAATATCTATTAAATACCAGCCATCGCATGCTATTGCTGTTTTTGGCTGGGGCTGTGCCTGCATACACCAAACCCAATGGAGTTTGTGTTGCACCGGCGGTAAAAAAGATAGCAATGGTGCTTTGTTTATTGCTATTATCGCAAAGTTCATTTTGCCAGCGCAACGGATATAATTTGCAGCCCGATAGCATGTTGTTTTTTGCGATGGGCATAAGCAGCACATCCATTAACCGGCAGGCTTTTGATCAGTGGACAAGGGCTAATTACAATCTTGTTGAAAGTCGAAGGGTCAATACGTTGGTCGATTTTGGCATTATCGGGGGGCCTTTTGATTTTGGTGTGAATTTGAACGTTGGGAGCGCTTTCTCAACAAGCACATTTTATATTGGAGGTCGGTTAACAAGCAAGAGTAGCCCTATATCTTCGTGGCTAAATCTTGAATTCGGCGAGTTTCTTGGCGTATTTACTAATATTGCACCGTTAAATTATGTTCCAACTCCCGACCAGGTAGGCCAAAAGCTGGAGTTACATTACAGGCAGGGCTATATTGGATTATCAAGCAAAAATTTTCTTAACTTTCTGCATTTTAATGCAAAACTTGGCAAGGGTAAAATACCGTTTAATACAGGTTTTTACCTTGGTGCCGGGTTTCAGCCGGGAAGCAACGACTGGAAATACGGATATTACAATACCGATACCGTTTTTGTAGGTCGAAAAATTCATAACATACCTAAATTGGGCCGTGTGCAGGTAACCGGCGGCGTTTTTGTAGGATTTTAAACCAATAAAAAATTAAAACTATTAGCAGCGTTATCCCTTTATTTTTAAAACATCAATTTTATGAACGCATATCAGCAAAAATGGATTGACACTTTAAGAAACGCCCATATTCCCGGCTGGAAAATTGAAGCACAACAGGACGATATTTTTGTTGAAATGCCACACGTTACCGATTTGAAATTAATAAGGGATAACCTGCCTGCTACGCTCGGCGCAATGTCGCTGGATATAGATGTGCGCAAAGAAAGGGTGAAGTTTATTTTTCATAATGGGCATGAAAACTTTGAATACTTATTAAACCCTACCGAAGAAGACCTGGAGAAAGAATAGCTATAACCTGGCCCGTGATGATAATATAACCACGCTGGCGCCCATAACGGCTATAAATATAAACGACGCCCTTAGCGTTGCCAAGCTGGCAATAAAACCAATAACCGGCGGCCCAACCAAAAAGCCCACAAAACCAATGGTAGATACAACCGTAATGGCTACGCCCGGCGACATTGCTTTTGATTTTCCGGCAGCGCTGTATACCATTGGAACCACCGAGCATACACCTGCGCCAACTAATAAAAATCCGGCGATGCTTGTATAGAAATAGGGTAAAAGCGCGGCAATGAGCAGGCCTGCTGCTGTTAACGAACCACTAACCTGCAAAGTGCGTTTTAAGCCATAACGATGGGCGAACCTATCCGCAAAAAACAACCTGCCTGTAGCCATGGTCGACATGAAAGCGGCGAAGCCAAAACCTACCAAAAAAGGCGGTGCAAGTATTACTTTTTTAAAATAAATATTGCTCCAGTCGAACATGGCACCTTCGCAGATCATGGAGCAGAAGGCAATAATTCCCAAAGGGATTAAAGGGACAAATAGCCTGGTGAGCTTTTGAAAAAAATCAATGATCTTTTCCAGAAAAGATATGGAAGCTGAGGATGAGCTTTTAGCTGTTTCAACATCGTTATAAAGATATCCCGAAACCACAATGACGCCGATGATCAGGATCACTAAAATAGCGGCGAAATGATGAAAGGGACTAACCCCATGGCCAATCATAAAAATACCTATGCCGGCGCCAGTAAACCCTCCGAGGCTCCATAAGCCATGAAAAGAAGCCATAATAGGTTTATCATACATGCCTTCGACAGCAACGGCCTGCGTGTTTACAGAAATATTAAGTGTGTTTCCCGCAAAACCATAACAAAACAGGCTTATCACTAATTGAAACGTATTTTGCGCCAACCCTAAACTAACAAGCGCGAAACCATATACCAATACAGCGCAAAGCAGCAACTTTTTGCTACCAGCCTTTGTGATGGCCCAGCCCGAAAATGGAAGGGAACACGTTAAGCCAATCGGCAGTGAAAACAGTACAGCGCCTAAAGCGGCGTACGACAGCCCAAAAGTGTGCTGTATCGTCACGATACGGGATGTCCAGCTGGCAAAGCACAATCCAGCCAAAAAAAACATAGCGCCGACGGCTATTCGGAGCACTGTTTTGGGGATGGTGATTTGCTTTATACTGGCGTCCATTAAATTTTATTTCTTAGTGTATTTATTACACTAAGTTTGATTTACACAAAAATATATAAAATTGTTTGAAAATAAAAGTAGGATAATGAATGGTTTTGTAATGCCCGTCTTTTATCTCTTCATCAATTTCGTTTACTTGGGTTTTTAAATGCGCTGTAGGCGCATAAGGTCGGTAAAAAATTCAATTAAGGAACGTTGAGTGTGCCGTCAGGTACGCAACATGGCCGCACTGCAACAACGCCAGGTTCCGTACGGCACGCACCTTCTATGTATTTCTTTTTTCTACCGACGTTTAACCCCGCTGGGGTTATGATTTTGCGCTTCTACCAAATCCGCACAATAAACCATTATTTTGCGCAGTTTCATTAAGCGTTATATTTACCACCAAATGTTCAACGTCAATATCAGCAAAAAAGTAAAAACACGGGCAATCACGATCCTTGCCCTGGCTATTGCCATTTTTTTGCTGATGGCGCTTGCTGATCACCCGCTGTTTATTGAACGTTATTATTCCGAAGGCTTGTATCCGTTTATCTGCCATATACTTCATCCCGTTTTCAACCTGTTCCCTTTTAGCGTGGGCGATGTGATTTATATTGGTGTTATTGCATACCTGGTTTATGCCTTGTTCAAGCTTAGCAAACTGGCTTTCAAAAAGCAATTTAAAGAAGTCGGCGTTTTTCTTATGGGTATATTAATTGGTGTGCAAACGGGGATACTGATATTTTATCTCTTTTGGGGGATGAATTATTTCAGGCCATCAGCAGGTGAGCGCCTTAACCTGCGCGACACAAATTATACCACGGCCGACCTAAAAGCCGTTACCACTATGCTGATAGATAGCGCCAATGCCTGCCGCGCCCGGGTAACCCTCACCGACCTGTCGCAAAGCAACAATATTATTTATAAAACGGCTATACAGGCGGTTAGCAAATTATCCGCAGATTCGGTAAATTTTCGTACTTATTATCCGGGTATAAAATCCTCGATATTAACGCCCATAATCAACTACATGGGCACGTCAGGCTATTATAACCCGTTTACTGGCGAAGCGCAAATGAATTATGAAATGCCGGTGTTCGACAGACCTGTTACTGCGTGTCACGAGATGTCGCACCAGATGGGTTATGGCCCCGAGGATGAAGCAAATTTTGTTGGTTTCCTTGCTGGGATAGGTTCGAAAGACCGTTTACTGCGTTATTCGGCCTATTACCTTGCTGTGGATGAATTTATGCACGCATTGCGTTACCGTGATAGTTCGGCAAACAACCAGTTAAAGCCACGAATATCTACCGCAGTGCATAATGATTTTAAGGCCGAACGTAAATACTGGCTCGCCTACCAGGGCAAAGCAGATATATTTAGCAGTCTTTTTTACGACAGGTTCCTGAAAGTAAATAACCAGCCCCAGGGGCTTGATACGTATAACCGGATGGTGCTGCTGGTAATGGCCATGTACGGAAAGAAAGTTCATGAGTAATTTCGGATTTCGGTACAAAGGACTCCTTCGGAGAATTTCGATTTCGGAATGTTTAATTCTCCCAAACCGCCAACTGGAAACTCAAAACTGCAAACTCGCTCTACAACACCACCCCATCCGCTGTAAACTTCAATTGATTGCTACCGGCCAATACCGAGTTACCATAACCGTTGCCGTTAATAAACAGTTTTTCGTTTTCGGCGCTGATATGAAGGTTGCCAAGCATAAAATCGCCATTAATACGGATGACAACAATAGGCATGTTTACTTCAAACTCGGCGGTAATATTATGTTCAAGGCCCATTGCCGATTCATCATCAAGTTGGTGTACGTGAATAATCAATGAGCCATCGCCCCTTAAAATCTCTATGCTGTCGCGCTCCTTTTTAACGCTATATGGCGCTGAATTTAAGGTAAGGTTAGCCAGCATCAATATGGGCGTCCCATCGGTATCTTTAATATTAATATCAATATCAAGGTGTGATTGCCCTGCGGCCGGTGGCAGATCGTGATAAATGGCGTTGATCCTTAAAAATTCTTTGTCTTCTTCATTATCGGCATAGGTAACAACCTTGCTGGGGACAACAAAAGCGTTTGAGCCAAAAATATATGCGTATTTCATAACTGTGATTTATTTATATGATAATAAAATATACCACAAATTGTTTTGGATTACTATTAAAAGGAAAAAGTATAATTGTGTTTTATAAAAGCAAAATCGGGAACGTTACCGGGCAAAAAAAATGCGTTCCGTATCTCACCCCGGAACGCACACAAC